>Ga0207416_1000207_pt1 | contig 108795 bp, 104 predicted proteins | sample PaiPotPPM11metaG_FD_184107 | JGI IMG/M metagenome (GOLD analysis project Ga0207416, IMG submission 184107) | Iron sulfur acid spring bacterial and archeal communities from Banff, Canada, to study Microbial Dark Matter (Phase II) - Paint Pots PPM... ... | reverse complement strand
CACCCGATACCGATTCAACAGCAGGGGCGCCTGCGCTCCCGCTCCCGCTTCTGTCATTGCCGCTCCTCGATCTACGCTGCGGGGGTAGCGTCTGCACGATACGACACAATGTGCCGATGAACAAGCGCCTCCACAGGTGCGTCCGCTTACGTAGGGATGCCGAACTGCTCGGCGAGGAACTCACCTGGGGTGCGCATCCCAAGGGCCTGGTGCGGTCGAACCGCATTATACACCCCCTCACCCCCCATCCCGCTTGCTGCATGCGTGTTTGGGTTCTGACTGCCCATGGTCATTTCGTGTATTCGCAGTGACGGCGCGGTGTTTGCAATAGGGAGCGATGGCAGGTATCGGCGTGATACACTGCGGCCCACTGATGACGCTGACGGTTTGCGCGGCTCGCCCATCACGGACGAACGGCCCGCGAACCGATCCAAGGAGGCAAACGTGAAACCTCGCATGAGCATGGCGCCGACATTCGGCATGATGGCGCTCACGGTCGTGCTCGTGCTCGTGCTTACCGCGTGTGGCGGCAAAAAGGCGACACCGACCGCGCCCGCTCCGGCACTTGCCACCGCGATTGCGACTGCTCCGCCACCAACCGCCCCCCCCGCAACGGCGACTGCCATCGCGCCGACGCCTACACCCCTGGCGGGTAACGCGACGGCGATTGCGGCGACCGGCACCGCGTTGAGTGCAACGAGCAGCGCGTTCGTTGGCAGTGCAACGCCGAACTCCGCCGCGAGCGCCGCATCACCGTCGGACCCGCATGCGCAGGCGATCGTGGATAAGGCCCGGACACGCTTCGATCAGGTCAATACGCTGCACTTCACGGTCGGCATCGAGGGCGATGTCTTTCTGGATAAGCAGCGCACGCAGAAACTGAAGTCCGCCGACGGCGATCTCATCCGCCCGGACAAAGTCTCGCTCACCGCCAAGGCGCAAGTGGGGCCAATTAACGCGCAACTCAAATTCATCCAGATCGGCGACAATGCCTTCCTGACGAATATTTTGACTGGCAAGTGGGAGAAAGCGCCGAGCGGTTTCGCCTACGACCCACGCGTCGTTTTCGACCCGGATCGCGGTGTCTCCGCAATTCTCGCGAAAGTACAAGGCTGGCAGTCGGCCGGGAGCGAGAAGATTAACGGTGCCGATACGCAGCATGTCCGCGCGCCGGTCCCAACGGCGATCGTGAATGATCTGGTCAGTTCATCGCTGCGTGGCGACACTGTTGATGTGGACCTGTACATCGAACCGAAGAATAATGATGTCGTGCGGCTTATCCTCACCGAGCGGCCGGACGCCGTCGCGGCGGGCACGACGGCCGCACGCTGGACACTCGATCTCTCGAAGCAGAATGACAGCATCACCATTAATGCACCGACAATCGGTGGATAGGACGGGCTTCGTGTCGGAGCGTGCCAGCATCGCGCGCATAGCGGACGACGAGGGGATCAACGAGCAGGCGCCGCCATTTCCCGAAGGGCGCGCGCGTTGGGTGCTCGCCGCCGCACTCCTCGCCGTCTTTGTTGGCTCGCTCGACCTGACCGTGATCGCCACGCTGCTGCCGAAAATGGTCAGCGACCTGCAAATCAACACGGCGGACATCAATCGGTACGTCTGGGTCGTCTCCGGTTATCTGCTCGCCTACATGGTGACCATCCCCGTGCTCGGCCGCGTTTCCGACATCCTCGGGCGGCGGCCGGTTTTCGCTGGCGCACTGGCAATCTTTCTTGTGGGATCACTGCTCAGCGCGCGAGCGGGCGGCCTCGCGGCACTCGTCACCGGGCGCGCGATTCAGGGATTCGGCGGCGGCGCGCTCGTCCCGGTGACGATGGCGCTCGTCGGTGATGTCCTGCCGCCGCGACGGCGCGCGGCAGTGATCGGCCTCGTCGGCGCGATAGATACGATGGGCTGGGTACTCGGGCCATTGTACGGCGCCGCGCTCCTTGGTCTGACGGGGTCGTGGCGGACGGTCTTCTGGATCAATGTGCCCATTGCGATCGTCACGGTCCTCATGTTGCTCTTTACCTGGCGCGGCGTCCGGCAGCAAAGCACGCGCGAGCGACTCGATCTGGCGGGCGCATTGCTCCTCTCGGCCAGTCTCGTGTGCCTCAATCTCGCCCTCTCGTCCGGTTCCGAGGCGGGCAGTGGGAGCGGTCAACTCGGTGGCTCCGCAAGCCCGCTCGCGGCGTATCGGTGGCCGCTCCTCGGTGGCGCGCTCGTCGCGATGATCGCGTTCATCGTCTGGGAGCGGCGGGCGAGATCGCCGCTTGTGCCGCTGGCGCTCTTCCGGTTGCCCGTTTTTTCCGCCGCGACGATTGCCAATCTGCTGATCGGCGCGTCATTGATCGTCGTGATGGTGGACGTGCCGCTCTTTGCCTCGCTCGTTGTGGACAACCAGCAGCGTGCGAGCCTCGTTGGTGCGGCATTACTGACGCCGTTCACCCTGATGATGGCCCTTGGCTCCGTCATTGGTGGAATACTGACCGGACGTTACAGCGCGCGGCCGGTCGCGGTCGTCGGCGTCGTGCTCGCCGCGTCCGGGTTAGCCCTGATGCGGTTCTGGACGGATAGCATTCGTGTCGTGCCGATGAGCGCGACGTTGCTCCTCGCGGGCCTCGGTTTTGGCGCCGTAATTGCTCCGGTTGCATCGGTCGCGATCAACGTCGTACGGCGGACGCACTATGGCGTCGCGTCCGGCCTCGTCGTTGTCACACGATTGATCGGCATGACGGTCGGGTTGTCGGTCCTCAGTGGTTGGGGCGTTGGCCGGTTAAGCGCGCTTCTCCAGCGCAATGCACCGACGCGAATGACCAATGAGTCCGACCTGGACTTTCAGACGCGGACGTTTGCCTACATCGGCGAGCAGACGGTACATTATTCGTTGGTCGTCTTGCGCGAGACATTCGTTGTCGCGGCAATCGTTTGCGCAGTCGCATTGATCCCCGCACTGATGTTCGTGAAACAGCGCGCGGGTCGCAGCGGCGCGCTGCACGATCATCCCGCACCGGCGCCGGGCGACTAACGCATCGCTGCTCTCAGCGCGTTCAGGTTCGCCGCGACGGTTCCGTGCGTGTTGAATACGGCGGTTCCCGCCACCATCAGATCACATCCCGCCTCCGCCGCGGCACGAATCGTCGTTGCATTGACGCCACCATCCACTTCGATGATGAAGTCCAGGCCGCGCTCCGCGCGTATCTCGGCGAGGCGCGCGATACGCGCGGTGCTCGCGGGCAAGTATGTCTGACCACCGAATCCGGGGTTAATGCTCATCACGAGTATGAGGCCGACGAGCGGAAGCACTTCCTCGATCATCACGAGCGGTGTCGCCGGATTGAGGGTGACACCGGGCACGGCCCCCGACTCGCGAATCGCGGCCAGGACACGATTCAGGTGTGCCGTCGCCTCGGTGTGGACGGTGACAATGTCCGCGCCCGCATGCGCGAAGGCTTCGGCGTACCGTTCCGGTTCGACGATCATCAGGTGCGCCTCGATCGGCAATCCGGTCGTGCGCCGGACGGCTTCGAGCACGGGCAGGCCGATGGAGATGTTCGGCACGAATCGCCCATCCATTACGTCGAAATGGATACTCGCCGCACCCGCCGCGGCGGCCTGTGCGATGGCATCGCCGAGATGCGCGAAATCCGCCGCGAGGATCGAGGGAGCGATTGCCGCTCCACCGCGCACACGCGCTCGCAAATCATCGTATCGCCCCATGCGCTCCTCCTCGCCGCTCGTCGCCACGACCGAACACCGTCGCATTCTACCCCGAACACGGGCGTCGTTACGCGCCCATTGATCTTGACGCGGCGCGGTTGGACACGGACAATGCGCCGGTATCGCGGCGGGTGTGACGGAGCGCGTCGGACTGACGTGGGATGGGATGGAGAGCCTCGTGAGTACGGAGACGGCGAAGCGGACGCCGCTGTACGCGGAGCATCAACGGCTCGGCGCGCGGATGATCCCGTTCGGTGGCTGGGACATGCCGGTGCAGTACACGGGTATCATCGAGGAGCATCGCGCGGTGCGGAATGCCGCCGGTATTTTCGATCTCGGCCATATGGGCCAGGCCCGCGTCAGTGGCCCGGACGCGGAGCGCTTCGTCCAGTCTGTCGCGACAAACGATCTCAACCGCATCCCGGACGGGTTGTCCCAATACAGTATCCTCTGCCGTCCATCGGGAGGTACGGTGGATGATATTTTCGTCTATCGTCTGCCCGATAGCCTCTTCATCTGCCTCAATGCCTCGAATACGCGGAAGGATGTAGACTGGCTGCACGCGCAGCATCGGGTAAGTGGCATGGATTGCACGGTGGAGAACCTCTCCGACCGCGTCGGGATGCTCGCCGTGCAAGGGCCAAGGGCGCTCGGCGTCGTCCAGCAGTTGACCGATGTTGATCTCAGCGCGCTGCCTCGTTTCGGTGTCGTCGAGGCGCCCGTCAATGGCGTGCCAACGATCGTCGGACGCACCGGCTACACCGGTGAGGATGGTGTCGAACTTTATCCGCCGATTGACGACGTGGTTGACCTCTGGCGGCAGTTGTTGGTAGTCGGCAAAGCGGATGGGCTGATGCCGATCGGCCTGGGCGCGCGGGACACGCTCCGCTTGGAAGCGAAGATGGCCCTGTACGGCCACGAACTGACGGAAGAGATCACCCCCTTGGAGGCGGCGCTCTCGTGGGCGGTCGCGTTCGATAAGGACGACTTTGTCGGGCGGGATGCCCTGCTTGCCGTCAAGGAAGCGGGTGGCCCGGCCCGCCGGCTCGTCGGCTTCACGATGGTCGGTCGGGGCATTCCGCGTGCGGATTACCCCGTCGCTGTCGGTGGCGAGATGGTTGGCTATGTGACGAGCGGCGGGTACGCGCCGACGCTCGACGCCAACATCGGGCTTGCCCTCGTGCGGCGCGATGTCGCGGGCATCGGCAAGCCGCTCGATATTATGATCCGCAACCAGCCCGTGGCGGCGGAGCAGGTCCGCACGCCGTTTTACCGCCGACCTGAAGCGACGGAGAAGGGAAACGCCTGAGATGGAGACCCCCGCCGAACTGCGCTACTCCGAAGAGCACGAATGGGTGCGCATGGACGACGATATCGCGACGATCGGCATTACCGCCTACGCGCAGGATTCACTCGGTGACATTGTCTTCGTTGAATTGCCGACGGTCGGGCGGTCGCTCGCGGCTGGTGAGGGCTTTGGGGTCGTCGAGTCCGTTAAGGCGGTTTCCGATGTCTACAGCCCCGTTCCCGGCGAAATTATCGAAGTCAACTCGGCGCTCGAAACCGCGCCGGAGCACGTCAACAACGCGCCGTACCGCGATGGCTGGATGATCAAAGTCCGCGTTAGCGACGCGTCCGCGCTCGATAAACTGATGGATGCCGATGCCTATGCGGGATTCACCGCACACTAACACGCAACGAGCAACGAGCAACGAGCGATGCGTATTGCTCAGTTCTGCGTCTGAGGAGATAAGCGATGTCCTATGTGCCGACGACTGACCCTGAGCGCCGCGCGATGCTTGACGCGATTGGTGTCGAGCAGTTCGACGCGCTCGTGCAGGCGGTACCCGCCGACCTCCGGTTTCCGCATCTCCGGCTGCCGGGGGCGCTGTCGGAAATCGAAGCGTTGCGTACTCTCGGCGCACTGGCGGAGCGGAACGCGGACGCGATGCGGTACCCGACCTTTCTCGGCGCGGGCGCGTACAACCATTTCACGCCTGCCGCCGTCCATCACACCGCCTTTCGGGGTGAGTTTTACACCGCGTACACACCCTATCAGCCGGAAGTCTCGCAGGGCACCCTGCAGGTGATCTACGAGTTCCAGACGCTGATGACGCAGTTGTACGGGATGGAAGTCTCCAATGCTTCGATGTACGACGGTGCGACCGCGCTCGCGGAAGCCGCACTGATGGCGATCAACAGCACCAAGAGGCGGCGCATTGTCGTCGCCGATTCGGTCCATCCCGCGTACCGAAAAGTGATGGCGACCTACACAAGCGGGCTGGATGTGGAACTCGCGACGGTCGCGTGTGTGAACAGCGGCACGCTGACGACGACCGCCGCCGATCTTCGCGCCGCGCTCAATGAGCAGACCGCGTGCCTCGTCGTGCAGTATCCGTCGTTCGTCGGCACGATTGACGATCTCGCGGCCCTCGGTGAGGCGGCGCATGCGGTCGGCGCGCTGCTGGTCGTCAGTAGTTACCCGGTGGCGCTCGGCATGCTCAAACCGCCGGGCGCTTTCGGCGCGGACGTCGCGGTTGGCGAGGCGCAATGCTTCGGCACGGGATTGTCGTTCGGCGGCCCGTACCTCGGCGTACTCACCTGCAAGCAGTCGCTTGTGCGGCTCATGCCGGGGCGCGTCGTCGGCCAGACCACAGATACGATGGGCCGACCCGGGTACGTCCTGACACTCCAGACACGCGAGCAACACATCCGGCGCGAGCGGGCGACCTCGAACATCTGCACGAACGAGGGACTGAACGCCTTGATGGCAACAATCCAAATGGCAATGCTCGGCGACGGCGGCGTGCGGGAACTGGCGCGGCAGTGCTACCACAAGGCGCATTACCTTGCCGGGGCGGTCGGCGCGCTGCCCGATTACACCGTGGTGAACGCGGGCGGCACGACACGGAACGGCGCAGGCCCAGTGACGGCCTTCTTCAATGAGTTCGTCGTGCGGACGCCGATCGCCCCGGCGGAATTGAATGCACGCTTGCTCGAAGCAGGCATGATTGGCGGCTATGACCTCGGCACGGACTATCCCGCGCTCGCCGGTCACATGCTCGTCTGCGTGACCGAAATGCTGGACCGCGCCATGCTGGACCGGTTCGTCGCGGTGTTCGCGTCCGTCAGATAATCACGCACCCGTGACCTCTGATATACTGCATGAAATCCGCAATGCACGCGGCTGTTTTGTCATGCGTGGTCTGAACGCCCGGGAGGAATTTTGGCGAAGCCGATTGTCGCCGTCGTTGGTCGCCCCAATGTCGGTAAATCCACCCTCTTTAATCGCCTGATCGGCGAGCGCCGCGCCATCGTCCAGGACGAGCCGGGTACGACGCGTGACCGCGTCTACGGGGATGTCGAGTGGAACGGTGTCTCATTCGCCCTCATTGATACCGGCGGCATCATTGTAGATGAACGGGGCACGGAACTCGATCTCAGCACAATCCCGGCGGAAACGCTGAAGCAGGCGCAACATGCCATCGAAGAGGCGGATGTGATCGTCATGGTCGTGGACGCCAATATTGGCACGACCACGGCGGATCACGCGGTTGCGGACATGGTGCGCCGCACGCGGAAGCCAGTCGTCCTCGCCGCGAACAAGGCGGAGAGCAACACGCGCGCGGCAAATGCGGTAGATTTCTACGAACTCGGCCTGACCGATCCGATCGTCGTCTCGTCGCTGCATGGGCGTGGCACCGGCGACTTGCTCGATGCGATTGTCGAAGCCCTGCCGGAGCGTGACGAGGAAGCGGAGGCGACCGGCCCACGCATCGCGATTGTCGGTCGCCCGAATGTCGGCAAGTCCCGGCTCCTCAATGCCTTCCTCGGGCAGGAGCGCGCCATCGTCAGCGACGAGCCGGGCACGACGCGTGACTCCCTCGATACCGAACTGGAGTGGGAAGGCCAGACGATTACCCTGGTGGACACGGCGGGGATTCGCCGACGCGGCAAGATCGAGCCAGGTATCGAAAAGTACAGCGTCCTCCGCTCGATGCGCGCGATTACGCGCGCGGATGTCGTGCTGCTTGTCGTGGACGCGACGGAAGGATTCACCTCGCAAGACCTCCATATCGCCGGGTACGTCGCCGATGAGTCACGCGGGATGGTGCTCGTCGTCAACAAGTGGGACCTGGTCGAGAAGGACGGTCAGACAATGGAGCAGTACCGGGAGGCGGCGGCAGAAGCGCTCGACTTCATGCCGTATGTCCCGGCGGTCTTCATTTCCGCCAAGTTCAATCAGCGTGTGCCGCAGGTGATGGAACGCGCGCTGCTCGTCATGGAAGAACGCCAGAAGCGGGTACCGACCGCCGCATTGAACAAAATGCTTCGGACTGCCGTGGAGAAGCACGCGCCGCCGTCCAAGCCGGGGAAGTGGGTGAAGTTCTTTTACGCCACGCAGGTAGATGTCTCGCCGCCGTCGTTCGTCTTCTTCTGCAACCACGCAGAGGATGTCCACTTCTCATACCGACGCTACCTGGAGAATCAATTGCGTGAGGAGTTCGGGTTTATCGGCAATCCGATCCGCATGCGGTTTCGGAATCGTCAGGAGCCTGCGCTATGACCGATGCGCTGCGGGTCGCCCTCGTCCTCATCGCGAGTTATTGCATCGGCGGTATCCCGTGGGGGCTTGTGCTCGTGTGGGCAATCAAGCACGTTGATGTACGCGATTTCGGCAGCGGCAAGACCGGCGCGACGAATGTCCTGCGGTTGCTCGGCTGGCAGGGATTCGTCGTCGCCCTCATCCTCGACGCGATGAAGGGTATCGGCGCGGTGCTTCTCGCGCGCTACGTGACGGGTAGTTCCTGGGTTGAGGCGGTGGCGGGTATCCTCGCGATCAGCGGGCATTGTTGGTCGCCATATCTCGGCTTCCGGGGTGGTGGCCGCGGCATGGTGACGGCGATGGGCGCGGCATTCACGATGGCGCCGGGACTCATCCTCCTCATTCCGGTCTTCCTGATCCCGGTCCTGCTCACGCGGTACATGTCGCTTGGTAATGTGACCGCTTCACTGAGCGCCCCGGTCGTGCTCCTGATCGGTGCGCTGCTCGGCTGGTCGCCGTGGGCGTACTTCTTCTTCGGCACGGCGGGCTGCGCGCTCATCCTCATCAATCATTCGGATAATATCCAGCGGTTGCTCGCGGGGACCGAACGGAAGATCGGCGACAAAGTGACGCCGCACAACCCCGAACCGGGCGCACAGGCACACTGAGTCGCTCGCCGCCACCAACGTGATTATTTCTCGTAGCCGTTCGGATGTGCTTGTCGCCATGCCCAGGCGCTGGCGATCATGTCATCAAGTGTCCGTGAAGCGCGCCAACCGAGTAATTCCGCCGCGCGGGACGGATCGGCATAGACGACCGCCGCGTCCGCGCCACCCGGACGCCGTGGCCCTTCCTCGGTCGGCACGGGTCTGTCGGTGGCGCCCCGCACGGCGTCCACGATCTGGCGGACGGAAACACCCTTCCCCGTGCCAAGATTCAGTGTCAATGTCGGATGCCGGTCGAGCGCTTCGAGCGCGCGGACGTGCGCCTCGGCGAGGTCAACGACGTGAATGTAGTCGCGGATGCAGGTGCCATCGGGCGTCGGATAATCGGTGCCGAGGATCGTCAGGTGGGGTCGTTTCCCCTCGGCGACCGCCAATGCGAGCGGTACGAGGTGGGTCTCATGCTGGCGGTCCTCGCCGAACCGCGCGGACGCTCCCGCCGGGTTGAAGTAGCGCAGGATCGCGGCACGCAGCCCGCGCAGTTGTACGTGCCACTCGGTCATCTCCTCGATCATCACTTTCGTCAGGCCATAGGGATTCAGGGCATTGCGCGGCAATAATTCCGTCACCGGCATCGTCTCCGGTTGCCCGTAGACCGTGCAGGACGACGAGAAGACGAAGCGCGGGCAGTCGTGCGCGAACATAGCGTCGAAGAGATTGCACGCGCCGACGAGGTTATTGGAGAAATATGCCTCGGGGCGCTCCATGCTCTCGCCAACAAGCGCGTACGCGGCGAAGTGGAGAACGGCATCGGGGCGGTGATCCGCGAACACTCGCATCACGGCGTCGCGATCGCGCAGATCCGCGCGCACAAAGATCGCGTCTTCGTGGACGGCGTCGCGGTGGCCGAGTTCGAGGCTGTCGAGCGCGATCACGGTATGCCCGGCGTTCAGCAAAACTTCGGTCGTGACGCTACCGATATATCCGGCGGCGCCGGTGACGAGCGTCTTCACACGCACTCCTTTTTCTCCGCCTACTCGTCGGCAGCGGCAATCTCCGGGCCGGCATAATCAGGGAACCGGAATGCCATCCCCTTGTTGAGCAACCCGCCGTGCCCGAGCGCCGCCAGGGTGCGCGCCGTCACGCGCTCGCCCGCGAAGAAGCGCGGCAAAATTAAGTCCATCACCGTTGCCCGCGAGAACATCCCGCAGGATGCCATACCGAGAATGGGCGTCCCGCCGAGATAGGCGAGCCAGTAGGTGCTGCCTGGATGCGCGGGAACCCCCCGCTTTTCCCATCGCACGCCAAGTTCGTCCAGCGCCTGCACGGTAACATCGAGCGGATCGGTGGAGGTGACACCCGCGCACATGATGAGGCCCACGCCGGAAGCCGTTAGTTCTCGCAGCGCGGCGAGGACACCGGCGGCGTTATTCGGCGGATGGACGAGTGCGACAATCTGTGACCCGAACCACTCGACTTTGCGGGTGATCGCCTCGCGAAAGCGCTCGCCGGCCGCTGGGAGAAGTTCTTCACGCACGATCACGCCGACGTTGCGATGAACAAACGGTTGAACCCGGAGGATGCTCGTTCCGCTCCGCGCGATCCGCTCCGCCTCGATGAGCGACAGATCACGTGTGACGAGCGGCGTTACTTTGACACCGGCGACGGCCTGCTGCTCGCGCACGATTTGCGCGTCGAATAATGTCCACACCGACATATCGGGGATGGAATTGATCGTAAGTAATCGCTCTACATCTACCGCAAGCAAACCGCGTTCCTGGGCGCGGAGCGTAATCATGCTCTCATGCGGATCACCGATATGAATGCCAGCGCCCGCCACCGCGCGCGCGAGGCGCCGCGCCGCGTCGTCTTCATGCACATCGCCCGGATCGAGCGCGATCACATGCAGCACCCGATCTGCCGCGCGCAAGGGTGGAACATCATCTTCGGTCAGCACGGCGCCTTTCCGTAGCCGCACTCGGTTGCCATCAACGGTCGCCTCAACGTCATGGGCAAGGATACGACCGACAATCGCCGCAGCCGAGATGTCCGATGTGTGCAGGATTTCCGGCTTCATCGGGGTAACACTTCCCGGCCGTCGCCGATGAATGCTTGCCAGTCAGCGATGATACATGCGTCGTGGTCGAAAGCGAGCGGCGGCAGATCGCCGGGTGAGAAATACCCGATGGCGGCGATTTCCTCTTCCTGGACGACGGGTGGAGACGAGTCCGGTATGGCGCCGATATAGACGATCAACACCACCGGATTCCTCGGTTCGGAGTACACACCGAGGAGGTGGGTCAATGTGACGGGTACCCCCAATTCCTCGGCCACCTCGCGCTCAGCGGCGCGCTCGACTTGTTCGCCGCGATCGACATAACCCGAAGGAAATGTCCAGCGATTTTTACGCGGCTCCATCGCGCGCTGTTGCAGGAGAATGCCGCGCGCATCGGCAATGATGACCGCGACCGCGACCTTCGGATCGCGATAGACGGGCGCGATCGGCGTGCTCATCGCGCGCCCTCCATCCGTGCGCGGATGCGGGCGTAATCGTCTGGTGTGTCAATGTCATCGAGAAGGGAGCCGGGAACGGGGACTTCGAGCACCATGTCCATATGCTTGCGGAGGATCGGCCGCGCGCCGGTGTCGCCCTTCAGGGTGTCGAGCAGCGGCCAGGTTGCGCGCGCGAGGAGCACCGGATTCCCCCATTCACCGTCATAGACCGGTACGATGAAGGGGCCGCCAGTCTCTTCGTACGCGTGAATGATCGCGTTTACAACAGTCGGCGCGAGCAACGGTTGATCGCCGACGACCATCAGAGCGGCGGCCACATCGTCCCCCAATGATTTGACGCCCGCGAGGACGCTTGTGCTCTGGCCCTCGGCATACGCATCGTTCTGAACGACCGTGATGTCCGTGAGGTCGAGGGCTTCGGCGATTTCGTCTGCCGCGTATCCGAGCACCACAACGATTCGATCCACGCGCGACGCCCGCAACGCGTCGAGCGGATAGGAGAGTGCCGGGCGACCGGCAATCGGCGCGAGTTGCTTCGGCTGCCCCAGTCGAGTCGAGGCGCCAGCAGCCAGGACAACGGCGGAAATGAGCCTACCCGGACTCACGCGCGCGCCTCTGATTTCTCCCGTTGCTGCTGCATGAACCCGCCCGGCCGACCGGAGCGCACGGCGAACATCTCCGCGAGGATACTCAGCGCAATCTCCTCGGGCGACACCGCGCCGATATCCAGCCCAATCGGCGCGTGAATGCGCGCGAGGTCGTCCTCACTCACGCCCTCGGCACGGAGGGTGGCGAGCCGATCCGCGTGCGTCTTCCGGCTGCCAATCGCGCCGATGTACCGGAGGGGATACGGTAGTGCGGCCTTGAGCGCTGGTCGCTCAAACTTCGGGTCGTGCGAGAGGATGACGAGATAGGTCTCGGCGTCGAGCGTGACTTGTGCCAAGCCCTTGTCCGGCCAGGCGAGAATGCGTCGCGGCACATGTGGGAACCGCTCCTCGGTCAGGAACCACTCGCGCGCGTCAATCAGCGTCACATCGAACCCGAGGTCTTGCGCGAATTTCGTCAGCGGGATCGCGATATGCGCCGCGCCGATGACGACGAGGCTTGGCGCGGGCGGATAGGACTCGATGAAGATGCGCGCCTCGCCGAACTCCGCCGACAAACGCCGCTCCTCAGTCCGTCGCGCCTGCAGCGATTCCGCCGCCATCGCCGCGAGTTGCCGATCAACCACGTCCTCGCCGCTCGCTCCGTACAGGATGCCGGCGTCCTCACCGACGAGCAGTTCCGCGCCGATATGAGGGCCGTCGAGGATCGTCACCGTGGCGACGGGCCGCCGTGCGGCAACAGAAGATTCCAGCGTGCGGAGGAGGATAAGGTCCATTAGTTCGCCTTGATCGGCTCGACGAAGACGTCTATCTCGCCGCCGCAGGAGAGGCCAACGGTGAAGGCCAATTCGTCCGCGACACCGTACGAGACGAGTTGTGGTTGGCCCGTTCGCATCACGTCCTGCGCGACATCCACGACGGCGGCTTCGACGCACCCGCCACTGACGGAGCCGACGATACCGCCAGACGCCGAAATCGCCATTTTTGCGCCGCGCGGGCGAGGCGCGGACCCCCAGACCTTGACGACGGTCGCGAGGGCGACGGCTTGGCCCTGCGCGAGCCATTCATCCACTTGTGGCTGCACATCGTTCAGTGTTGTCATTCTCGTGTCCCTTCTAGCGCGCGGCGACGATCGCCTTCGCGGCGGTGTCCCGCCCTTGCCGACGGCTTGGCCGCCGCCCCTGCACCTCGACGAGCAGCTTCGCCAGCGCCTGGAGGCTCGCGAGATTGTTGGCGGGGAGGAAGTCGTCACAATACGGCAATGCCGCTTGCATGCCCCGCGTCAGCGGCTGATACCCGCTGGTGCCGAGCAGTGGATTGAGCCAGATCAGCCGGAAGCAGTTGCGCTGCAAGTGCGCCATCGCGTCGCGCAGCAATTCCGGTTCGCCCCGATCCCAGCCATCAGAAATGACGATGACGATCGCGCCCTGATTGAGGACGCGGCGCGACCATTCGTAGTTGAACGCATGGAGCGATTCGCCGATCCGTGTGCCACCGCCCCAGTCCTGGACGACCTTCGAGACATCGTCGAGCGCGTCGTCAATGTCCTTGCGACGAAGCAGCCGCGTGATCCGCGTCAGCCGCGTGCCGAAGACGAACGCCTCCACCTTATCGAGGCTGTTTTCCAGCGTATGGACGAACTGCAACAAAAGTCGTGTGTACCGTTCCATTGAGCCACTGATGTCGCAGATAAGGACGAGCGGCCGCTTCTTCGTCTTCGGCTCGCGGAAGGTCAACTCGATCATTTCGCCGCCATAGCGCATGTTGTTGCGAATGAGCCGACGCATGTCTATCTGGGCGCCATTGCGTGACGGCTTGCGCCGGCGCGTTTCGCGCTGGCCAATCTGCAAGCGCATCAGTTGCATGACGCGGCGCGCTTCCGCCAGTTCGTCCACCGTAAAGGTCTCAAAGTCCTTCGCCTGGAGCAATTCGGACGAAGAATACGTCCGCACGACATCCATCTCCGTCTGCGCCTGATCGCTCTCCGTCGAACTGGACGCCTCTTTGCGGCTTGGATCGCGGTCCTTGTTGCCGCGACGATCCTCGCCCTCGCGCTGCTTCGCCTCCTCGTCGCGATGCTGCGCGTCCATCAAGCGGCGGCGCGGTTGCTGCTGCTTGAGTTGCTCGTCGTCCGCCATGACAAGCCCTTCATGGCCCTCGGAGTGATCTGTCGCGCGCCAGAACGCGTCGAACGCTTCGTCGTACAGGGGGATGTCTTCATGCCGACTGATAAGCGTCGTCCGGCCGGATGCCTTGACGTCATCGCGGCGTTCCCAGCCCACGAACTCGAGCGAGTTGAGGAAATCGAGCATATGGCCGGGCGAGACCTTGATCCCCATGTACCGGAGCAGCCGTGCGAACCGCACGACCTGCACGAGCATGACCGGCCCGGCTTCTTCGGTGAGGCCGGCAGGCGCGCTCTCAGCGGCCATCGCCACCGCCGCCTGCCACGACACCCGCATTTGCCGCCGCGAGGAGCGAGTGCGCGCGTGGCCCGCGGATCGTCTCAACGTCTTCCTGGTACTTCAGGAAGCAGCCAAGTGTCGCTTCCACCGTCGCGTCGTCCAGATGCTCAGAGCCCAACTGGACGAGCGCACGCGCCCAGTCGAGTGTTTCGGCGACACCGGGCAGTTTGTAGAGTTCAATCGTCCGCAGTTCCTGAATGAAGCCGCAGACTTGGCGCGCCAGTGTCGTGTGCGCCTCCGGCACCTTCGTCGTGACGATCTGGAACTCTTTGGCGAACGACGGATAATCAATCCATTGATACAAACAGCGCCGCTTGAGCGCGTCGTGGATCTCGCGCGTTCGGTTGCTCGTAATCACCACCACCGGCGGCGAATCCGTCGTGATCGTCCCGATTTCAGGCACCGTCACCTGAAAGTCGGAGAGCAGTTCGAGGAGGAAGGCCTCGAACTCGTCGTCCGCACGGTCAATCTCATCAATCAGCAGGACGGGCGCGTTATCGAAGCCGTGATCAATTGCCTGCAAAAGCGGCCGACGGATGAGGAACTCGGGGCCAAAGAGGTCCTTCAGCGTCTCCTCGCGGTCGCCGCCCGTCGCCTCAACGAGACGGATTTCCAGCATTTGCCGCGCGTAGTTCCATTCATAGAGGGCGTTGGAGACATCAATGCCCTCATAGCACTGGAGACGGATCAGGCGCGTGCCCAGCAGATCAGCGAGTACCTTTGCGATTTCCGTCTTGCCGACACCGGCCTCGCCCTCAAGCAGGATCGGCTTATGCAGACGCAACGCGAGGTAGAGCGTTGTCGCCAGCGAGCGATCCGCGACATAGCGGTGCTCCTGCAAGATATGCTGAATGCCATCAATCGAATCAATCGTTGTCGCCACCGTCTCTCCTGCTCTGTTCCCCGGTCTGCCGCGCCGCAGGGCCGGGCCGCGAATCTGCTCCCCCTATAACGCACGGAGAAGCCCGGCCATTCCATCCCATGGCCGGGCTTCCCAGTGTACCACGTCGCGCGGCGAGGCGTTACGCGTTCCGCGCCCGCTCCACGGCCTTCGTGAGCGCTCGCTTCGCGTAGACCTTTGTCATCGCCAGTCGGTACTCGTCCGATGCGTGAATATCGGAGAGTGCGTAGTCAATGCCCTCCGCCGCATGGCTCGCCGCGGACGCGATGTTTTCCGCCGTTGGCTGTTTGCCCTTCAGCGCGTTCTCAACCGCCGTGGCGCGCACCGGCCGCGAACTGACACCGGAGAAGGCGAGCGCGCAATCCTGCACGTTGCCGTCCCCGCCGAGTGTGACGATTGCCGCCGCGCCGACGACCGAATAGTGCGACGCTTTGTTCGCCAATTTCTCGTACGCACTGCCGGATTTTCCTTGCGGCGCCTGAAAGCGGATTTCGGTCAGTAGTTCATCCTCACCGAGCGATGTCGTCATCAGGTCCTCGAAAAAGTCCGCCGCCTTGATCGTGCGCTCGCCCTTCGGCCCCTTCGCCACGAACTCCGCGTTCAGCGCGACGAGGACTGAGGGCAGGTCGGACGCCGGGTCCGCGTGCGCGACGCTGCCGCCGACGGTACCGCGATTGCGCACCTGCACGTCGCCGATATGCGCCGCCGCTTCCGGGATAAGTTGCACTGACTTCGCGAGGTCCGCGTTGGCTTCCAACTGGTAGTGCGTCGTGAGCGCGCCGATCGAGACGGTGCCGTTGCCGCGACGCACATACGCCATGTTCGGGAGGCGGCCGATGTCAATCAGGTGCGCCGGTTCGGCCAGTCGCAACTTCATCAGCGGCAACAGACTATGACCACCGGCGATGAATTTCCCATCTCCTCCAAATTGCTGAATGAGTTTGATCGCCTCGTCCACACTGCCTGCACGGTGATACTCGAATTCGCCTGGAAGCATTGTTTCCTCCTCTAATCAGTCGTCAGAGCCGAATTTGCGAACGGCGTCCACGTCTTCGTCGTAGCGTCGTCGGTTACCGACGACTGCTGACTACTTGTTCATGATTCGCCACAGTTTCTCGCCGCGCATCGGCATGTCAATATGCGTGACGCCAAATGGCTTAAGCGCGTCCACGACCGCGTTGACAATCGCCGGCGTGCTGCCGATTGTGCCTGCCTCACCGACGCCTTTGACACCGAGCGGATTCACCGGCGACGGTGTCGTCGTGTGGTCGGTCTCGAATGAGACGAGGCCACGGGCGGTGGGCAGCGCATAATCCATCAGCGATCCGGTGACGAGTTGCCCCTGATCGTCGTAGATGACTTCCTCAAACAGTGCCTGCGCGATCCCCTGTGCGAGGCCGCCATGCACCTGGCCATCCACGATCATCGGGTTGATCACCCGGCCGCAGTCGTCCACCGCGACGTACCGCTTCAGTGTGACTTCGCCGGTATCGCCGTCCACCTCGACGAAGGCGATATGCGTGCCGAAAGGATAGGTGAAGTTCGGCGGCTCGAAGAACGAGGTCGCCTCGAGACCCGGTTCGATGGACGCGGGAATCGTGTCCGCCGTGTAGGCGATCCAGGCGATCTCACCGAGCGATTTTGCCCGATCAGGTGCGCCCTTGACGCCAAACTTGCCATTCTCGAAGGTGATGTCGTCCACCGATGCTTCGAGCATGTGCGCGGCGATCCGCTTCGCCTTCTCCTGCACCTTCTGGATCGCGAGCATCATTGCCGCGCCGCCAACCGCCGTCCCGCGCGACCCGAAGGTGCCGACGCCATAGGGCGACCCGGCCGTGTCGCCGTGGTTGATGATGACATCGTCCACACCGACACCGAGTTCATCGGCAGCAATCTGCGCGAAGGTCGTCTCTTGTCCCTGGCCGTGTGGAGAGGCGCCGGTCGTCACCGTCACCTTGCCGGTCGGATCAACGCGGACAGTGCTGCTTTCCCAGCCAAACCCGGCGGGCATCGCGGCGGAGGGGCCCATCCCACAGACCTCGACGTATGTGCTGAAGCCGATGCCAAGATACTTCCCGTTCTTCCGCGCCGCCGCCTGCTCCGCACGAAATTCGTCGTACTTGATGTGGCTGAGCGCCTTATCGAGCGCCAGGGGATAGTTGCCACTATCGTAAGCGAGACCGGCTGCGGTCGTGTACGGGAACTTGTCCGAGCCGATAAAGTTCCGCCGCCGCACCTCGACCGGATCAACGCCCGTCGCATCGGCAACCAGATCGCACACGCGCTCGATCAGATACGTCGCTTCCGGTCTCCCCGCGCCGCGGTAGGCATCGGTCGGCACCTTGTTCGTAAAGAGGCCATGCACCGTACATTGGAGATTTGGGATCGTGTACGGCCCGGTGAGCATCAGTCCGGTCAACGTCGGGATGACCGGTGTGAGTAACTGATGATACGCGCCGAGATCGGCGAGGATATGGACATGCAAATGCGTGATCTTGCCATCCTTTGTCGCGCCGACATCCACGTAGTCCGTCTGGCCGCGCCCGTGGATGCTGCTCGCCATGCTCTCGGCGCGCGATTCGATCCACTTAATCGGTCGGCCGAGTTGGATCGAGAGGGCGGAGGCGATCCCTTCCTCGGCATAGACATTCAGTTTCTGCCCGAACCCCCCGCCGACTTCCGGCGCGACGACGCGCACATGGTGTTCCGGCATACCGATGAGGAGGCTGAGGAATGTCCGCAAGAGATGGGGAATCTGCGTCGAAGTCCAGAGCGTGAGCGACTTCTTGCCCTTATCATAGTCGGCGACGACACCCCGCGTCTCCATCGGCACCGGCGCGAGGCGCTGATTCTCGATACGTTGCGACAATTTGACGTCGGCTTCACCAATCGAAGCGCCGGATTCGTTAAATAACTTCCACTCGAACGCGATATTCGTGCCGAACTCTTCGTGGACGTACGGCGCGCCCGCGTACGCGGCGTCGAGATCAACGACTGCCGGCAGCGGTTCGTACTCGACCTGCACGAGGTCCACCGCGTCCCGCGCGACGTACCGATCGGTCGCGACGACCGCCGCGACCGCTTCACCGGCGAAATGCACTTCACCGACAGCGAGAGGATAGCGGGGCGGTACTTTCAGCCCTTCACCGAAGCGGTGCGCGACCGGGAGCATGCCGATGCCGCCCGCCTTCAGATCTTCGCCGGTAACGACCGCGAAAACACCGGGATGCTGACGTGCGGCTTCGGTATCAATGCTCTTGATTCTGGCATGGGCATAGACTGACCGCACGATACCGCAGTAGAGCGTGCCGTGCAGTTTGATGTCGTCAACGTAGGTGCTTGTTCCTTCGACTAAACGCGGGTCCTCGCGTCGCTTGATGGGGGAGCCCACCAGTTTCGGGAGTACCATCGGTCATTCCTTTCTCCAGCGATGAGGCGTGGAGCGAAGTGCGAGAAGTCATGAAGGGTTCCGTTAGTCTGCCGCCGCGCCTTCTTTCATGTGTTCCGCCGCGTGCTGGACCGACTTGATGATGTTGTGATAGCCCGTGCAGCGGCAGAGATTGCCCTGTAGCCCTTCACGGATCTCCGCTTCCGATGGGTGCGGGTTGCGCTGCAGGAGTTGTAGCGTGGACATAATCATGCCCGGTGTGCAATAGCCGCACTGCAGGCCATGCTCCTCCCAGAAGCCTTCCTGGATCGCGTGCATTTTGCCGTCCTTCTGGAGGCCCTCGATCGTCAGCACGTCCGCGCCATCTGCCTGGACGGCGAGCATCGTGCAAGACTTGACCGAATCGCCGTTGACGAGCACCGTGCATGCGCCGCACTGCGTCGTCTCGCAGCCGATATGCGCGCCGGTGAGGCCGAGCACTTCGCGGAGATAATGAACGAGGAGAAGCCGAGGCTCCACATCGTTCGAATTCTGGTCGCCATTGACGGTCATCGAGACTTTCACTGCGCTGCCCCCTCCTTCGATTCCTGCGATAGACTGGCAGTTTGACAAATGTCCGCCCGGTCACTCGACCGGACGGTACGACTACTGGGAGGACCCCGACAATTGGCCGGACATACATTCGAAGAACTTGCCGATGATCGTGCGCGAGGCCGGGGCGAGCATCCGCTGCCCGATACCCGCGAGCGGGCCCATAATGTCGGCGTCACCATCGTACGTCAACTCGGTACTATCATCAGCATCCGCGAGCGAGAAGCGGCCAACACCTTTGACGTTCCCCGTTTTTGCCTGACCCTCGATCGTCAGCGTCCATGTTTCGAGTGGCACTTTTTCCGTCGTCCTAATCGTGCAGGTATACGTGCCCTTGATGCCCGCGATGCCGATTTTTAGCGTCGCGCGGTACGCGTCTTCGCCGATCTCTTCCAGATTCTCGCAGCCAGGCAAGCAGTGCGCGAGCGCGTCCTTCGACATCATCAAGTCATAAACCGCTTGCTTGTCCGCTTTGAATGTGTACGAGCCATTGACGTGCAAATGCCTGCTCCCTCCGGAGACGATGCGAAACGGAAGCGTGGTTTCCGCTCGCCGCGAAACTCCTGATGCGCCCGTACCGTCATGCCGTACGGGGATTGTAGCAAGATACCCTGCCGTGGCAAGGTGCATCAACTTGATATAGTCTAACGCTACATGGATGGGGGTGGCTAGATGCCGAGATAGGCGGTGCGGATTGCGTCGCTCGCGAGGAGGTCCGCCGATGCGCCTCCATGCGTGATGTGGCCTGTATCGAGGACATAGCCGCGACTCGCTTGTTCGAGCGCGGCTTGGATATCCTGCTCCACGATCAGCATTGTCCGTCCCTGTGCTTGCACGGTCTTGATGACATCAAAGATCGTATCCACCATGATCGGCGAGAGGCCAAGCGACAGTTCATCAATCATTAGCAGGTGCGGTCGGGCCATCAGACCGCGACCGATCGCGACCATCTGCTGCTCGCCGCCGGAGAGTTTGCCCGCGAGTTGATTGAGGCGTTCCTCGACGCGCGGGAAGAGCGCGAGCACCTGTGCGAAATCCTGCCGGATCGCCGCCGCGCCATCGGTGCGGCTGAACGCACCCATCATCAGGTTTTCTCGCACCGTCATGCCAACGAAGAGCCGCCGGCCCTGCGGCACATGGCAGATGCCCGCGTGCACGAATCGCCTGGATGGCTGGTGCGTGAGATCGGCGCCATTGACGCGGATGCTGCCGGACAGTGGGTTCATCAGTCCGGAAAGCGCATTCAGCAGCGTGCTCTTGCCTGCGCCGTTCGAGCCGACGAGCGCGACCGTTTCGCCGGGATAGATGACGAGATCAACGTCCCAGAGCACCTGGACATCACCATACGCGACGTTCAGTCCGCGCACTTCCAGGAGCGGCGGGGCATCACGCCGGGTGTCGGTGGTCGTAGGGGTCGGTGGCGAAGCCATCACGCATGTATCTCCGGTTCAATGCCGACGATTGCCGCCGGATCAATCCCCTCGTCGAGCACCTTCTGGGCATATCGTTTGCCGAGATACGCCTCGATGACCAGCGGATTGTTGATGACCTCCGCCGGTTTGCCCTCCGCGATATTCGCGCCCGCGTCCATCACGAAGACGCGATCCGAGACGCCCATGATCGCCTTCATGACATGCTCGATGATCATCACGCTCACGCCACTCTCGCGCACGCGCCGCACGAGGTCCATTGCCCCCTCAATCTCCACGAGATTGAGGCCGGCCATCACTTCGTCCAGGAGCAAAACTTCCGGTTCCATTGCGAGCGCCTTCGCCAGTTCGAGCCGCTTGCGGTCGGCGATCGTCAACGCATCGGCGGCGTGATCCCCCACGCGCGATAGGCCGACGAACTCCAGCACCTCATCGGCCTTGGCGGCTGCCGCGCTCACACTGCCGCGATTGCCCGTACCAAAGAGCGCCCCAACCGTGACATTTTCACGCACCGACATGTTCTGGAATGGCTTGACGACTTGCCAGGTGCGCGCGATCCCCATCTGGCCGATCCGATAGGCGCGCGTCTTCGTTAGCACGGACGACACACCGCGCATCAGGCCGCGCGACTCGCCGCTCCCGCCTCCATACAGGTCTTTACCATGGAAGAGGATGCGCCCCGTTGTCGGTGGATCAACGCCAGTAATCGTGTTGATGAGCGTCGTCTTCCCCGCGCCGTTCGGGCCGATCAGCCCAAGGATTTCGCCCCGGCGCAACTCGAACGACGCATCCCGCAACGCGGTGACGCCGCCGAAGACCTTGCTCACATGTTCCGCCGCCAGCACTACCTCCGTCACTCAGGCTCCTCTTCCCTTCTTCATACACGGTACTGGCGCAGGTTGCGGACGAAGATGCGCCACGCGAACTTCTGCCGGACGAGATAGACGATGCCGCGCGGCATGAGCAGCACGACGACGACAATCGCCGCACCGAACAGCACGGCATGGAGGTTGGTGAAGTTTTTCCAGAGCGTCTCCTGAATGAAGGTGAGCAGGGCCGCGCCAATGACGGGGCCAAGCGGCGTGCCGATGCCGCCAAGCACCGCCATGATGATGAGGCGGACATTCGTCGTCAGATCGAAGACCGTCGGCGGGTCAATCGTCGAGTGCCAGTATGCATACAGGCCACCCGCGAGGCCGCACAATAGCGCGTTCAGCGCGAAGGCGACCACTTTGTACATCGTCGTGTTGATGCCCATGACGAGCGCGGCGTCCTCGTTTTCGCGGATCGCGACGAGGCCAAAGCCAAGTTTCGAGCGCGCGATCAGGTATGTCACAATAATCGAGACGACGAGCAGGCCGAGAGCGACGTAGTAAAAGAGGTTAGGATCGTTCTTCAGTGGCAGATTGATGGGCTGGCTTGCCCCGAAAATCGCAAGGTTGTTGGTCAGTTCCCGCGTCATGATCGCCACGCCGAGCGTGGCGATGGCGAAGTAATGGCCGCGCAGCCGCAACACCGGCAGACCGACGATGGCGCCATAGAGAAGCATTGCAAGGCCCCCGGCAAGCATTGCGGGGATGAAACTCCACGCGCCCCGCGTCATGAGTTCCGCCGTTACGTACGCGCCGCCGCCGAAGAAGGCGACATTGCCGAACGCGGCGTAGCCAGTGTAGCCGCCGATAATATTCCACGCAGTCGCCAGGATGCTGAGGATGAAGAGTTCCGTGAGCAGATTCATCCAGTATCCGGTCGCGTGGAGCGGCACAAGCACCATTATTGGCAACGAGACGAGCGCGCAAATGAGCAGGACGCGATCGACGATCGTCGCCGTCGTACGACGCTTCTTCGCGCCCGGTCCTGCGGGTGATTCCTGCTCGCTGGAGCGGCGGACGAGAGGTTCGGCAGTATCAGCCATTAGCGGTAATATTCCTTCCCCATCAGCCCGTTCGGACGGAAGACGAGCAGAAGGACGAGGACGAGAAAGGTGATCGCGTCCTTATAGCCCGCGCCGAGGACAACGGATCCGATCGTCTCGATCAACCCAAAGAGCAGGCCACCGACGAGCACCGCCGGGATGCTGCCCAGCCCGCCGAGGACGCAGATCACGAACGCGCGGATCGTGTATGACGAGCCGATGGACGGGTCAAACGGCTGTGTGGCGCTGATCAGCGTGCCCGCGGCGGCGGCGAGCGCCGCGCCAAGCCCGAACGTGAGCGCATAGGTACGTGGGATGTTGACACCCATCAGTCGCGCGGCGGTCAGGTCCATCCCCATCGCGCGGATGGACGCACCGATCTTGGTCCGCGTCATAAACAGCGCGAGCAACCCGGTGATGGCACACGCGAGACCTAATGCGCCGAGTTTCGTGATCGGGATGATCGTGCTGCCGAGTTCAATGCTCTGCCCCGCGTAGGAGGGAGAAACGGAGCGAATGTCCGCCTTCCATTTATAGAGCGCGAGGTTGGTGACGAAGATCTCGATCCCGAATGTCAACAAAAGCGTGACGAGGAGCGGCGCACGGACGACGAAATTGATGATGCCGGCCTGCGTTGCATAGCCGATGACGAAAAGAATCGCCGCAGCGATTGGCAGGACGAGGAATGGGTCGAGGTTCGTTGCGTCCCAAATAAAGAAGGTGATGAAGGCGCCGAGCATGATAAAAGCGCCGTGGGCGAGATTGACGATATTCAGGATGCCCCAGACGATCGAGAAACCGAGCGCGACGAGCACGTAGACGCCGCCGATCAGGAGGCCATTGACGATTTGCTGCGGCCAGAAGGACGGATGAAGGAGGAAATCCATGTGCGGTGGTCCTTCCCGGTACGGAAGCGGCCCCGGACGATGCCGGAGCCACCTATGGACCGTTCGATCTGCGTTAGCGCTTGTCCCACGGGGGCGTCGGGTACTTGATCGCGCCGCTCGCCGCTTCCTTCGGCCAGACGGTGACCTTCTTGCCGCCCTGGATCTGCTCCGCCGCCATCGGCTTGTTCGCGTTGATGCCGCGGCTGTCGAACTTGACGTCCGCATAGAAGGACGTGAACTGGAGCGTCGCCAGCGCATCCCGCACCTTTTCGGTATCGAGACTTCCGGCCTTCGTGATCGCCCGCTGGAAGCACTGGCCGGCGCAGGTGGATTCGGCGTTCTGATAGGCAGGGTCGTAACCCGCGAACGCCTTGAACTTCGTCGCGTAATCTTGCGCGGTGCCGAACTGTTCGTCTTTAAACTTCAGGGATGGCGTCCACTGCGTGCCACCGAAGACGTATTCGGCGGCGTCTTTGAGCGAGGCGGTGAACTGCGGCAGCGCGGGGCCGACGCTGAAGCCGAACGCCTTCGGGTTGAACTTCAGTTCCTTCGATTGTTTCATTACGAGCGCGGCGGAGGCGTAATGGCCGGAGGAGAGAAAGATGTCCGGGTTCTTCGGCTTGATTTGCGTCAGTTGCGCGGAGACGTCCTTCGTGTCCGCCGGTACCTTGTCGTAGTAGACAATGTTGAGACTCCTTCGCGTAGGCCTGCGAGCCGTCCGCAACCTCGACCGAGAAGGTGTCGTTGTCCGCCAAAATCGCGAGAGTCTTGATCGTCGGATCCTTGTCAAGGCAGGCGTCAATGATGCCGCGCAAGTAGTACTTGGCGGGCGTGATCGGACAGAAGACGTACTTGAAACCGCGGTTGAAGATCGCCTCGGCCGCGCCGTTCGCCTCGACCATTGGCATCTTGTACTTCTCGGTGATTGCGCTGGCGGAGAGCGTTGGGCTGGTACCGTACGGGCCGAGGACGAAGTTCACTTTGTCCTCGGTAATCAGTTTTTCCGTCAGTTTCGCGCTGGTGTCCGGGCTGGATTCGTCGTCGTAGAACTTGACATCTACCATGTATCGCTGGCTGCCGACCGCGATGCCGCCCGCGTCGTTGACGGTCTTTTTCCAAAAGTTGTAGCCGTCTCGCGTCAGTCCACCTTCGTTGGCGCTCGCGCCGGTGAGCGAGACTGCCGCGCCGAAGCGAATCGTCCCGGCGACCGGGCCACTCGGCGCGGCGGCGCTCCCAGCCGCCGTTGTCGCGCTCGTCGCCACCGAAGCGGCCGGTGCGGTGGTCGCGGCGCCGCCCGTCGTTGCGGCGGGTGCGGCGGTACCGTTTGTCGCCGCGGCTGTCGCGGGCGTACTTGCCGCGCCCGCCTTCGTCGCGGCGGCGGTGGCTGCCGGCGTCGCGGTGCTGCTGCCACCACAGGCCGCGAGAATGGCGGCAGCCGCGCTGCCCGCGATACCACTCAGGAAGACGCGCCGTGTCACACGATACCGCGAATCTGTCATTGTCAAGCCTCTTTGCTTTCCGCGATCTTGAGTGTCGCATGCGGGCGGGCGCGCTCCATTGCGCCCCCAAGCGTTTTCCATGTCGCCTGACCACTAGTGTAGCACAATGGAGTACACGGTGCGTCCACGGCGCCCAGAATCGCCACCATCGCCCATGCACGACCGGATGCGGGTGGTACGGACGGCACAATTCGGCTACACTAGGGCATGGGAAGCGTGTTATTCACGTTTCTTACCATGTATGAGATTGTGCGGATTGCACACGAGCGAGGCGATAGCAATGTTTAAGTTTCTCGGCAAGATATTCGACAACAATGAGAAGGCGATCCGCGCCTATATGCCGCATGTCGCGCGCATCAACGACCTCGAACCGGCGATGAAGGCGAAGAGCGATGACGAACTCCGCGCCATGACGGACGCACTGATCGCGCGGCTCGAAGAGGGTGAGACGCTTGAGGACATCTTGCCGGAGGCGTTCGCCGCCGTCCGCGAGGCGTCCCGGCGTGTGAACGACATGCGCCATTTCGACGTGCAATTGATCGGTGGGATCGTCCTGCATGAGGGCAAAATCGCCGAAATGAAGACTGGCGAAGGGAAAACGCTGGTCGCCACCCTGCCGCTCTACCTCAATGCGCTCACGGGTGAGGGGTGTCATCTTGTGACGGTGAACGACTACCTCGCGAAGCGCGACGCGCGCTGGATGGGAGCGATTTACCACTTCCTCGGTCTCTCAGTCGGCGTCATTCAGCACGAGAGTGCGTTCCTCTACGATCCGAACTATGAAATCGAGGACGAGAGTTACAACCAGTTGCGCCCCGTGGCACGGGTCGAGGCGTACGCAGCGGACATCACGTATGGCACCAATAACGAGTTCGGCTTCGATTACCTGCGGGATAATATGGTCTTCACGCCGGACCAGATGGTCCAGCGTCCGCTCGTCTATGCGATCGTTGATGAGGTGGACAACATCCTCATTGACGAGGCGCGTACGCCGCTGATCATCTCTGGCGATGCGCAGGAGGCGACCGACCATTACGATCAGTTCGCCCGAATTGCCCGCTCACTGAAGCGGGAGCGCGATTTCACCATTGACGAGAAGACGCGCTCCGCGAGCCTGACGGACGAGGGTATTGATCGCGTTGAGGAACAGGCGGGTATCCCGGAGGGGTCGAGCATCTACGACGAGCGGTATGCCGACCTGACGCATTACATGGAGAATGCGCTCAAGGCGCAGGCCGTCTACCAGCGTGACAAGGACTACATCGTCCGCGACGGCGAGGTCATCATCGTGGATGAGTTCACTGGCCGGTTGATGGATGGCCGCCGGTACAGCGAGGGGCTGCATCAGGCGATTGAGGCGAAAGAGGGCGTGCATGTCAAGCGCGAGAACCGCACGCTCGCCACGATCACCTTCCAGAACTACTTCCGCATGTACGAGAAACTGGCCGGTATGACGGGCACGGCGGCAACCGAGGCGGAAGAGTTCTACAAGATTTACAAACTCGAAGTCGTCACGATCCCAACGAATCAGCACATGATCCGTGACGACATGGGGGATTTCGTCTTCAAAACCGAGGTGGCGAAGTTCAAGGCGGTTGCCGAGGAGATCACAGAGCGGCAGAAGAAAGGGCAGCCTGTCCTGGTTGGTACGGTCTCCGTTGAGAAGAGCGAGTATCTGAGCGAGTTGCTCACGCGTACGGGCGTCCCACACAACGTGCTCAACGCCAAATATCACGAGCGTGAGGCGGAGATCGTTGTCAACGCGGGCGACCGGGGTACGGTGACGATCGCGACGAACATGGCGGGTCGTGGTACGGACATCAAACTCGGTGAGGGCGTGCGCGAACTCGGCGGTCTCCATATCATCGGCACGGAACGGCACGAAGCCCGCCGGATTGATAACCAATTGCGTGGTCGTGCCGGTCGTCAGGGCGATCCGGGCTCGTCCCGCTTCTATGTCTCCCTCGAAGACGATCTGATGCGGCGGTTCGGCTCGGAGCGGATCGCCGGCATGATGGACAAACTCGGCGTGGACGACGACACGCCGATCGAGTCGGGCTTGATCTCCCGCTCAATCGAGAGCGCGCAGACGAAAGTTGAGGGATACAACTTCGACCTCCGCAAGCACGTCGTGGAATACGACGATGTCGTCAACAAGCAGCGTGAAAAGATTTACGAAGACCGCTCGAAGATCGTTCGCGGCGAGAACATGAAAGATGCCGTCCTCGATGCGCTGCAAAGCGAAATTGAGCACGCGGTGGAGACGCATAGTGGCGGGAATGAGCAGGATTACGATGTCGAGGGTCTCTTGAAGGCGCTCTCCACCGTCATCCCGCTGCCGCCCGATTTCGAGCCAGACCTTCGTGACCTCGACGGCCTGAAGGAAGACTTGATCGCGATGATGGAGGAGGCGTACGAGGCGAAGGAGGCGGAACTCGGCGAAGAGAACATGCGCCAACTCGAACGGCTCGTCATGCTACGCGTCATTGACACGCTCTGGGTCGAGTATCTGACCTCCATCGAGGACCTACGCATCGGTATCGGCTTGCAGGCCTACGGCCAGCGTGACCCGCTGGTTTCGTTCAAGACCGAAGGCTACCGGATGTTCCAGCAATTGCAGCGCAATATCCTGCACGACATCGCGCACACAATCTTTCACGTCACGCTCATTCAGCAAGTGCCTGAGACGAACGTCTTCGCCAACGCCACGACGAACCGAGAAGACGATGATGGCGGCGGGAAGGCAAAGCGGGCGAAAGCAGGCGCGAGTGGGAACGGCAAGATAGGGCGCAATGCACCCTGCCCGATGGGTACCGGGCGAAAGGTCAAACAATGCTGCGGTGCATGCGGCCTTGCGAATGGCTGCGATGGACGGGGCGTGGCAAAGTTCGGTGCGCGGGCGACCGAGAAGGCGCTGACATAGAGCCGGAATACCAGGCACGCGGCGCTAAAATTCCGGGTCATATCCTCGGAAATCGCGCACGATGTCCGCGACTTGTTCGGCGAATGTGCCCAATGCCTTGCGCCGTGACGCCGTGAGATAGCCGAAGAGGATGACCACCACGAGGAGCACGCCCCAAATCCCGACGCCCCGGCGCTTCTCGGCATCCATCGCTCTGGCTCCGCCTTCATCGCCGTCCGTCGGCTCGTGCGTGATGACGTCGAGGAGTTCAGGGTTGTTCATGGCATCACTCCTGTGCAGCCATCGGCGCATCGTTGGTCAATTGCGCGGCGACGGCTTTGCGTTGATCGCTCGTCATCGAGACGATGAGATCGGCGACGATACGGTTGGCGAGGTCGGTTCGCTCCTCCGGCGTCATCAACTCAATCGCCTGCGCCGCGACCTCGCGGATCGCTTGCACCCGCTCCTCCGGTGTCATATTACCGATGACCGTATCAACAACGCTCCGCAATAATCCCATGCGACTGTGGCTCCTTATCCAGCGGCGCGATGCGCGCCACAAGGCGGACGGAAGTATACCATAGCCCGGAAGCGCGCTTGTTCATTCGGTATCAGGCGTGCGAGACTACGGGCATGACGCGAACACTCGTACTCACCGACATCCACGCAAATAAGGATGCACTCGATGCGGTCATCGCTGATGCGGGGAACGCGGACCGTATCTGGTGCCTCGGCGATCTCGTCGGCTATGGCCCGGAACCCGCCGCCTGCATTGCGTGGGCACGGGAGCACTGCGACATCGTCTTGTCCGGCAATCACGACTATGCCGTCTTCGAGCCGTCGGTCGTCCAGGATTTCAACCCGAACGCGGCGCTTGCGGCGGAATGGACGCGCGCGCAACTGAGTGAGGACGAGATCGCTTATCTCCGGTCGTTGCCCTCGCTGATCGAGGTGGACGGCGTGACGCTCGCCCACGCCAGCCCGGCCGATCCAATCTGGACGTATATTCTCACGGTCGTCGAGGCGCGCGAAGCATTCACCGCATTCAGTGGCGCGCTCTGCTTCGTCGGGCACACGCATGTCGCGGCGTGCTACGCGGAGACGGAGGTGATGATGGCACACGTGCCGGTCGTCAACGACGAGCCATTCTCCCTTGTGAATGGCCGATTCATCATCAATCCGGGCAGTGTCGGGCAACCACGAGATCGCGATCCGCGCGCGGCATATCTCTGGTATGACGCGGACGCGCACACCGTGACGTGGAAGCGCGTCGAGTACGACATCGCGGCGGTACAAGCGAAGATTCTTCAAGCGGGCTTACCGGAACGTCTCGCCTCTCGCCTCGCCATCGGGCACTGAGTTTGCGGCCCGATTCGGGCGGGACTATACTCTCGCATGGTCTTGGCGGTCTGATTGTGAGCGAGAGGGATCCAGCGCGTGCCACAGCAATCTCAGATCCGGCTGCACCGGCAACTCGTCGTCGCGATCAATGGTGGCGCGGTTGATCCGATCATTCTCGATCTCGCCGCGACGATCAGCAAGCGAGACCGCACGCAGGTCGCGGTCGTCTATGTCGTTGAAGTCAGCCAGCAATTGCCGGTGGATGCGGACTTGCCGAATGAATTGGATCGTGGCGAGCGCGTGCTGATCGCCGCCGAGCGGACCGCGCGCGACCGGGGGCTGCGCGCGACCTATGATGTCCTCCAGGCGCGTTCGGTCGGGGCGGCGATTGTGGACGAAGCGGTGCAGCGTGGCGCGGATTTGATCGTCCTCGGCGCGGAACTGCGCGAGAAGTACGGCGAGCCGACCTATGGCTCGACCGTGCCATATGTCTTAATGCACGCGATGTGTGAGGTCTGGATCTGTCGCGTGCCGCTTACTGTGCCACCGATGGCCCGGTAACGCGTCCGGGCATCAGGGAAGGGAACAGGTGACCGCTCATGCAGGAGATACGGCCGAGAAACAACCGCCAGACCGATGTCGTCATTCTCGGCTGCGGGCGCGTTGGATCCCGACTGGCGACAATGATGGACGGCGATGGGTTCGATGTTACCGTCATTGATACGGACAGTTACGCCTTTCGCCGCTTGCCGGAAACGTTCCGCGGGCGGACGATTCTCGGCACCGGCATTGATGAAGATGTCCTCCGGCGCGCCGGCATCGAGGGCGCGCGGACGTTCATCGCGGTCACGAACGACGACAATCCCAATATCATGGCCGCACAGATCGCGCAGACGGTTTTCCGCGTGCCGGAGGTTCTCGCGCGGGTCTACGATGTTGAACGAGCGAACGTCTACGCGCAACTCGGCCTGAAAACCATTTGCCCAACGGCGACCATCGCACAGTTGTTCCACGAGCAGGTCACACAACGCCCCCATGCCCCGGGTGCTTCGAGCGGATCATAAGGGAGCAGACGCGTGTATATCGTGGTCGTCGGTGGCGGCAAGGTCGGCTATTATCTGACGAAGACCCTCGTGACCGAGGGGTACGAGGTGTTGCTGATCGAGAAAGATGCCGCGAAGGTCCAGACATGGAGCGAGCGGTTCGGCGCTGTCGTGTTGCACGGGGACGGGTGCGAGGTGGCCGTCCTTGAGAAGGCGGGCGTTGCCCGTGCGGATGTCTTGATCGCGACGACGGGCCACGACGAGGACAACCTCGTGGTCGCGCAATTGGGACAGAATCTGTTTAAGGTGCCGAAGGTGATCGCGCGGATCAACAACCCAAAAAACGAGGACATCTTCCGCCGCCTCGGCGTGATGTTTACGGTCAGTCAGACCAACATCATCCTGAACCGGATCGAGGAGGAAATCCCCCACCGTCCGCTGATTCACCTCAGCACCCTCCGGCACGCCGATCTGGCGATTGTCGAGGTGGATATTGAAGACGACGCGCCGGTCGTCGGGCAGGAGATCCGCGCGGTACGCTTTCCGCCGGACACGATTGTTGCCGCTGTCGTGCGGGAGAATACCCTGGTCATGCCGCGGGGCGAGACGCGGTTCGCGTCCGGTGACCGCGTGATCGCCCTGACGCGCCGCGCTCATGAAGAGAAATTGCGTGATGCACTGGTCGGGGACGCGGCTCCGTAGCCGTGCCTCCTCCGCTGCCTGTAGCCGATCCGTTTCCTGTGTCCTTCCTCAGCGCCTCTCCGTCAGACGATTCGGGCGCCGCGCGTGTGGTCTCGCGGTCGAGAGGCGCGTCGCCCCAGGTATGCACGAATGTCCGCGTTGACGCGTTGACGCGCCAACGCGTTGTCCGCGGTAGTGTACAATGCGGCGAACGCGCGACCGCTGATGCGGGCGTACGTTCAATTGCGTGAAGGTACCGTGGGGATGGGATGCAACAGGCAACGACAGACGTGACGTATGACGCGACGAAGGGGGCCGCGGCGTTCCTGCCAGCGGGAACAACGCTCTCGATCGTCATTCCGGCATACAACGAAGCCGTCGGCATTCGCGCCGTCCTGAGCCGCATCTGCGGCGATTATCCGGACGCGGAAGTGATCGTCGTTGATGACGGCAGCACGGACGGCACGGGTGACCAACTACAAGGGCTCCCGGTGCGCGTGCTGCGCAGCCCGTACAATAAGGGCAACGGAGCCTCGGTCAAGGCGGGGATTCGCGCGGCGCGCGGAGACTACGTTCTTCTCCTCGATGCAGATGGGCAACAGGAACCAGCGGACATCCGGAAACTGCTCATCCATACGGGCGTGTATGATCTGATTGTCGGCGCGCGGACGAAATCGTCGCAACAAAACCGGGTCCGCGCGCTCGGCAACGGGGCGTTGGAGCGGATGGCATCGTACCTCGCCGGGACGCGGATTCCTGACCTGACGAGCGGCTTCCGCGTCTTTCGGCGCGCGGTGATCCTCGAATTTATCCATCTCCTCCCGAACCGCTATTCATACCCGACGACGAGCACGCTCGCCTTTCTCAAGGCGGGGTATAACGTCACATTCGTGCCAATTGCCGCAAATAAGCGGCAAGGCGGAAAGAGCGGTCAGCGGTTGGTGCAGAATGGTGCGCGATTCATGCTCATAATCCTGCGGATGATCACCCTTTTCAGCCCGATGAAGATTTTCGCGCCAATTGCGTTCGTCATGTTCGTGCTTGGCGCTGCGTATGGTGCGTACACGACGGTCACGCAGGTTCATATCACGAATTCGACGGTACTGCTCTGTTTGATGAGCATCATCATCTTCCTGATGGGGCTGATTTCGGAACAGATCGCCGCGTTGCGTTTCGAACGGGTCGAGCGCGGGAGCGATGATGACGCCTTGGGTCGCCCGCGGTCACCGGAGTAATGCCTGTGCTCACGCGATCCACCTCCGTACAACTTCTCAGGCGATGGCTACCGCGTCTGCTCGGGGTCTCGTTATCGGTCGTTGCGGTCGCGGTCGTCGGGCCGCGTAATGTGATTGCCGGGCTGAGCGCGGCGAACCCGTGGCTCGTCGCGATCGCGGCGGTCGCGGTCTTCCCGCTGCTCGCGCCGAAAGCGCGGCGCTGGCAAATCGTTCTCACCGACTTCGGGATCGCATTGCCGTGGCGCGACGCGTTTCGCTTTTACGCCATCGGCCTTTGGGCGGCCATCGTCACGCCCGGTCAGTTAGGCGACGGCCTGAAGGCATGGTATGTCCAGAGCCGGGGCGGCAATCTCGCGCCCGCGCTCGCGAGCGTGATCGTGGACCGCCTATTTGATGTCTTGATGCTGCTCTGCGCGGCTTCCGTCGGTCTGGCAATCTACGGCGCGGCGTTTGGGGCACAGTTTCTGCTCGTCGGTGTACTCACGATCGTTACGTTGGCAGGTATCGGAGCCGCCGCACGCCCCTCGGTACGGCGACGGGCCGCAACGCTCCTTCCCTCCGCATTCCGCCAGCGGATCGGGCGACTCCGGTGGGTTGCCGCCGTGCAGGGCGCGCATCTTTCCGGCGCCAGCCTGTTGCGCGCGCTCGGCTGGTCGGTCGTGTCGTTCGCGGCGACGCTGGCGCGTATCTATCTCTGCTTCCGCGCGGTTGATGTCCGCTTGCCGCTCGGGACCTTTATCGCCGTCGTCGGCCTCTCATCGCTTGCCGGGCTGCTCTCCGTCAGTGGTATCGGCACGCGGGACTGGGCGCTGATCGCCCTGCTTGGCCGGGAGGGGTTCGGCCACGACACGGCCCTCGCCGCGTCGTTCCTCATCCTTTTCCTCAATCTGACCAACATCGTCCCCGGTTTGATTGCGTGGTATCGCGATCCGGTGCCCATGCGGAAGCGAATGGAGGCGGAGCCGCGCGACATGCTCGCGACGCCGGGGGCGACGCCATGACCGAGAAATCCTTCGCGCGCACCACGTTTTGCCGACTGATCGTGTGGGGTTCCTTTGTCACGCTCGGCCTGGTCGGCGTCGCGCGGACGGGGTTGACGGCCGGGCCGGTGGGCGGCGCCTTCGCAACGGCACAGAGTATCGCCGAACAAGGGACGATCGCGGTGGATGGGAACACGGCGATGATCGGCAGCCTCGATGCACCGTCATCGGGCCTTGCGTATGCCGCCAGCCACTTCGTGGCTTCGGCGGATCCCGGCGCGGCGCTGCTCGCGGTCCCCGCCGCTTGGATCGGTATCCCGTTGGCGGATGGACTGCACCACCCGGATGCGGCCGTGCTGTTGGTTGGTGTGATGGCGGTGCTGTTGCTGCTGCTGACGGCGGCGGCGATCGCGTGGGCAGGCGTGCGGCTTGGATTATCGCCGCTCCTTGCCCTGCTTGGCGGCACATGCGGCGTTGGCACACTGCTCTTTCCGGTTGGCGTGCTGTCGAATGCGGTAGTGCTGTTCGCGCTTGCGGCCTTGCTCCTTGTGCTGGTCTTCACGGACGGCGCGGACAGCCGCGTCGAAGAAGGCTGGACGCCGCACGGTCGGCTGACGCTCGCCGGTCTCTTGCTCGGTTGTTTGCCGTTCGCCGCGTGGTATGGGTGGATCGCGGCTGGTTGCGTCGGTCTCGCGCTCGTGGTGCAGGGTGGGCGGCAATGGTGGCGTCGCGTGCCGTGGCTGGCGCTTGGCGGCGGGTTTCCTGCGTCGCTGTTTCTCGTCTACAACACTGTCTGGTTCGGCCGCCCGTGGCGCGGCGCGTGGCTGTATGCGATCGGCGATCCGTGGCAAAGGACGGTGCGCGGGCGGTTCTTCGCGACGCCGATCACGAGTCTGCGGGCATCGCTCGGGTCGCTCGGTGAACTCGCGGTACGGCACCCGTTGCTCGTCGTCGGGTTGATGGGCCTCGCGCTTGGGCTGTACTTTGTACCGTGGCGGGCGCGGGCGACGACCGTGATGCTGTTTGTAACGCTCGCCATACCCGCGCTCCTCGATCGGCAACCGGCCGGTGTCGTCGCGGAAGAGCAGCCGACGCTCATCCTCGGCGCGTTTGCCGCGATTGGCTATCTGCTGCTCGTCGCGGTAGTCGCGCGCGAGCGGCCGCGGTTCGTGCCGGTGGTACTCGTTACGGCGGTCGCGGCGGTCGCTGCCGGTATCATAGTGAGCGTCGTGACCAAGGGTGCGGACCGGCCAGCCATCATCCCCATCGGCACGGATGCGAGCACGTACGTTGCCCCCGTCGCGCTGTGTATTGGCGCGGTCGCCCTCCTTCTTGCGTCTGGTTTGCGTGTCCCACACATCCGCCGCGAGCGGATCGTGCCGATGAGCGGCGTGGCAGTCTTGCTCATATTGTCGCTGACCGGCTGCGGCGCCGCGAGTGGCACGAGCGCTGACACCGTGAGCGCGGTGCCGAATTTGTTGCCCCCCGTCGCGACGCGGCTCGCCGCCGGTACGATCACCCCTCTCTGGATGCTCGACGCGAATGCCCGCATCGCGCCCGATGGCACGACCCTGACGGCGGTGAATGCGGCTGGCGTGGCGACCTCCCCGCATATGCCGGTGCAGCAAGGTGATGCGTACCGCCTCTCCGCGCACATCGTACTCGCACATGGCGGGGCGGGTGCGATCTCCGTCCGCGTGCGATGGTCGGATCAGATGTTGCGTCCGCTTGCGGAGAGCGACATGTCGCTCGCGGTCGGTGTGCCAAGCCAGGTGAGCGCCGCGCCAGCCGGTGCGGCCTATGCCAGCGTCGCCCTTGCCCTACCACCGGGCGCGCTCGTTGACATGGTCCATTTCCAACCACTCGACGGTGGGCGTCTCGATGCGCTGCCGAATTACGCCAAAGCCGCGCTGGCGTTCTCGTTCGATTTTGAAACGGCGATGGGTGGGCTGATTCACACGCGCGGCGGGCTGACCGACCACGATGTGGTGGATGCGGAGGCGCGCGGGATGGCGATGCGCGATGGCGCGAACTTCCTGCGGCAACTGTTCGCGGCGTACGACACGCGTGCAACATTCTACGTCAACGGATATAACTTCCTCACCGGCAATACCCTGCGCCGCCAGTTTGTCGGTAATCCGATCTACACCCGGTACAACGCAATCACGGCAGGCTTCGCGTCCGACTATTGGGCGACGCATCCGTGGTACGGCGATGACCCGTTCGGGACGGAGCAGACGAATCCCGCGTGGTACTTCGGCTCCTTGACAAAGCAGTTGGCCGAGGACGGGCACGATATTGAGTCGCATACCTTTGGGCACCTCTTTCTTCACGCGGGCATTACCCCGCAACAACTCGATGATGACCTTACCGCGTGGGACGTCGTCGCGAGGGAGAACGGCTTTGCACCCGCGCACTCATTCGCCTTTCCGTGGCGTGCCTCGAACAGTTTGACGGCGGAATACTATGCGGTGCTCGCGAAGCACGGCCTCACCAATGTGACACGGTACTATGATCTGAAGCCGGGGACGTACGAGTTCCAATCCGTGCCTGCGTACCCCCGGATGCGCGTCATGCCCGATCAGGAACTCCTTGACCGACAAGGGGATGAAGCATCGGCGCAACGCGGGATAGATATGACGCTCGCGACGGGCGGCGTCTTCTCCTTGTGGGCGCACCCGGAGAATATCGCGACACCGGGGGCGCAAGCGATCTGGGGCCGCGTCGTCGCGTACGCCGCCGACCGCCGGTCACTCGGTCTCTGGGTCGCGCCAGTCACGACGATTACCGACTTCGTGGACGCGCGCGCGCAGTTGCGTGTGTCGAGCATGCGCATCGGCTCCACGACGATACTCACGGTGCGCGATGATGGGCAGACCGGCTGCAATGATGCGACGGTGACGTTGCCCGGCGTGCCGAAACAAGTCGCGTGGACGGGCGGATCGGGCGCGCGGGACATCAATGGCGCGCAGATCCGCGTCGGTAACATCCGGCCCGGCGAGGCGATCACCATTGAAGTGCGCTACTCGTGAGCGGGGTGGCGATGCGTCCACGTCTTCCAACCATGCCACATGCGCGAGCGTTCTGGGCGACATGGTGGCGGCAGTGGCGCGGTGTCGTTCGTCAGTCTGCGATCGCTATCGCGGTCGCGATTATCGCGTATCTCTCCTGTTTCCCCATCGCGCGGCCTGTGACGCTCGATGTCGGGCGCTTTCCTGACCGTCTGGTGATTGCTGGGTTCAACGGTGACGAGCGCGACAACGGCGTGACCTATCGCTGGACGCGCACGACGGCGACGATCGCAATTCCCGGCTATGGCGGCGTGCGGGAGGCGCATATTGAGGTCGTGGCCCGCAATGGCCGCGGCGCGCGCATTGAGACGCCCTTCACCGTTGATGTCGGTGGCGACCCGGCGACGGTCGGTGCGATCGAGCAATTCACCTCTGTTCTCGCGGACCTGCACGCTTCCGGCATTTCATCGAATCTCACGGTGCGATTGCACGCGAATCGGTATGTACCAAATAACGGCGATCCGCGCGTGCTCGGTGTCCAGGTGGATCAACTACGAGTGGAACCGGTGAGAACGTCGTGGTGGGCAGGCGCCCTCGGCGGCTGGCCGTGGGCGCTCCGGCTCGCGTTGTTTGCGCTCGTGATCGCGCTGGTCGTTCCGATGCCGTGGAGTGGGGCGCTGGGTGGTGGGTGCGCGGCGATCGTTGCGCTCGCCGCCGTAGCGGCGCCGGAGAGCCGGTTTATCCTGCCGCCACTCCTTTTGCCGGGCGCGGTGGCGATTGTCACGCTCGGTGCGGCGTGTCGGTGGCGTGCGACGGCGTCATGCATCGGTGCGGCTTGGAACGCCCTCGATCAGCGAGCGGTTGCGCGGGCGGTCATCGGAACGCTCGTCGTCGCGTATGCGGTCGTTACGCTCGCGGTCATCCGACACGTTGATTTCATTGGCCACGCCGACTATGCGGACAACGCGGTGCGAGCACGGAACATCGTGCGCGGCAACGGTGACGTGATTGATTATGTCCCACAGTTTTATCAGCAATTTCCCGCGATCGTGCATCATGCCGAGACCTGGCCACCGCTGCAAGTCTGGATGATCGCGGTGGTCTTCCGCGTACTCGGCGTCTCGACGGTGATTGCCAAACTGCCGAATGTCACTGTGATGGCGCTGCTCCTTTGGTTCATCGCCGTGGCCGGGGCGTGGCGCTGGAGCCGACGTGTCGGCATATTTGCCGCGCTCTTCCTTGCCACCACGCCGCTCTTCTTCGAGGATACGCTCTTTCCGGTCAACGATCTCGTCTTCACACTGCTGTTTACCGTCTTCGTCGTCGCGCTGTACCGCGCATGGTGCAAGCCGCACGCCGCGATACTCGCGTCCGCCGATACGAGACGATGGCGCGCGTCGCTGCCTGATCTCATCGTCGGCGCGAGTGCGGGGTTCTTGCTCCTCGCGAAGCCAAGCGGCTTTGTCCTGATCGTCGGGGCAACGATCGCCACGTTGCTGGTGGCGCGCCGCGCAGACGGGCGGATGCGATGGCGTGGCGCGGGCATTGCCGCCGCGACCGCGCTCGTCGTCTATGCGCCGTGGGCGATCCGCAACCTCGTCACCTTCGGGTCGCCATTCCATTCGACGGAATCCCTGGATGCCTGGGTGCTGAAGTATGATCCGAGGCAGCCGGTTGAGGGCATCTATAGCGTCTTCTGGGGTCGCGACCTGCCGCATCCGCGCCTGCTCGTCGGATACGGCTACGATCACTTTCTCACGGTGCAAGGGCAACAATTCACCCACCTCTGGACGGACCTCACCACTGGCGTGTTGTTTCCGCACATGTTGATCCCCTTCATACTGCTCGGGCTAATCGTCGGGGCATCGCGGCGGTCGGGTTTCGGACTGATCCTCGCGGGCGCGTTCGCGCCGTATCTGCTGTTTGTCCTCCTCTATTGGCATTACGAGAGCCGCTACTTTCTCGTCATCGTGCCGTGGCTGCTGCTCTATGCCGCGTCCGGGATCGAGTGGACATACGATGCGCTCGTCACCTGGTTCGCGGGGATGTGGCAGCGCGCGCTGGCGCCGATCCTCGCGGTCCTCTTGCTGCTCGTGGTTTTGATCCCGGCCGGCCGCGACATCGCGGTGCGGGCGGGGGCGCAGACGAGCGGCAATCAAATCGTCGCGGTATCTGACTGGTTGAAGGCGAACACGCCGCCGGAGGCGGTGATTATGACGCGCAACCCGTGGGAAGTATCGTGGCATAGCGAGCGCCGGACCGTCATGCTTCCGCTCGGCAGCCTCGATGATGTCTATGCGGTGATGCGGCAGTACCATGTGACCTACCTGGAACTGGATCACCTCAACGATACGAGCATGTTGCGCGAGAGCCTGCAGCCACTCTATTCATTTAAGCCGATGCCGGGGATCACGCCACTCTACGATCCGGGCAATGACGCGTACCTCATCTTCGCGGTCGTGCCACCCGCATGAGAGGAAGCAGCGTGCCTGAGGGACGGCTACGCGTCGTCATGCTCACGTCATCGTACCCGCTCTTCGCGGGGGACATGACCGCGCCCTTCATCGAGGAGATTGCCGCTGGCATCGCGGCGCGCGGGCACGAGGTCCATGTCGTGTTGCCGAATCATCCGCGCCTCAACCGGCCAGAGACGGAGAGGGGCGTTCATCTGCATCCCTTCGCCGTGGCCCCGCTGCGGTCGTGGGGCGCGGCGTGGGGTTTTGCGGGATCGCTCGCGGGTGATGTTGCGCTGACCAAAGGGGCGGTTGCCATTGCACCGCTTGCCCTCACGAGTGCGGCCGTTGCGCTCTATCGCATCGTGCGGCAGGTGCGCGCGGACATCGTGCATGCGCATTGGGTAATTCCGAACGGGCCGCCCGCCGCGCTCGTCGCGAAGTACACGCGGGCGCCGCTCGTTGTCAGCCTGCATGGGTCGGACGTTTTTGTCGCCGAACAGGTGCGGCCCGCGCGTCTCGCTGCCGGGTGGGCATTCGGCATGGCAGAGGCGATGACGGCGTGTTCGAGTGATCTCGCCGACCGTGCGGCACGATTGGGCGCGGGCGCTGATCGGACGACGATCGTGCCCTACGGTGTCAATGCCGCCCAATTCAAGCCCGTGGACGATGAGACGCGGGCAGCAGTACGGGCGTGGTATGGGTTGCCGCCGGAGACGCCGCTCTTGCTCTGTGCCGGGCGACTCGTCTATAAGAAAGGGTTCGCGGTGGCGGTGGACGCCCTCGCGCGCATCGCTGCGGTGCAGCCCACCGCGCGTTTGGTGATCGCCGGTGACGGGCCGCTCGACGCGGAGTTGCGCGCACAGGCGGCGCGGTTGGGCATCAGCGAGCGCGTGGTATTCGCGGGCCGCGTGGACCGGACACGGCATCCCTTGCTCGTCGGGGCGTGCGATCTCTACCTTCTCCCGTCGGTGCATGACCATCGCGGGAATGTGGACGGATTGCCGAACGCTCTCCTCGATGCGTTGGCGGCGGGGTGCGCGGTGATCGCGTCCGATGTGGCGGGTGTGCGCCTCGCTCTCCGCGATGGCGAGACGGGCCTACTGGTGCCGGAGCGGCAACCGGAGGCCCTGGCGGATGCGATGCTCGCACTCCTGCAGGACCCGGCACGCCGCATGCTGCTCGGCGCGGCGGCGCGGGCGGACGTCATGAGCCGCCTGACGTGGGGTCAGACGGCTACGGCATTCGAGCAGGTCTATTTCGAGGCACGCCACCATGTGCCGAGATGTGGGAAGGACGTTCGGGATTGAAGAACGAAGGAACGGCGCCGACGGTCGGCATCATCGGACTCGGGTATGTCGGGCTTTCTTACGCGGTTGCGTTCGCCACGTCGGGATGCACGGTCGTGGGCTGTGATGTCCTCGCGGCGCGCACGGCGACGATCAATCGCGGCGAAAGCCCGTTGCCCGACATCCTGCCGGACGAGGCGGTCGCGGCCCAGGTCGCCGCAGGTCGTTTGATCGCGACGACGGAGGACGCGCTGCTCGCCGGGTGCGATGCGCTGATTATCGCCGTGCCGACACCAGTCAACGCGACGTACGACCCCGATCTCTCGATGGTGCGCGACGCCACCGACCGTGTCAGCAGAATATTGCGGAAAGGCCAACTGATCGTCCTCGAATGCACGACCTATCCGGGCACGACCGAGGAGATCATCGTGCCGATGGTGGAGCGCAAGGGATTCACGATCGGTACGGACGTATTCGTTGCCTATTCACCGGAGCGGATTGACCCCGGCAACACGAACAGCCGGGGGTGGACGCTCGCGAACACACCGAAGGTCGTCGGCGGCTGCACGCAGGAATGCACCGCTCGCGCCGTCGCGCTCTATGAGCGCATGAGCGAAACGGTCATCCCCGTCTCGTCGCCAAAAGTCGCGGAGATGGAGAAGTTGGTCGAGAATGTTTTCCGGGTCGTCAATATCGCCCTCGTGGACGAACTCGCGCTCCTGTGCGACCGGATGGACCTCGACATTTGGGAAGTGCTCGACGCGGCGGCGACGAAACCGTACGGTTTCATGCGCTTTTCTCCGGGGCCCGGCCTCGGTGGGCATTGCATCCCGGTGGACCCGCTCTATCTGACGTGGAAGGCGAAGGCGTACGATTTCCCAACGCGCTTCATCGAACTCGCTGTCGAGATTGACCGCCGCATGCCATATCACGTTCGCGATCTCGTTGTTCGCGCACTCAATGGGCAGCGGAAAAGCGTCAATGGCAGCCGCATCCTCCTGATTGGCGTCGCGTACAAGCCCGATGTCGCGGACACGCGAGAGACGCCCGCCGCTATGCTCTGGCGGTTGCTCAATGATGACGGCGCGGTCGTCTGCTACCATGATCCGTATGTGCCGACCTTCCGTGCGCCGGACGGCGAAATCCATGCCTCGACGACGCTGACCGACGAACTGTTGCGCGCGGTGGATTGCGTTGTGATCGTCACGAACCATTCCGACGTGGATTATGCGCGCATCGTCGCGCGGACCGCGGCGATCGTGGATACACGGAATCAGACCCGCGACATCGAGGCGAGCGAGGGCAGCGCCGCGATCACGCGGCTGTAGTGGCATGGTCATGACGCCCGGGACACGCGGAGGGTTTCCCGTCTCCCGTCCCGCGTGGCCGGCTCTGATGATCGTCGGCGCACTCATCCTCGCGTGCCTGCTGCTGACCCCAAAACTCATCGCGACCGCGCGATATGACGTCGCGATTCTCCGCTTTCCCTTCCAGGTGGATGATGCCGAGGGGGTTGTGATTGCCGAAGCGGGCCTGATCGTGCACGGCACGGATCCCTACGCGCACCAGCCATCTCCGGCCCATTATTTTTACGCGGGCCCCTATACGCCCGTCTATACGCTGCTCAACAGCGTCGCGATCGCCATCGTGGGGCCGACATTCAAGTTTGGCCGGACAGTCCAGTTGCTCGCCACCCTCTGCGTCGCGGGGTGGCTGGCGTGGATGGTGCGGCGGGCCGCCAACGATTGGCGCGGCTGGATTGTCGGGGGGTGGGCGGCGGCACTCTTCCTCACGGCACATCTCGTCACGGTCTGGAGTGTCCGCGTCCGACCGGACATGACGGCGCTCGCGTTCAATGCGTTGGGAATTGTCCTGCTCCGCATGTGGCTCGACGCGGACATGCGCGAGCGATGGGGCACGAGCGCGTGGCCGCGTGGAGCGGCGTTGACGCGTTTGGCGTTCGGGGCAATGTGTTTCGCCCTTGGCTGGTGGACCAAGCAGACATTTGTCGCGCTGCCGCTGGCATGCATGATTGTGATGACTCTCCAGCAGCCGAAGATTGGCGTGACGCTTCTTTCGCTCTCCACGGGGATGATCGCCCTTCCGTTTGCCGTACTGACATTGCTGACGGGCGGCGGCTTCGCGCAGAAGACGGTTGGCTATCAGGGGTCATGGGAGTGGGTCGCGTTCCGACGGCTCGCGCAACTATTCATAGAACGGTACGCATACCTGATCGTCGTCGCGGCGCTGTTCGCGGCCCTCCTCGTTGCGCGCGCCAAACGTCCGACCTTCTCCGTCTGCTGGTTCGGGCTGAGCGCCGTTGTCGCCCTCGGCGCGGGGACGAGTGGCGGAAATCACAATCACTTCGTCGAGTTTGTCGCCGCCGCTTCGCTCCTTATTGGTCAAGGGGTAGCGACACTTGTCACAGTGGAAGGGCGCCCGCGCCGCATTGCTTGGGTATCGCCCGCGCTCGGCGCACTCCTTATACTCGCGATCACGGTCGCGGCGATCAATGAGCATGAGGGCGTCGCGGGTTGGTTGGCGCGCGAATATCGTGCGCCAACGGCGTCGGAGCGCATGGGGCTGGCGGAGGTGGCGTCGTTTATCGCGAATAGTCCCGGCCCGGTGTACAGTAACAACGTCGGTATCCTCGTCGTGACCGGACAGACGATCCGTGTCACCGACCCGTTCACGATGGCGGCGGAAGTGCGGCTCGGCCGATGGGATGATGCATTACTGGTTGCCGATGTGGAGGCGGGGACGTATCCGGTGATCGCGCTCAGTTACAATGACGTGGCGACGCTGGACCCGGACCTGCCGCCGACTGATGCGACGCCGGGCCTGATCCGGGCGATCCAGATGCGCTACCGGCTGATCGAACGTAATGTCCTGTGGCTCTACGTACCGAAATAAGTGGAGGAGCGGAAGATGAGTGACGAACAACGCGGCGCGACGACCGAGGGCCCGGCCATTAGCCAGGAACTGCTGAACATCCTGGCCTGCCCGTGTAGCCATCATGCGCCACTCCGCCTGGAGGGGCAGCGGCTGATCTGCACGGACGGCGCGTGCAGTCGCGTCTTCCGCATCGAGGACGGCATTCCGATCATGCTGCTCGATGAGGCCGAGGGTGACGGGCCGCCCGCATAGGCAGGATTGAGGCACGAGGACCGAGGACTGAGGACTGAGAGGCGTGTCCTGCATTTCGCGTTCCTGTATCCGCAGATTAAGAAGTTGACGGGGGCGCAACGGCTCATCCTGCAGTTGGCTCGATACACGATTGCGGCCGGACATTGCGTGACGCTCGTTACGCACCGGCTCGGCAACGAGGCGCGCGCTGTCATGCCCCTCGGTCTTGACGTGATCGAGACCGGTCGGCGCGTGGATTGGTTCTCGCACCATTATGCGGACGCCGCGCTGGAATACGCGTTCGGCCCACTCCTCATTCGACATATCCCGGAAGACGTGGACGCGCTGGTCTGTTTTGGGCCGCCGTCGTTGCCCGCGCTCTGGTGGGCGCGGCGGTGCGGCTGGGGTGCGCCACGGCGTCCGCTCCTCGCGTTTCTCTACGAGCCACCACGGTTCGTTGACCGAGATCGCGGAGACGTTGTCGCCGGCCTCGGGAAGATTGGCCGCATTGTTCAGCCGCTATTCAGCGCATATGGCATGGTTGATCGCCGGTTCGCGCACGCGGCTGATGCGCTTCTGGCGAATGGATCGTACGGCGCGGCGCGACTGGCGGCAGGGTATCGTCGCGATGCGGTCGTTCTGCCACATGGCGTGGACTTTCCCGACGCGGACGAGTCATCGGTTGCGGCGATACGGGCGCGCTATCACCTTCCGGCGGATGCGCCGGTCATCCTCACGGTCAATCAACTGCATCCGCGAAAACGGATTGATCTCTTTATTCGTGCAGTGGCCGCGCTGCGTCAGGCGCACCCAACGATCATCGGATGCGTCGTCGGTCGTGGTGGAGACGAGACGCGTTTACGTGGCGAAGCCGCGCGGTGCGGTGTAGCGGATGCGATTCGGTTTGCCGGGTTCGTCGCGGACGACGACCTGCCCACGATCTACCGAAGCGCGACAGCGTATCTGCATACGGGGCGCGATGAGACCTTCGGCTTATCCGTCCTCGAAGCGGCATGGAGCGGTCTCCCTGTTGTCACGGTGGACGAGGGAGGACCGCCCGGCATCGTCGGGGAAAACGGCTGGATCGTTCCCACCGATGTGGCCCGGATCGTGGCCGCGCTGGATGCTGTTCTGGCGAATCCATCCGCCGCAAAGGAGCGCGCCGCCCGTGCGCAGGCGGACGTGCGTGCGCGGTTCCGCTGGGAAGCGGGAGCGCATGCCCTCATTGAGACGGTGGAAGGATTACGCGGCGGCTCTTGACGCCCAATGGCCCCTTTGGTAGTATCAACACGGTGAGGGAACGCCAGCCGGGGGAGTGTCGGAACTGGCAGACGAGCATGACTTAGGATCATGTGCCGCAAGGCGTGAGAGTTCGAGTCTCTCCTTCCCCACCAGTCAGTCTGATTTGCGTAGTGAGCGGAAGTGGCTCAGTGGTAGAGCATCTCCTTGCCAAGGAGAAGGTCGCGAGTTCGAATCTCGTCTTCCGCTCCATTTTTATGCCCGAAAACGGTGCGGATACCATTCCCGAGGGAGTCGGTGTGTGGAACCACAACAATCGCCCGTGCCGCCTCGCGCACGCTCCCTGTGGCGCAACCACGATTACGCCATCCTTTGGAGCGGTCAAACTGTCTCATCCATCGGCACCGGCGTCTCCAATCTCGCCTTCCCACTCCTCGTCCTCGCCCTCACCCATTCGCCAACGCAAGCGGGCATCACCGCAGCCGTCCGCGCGCTCCCGTACATCTTCTTCAGCCTGCCCGCTGGCGCGCTCGTCGACCGCTGGAACCGCAAATGGACGATGATTCTCTGCGACATGGGGCGCGCCATCGCGCTTGGCAGCATCCCAATCGCCTACGCCGTCGGCGTTCTGACCATCACACAACTCTATGCCGTCTCCTTTCTCGAGGGGACGCTCTTCGTCTTCTTCAGTCTTGCGGAAACCGCCGCCCTTCCCCAGATCGTGCCGAAAATCCAACTTCCCGACGCGACGGCGGCCAATAACGCCGCATACGGCGTGACCGCCCTTGTTGGCCCCTCACTGGGCGGGACGCTCTATGCCGCCGGGCGGATTGTTCCCTTCATCGCGGATGCGGTCTCCTATGCCTGTTCGGTCGTCTCGCTCTTCTTTATCCATGTGCGCTTCCAGGAGGAGCGACCGGCTGCCCGTCGCGGGCTGCGGCGCGAGATCACAGAGGGGTTGCATTGGCTCTGGCGCAACCCGCTCGTGCGGTACATGGCTTTCCTGACTGCAGGGCTGCGCGTCGGCAGCGGCATCCCGCTCATCGCCATCATCCTGGCACAACATGATGGGGCGTCGTCGGCCGCGATTGGCCTCATCTTTGGCGTGAGTGGCGTGGGCGCCATTCTCGGCGCGGTACTCTCGCCATTCGTGCAGCGGCGGTTTACCTTCAGTAAGGCAATCTCCGGTATCTGCTGGTCATTTGCCGCGACGTTCCTGCTCTTCTTGGCAGCGCACGGCCTCGTCGCGCTGACCGTCGTGCTGTTCCTCATTGAGCTCGTCTCACCCGCGTACGATACTGTCCAGTTCAGCTATCGCCTTGCCCTCATCCCCGATATCCTCCAGGGGAGGGTGAACAGCGTCTTCCGCATGATTGCCACGAGCATCCAGCCGTTGGCGCTCGCGCTCACCGGTTGGCTCCTGGAGCATACCGGAAGCATGGCGACGATCCTCACCCTGGGTGGCTGGTTCGTGCTGCTCTCCATTATCACGACGCTCAATCCCGATATCCGTTCGGCGCGTCCCCTTGCCGAAATGCAACCCGCGAGATGAGCAAGAGACTGAGCAAGCGGCGGATATGGGGGCCGTCATTTCACGTGGAATGACGGCCCGTGTTGTGCTGTTATATCTTGCGTAACACGTTCCGTTCCGCGACCCGTTGGGGCGCGTCTTTCGATAAGGAGCATCCATGGCAGAACGACCACCGATGAGCCGTGAGGATTTCATGGCTTTTATCCTCGATCACCGCGAGAAGCCGCGCAACAACCACCCGATGGACGACCCGACCGTGGAAGCGACGGGCGGGAATCCCGGCTGCGGCGACATCGTGACCGTCTACCTCAAGGTTGGCGACGACGAGCGGATCGAGGACATTTCCTTCGTCGGCGAGGGTTGCACGATCAGCCAGGCAGGCGCGTCCTTCATGACCAGCCGCCTGAAGGGGAAGGCGCTCTCCGAGGTCGAGGAAATGGGCTACGACATCATCATGGATACCTTCGGCCGCGACGTGATGGCGACCCGGCCCCGTTGCGCCACACTCGGGCTGGGGACAATCAAGTCTGCCGTGAAGAAATATCGCGATGAGGCGACAAAACGGTCGCTCAGGACCGCCATGGATGGTGACGAAACGCGTGACGACGCGGCGCATTTATCTTGACGTTGACGTGATTCGGTATTATGCTACGTTTTGGTTGCAAAAGTGGCAACCGGGTTGACGAAGCAGAAGAGATGACGTATCCTCTCGGTTGTTGAGTTTATTGCGTAATTTCGTCAACTTTCCGCGAATGACGTAAGGAGACGGTAGATGGTAGCCACGACTCCCGCGACGGACGTCCTCGTTTCGACAGATTGGGTAGCGAACCACCTCAATGACCCGAGCATCCGCCTCGTTGAGAGTGACGAGGATATTCTCCTCTATGAGATCGGGCATATCCCCGGTGCGGTGAAGATTGACTGGACGGCGGACCTCCAGGACGCGCTCGTGCGGGACTTCATTGGCCCGGAGCAGTTCGCGCAGTTGATGAGCCGTAACGGGATCGCGAATGACACGACCGTTGTCTTTTACGGCGACAAAAACAACTGGTGGGCAGCGTACGCGTACTGGTTCTTCAAGCTGAACGGCCACGCGAACCTGAAGATCATGGATGGCGGCCGCGCGAAGTGGGAAGCCGAAGGGCGCGAATACACGCGTGACACGCCGAACTACCCCGCGACGCGGTACACACCGGGCACGTATCACCAGGAATACCGCGCCTTGCGCGATGAGGTGCTCGCGTTCATCGGCTATGCCAATGGTGGGCACGGCCAGCATCCTCATGGGCCGCTCGTGGATGTGCGCTCGCCGCAGGAGTTTTCCGGTGAGTTGACGCACATGCCGGCCTATCCGCAGGAGGGTGCGCTACGCGGCGGGCACATCCCCGGTGCGAAGAACATCCCGTGGGCGAAGGCGGTCGCGGAGGATGGCACCTTCAAGCCGCTCCCCGAACTGCGAGCATTGTATGAAGGGCAGGGGATCACGCCGGACAAGGACGTCATTGCCTACTGCCGCATCGGCGAGCGGTCGAGTCATACCTGGTTCGTGCTCCATGAACTGCTCGGGTATAAGAACGTCCGCAACTATGACGGCTCGTGGACGGAATGGGGCAATGTTGTCCGCGTCCCGATCGAGAAGTAAGCCCGGTCCAATGCAATGAGCCAGTCGAACGGCGCGGGCGGCGATGCCCCGCCGTTCGTGTGTCCCGGGGGTGACTTGCGATCAGCCATCACGCCGCGCTATCATCGGCGGCGCGGTGGCATGAGACCACTGAATGTTTGTTGATGCCACCGTTCAGCCGAGAGAAGGGAACGATTGTGAAAGTCACTGCCGAGCGGCTCCCGGAAAGCCAGGTCCGGCTCGAAATTATCTCCGATGAGGAGGAGTTCGCTACCGCGATAGATCGGGCAACGAAGCGCCTCGCGCAGCGCGTCACCGTGCCCGGTTTCCGCCGTGGTAAAGCGCCGCGCACCCTCGTCGTACGGCATGTTGGCCATGCGATGATTGTGGACGAGGCGAACAATACGCTGATGGACGACCTCTACCGGCAGGCGCTCGAACAGGAAGACCTCACGCCCGTCACGCGCCCGTCCGTTGAGGTGCTCGCGGAGGAACCACTCTCGTTCCGTGTCGAAGTGGAGATCGCACCGACCGCCGATGTCACCGGATACGAGAGTGTCCGCGTCGAACCGGAGCACATCTCCGTTACCGATGAGGAGGTGGATGAGTACATCGAGCGCCTGCGGGAAGACAATAGCCCGTGGGTTGACCCGCCGACGCCGCGCCCGGTGGAGGAAGGCGATGAAGTCGTCGTGGACATCGCGGCCTTCGAAGGCGACGAGCCGTTCGATGAGCCGACGACGGGCGCGACCTTCGTGCTTGGCCGGGACAACCTCTTGCCGCAGATCCGCGAGGTGATCGTCGGCGCGACCGTCGGCGAGCCGGTCGAAAAGATGGTGACATTCCCGGAGGCCAATGCCGAGGGGGACGAGCGACCGATCCCGGAGACGCTGCTGGGCAAATCGCTCACCTATCGGATGACGGTGCAGAGCGCGAAGGAGCGTGAACTCCTGCCGCTCGATGATGAACTGGCCGCCTCGCTCGGTGGGCGCGCAATGACGCTGGCGGAATTGCGCGCCGAGGTCCGTAGCAATCTGCTGCGGCAGAAAGAGATGCAGGCGCGTAATCTCCTCGTCACAAGCATCATGGAGAAACTGCGGGACGACGTCGCGAAGGTGGAAGTCGGGCCTGCCCTGATTGACCAGCATACCCGCGAGGACGCGATGCAGCAGTTGCAGCAGATCGGTGGGATGGGCATAGATATCAACGAACTGTTCGGCAAGAATACCGACGCCGTGAACAACTTCCTCGATCGCATTCGCCCCGAGTCCGAACGCCGCTTACTGAATACGCTCATCCTGCGAGAGATTGCCAAGCACGAGAACCTCGATGTGTCGTCGGAAGAGGTGCATGAAGAGGTCCACCGCCTCGGCATGGCGCACAGCGTCCTCGATGACGAGCGCACCGTCGAATTGATTCAAGAAGACCTGCGGGAGCGCAAGTTGCTCGACCGCGTGATCGCGATTGCGACCGAGGGCAAGGGGATCATTGATGATTCCCCGGAGAGCGCGTACATCCTTCCCGCGAGTGAGGATGCTGACACGGAAGTCGGCGCGCGCGTGGCGGAGCCGGCCGCAACGGTCGCCGCGGCAGTCTCCGGAGCCGCCGACGCGGAAATCGCGCCCGGTGACGATGCCACAGAGGCGGAGAATGCTGATACAATGGTCGGGGATGGGCAACCACCCGTGACCGACGCGCCAGCCAACGCCAGTGAAACGCTGAAACCCGCGTAACATTGGCTGTGCCCGTCCCGTTATACCGATTGGAAGGAACCGGAGATGCAATCAGGACTTGAGGTGAACAACATTATCCCGGCCGTCGTCGAGAGTACGAATCGCGGCGAGCGCTCGTGGGATATTTATTCCCGCCTGCTGCGCGACCGTATCGTTTTCGTTGGCACGCCGATTGACGCGCAAGTGGCGAACGTTTTTATCGCGCAGTTGCTCTTTCTCGAATATGAAGACCCTGAGCGCGAAATTAAGGTATACATCAATAGCCCTGGTGGCGAAGTCTACGCCGGCCTCGCGATGTATGACACAATGCAGATGATTCGCTCCGATGTCTCGACGACCTGTATGGGCATGGCGGCGAGCATGGGTGCGGTGCTTCTCTGTGCCGGTCAGCAGGGGAAGCGGTACGCATTGCCGAACTCCCGTGTCCTCATCCATCAGGGATCGGGCGGATTTCGGGGCAATGTGCCGGACATTGACATCGCCGCGCGGGAGACGATCAATGTCGTTACCCGCCTTGTCGAAATTATGGCGAACCATAGCAGCCAGCCATTCGACAAGGTGAAGCGCGATACTGAACGCGATTACTACATGGGCGCTGAAGAGGCGAAAGATTACGGACTGATAGATGAAATCCTCATGCCGCAGCCGAAGAAGGTCGCGGGGGCGTTAGTCGCGTAGCGCGCCCGATGGGTGCGTCCAGTACCGTGGCGCGGTGGCGCATGCGGGCGGAATGAGGAGTTTTGGGGGATGGCAGGTACGCGAACAAGCAGTAGTGGGGGCGGAAGCCGGATGCAGTATCGCTGCTCCTTTTGCGGCAAAGGGCAAGACGAAGTCAAGCGTTTAATTGCGGGGCCGGGCGCCGTCTACATCTGCGACGAATGCGTCGAACTCTGCCGCGAGATCATCGAGGAAGAGGATGTCCCTGCCCCGAAGGTGCAGCCCTCCTTCGCCGGCATCCCGACACCGAAACGCATTCACGAGCAACTCTCGCAGTACGTCGTCGGGCAAGAGATGGCGAAGAAGAACCTCGCCGTCGCGGTCTACAATCACTACAAGCGCATCACCGCCGGCGCGGAGCCGAACAACGATGTCGAATTGCAAAAGAGCAACATCCTGCTCGTCGGCCCGACCGGCTGCGGGAAGACGTATCTCGCGCAGACGCTCGCCAAGATTCTCGATGTGCCCTTCTCGATTGCCGACGCGACGGCGCTCACCGAGGCCGGGTATGTCGGTGAGGATGTTGAAAATATCCTCCTCCGGTTGATCCAGAACGCCGGCGATGTCGCGCGCGCCGAGACGGGCATTATTTACATTGATGAGATTGACAAGATCGCGCGCAAGTCGGATAACCCCTCGATCACGCGCGATGTCTCCGGCGAGGGCGTGCAGCAGGCCCTGCTCAAGATCATCGAGGGCACGACCGCAAACGTGCCGCCGCAGAGTGGCCGAAAGCACCCGCACCAGGAATACATCCAGATAGACACGCGCAATATCCTCTTCATTTGCGGCGGCGCCTTCGAGGGCCTGGAGGACATCATTGCGCGACGGATGGACTCGAAGCACGCGATGGGCTTCGTCCGTGACGGCTCAAACAAGACGAAGGCCGGGGACGAGAACCTCCTGCGGTTCGTGACCCATGATGATCTCCTGAAATACGGCCTCATTCCTGAATTCGTTGGCCGGTTGCCGATCACGGTGAGCCTGGACCAACTCTCACGCGACGAACTGATCCGCATCCTCACGGAGCCGAAGAACGCCGTCATCAAGCAGTATCAACGCCTCTTTGGTCACGATAACGTCGAGTTGTCGTTCACCGAGGATGCGCTCGAAGAGATCGCGACACAGGCAGAAAAGCGCAAGACCGGCGCGCGCGGACTGAAGACGGCGATCGAATCGCTCCTGCTCGACGTAATGTATGAGATTCCGTCGCTTGACAATGTGCGCAAATGCATCGTCAACGGTGAGACGGTACGAAGCGGCAAGCAGCCTATCCTGATGACGCTCGGTGGGCGTGAACTGGAACTCGAAGATACCGTCGCATAACCCCATCGCACAGAAAAAGAGACCGACCGGGCGGTAGGCCCGGTCGGTCTCTGTCAGAGGTGCAGTTGGTGATGGCGCGGCCCCTCATCTATTTCCCGGCATGTGGAACGGGGAGAACTTCGTGATGCTCGTCCTCATCCGTGCCGCCCTCGCCGTCGTTTCCCGTATGCTCTTCGTCGTCGGAGTGCGGACTGAACGAACCCGCGCCGCTTTGATAACCACGCACACTTGCGCCGTACGGCCGAGGCGGATAGCCACCCGTCGGAGGTGTACGTGCGGCCGGCACGACGCCTTCGGGGCGTGCATACGTTTGCCGGGGTGGCAAGTCAGCACGCGCGAACTGCGCGACGCTCGCTTCGAGGTCAATGAACTGGTCGGCGATGTCCATCAGGTCCGTCGCGGCTTGGCGCGGTGTCGCCGCCACCTCGATGCGCAGCCCGGCATTCTGTGCCGCATCCACGAGATTGACGAAATCACCGTCACCACTGACGATGATCGCGACATCAATGTGCGGCGCCTGCGTTAAGAGATCAATCGCCAGTTCCATGTCAAGGTTTGCCTTGGTGCTGCCGTCTTCAAAGCGGCGAAGGGCCTTCGTTTTGACGCGGAAACCATTGCGCTTCAGCCAGGTGATGAAACTGTGGCTGCTCTCATCTTCCGGGTTGTATCCCAGGTAGGCATATGCGCGGTGCAGCCTGCGACCGGAGGTCAGAAAGTCGAGCAAACGTGCATAGTCAATGCGTATGCCCATATCCCGCGCGGCAAAATAGAGGTTCGACATATCGAAGAAAATAGCGATCCGATCCGCCTCATCATGCCGTCTGGATGCACGCATGGAGAAACCCCTTTCAACCAGCCGGTGTACAAAGCGACAGTACGAGGGACTATCCGATGGTCAATTAAATCAGAGATACACGATCCAGTTTCAGCCCGGCGCATCGTGGTGACAGTGTAGCACGCATTCATCCAATGAAACAAACGGCGCCTCACGCACTTTCCGCCGGGATAAGGGCGCGCCAGACCTCATTGATGCCGTCGTCGCTGACAGCGTAGAAATAGCGAATATCCCCATCGTCGCGATACGCGAAATTGTGTCGCCGCACACCATCCCGGTTGCCGCTGCTCCAATAGCCCAACCGTCCGTCCCATGTGATTGTGGCGGGATCAGGAAGACCTTTTTCGCGTTCGAGGATCGCTTGCCGCCACAGTCGGCGCGCCGATTTTCTCGTCAGATTGTCCGCGACACGGCCGCTACGGAGGTCCCGCATTGTGTAATATCGCTCGCCGTCGCGCTCCTCGACGGTGAGAATTTCCACGCCGGTCTTTGGCAGCACGGCGGGCGCGCTGCCATTGGGGCCGATTACGGGTGTGGAAGCGTCAGTCGGCGAGGCGGGTGATGCAGGAATCTCCGCCTGTTGCGATACGACGGTCTCTTTGTCTGTTGTCGGCGGAGTTGCCGTTTTGCGCGTTCGTCTCCGTGGCCGTGGCGTCGGCATCTCCGCTTCCGGTGTCGCTGCGGCTGATACCGCCGACGGCTGGTCCGTGGCCGGTTCAACGACGGCCGCGACGACCGGACGCTCGGGCTCCATGACTGCTTCGGGTACCGCGTGAATGATCGCAGAGGTCGCGTCAGGCTCGGTTTCCGCCTCGGCCGACAGTGATACTTGTGCATTTGGATGATCCGCTGAAGGCCGACGTCGTGACCGGCGACGACGTGGCGCACGCCGCTCCTCGGGCAGCACGACCTCAGCCCCCGGCTCTTCGTGCAGCCGTTGGGTGGACACGTCATCCGTCGGGACGTCGTCGAGTTCGTCCTCTTCATCCACCGGCTGGCGCGGCGCTGTCCATGTTCTCTCGTGCGCCAGAGCGGCAGACGACGTCTCGACGCCGACGGCTTCGCGCACGAGTTGGACGATTTCATCGCGGAGCGCGACGACCGTCTGGTGCTCCTGGCGGACGAAGACTTGCCCGGCGTCGGTCGCGTACGGGGTATTGAGGCCCTTCGGTACGGTAACGATCAAAACCGGCTTGCCCGCGCTGCTCGCGACCTCCACCGTGACATCAAGTTTCGGCACGACGCTGCGGGCGATAGCATCGCTCAGGCCGCGCGCCGCCTCTTCGGCATTCGGCACGCCTGCCACCGGTTGCGTTGGAGTCGCGGAGATGCCGACGTAGATTGTGCCGCCATTCGTATTGGCGAAGGCGACGACGTCCTTCGTGATCGGTCGGTATCGGCTGCGGCGGCTACGCACCTGCTCGTGGAATGACTGCACGATCGTCGGCCCATGCTCGCGCGCCGCCTGGACAACATCGGACGGCGTGGCGGCCATGGGACGATACGGACGGATGCGGGTAAATTCATCGGAGGTCAGGAGAGTCTTGAGCGCCGGGAATGTCCGTTCAGGCAGCATCACTTCGGTCGCCCGGTCGCCGATGCCGAGATCGGTGTCGCGGCGCGCCCCCTCGTGGGAGAGCCGGTGCGCGTCCGATCCCTGGATGCAATGCATGCGGCGCGGGTACTCGGGTTTGGAGCCGTTGAAGAAACTCGCCGTCGCCCGGCGCGTCATGTCATCGAGATCGGTGACTTCAAGCGCATGGAGATACTCGGACTGCGTGTAGGCGATTTTCGTCTGCCCGCCGAAACGAAACCCCTGCATCGCCACACCGTGCGCAGCGTTGACATGCGCCGGGATGACAAGGCCACCGCCGTCGTGGATTACTTCGTAGGATGTCAACACATCGGCGGTCGCGCCGACCTGCCCGCTGCCCATCTCCATCTGCTCTTCCGGGACGTTGAGCGTCATCAGCAGGTGTTCGAGCCGCCGGACTGTCGTCTCCGGTGGGAAGATGCCGAGAATGTGAAAACCGTAGGCGGCGGTGAACTCGAAGCCCGGCAGGACAAGAATCTTGCTCAGCAGCCGACGGTATTCCTCGAGGATGCTCTGTTCGGCGGGCGTGAGCCGCTCGAGTTCCTCCAACAGTTCGAGGTCCTCAATCTCCCGCCGCATCGCCGCGACCCCGCTGACGCTGTTGTGGTCCGTGAACGCGACCATGTCGAGGCCGCGCTCCTCCGCCTTCTGGAGGATTTCGAGATACGTCGCCGACAGGTCCTGATAATCGGCGGATGCCGGAGTATGCAGATGGAGGTCCATCCGGTACCAGGTCATATCCTGCGTGTCGTGTGTCTGCTGGTTGCGTCCGCCCCGCCCGCGTCGTGTCCGTGACATTGGAAGATCAATCACTCCTGATACGGGCGAGCGTGGGCGCCCCCCAAAGAGCATACGATAACGCTGCCGATTGTCGCATAGGCCCCGTGGATGGGCAAACCGCGTCCCATTTCGATACGAGACACGATAGGCGCACGTACGGTACAGTACGCGCGGGAGAGGTCGGATCCTGTCGGCAATTGAGGTGAGAATGAGCGACGGTTCGATTGATATGCACATCTTTCTCGACCGCTTGGCGTCGAACGCGCCGACGCCGGGCGGCGGCGCGGCGTCGGCGTATGTCGGCGCGCTGGGCGCGGCGTCGGTTGCGAAGGTCGCGGCGGTTAGTGTCGGGAAGCCGAAATTCGCCGCCCACGACGCGGATTTGCGGGCGCGGCTCGATCATCTCAGCGTGCTCCGCGATCGGTTTCTCGCGCTCGCGGCGGAGGATGCAGCGGCGTTCGCGACGTTTATGCGGGCATATCGGCTGCCGAAAGTGACTGACGATGAGCGCGCGGTGCGGGCGGCCGCGTTACAGGAGGGGATGCGACAGGCGGCAGCGGTGCCGCTGCGGATCATGGCGACGGCGCGCGAAGTGCTGGACGCCGCGGAGGCAATCGCGGTCATCGGCAACCCGAACGCGATCGGCGATTGCGGCGCGGGCGCGGCAATGGCGGTGGCCGCAATGCGAGTCTCCCTGCTCAATGTCACCGCGAATATCGCCGGGCTTGTGGACGGCGCGGAAGTGGCGGGCTATCGCGCGCAACTGCACGACCTGATGGACGGCGTCACCGAACGCGAGCAGGCGCTACTGGACGCGATTCGGCGTCGCCTCGCGGGTGAATCCCCATGACCTCAACCCGGGCATCGGCGCGTGAAGTGGCCGAATCGGGCACGACGATGCTTCTCGGGAAGCCTGTCGCGGCGGCAATTACCGAGGAAGTCCGCACGGGCGTTGCGGTCTTTGTCGAGCGTTACGGCTATGTTCCGACGTTGGCCGTTGTGACCGTCGGCCCGACGCCGGCCGCCGAACGGTATACGGAGACCCTGCGAAAGCAATCGGCGGCGGTCGGGTTGGCGTTCGAGCGTGTCGCGCTCGATCCCGATGCCGACGAAGCGGCGGTGCGCGCGCGGATTGTCGAACTCAATCATCGGCCACAGATCGCCGGTGTCCTCGTGCAGATGCCATTGCCCGCCCATTTGCCCCAAACGATCGTCGGCGAAACGCTCGACCCATATAAGGATGTGGACGGTATCACGCCGGCGAATGCGGGCAATCTCTCGCTCGGCCTGCCCGGCCTCTTTCCCAGCACGCCGCTCGGTGGCATCGCGCTCCTCAAGCATTATGCGATCCCGCTCGCGGGGAAGCATGCGGTGGTCGTTGGCAGATCAAACGTGGTGGGCAGACCACTCGCGCAGTTGCTCCTCCGAGAGGACGCGACGGTGACGATTACCCATTCCCGCACTCATGACCTTGCGGGTGTGACCCGTCGGGCGGACATTCTCGCGGTCGCAGTCGGGCGCGTTGGGTTTATTACCCCGGAAATGGTGAAACCCGGCGCGGTCATCGTGGATTTCGGTACGACTTTCACGCCAGACGGTCTGCGGGGCGATGTCGCTCCGGAGGTTGCTGTGGTCGCGTCCGCTATTACGCCGGTGCCGGGGGGAACAGGCCCGGTCACGAACGCGATCTTGCTCCGCAACACCTTGCGCGCCGCGCGGGAGACGATGGCGGTGCGCAGCCATCTCGATTTACACGACTGAACCGATTCAGTCCGAAGCCGAGGGAACCGCGAAGACGCAAGGAACGCGGAACCGACAGGGTTCGTGACGCGTATCACTATGCAATGAGGGTACCGGCCAGTGCGCATGCGCACGCTGGTGCGCGTCCTGCTGCGCTGCGCTGCAGGGGTGATGTCGCCCGGTCACCGCCGATTGCAGCGCATTATGTTATGCTCGTACCGATCAGTGGCGGTTTTTCCGTCATCTGCTGCGCGCCCAATGCGCGATCAAAGGATGGTGTCTCATGTCGCATGACGACCTGCGTGGTCGCCCCCATCTGCTCACTCCAAAGAATACGAACGATCGCAATCCGCTGGATGACCCGAACAAACGCGTTCCCCGTATCCCTCGGAAGACGGAAGACCCCAACGACCCGAACAAGTCGCGGTTCCGTATCCCGCGATGGGCGGGATGGGTCCTGCTGGCGGGATTGCTGATCTGGAATATCCTCGCGCTCGCGAACCCTTTTTCGACGGGCAGCATCGCCGTTAATTACAGTGACTTCCTGGGCCAGGTGCAGGCGGGCAATGTCAGCGAGGTGACGTTGCAGGATCGCAACGCCACCGGGATATTCAAGAATGCCGTCAAGGTGCAGAATGGCGATGTGATCAGCGGCCCGGGCGTTGTTGTGAGCACGCCAGCCGCGTCTCCAACCGCGACATCCGGTGGTACGTCCACCGCCGCGAAGACGGTGACGAACTTCAAGACGAGCCTGCCTATCGTGGAGAATCCCACGCTCTTGCCGCTCCTTCAGCAACAGAATGTCAAAGTGAGCGTCAAGGGCACCGATTCCGGCGGATTCCTCTCGATCCTCCTCAATCTCCTCATCAGTTTGCTGCCGCTTGCGCTCTTTATCGGCCTCGCCGTCTTCCTCGGTCGGCAGGTCACGCGCGGTCAGCAAGGCATCATGGGATTTGGCAAGACGCAGGCGCGCGTCCATGATGCCGAGCGCCCGCAGGTGACATTTAGCGATGTTGCCGGCGAGGACGAGGCGAAGCAGGAACTGACGGAAGTCGTGGACTTCCTGAAAAACCCCGGCAAGTATCACCTGCTCGGCGCGCGGCTGCCGCGCGGCGTGCTGCTTGTCGGCCCGCCGGGCACCGGCAAAACACTCCTCGCGAAAGCCGTCGCCGGTGAGTCCGGCGTGCCATTCTTCAGCGTGTCGGCGTCCGAGTTCGTGGAGATGTTCGTCGGTGTCGGCGCGTCGCGCGTCCGCGATCTCTTCAACAAGGCGAAGGCGGCAGCGCCAGCGATCGTCTATGTGGATGAGATTGATGCGGTCGGTCGCCAGCGTTTCGCCGGCCTCGGTGGTGGCAACGACGAACGTGAGCAAACCCTCAATCAACTCCTCGTGGAAATGGATGGTTTCGATCCGAAACAGGAGGTCGTCGTCCTCGCCTCCACGAACCGGCCGGATGTGCTCGACCCCGCGCTCCTGCGACCGGGCCGGTTCGACCGACAGGTGACGGTCGGGTTGCCGGATCGCAAGGGGCGTGAGGCGATTCTGAAGATTCACTCGCGCGGGTTGCCGCTCGCGACGGACGTGGACCTCAATCGTGTCGCGCAATCCACGCCCGGTTTCGCGGGCGCGGACCTGGCGAACCTCGTCAATGAGGCGGCGCTGCACGCCGCCCGCGCGAACCGGCAGCAGATCTTCGCGCGCGACTTTTCCGAGGCCCTCGACAAAATCATCCTCGGCACGGCGCGTGGGTTGATCCTCACGGAACTCGACAAGAAAGTCGTGGCCTATCATGAGGCGGGGCACGCGGTGGCGGCGTACTACTCACCGAGCACGGACCCGCTGACGAAAGTCTCAATTGTTCCCCGCGGACGTGCGCTCGGCGTGACGATTCAAAGCCCGGAGGAAGACCGATTCAATTATCCAAAGGCATACCTCCTCAGCCGCCTCGTCGTGATGTTCGGTGGCCGCGCCGCCGAGGAGATCGTGATCGGCGAGATCACGACCGGCGCGGAAAGCGATCTCAAGGAAGCGACCTCACTGGCGCGGCGCATGGTCGGCCTCTGGGGGATGAGCGAGGAAGTCGGCGCGCTGTACCTCGGTACCGGCGAGCAAGATGTCTTCCTCGGTCGGGAACTGACGCGTGACCGTGATTACAGTGAGGACACGATTTCCGCCGCCGACCGCGCGGTACGCGAGTTGCTGGAGCGTTCTCATCACCGGGCCAATCAACTGCTTACCGAGCATCGTGTTGCGCTCGACGCCCTCGCCCATCGGCTGCTCGACGATGAGACGCTCGATCAGGAACAGGTCTTCCAGATCTTTGAGAGAGCGGATGGTGGCATGCCGCGTCACGGTCTCTCAGACGCGCCCGGCGAGCGCCCCGCGCCAGTGCCGGAGCCTGCGTTATCCGGCGCTCTCCGGACCGAGAGCGACGGCGCGACGACCTCGGAGACGCCATTGACGACGAACTGAACGCGCAGCCTGCCTATACCGGAGGCGGCAAACATGCCGCCTCGGCGAATGTACGTACAATTTGCATCGAACGGTTGACGTGCGGTTGTGCGCGGCGTATGATGAATCCATTAGGAGTGGAAATGGCGACAAGCGGTGGTGATTGATGATGGATGTGTTCTACCCAGTTCGCGACGCATCATTGATCCGCGAGCCGCTGGACGACGCGAACAAACCACCGCAGGGAGTGTAAAGCCCTGCGGTGGTTTGGTTTTTGGGGTCGGGGCAGGTTGCCCCATTGATATTCGGGAAGCGGCTTGGGAGCGAGCCGCGACATGGCAGGAGGCGGTCAGATGCATTCCAGCATGATCGGAAAACTCGAAAAGGCCCGGCGCTACGCGGACGAGCCGTGGCGCGTGTCGCTCCGAAATCTGTCGGTTGAGTTCAAAGGTGATAATGATGTCCATACGGTCAATGTGGACAATGGTGAATGGCATTGCACATGCGATTTCCATGCGAAAAATGGCACCTGCGCACATGTGATGGCCGTGCAGCACTTGATGGATCGCACATTCAGCGGTGCGACGGTGGATCACACGGCGCATTTGCTTCGCTCGCGGTAACACGGGGTACGAACCGGATCAATGGGACGGGCGGCTCCAGAAGGAGCCGCCCGTTGTCTATATGCGATCCGCGTCAGTTCAGGCTGAATGCGCTCCTGTTCGCTGTGAGAGTAGTCACGGCAACGCGCTCATCCGGCAATAACTCGCCCCGATCGAATCGGCCACGTCGAGACATACCGGGCCGGATACGGACAATCGGTGGCCGGTCCACCAGCGCTGCCTCGTGCGTTCCGCTTACAATGGCAAGGTTGATGCAGGCGGCGGTCAGATATGAGAGGAGGCGCTGTCGCATCGTGTGTCCGTCGCGAGCGCTCAAAGGCGTTCGAAGCGCACGATCTTCAGTGCGAACACGACCGCACCGCCGACCGGCACCTCCATCACATCCGATGGATACCACGCGTGGATATCGAGCATATCGGGCGGGACGACCTCCATCCGCTCGCGGCAGTGCTCCATAATCATCCGCTTGACGCGGGAGACCTGCCAGTCTTCGACGCCGATCAAGAGCGTGGTACTCCCCATGCGGAGGAATCCGCCGGTGCTGCCGACACGGGTCAAACGGAAGTGGGCCTGCGTCAGCGCCTCCGTAATCGCGTTCGCGTCATAATCCTGCACGACCGCCACAATCAGGCGAGTCGGCACATTGTGTGCCGTAGTGGGCGGTGTGTACGTGTTCACGGGCGGTACGGTCACGAGCGCTGTCCTTCCCCACGTCGGTCATTCCGTATGGGGCTTTATACCACGTTGTTGCCACATGGTACACTCAACGACCTCACATGCGAGGGATGCAAGGATGTCAACAGCGCGACCATCGAAGAATCAAGGGCCGCGAGACATGCTGGTGCTCGTCGTCGCCCGCGCCGATGCCGCGCGCATCGAAGTTGCCGGTGTGGACATGGCAACCCGCGCCTGGATTCGCGCTGCGGATACGACGGGGGAGCGATCGTATACGCCTGAGCAACTCGCGCTCTCCGACGGCTCAAATCTCCAGAGCCTGGACACGTTACGCGTCGCTGGCGTCATCCCAGCGCCACAGTTGCCGTTCGTTGAGGCCGCACTGGTTGATTTCGGGACAAGCCCGACCCGTATCGGCCACATCGAGGAGCGCGCCCTCAGCCGGACACTCGCGGAACTTGCCGCTCCGCACCTCGATATGCTCTTACCGGCCGGCAAGCGTGTCCTGATCGCAAAGGATTTTCAGCCGGGCGGTCGGCAGCGCTCCATCGCCATGATCCGCCCGGATCATCTGCAACACGTTCACTTTTCGTATGAGGGTGAGGACATTCGTGTCGGTGTCTCATTCCGGCATCGCGGCCAGGCATATGGCGGACCTACCGGCCTGCCCTGCCCGGACATCAAACTCCGCGCCTTCGCGCGGGATGCCTTGCGGAAGGCAGGGGCGCTCACGATCACGCTGGACGGGCGGGCGTGTTACAACCGTTTTGTCTCTCCGCGTATTTACCTAACGATTGGGTTGGTCGCGGGGGATGAAGGGACGTTCTGGCCGCAGGTGCTCGGCTTCCACCCGATCCGCGAATACCGCGCGACAGTACATTACGACCGTCTATAGTGCTCCGGCACGAAGGCAGTCAGTGATCCATCGAAGGGAAAGATGCGCGCGGCGTGCGCGGCGATCAGTGCGACGAGTTCGGCACGGGCACGCTCGACAATCTCCGCCGGGTAGTCGTACTCGCGCTGGTGCGAAAGGAATTCATCTTCGTCATCAACGCGGTACGTGCCATCTTCATAGGCGATCAGATCGAGGTCGAGGTCCACGTACGAGAGGACATCCTCCACGAGCGTACAGGGCATGGAAACATCGCAGTACCAGAATTTGAATGTTCCCTTGGACTCATAGACGGCGGCGATATTGTTCCATCGCTCGGTGCTGCACCAGGTAACTGACTGCGTTGGCAGATAGAATCCGCCACCGCGCAGGTGATCGGTGATCGCGAGGCCGGGCGGATTGTAGAGAATCAACTCGTCGCCTTGTTCGCGGAGCAGCCGCTTCTGGTATGAGTAGTAACGCACGTTCGGATACTTCATCTTTTCGATGCGGATCCGGCGGTGATTCATCAAGGGTGACAGCATGCGTGTCTCGCTCTCTCATCTGGCTCGTTCCGCATAGCGTACACGAAATCCGCGTGACGGTCGCCTCCATCCGCATTGGAAAGGACTGAGGACCGAGGACCGAGGACTGAGCGAGAGATGCGGCGCAGGGCGGTAGGGTAGGCAAAAGCCTGCGCCCCACTCGCAGGCTGATGAACATTCGCAACGTACCTGGGATGGCTTCGGTGGCACGGGGTTTCGGGCGCGGGCGCGGGCGCCCTCCGGGCAGCATGGGCAGCATGGGCAGTGGGAGGGCGGTCAAATCGAGAAGAGGTCGGACACGTCGCGGAGGATGTCGTCGAGTTCCTTGTGGTCGTATTCGTCGAGGCCCGAATCCCGGCGGGAGCGCAAGGTTGTGGTCGCGATTATGCCGCGCCGCTTCAAGACTTCCTTATAGACGATCGGCCCGAACGCCGCCTCCATGTTGAGGAGGGGGAGGAGACGATAGAAGGTGCGGCGAGCCTTGTCGAGATTGCCGGCTTCGAGCGCATTCCAGATGCTCACATGGATGTCCGTCGTCTGGCAGGCGGGCATCGTGCCGCACGCGCCGCGCCGGAACTCGTCCATCAAATAGCGCCCGCCGATGCCGCCCATGATTCCCTGGCAGGCATCGCCCGCTGTCGCGAGCATCGTCGTCATCAAGTGGCCGGCGTTCGCCGTCTCCTCTTTGAGGTACGAGACGTTGTCAATCTCGGTCATCAGTCGCGTCAGTTGGTGCGCGGACATCTGCGTGCCTGCCGGGCCACTCCAGTTCTGGATGAAGACGGGCAGGCCGTCCGCCGCGTCCGCCACCGCCTGATAAAAAGCGAAAACGGACTCCGGGTCGGCGAGACGAACGCCGTACGGTGGCATCGCGATCACCGCGTCCGCGCTCACTTGACGGGCATATTTGGTATACATCACAGACGCCTGCGTGCTGACCCCTGAAACCCCGATGACAACCGGGACGCGCTTCGCGGTCGTCTCTACGATGAGCCGTGAGACGCGCTTGCGCTCGTCATCGAGGAGCGTCGGCGATTCGCTCGCGTTGACGGGCGCGACGACACCATGTGCGCCTGCCCGCACGCACCAATCCACTTCGTTTTTCAGCGAATCTTCGTCAATGTTCCCGTGCCGGTCGAACGGTGTAACGGGGATCGTGAAGACGCCGCGAAATCCTTGTGCCATACACTCGCTCCTTCGTCGCGACAGGACAGAGGACTTCGCGCCCTTTGGCGGGATGAGGACTGAGCGGATTCGCTTCCCTTGGTCTTCATCCTGCCAACATGGCGCGCATGGTATCAGTTTGGGGCAGTGTATCACGGCGCCTGGTGCGATAATCTCATCGCGGGCACAAGAGACGCGTAAGGCGGAATCGCGATGCAACAGGTGTCGGATATGGAACCACTTGACCCTCGTCTTCAGCGGTTGTTCATCGCGCTCGAAACGAATGACGTGATGCAACAAACGATCACCGCAGTGCAGCAGAGACTCGTGCGGCGTGGCGAACTGCCTGTACGCTGGGTCCTGCCGACGCAGGTGCATCTGACGTTACAGTTTCTTGGCAATGTCGTTTCGGCGCATATTCCATCGTTGGTTGCTGCCGTTTCCCCCGCGGTTGCGCGCCACGATACGCTGCAATTGCGGGCGGAGGGGGTCGGTGCATCCCCATCGGTGGAAGCGCCGCGCGTTCTCTGGCTCGGACTTCGCGGTGATGAGCGGCTGATGGCATTGCAGCGCTCCGTCGCGCAAGCGGTGCAGATGGTCGAGGGCATCAGCGCCGATCATAAGCCCTTTCGACCGCATCTGACGCTCGGGCGAGTGGCGCGGCTCCATCGCGACACACCGGGGCTTGCCGCCGTGAGCGCGGCGCTCCGTCGGCCCATCGCGGTTCCCGCCACTGCATGGACAGTGAACAGTGTCGTGTTGATCCGCAGCGTACTCAGTGCAGGTGGATCGCGGTATACTGTGCGGGAGCGGTTTCCGCTCCGCAAGGGAGAATGGGTACGATGAAGGTGATTCGCAAGGTCCAGCACAGTTGGTGTGACATCCCCGCGCACGGGTAGCGACCGGGGAAGAGGGCCGTACGCCCAACTGTTGAATTCCACTGGAGGACTGAATCACCATGCAGATGTTTGATACTCTCGCCGACATCGAGCGGCGCTATCTCGCGATCGAAGACGAAATGGGGCAGCCGGAGGTCGTCACCGACCATCTCCAGTTGTCGGCGCTCGGCCGCGCGCGGGCGGAACTCGAAGATGCCGTGATCGCCTATCGGCGGCTGCGCGAATTGAATGATGAAATCGCCGTGACCGCAACGATGGCAGGTGAGGAGCAAGACCCGGAAATCGCCGCGCTTGCGCGAGAAGAACTCGAAACACTAACCGAACAGCGTGACGCACAGATCGAGGCGATCCGCCTGATGCTCGTCCCGCGCGATCCGAACGATGAGCGGGATGTGATCGTCGAAATTCGCGCTGGCACCGGCGGAGAAGAGGCCGCGCTCTTCGCCGCCGAACTCTTTCGGATGTATACGAAGTACGCGGAGCGGCAGCGGTGGACGGTCGAGTTGATTGACCTCAATGAGACCGGCATCGGCGGCATGAAGGAAGTCGTCTTCGAGGTGCATGGCAAGAGCGCGTTCGCGCATCTTCGCTGGGAGAGCGGCGTCCACCGCGTCCAGCGCGTCCCGGCGACCGAGTCCGGCGGCCGAATCCATACTTCGACGGCGACGGTGATCGTCATGCCGGAAGTCGAGGACGTGGATGTGCAGATCAACGACGCGGATTTGAAGATTGATGTCTATCGTTCGTCCGGCCACGGCGGACAGAGCGTCAATACGACTGACAGCGCCGTGCGCATTACGCACCTGCCGACAGGTCTTGTCGTCACCTGCCAGGACGAAAAGAGCCAGTTGAAGAACCGGAATAAGGCGCTTGCGGTGCTCCGTGCCCGACTGTATGACATGGAACTTCAGAAGCAACAGCAGGCGCTGTCCGCCGAGCGGAAATCGCAGATCGGCACCGGCGACCGCAGCGAGAAGATCCGCACGTACAACTTCCCGCAGGACCGCGTGACTGACCACCGGATTGGCATGAACCGTTCGAACCTGCCCGGCGTACTGAACGGGGACATCGAACCGCTCATCGCCGAGTTGCGGGCGGCGGATCACGCAGACCGGCTCGCGGCGGCGGGCTTGGCGGCCGGCTAACGTGACCACGCCGTGCCTTCGCGATCTGATGGCACGCGGCTCCGCCATGTTGCGGCACGGTGGGATCGAGACGCCGGAACTCGATGCCGCGCTCTTGCTCGGTTATCTCCTCGGGCTCGACCGGGCGGCGCTGTACGCGCACATCCTCGATGCCGCGCCGCCGGGCATATCCGCAGCCTTCGATGGCCTGATCGCGCGGCGCCTGGGTCGCGCGCCAGTGGCATACCTCACGGGCACGAAGGAGTTTATGGGCTTGCAGTTCGCCGTCAATCCGGCGGTCCTCGTGCCGCGCCCGGAGACCGAACTGCTCGTCGAATGGGCGGTGCGCTGGCTTCAGGAACGGAGTGATCGCACGCGGGTCGTAGACGTTGGCACGGGGAGCGGCGCCATCGCGGTTGCCCTCACATCCATGACCCCGTATGCGCGCGTCCTCGCTTCAGACATATCGCGTAGCGCGCTGGCTGTCGCGCGATACAACGCGCGTCAGCATGGTGTCGCCGGGCGGGTCACTCTTATCTGCGGCGATCGCTTGTCGTGGCTCGGCCAAGCGGCGGACCTTATCCTCGCCAATCTACCGTATCTTACCGACGTTCAGGCGGATAAGACGGAACTCGACGCGGAGCCGCGTATCGCGCTCGCCGGTGGGGGAGGAGACGGCTTTGAATTATACCGGACGCTGATTCCGCAGGTTCCGGCGCGTCTCGCCAACAGCGGCGCGTTTGCCTTCGAGATTGATCCTTCCCAAGCGAAAATTGCCGGTGCACTCTGCTCCGAGTCGTTTGCGTTCGCCTCCGTCACGATGCATCATGACTTGGCCGGATTGACCCGCTTCATCACGGTCGAAGCAACTCCCGGGTAATCTCAGAGCGAGGTCGCGGCATTCGGTGCGACACCCTTTCCGTTCGCGAACGCCCGGAATCGCGTGCTATGCTATGCGCGGTTTTCACGGGATCGGTTATACGAGGGAGGAACGGATGGGGCGGACATTCAAGCGGTTACTCGTGACGGGTGGCGCGGGCTTTATCGGCAGCAACTTCGTGCGGCGCACGCTCGCGCGGCGACCGTATGAGGTCGTTGTCCTCGATAGACTGACTTACGCCGGGAACCTCGCGAATCTCGCCCCCGTGGAGTCCGACCCACGCTATACCTTCGTCCATGGCGATATTGCGAATCCAGCAGTCGTCCGCGAGGCGATGCGCGGGTGCGATGGTGTGCTGAACTTCGCCGCCGAGTCGCACGTGGACCGCTCGATCATGGATGGCAGTAACTTCGCAAAGACGCAGGTGGTTGGTACCTTGACGCTCCTCGAAGCGGCGCGGCAGGAAGGTGTCAGTTGCTATCTCCAGGTCAGCACCGATGAAGTCTATGGTCATGTCGAAGATGGCGTCTCGCGGGAGGATGACGCGCCCGCGCCCCGTTCGCCGTACAGCGCGACGAAGGCAGGCGCTGACTTGATCGTGAACTCGTACCATATCACTCATGGCCTGACGACCGTGATTACGCGCGGTGCGAATACCTACGGTTCCCATCAATATCCCGAAAAATTACTCCCGGTGGCGATTACCAATGCGCTTGACGGCCGACCGATTCCCGTCTATGGCGACGGTATGCAAGTGCGCGATTGGCTCCATGTAGACGATCACTGTGACGGTATTGACCGCGTCTTGCATGAAGGCGTGCCCGGGGAGGCGTACAATATTGGCGCGGAGCATGAGGGGTTAGGGCATGGACGCACGAACCTCGAAGTCCTCCATGCGCTCCTTGATGTGCTTGGGAAGCCGCATGACATGCTCCAGTTCGTCGGCGACCGACCGGGCCACGACCGGCGCTACGCCCTCGATTGCGAGAAACTGCGCGCGCTCGGCTGGCAGACGGAGATGCCGTTCGCGGTCGGCCTCGAGCGAACAGTGCGTTGGTACGCGGAACATCGTGATTGGTGGGAGCCACTCAAGCAGGATGCCGGATACGTCGCCTACTACAACCGAAACTACGGAGACCGGGATAATCTCGTCGCCGCCCGCTAGCGCGGAGGCGAATTTCCTCCGGGCAGATCTCGCCGCCGCGAAGACGAGCCACTATGCCGCACGCGAGAGCGGTGACACGGTCGAACTCGTCGAGCGGCCCGATGGCGGCTTCACCCTCGTCTTAGTTGACGGGCAAGGGCATGGATACCCGGCAAAACTGCTCTCACTGCAATTGACCTCCAAGGCGGTTGCACTCATCAAGGAGGGCGTGCGGGATGGCGCGGTGGCGCGCGCCGTCCATGATTACTTGCATGCCTATCGCGGGGGGCGCGTCTCCGCGACGCTCGATCTTCTCACCCTCGATCTCGGGGCAAACAGCGTCCTCGTCTCGCGGAACGCGGATGTGCCGGGCGTGGTCTGCCACGACGGTCAGTGGGCACTCTTGCCGACAGTATCGGGGCCAATCGGCATTCGCCGCCATGCGCGCCCGGCGATTGACCACTTCGATCTCGCACTGGGATTGCAGGTCGCACTCTTCACGGACGGTATCACCCATGCCGGCGAGCGGTACGGCACATCCTTTGATGTGCTGGCGGTACTGTCGCCACGTTCGCCAAACCCGGTGAGCGCGCAAGTGCTGGCGGATACGCTGCTCGCCGCCGCGATTGCCGCGGATCGCGGGCTTCCGAATGACGACATGACCGTGATCGCGCTGACGATCACGGCGCGCGAGGAACACGCGGTAACGCGCCATCTGAATGCCAATGTCCCGCTCATCCGACGACGCCGTGATGGATGAAGACGGCGGGCAGACGGACGTGCGACCGCTTCGGATCGCGGTGGTCGGTCATTGCGCCTCGGGAAAGTCCACGCTCGTTGGCGCGCTCCGGCGCAACGGATACGACGCGCACGCCGTCGCGCAGGAACACTCAGGGGTTACCTGGCTGTGGCGGCATTCCGAACCGGACGTACTGATCTATCTCGATGTACCACTTGCCGCAGTGCGCGCGCGACGCGGGGAGGAATGGCCCAAGGCTATCTACGATGCACAAGAAGCACGCCTCACGGACGCGCGGGCTCACGCGGATTTAGTGCTCGACACGAATACGGAGTCCATCGCCAAGATGACCGCGCATGCGATCACCTTCTTATCTGAATACACGCCCAAGGCTGAGCGGCGTTAAAGCGGTTTCCGTAATGAATGAGCCTCTGTTCCCCTGGTGGTGGCGGGCTTCAGCCTGTCACAGGAAGGAGTGACAGGCTGAAGCCCGCCACCACCAACACTCCATCGGCTCAATCGCACTGAAATCCGCGTTCGTACCAAGTCCGTATCAATACTGCCGCATTCCTGGCGCCACCGATCCTTTACGCCGTTCGTTGACCGGATTTGGTCACGCGTTCTTGATATACCTGTCGAAGAAGACGAGGTTGGATTGCACGTATTCCTGGAAGCCCGCGCCCTGAAATGAGTGGGGCTGCCCCTGATACGTGTGATACTCAATCGTCTTCCCTTTTCCCGCGAAGGCATCGCGCAATTTCTCCGCCCACTCGATCGGGCAGGTGGTGTCCGCAAATGAGTGGTGGATGGCGACCGGGCAGTCCACGCGATCCAGATAATTGATCGGGGACATGCGGCGGTATGCTTCTGCAATCTTGTCCGGTGGCCCAAACTGGTCAGTGACCTTGTCTCCCTCACCCGTGCCGCTACCCGGTATCGCCCAGCGCGTGTGACGCGCGATGTAGTTATCCACCTCATCACCGGACACCGAGCCGTAGAGCGTCGCGGCCTTGATCTGCCCCTGCGTCGTCACGAGCACTTGCTGCGTGATCCCGCCGCCCATGCTGTGGCCCATCATGCCGATGCGATTTGCATCAACGGGCGCGACAAACCGGATGGCGTCGAGGAGATTGCGCACATCGTAGGTGTAGCCGGCTTCGAGTTGGTACTCGCCCTTGTCCGAGCCTGCATAGTTGCGGTAATCGCTGGCGATGGTGACGTACCCGTTCGAGGCGAAGAAAATATCCTCTCGCAAGGTGTCGTAGCCGGTGTCATAGGCATTGAAGGCGAAGTGCCCGTGATTGATGAGCAGCACCGGCCACGGCCCGTCGCCTTGCCCGACCGGCACGCACATCAGCCCCGTGATCGTCAGATCATACGAGCGATACGAGACGACGAACGCCTCGACGCTGTCGCCCTGTAGACCCCGGCTGTTCCTGATCGTGAAGTCGCCGCCATCCTGCGGGCGCTGCCAGATCGAATCCATATATCGCGCGACCGGGCCGGGCGGGAGATCCTCGGCGACCGTCGAGATGACCGGCGCGAGTGCTGCCGCGAGACCGATGCCCGCGGCGCCTTGCAAGAGCGTCCGGCGACGGAGTGGATGATCGCGCGACATCGGTTACACCTCCTTTGCGTGTGTTCGTGTTTCTCCACGTTGTACGGAATCATGTCCGCCATCCGATGGAATCAACTCGAATAGACTGGCCCGACGACGCCCGTCGCGGCCATCGCCGCGCGGCTAATTTCCCCGATCACTTGCTCGCCGACATGGGGGTCGGGGAAATTTTCGCAGTAGACGGCAATAATCAGCCGACCGTTCGGCGCGAGGATGAAGCCGGCGTCGTTTGTCACCCCCGGCACCGAGCCGGTCTTCGATCCCCAACGGATCGCACTGCCCTGTGGCAGGTAGCGGGCGATCCGGCGGCCGTTCTGCTGCTTTTCCAGCATGCCGATCATCGCGTCGCACGATGCCCGTGACGCTGCCTCGCCATCGAGAATCGCCCGGATCGCCACAGCATAGTCGTTCGGCGCGGCGAGATTCTCCTGCTCGCCCGCGTTCGCCGGTCGCCCCTTCATCTCGCGACCGAGCACCGAATTCTTCATGCCGAGATCGCGCATTGTCCGGTTCACTGCGTCCATGCCCGCCATGCGGATGAGAATATTGGTCGCCATATTGTCGCTGATCGAGATCATCAGATAGAGAAGGTCATTGAGCGTCACTTCAAGGCCCTGGTGCATGTTGAGGAGCACGCCGCTACCCGGTGTCATATCTGCCTCAGACGTAACGTGGCGATCATCGAGGGACCGCCTGCCCGCGTCAATCTGCCGGAAAATCTCCACCATGATCGGAATTTTGACGGTGCTGGCCGCGCCGAACTTCCGGTCGCCGTGATGTGACCAGTGCGTGCCGTTTGGCCCGAACAGCGAAACGCCGACCGTGCCGCTCTCGCTCGCCTGCGCCACGATCTCCTCAACCATGCTCCAGTTCGTTGTCGTCTGCGCCATGTCGCCACTCCTCCGCTCGATGCTGCCGCGCTCATTGTCCTATATTCGCACATAATCCGGTGGGAAGAGGAGCATACGCCGGGTCATCACGCGCGCGACCTGATAGACGACGAAGATTTCCAGTGCGAACGGCAGGTAACCGCCGTAGCCGAGAACCGGCATTTCGAACACTTTCCCGAATCCGACATAGGGGACGGTGTAGTACCACTTCGGCAGCGACCAGTAGTTCCACATCTCCCAGAAGAAGCCGCAGATCAACCCGGCGATCATCAACCGCGCGATGCGCCTGTATGCCCGCGCGCGACAAAGCCCGATAACGCTCGCTTCGCCGCAGTGGTCATTGATCGGGTCGAGGATGAGCACAAGCGAAAGCCAGAGGAGCGGGTAGCACTGGCGCGGGAAGATCAGGGAGAGAGCGAGCGTCGCGACGCCGATTCCGGCCATCGTAACCGTGATCCGCGCGGGTAATCGAGACAACGGCGCCACCGGTTTGGCTTTGCCGCTGAATGTGCCGAGCAGTTCCGTCACGCTCAGGACGGCAGGGATGACTGTGCTGAAGGCCAGCGAGGCCCAGAAGATGTACGCGGCCGCGTCATACTGACGATCAGTACGGTAATGCCAATTGCCGACATACCGGTTCAATCGCTCGAAATACCACCAGAAGGGCGCGGAGATGGCAAAGAGCGTGATGAACGCGCGATGGTTCCGACGCCAGAGTGAGTCGCCGCTTCGTGCCTCTGTCAGTGCATCCACAATGAGGATGAAGCCGAGCCAAAGGGGAAAAAACGAATAATGCGCGAGTGGCCCGACGCGCGTCCAGGCGCTGATCCAGGCGGCAGCGTTCAGAGCCGCACCGAGAGTCAGTCGAGGCAGCCATTCCATTGGCACGACCGGGCGAGCCAGCGACAGAGGAGAGCGGTTCGGTACTGTTTGCATCCGTCGTGTCAACATTCCTCGAACGTCTGACGAGAACGATCGGTCGTTGCCGCAGGCAGGAGAGACGAGGCAGCGCACAACGGATGCGGTGTGCCGCCCCGCCGGAGCGCTACTTGTGCCGCTCGAACCAGCCGATGATCCGTTGCAGCCGGTCCACGCGGTGGAGTGGGCCGCCATCGCGGCTCATGCCGTGCGGCTCTTTCGGGTAGCGGATCAGTTCGGTTTCGACGCCGAGTTTATGCAGCGCGTTATACACTTGCTCCGCTTGATCCATCGGGCAGCGGTGATCTTCCTCCTCGTGCTCGATGAAGAGCGGCGTCTTGCAGTGCGCGATGTGGGTAATCGGTGAGTTCCGCGCGTAGACTTCCGGTTCGTCCCACGGCATGCCACCGAAATAGTCGCCCAACCACAATGTGCCGGTGTCGTCCGCGAGCGCCAGCGTTCGGAGGTCGGCGACGCATCGCTGCGTCGCGGCGGCGCGGAAGCGATCGGTATGCGTGACAAGCCAATCGGTCATGTAGCCGCCGTACGAACCGCCCGTGACGTAGAGGCGTTCCGTATCTATGTATCCCCGCGCGATAACGTGATCCACGGCCGCCATGACATCCATTGTCGGCTTCGTGCCCCAGTCCTGATAAATGCTCGTGCAGAACGCTTCCCCGTACCCCTGCGAACCGCGCGGATTGCAATAGACGACGACATACCCCTGCGCCGCGAAGAACTGAAACTCGTGGAACCAGCCGACGCCATACGTCCCGGCGGGGCCGCCATGAATTTCGAGCAGGAGCGGATATTTCGTGTCCGGATCGAAACCCGGCGGCTTGACAATCCAGCCCTGGATTTGCTCTCCGGTGCCGTCTCCGGCGGGCAGCCAGAACTCTTCACGCCCGCTTGGCTCACGCTCCGCAAGCGCTTCCCCATTCAACTCGGTGCGCTGCGTGGCGTCACCGCCGCGCAGCGACAGCGTGTGGATTTCGCCCGGATTCGTCGCCGTTGACGCGCCATACGCGAGGATCGTGCCATCGCGCGAAATATCCCAGCCCGCGATCGCGTGCGCGCCCTGCGTCACTTGGGTTACGGAACCACCACCAGCGGGGGCGCGCCACACTTGCGCGGTACCATTGATGGCGGCGAGAAAATAGAGGTCGTCGCCGATCCATGCGGGCTGACGACGGTCATTCGCGCCCGTATCGGACATGACGCCGGAGCCGATGGAGCGGTCGAAATCGGTGACTTGGGTGAGCGCGCCGCCGGTGGCCGGTACCGTCCAGAGGCGGTCATTCGCCCCTCCCTTTGCCGGGTACGGGTGGCCGACGACCGCGAGGGCCTGCCCGTCCGGCGACCATGTGGGGCTGCCGTACGCGCCATCGTGCGGCGTAACCTGCGTCAAGGCGCCTGATGAGACGTCAATCGTCCAGACATCAAGCCGCCGGTCGTGATCTTCATTTTCGCCGCGATTCGAGGCGAAAGCGATCTTTGTCCCCTCTGGCGACCACGCAATTTGACCGACGCCCATCGTGCCGCTCGTCAACTGCCGGGCCTCGCCCCCACCAGACGGCATCATGAACAGTTGCTTGCGTGTGTGGTCGAAAAAACCCTCGCCGTCGTACTTATACTTGGCGCGGGTGATGATCTTCGGCTTGTCGGTGTCGTCCTTGTACTCAACATTGTGGACAGGCTCCGGCAGCGACGGTACCTTGCAGAGAAAGGCGATCCATGTGCCGTCCGGCGACCAGACCGGTTCGGACGCTGCGTGATCGTCGTCCGTTGTCAGCCGTCGTGCCTCGCCCCCATTTGCGACATCGAGGACGAAGACTTGTCCCTTCTTGCCGCGATCCGAGACGAAGGCGATCCGGGTTCCGTCCGGCGACCAGGCAGGGTTCGTGTCCTTCTTTTCTCCGCTCGTCACCTGGCGAGCATCGCCGCCGGCTGCGGGAACGACCCAGATGCTCGCGCGGTTGCGGTTCACCTCGCCGTCCGCTTGGGTGACAGTGAAGGCGATTCGCGATCCGTCCGGGGAGAGTGTCACATCGCCCACAAAGCGCAAGCGAAAGAGATCCGTTGCCGAGATTCCGCGGGTGCGTGCCGGTGCGGCAGAAGACATGCAATCATCCTTTCCGTTGGCGTAGAATGCGCCAACAACATCAGTACACCATGCACGGTACTATACCAAAGCGTCCAAGTGCGATTTCGTGAGGTGATCGGTGCATCCAAATCATGAAGGATCGCTATCGCCTGCCGACGTCGGCGGCTGGTGGCGGATACGTGGGTACGTCAGGCTGATCCATCCGTTTCCCGTCGCGATGAACGCCATCGCCGCTGTTGCGTTCGCTATGCTCGCCGTCCACGGCTGGCCGGGCGCGCGCGTGATCCTCTTGATTGCTGCCGCCATCATCGGCTCGCAAGCGACTGTCGGTATCGTCAATGATCTTCGGGATCGCGACCTCGACGCGGTCGCGAAGCCGGAAAAGCCGCTGATCGCCGGGCGTGTCACTGTTCGTGGTGCAGCCTGCCTCGGCAGTATGACACTGACAATGGCGCTCGTCGCCGGGCTGGCGATCGGGCGGCTCTCCTTGCTCTTTGTCTTCGCGGGGACGGCAGCAGGGTTGGTCTACGACCTCTGGCTGAAGCGCACCGCCCTCTCCTTTCTTCTGTACATCCTGGGATTGCCGATCCTGCCAATCTGGGCATGGACGTGCGTCCGAGACGCGCCGCCACGCCTCTGGCTCACCTATCCGCTTGGCGTCCTCGTCGGTTTCGGTCTTCATCTGGCCAATGCCTTGCCGGATGCCGATCTCGACAGTGCGGGCGGTGTCCGGGGCATCGTGCAGGTCGTCGGGAGTCGGGTGGCGCTCGTCCTCTGTCTGGGATCATTCGCCCTGACGCTGCTCGTCGTCACGGCGCTGACGGCAGCACGGCGGGACGCGGCGGTGGTTGTCCTGATTGGCGGCGCGGCGGTGTTGCTGCTTGGGGCAGCAGCGCCCGCCGTCGTTCGACCGACGACAGAGACGCTGCAACGGAATTGGGGATTGCTGATCGGGTGCGCGATCGCGATCGCCGCCGCCTGGCTCCGCGCACTCTCATAGGAGGCGTATGACGCGGGTGACCGTTTCGGAACGCTGGCAGGTGTGGAATGGACTCCGCTATCGTGTCTGGGAGCGCCCTGTGTCTGGGAGCACAGCGCCGCCACTCGTACTCATTCATGGCTATGCCGCATGTGTCGAGCAGTGGGGCCGCTTCATTCGAGACATTGGGCCGGATGTGCCCGTGTACGCGGTAGATCTTATCGGCTTCGGTGAGGCGAGCAAACCGCGCCATGTGGAGTACGGTCGCGCGTTCTATCTCGCGCAACTGGAGCACCTGCGCCACACCTATGAGCTGGCGCGCGTCGTCGCGGTCGGTCATTCCCTTGGCGGAATGCTGGCAATCGAGTGGGCAGCCGAGCAACCGGATGCCGTCGCGTCCGTGATCGCGCTTGCGCCGGGCGGGCTTCTCTCTGGCGAGGAGTTCAGTCCACGGCAGCAAGCGATGATGAGGCGACTGGCGACCCCGGTACTGACGCGCGTACTTTTCGGCGTGGTGACGCATCTCCCCTATCGGGTCCTGTCCGCGCCCGCATACGCCGATCGTCGCGCGATGGAGCCGTTTACTCAGGCAGCGATCATGCGGGCCTTGCGGTCACCGGGCGCCGTCTGGTCATACTCCGCGGCGATCCGCAATCATGCCGCCTTTGATGCCGTCGCCCACAGCGCGACCGTTACATGCCCGTTGCATGTGATTTGGGGTACGCGCGATGTGCAGGTGTCGCGGAGGGAGATAGAGAGGCTCACCCTCCGTTTTCCGCGGATCACACGCACCGAACTCAAAGGCGGCGGTCACTGCGTCCACGAAGAGCGCTCCCGCGAGGTCGCCGCCGAGGTGCGCACGTTACTCGTCGCTGACGGCCTTCTCGCACCCGCGCCGGCTCCGCTGATGGCGACGGAGTAGCGGCCCTGCACCTGTGTTACGATGCGGCGTGGCCGCATCATAGACATAAAGCGAGGAACCGATGGACGTCACGCTGCTTGGTACCGGATCGCCAATGGCGCCCGAGCGGAACGCGACCGGGTTGCTCGTCACTGCGCCGGGGTGCGAACCGCTCCTGATTGATACCTGCGGCGGCTTCGAACTACCCCGCCAACTCGCGCGTGTCGGGCAACCGATCAACCAATTATGCAGCGTCATTGTCACGCACCGGCATATGGATCACGCCGGTGGCATGCCCGCGCTCTTCATCGCCTCAATACCGCTCCGCATCTACGCGCTTCCGGACACCCACGCCGGAATCAGCGAACTCATGAACGCCTGCTTCCCGGAATGGCCGATTCACCCCGATGTGGAGCGCATTCACATCGCTGCTGATGAGAAACGCGAGATCAGCGGTTTCACCGTCGAGTTCTTTGCGACCGAACACCGCGTGCCCACCGTCGCGGTGCGCGTGCAGCATGGTGGGCGGACGCTCGCCTTCAGTGCCGATGGCATCCCGAACGACGGGATGATCCGCTGCGCCCGCGACGCCGATCTCTTCCTTTGCGATGCGCTCTGCGCCGCGCGCGATGGCGCGGAGTGGGCGACGCGCGCGCGGCGTCTGATGCATCCAGTCGCCCGCGAGGCCGCCGAGATTGCCGTCGCCGCCAAGGCGCGATCGCTCGCGCTCATCCATCTCGCCCGCTATGCGAACCCCGACAACCTCCTCGCGGAAGCGCGCGAAGTTTTCCGTGGCCCGGTCATCGTGCCCGATGACGGTATGCGTCTCTCTGTGTAGCGGGAGTAGTGCCGCTACCGGACAGAGGCAAGGAAATACGTGCGAATGTCACCGCTCGCGAAAATGCGGGAGCACGTATCGGCCGAGTTGCTCGACCGCCGCAAGCAGATTCGGGCCAAGCGGCGGGCCAAAACTGAGGTGGCACGCGCCCATCGCGACCAGCGTTTCGAGCCGGGTGATGAGGTCTTGAGCGGTGCCGACGACGCCAATGCGGAGCATGTTGTCCGTGACGAGGGCGCGGGCCTTCTCGGGGTCGCGCTCGGTCATTATCGCGTGCTCAACCGGGCCGAAATCGGCTTTCGTCACGCCTAGTCGGGCGAGGATAAGCGGGCTGAGGCCAGCGCCATAATAGGCGATCTTGTCTCGCAGGGCGGCCTCGGCGGCCTGATGGTCGCCCGAGATTGAGACCCAGAGGCATGCTGCCAGATCAATGCTGTGGATCGAGCGCCCTGCCGCCGCTGCCCCCGCTTCGACGAGCGGCCGCACCGTGGCGAAATGCTCCGGCGGGAAGAGGAGGGGCAGCACGCCGTCCGCCACTTCGCCTGCCATCCGCAGCATCTTCGGCCCCATCGCGCCGAGATAGATCGGCACGCGCCGCCGGGGCGTGAACCGGAGATACGCTTCCGGGGTCCATCCTTCGGCGGTATCGCCGGACAGAATCGCGTTGATCTGGGCAATCGCGCGCCGAGTCGCGACGAGGGGCCGCCCCTGCGCGATGTTGACCCACTTCAGCAGTTCCGAGCCACCGGCGGCGATGCCGAGGTTGAACCGGCTGCCGCTGATCTCGTCAAGCGTCGCCGCGATCATTGCAATTTCGGCGGGATGGATGGTGTACGGGTTGACGACGCACGTCCCGATTTCGATGCGCGTCGTTGCCTGCGCGACGGCGGTGAGAATGACTGGCACGGAACGCAAAAAAAGGTCATTGCTGACCCAGAACTGGTCGAAGCCCACTCTTTCGGCCGCTTGGGCAAGGGCAACGTAATCTGAGACGGGTAGGTCGTTGTTCAGGCGCAGCGAGAATTTCATTCCGCGTCCGTCATGAGAGCGTCGGCTTCTATCTCTACGAGATATCCGGAGCCGACGAGCCTGCTCACTTCAACGAGCGTGTTGGCCGGACGCACCGCAGCGAAGACATGCGCGTGTGCCCGGCCAACCGCTTCCCAATCATCCGCATTCGTGACATAGATGCGCGTCCGCACGACATCCCCGATCGTCGCTCCCGCCTCATGCAGTGCCCGTTCAATCTTCTCAAGAATCGCGACAGCCTGGGCATAGGGATCGCCCGCGCCGATCAGATTCCCGGCCGCGTCTGTCGCGGTCGTCCCTGACACGAGGACCCAGTTCCCAACGCGAAGCGCCCGTGAGAATCCCACACGTTCTTCCCATACACTCCCGGACGAGATGTGCTGTCGTACCGCTGACCGCTCCTTATCACTCATTGCTTCTTGCTTCACCCGTGCCATTCCTCGTGATAGACGCGCACGTTATGGTTCAGCCACGGGTCCGGGGCGCTCGGCCCGACGTCCGGTTCGACGAGGAGCCGTCGGTATTTGCCGGCGAAGTAGACGAGGGGATGTGCGCCGACATCGCCACGAATCAGTTCCTTGACATTGCCGATCACGATGGCATGATCGCCGCCGTCCAGCACTTGTCGAACGTCGCAACGCAGTGAGGCGAGGCAACCGAGGATGATCGGCGCGCCGCCGTCCGTCGAGAAGTGCAGGATGTCCGAGAGACCCTGCTGCGGTTGCCCGGCGAAGTTGCGCGAGATCGCCTCCTGCCCCTCGTGGAGGACGTTGACGGCGAACGTCCCCGCTTCCTGAATTAAGGGGTGCAAACGCGCGCGTCGGTCCACGCAAATGAGAATGAGGAGCGGATCGAGGGATAGGCTGGTGAAGGCGTTCGCCGTCATGCCATGCACGTTCTCGCCGACGCGGGTTGTGACCACCGTGACGCCCGTCGCGAACAGCCCGACGATGTTCCGAAACTCGCGCCGGTCAATCGCCTCACTCACCAGCGGCCACCGTCGTTTTCGCGCTGAATGCCGTTGAAGCCGTCGCATCGTCCTGGTGCAGGAACGATCGGATGCGCTCCTTCAGTGGCTCTTTGTCGTAGCCGAAGTAGAGGGCGCTCATCATGCGGATCGGATCGCCGAAGAAGTACCGCTCGTAGAGTTCCTGTCGCCCGCCGAAGCCGGAGCAGGCAACATCCCAGGCGAGGCGATAGAGCCGCACGCGCTCCTTGCCGTCCGCGCTCGCCGCCTGCAGATATTTCGACACGTCGGCGGCCATCGGCCCCGCGAAGTCAGCCTCGGTCGCGGTCGCCATCAGCCCACTTGCGCCGAGCAATTGGATGATCTCGACGATGCGTGGGTACATCTTCGGGAACATATTGCGGGCGATGTCCAGCGGCATGCGTGCGGGTGTCATGACGCCCCATGAGTCGAGGTGTGCATCTGCTTCCGCCGCCCGCAGGCACGCCTTCATCGTTTCGAGGTAGGTCATCACCTCAGCGGCCTTCTCCTGCACATGCTGGAACGGCTCGATGGCGACAGTCTCGATCATCATGAGGATGATGCCAAGGAGGAATTCGGCCTTGGCGATATTCTTGATTGCCACTTGATGCATCATGTGGACGACGGCATCGGTCGCGCCGTAGCAGCCGTTGCACCGCTCCATATCCCCCAAGAGGAAGATCCGCTCCCACGGCACGGTCACGTCGTCGAAGATCACAATGGCGTCCATCTCCTCGAAGCGCGAGCCGAGTGGGTGATCGAAGTGCGACTTACCCTGATCGAGCGATTCGCGGCAGACGAATTTCATGCCCGGCGTATCGGTGGAGATCGAGAAGGCGAAGGCATACTTGTCCGCGTTTTCGTTCTTGACGACGGTGGAGGGGAAGACCATGATCTCGTCCGCGAGTGGTGCGCTCGTTGCCAGCATCCGGCAGCCCCGGATCACGACACCGTTGCTATTCGTCGTCACGATCCCGGCGGGCAAATATGGATCTGCCTGTTCGTTGACCCCCTTCGAGCGGTTCGCCTGTGGGTTGATCAGCGTGTGCGTCAGGCAGAGATCGTGCTCGCGGATGTATTCGTAGTAGTTGCGGACATTCGCGCCAAAACGCGAATCGTTCGCGGCGAAATACTCCGATGCGCTGGCGAATGCCATGAAACTGCTGTTGCAGTAATCGGGTGTCCTGCCCATCATACCGCCGGAATAGTTCGCCCACTGCTTCATCATCTCGCGGCGCAGCGCGACATCCGTCGGCGTGCGCGGTGTGAGGAACGACCTACCCACACGGTCGCCCGTCGTCGGCGACGGATACGTCATCACATCACGGAGCGCGGGGTCGTGCTGCATGTCGTAGAGGTGCGCGTAGGATTCCACGCCACGTCGGGTCGCCGGATGCGTTGTCACATCATCAACGCGCTCACCACCGATCCAGATCTCGCGCTTCATCTTTTTCAGGTCCGCGATGTATTGCGCTCCGGTTCGTGCGGGCATGAATTGCTCCCTTCGGTCGCGAGAGGACTGAGGGCTGAGGACTGAGGACTGAGAGGGTTCGCCCCCTTCAGTTCTTGATGCATGCCGCGACAAATGGATACGGCTCGCCACGCGAATACTCAGTCCTCAGTCCTAATGAACATATGTCGGCGTGCCGCTCATCTGCGGCTCGTGCGTCGGGACGAATGCGCCGTCGGTGATGGACTGCACCCGCATCGCCTCCTCGAACCAGCAGCGGGGGACGTAATGGCCCCAGAGTGTTTGCCGACGCGGATCGTTCAAGGTCCAGCGGATTGGCTCGAAATCGGGATCCACGGTCAGGTAGTCGCTCGCGTACAGTTCGATCCGATTCCCGTCCGGATCGCGCACGTAAAGGAACAACGCATTGGCGATGCCGTGCCGCCCCGGCCCGCGCTCGATCGCCGCGCTCATATCCGCACCCGCCAGCACATCGCAGCAACGAAGGACGGCCATCGCATCAGGGAGCGACCACGCGCCGTGATGGACCCGCGGCCCAACGCCATTCATGACCGCAACATCATGCACCGAGCCTTTGCGATGCAGCCACGCCGCCCAAAGCCGTTCCGGGTTATCCTCCGTCCCGGTGTATTCCGAGCAGCGGAAACCAAGCGTGCGCATGTACCAATCCGTCAGCGCCTGACAATCCGGCACCTGGATGTTGAAGTGATCTATCCGCATGATGTGCGCGCCCCGGTAGAGATCGAACCGTTGCAACATCCGTTCGGCGGGGGCCATTTCGGCGTAGAACTCAGTCGGGATACCGCCAGGGTCTTGAATGCGCAGCGCACGGCCCTGCCCTGCCTCCTCAGCCGGTTCAATCCAGCGGTGGAGCAACCCTAGTCTCTCCGCCATCGCCGCCAGCGAATCAAGATCTTCGCTGGTCGCGACGCGATAGGCGAGGTGTGCGACGCCGGGTGCGTCGGCTTTCGTCAGGACAAGCGAGTGATGGGATCGTTCTTCGAGGCCACGGAGATAGAGATGCCCGCTGTCGGATGCAGTTTCCACGAAGCCGAGCAGATCAACGTAGAATGCCCGCGCTCGCGCAAGGTCCGTGACGAGGAACTCGATATGCCCGGCGCGCACGACATTACCCACGGCCTGTTCCGTGCGCGCTCGCATGTCGAGCCGGGATGCCGCATCAATCGTCACCACGCCGCCCTCCTGGTAAGCCGGACAAACCGATTGAACCGCCAAGACGCAGAGGACGCAACGATCGCAAAGACATGGGGAGGTACCGCTTCCTCACCGATTCCGCCGTTTCTTCGCGCATGTGAAACCTCTTCACCTCCTCAGTGCGTCGCGCCGAATTTGGGGATATGATGGTTGCCGAGCGCGATGGCGATGTTTTTCATATCGCAGTAGAACTCCCACGAGTAGTGCCCGCCCTCGCGCCCAATGCCGCTCTCTTTCGCACCCCCGAATGGCGTGCGGAGATCGCGGACATTCTGCGAGTTCACCCAGACCATGCCGCACTGAATGCCCTGCGCGACGCGGTTCGCTCTCGCGACATCGCGCGTCCAAACATATCCCGCGAGGCCATACTTGACGTCGCTGGCAATCCGCACTGCTTCTTCCTCGCCATCAAAGGGGATGACGACGAGGACGGGGCCGAAGACCTCTTCCTGCGCGATCCGCATCCGGTTATCCACATCGGCGAAGAGCGTCGGCTGCATGTAGTTGCCCTGCTCCATGCCCGGCACACGCCCTCCGCCCGTGACCAGATTCGCTCCCTCACGCTTGCCGATCTCGACATAGTCCAGCACGCTTGCCAGGTGATTCGGGTGGATCAGGGAGCCGATTTCGGTCTGCGTGTCCATCGGATCACCGACACGGATGTTCTTGACACGCGCCGCGAGGTCCGCGACGAAGCGGTCGTAGATCGGCCGCTCGACGATGCAGCGCGAACTCGCGGTGCATCGCTCCCCGTTGAGCGAATAGACACCGAAGACGGCCGCATCAAGAGCGCGATCGTAGTCAGCGTCCGCGAAGACGACGATCGGCGATTTACCGCCGAGTTCCATCGAGTACCGCTTCATCGTCGCCGCACCCTCACGCATGATCGCCTTGCCCGTTACCGTCTCACCCGTGAAGGAGATCAGTTGCACATCCGGGCTTTTGACCATACCCATGCCGATCGTCTCGCCCGCGCCGTAGACGAGGTTGAAAACGCCGTCCGGCACGCCCGCGTCGCGGATGCATTCCGCCAGTTTCTCGTTCGACAAGGGCGTCCACGACGCGGGTTTGACGACACAGGTGCAGCCGCTCGCGAGACAGGGCGCGACCTTCCATGATGTGAGCATGAAGGGCAGATTCCATGGCGTGATCAGCCCCGCGACACCAGCGGGACGCTGAATCGAGTAGTTGAGGTAGTCGGCGGAGTGATATGCCGCGCCGTCCATGTGGTTCGCCATTTCGGCGAAGAAGGAAAAGTTATCCGCCGCACGCGGGATCTGCGCGCCGCCCGTCTGCGCGATCGGCAGGCCGGTGTCCGTCGTCTCGATCCGCGCGATCTCCGGCGCACGCTCCGTGATCAGATCGCCAACGTTACGGAGAATCCTCGCGCGTTCGGCGGGCTTCATCCGCGGCCACGGCCCCTCGTCGAACGCCGTGCGCGCGGCGCGGATTGCCCGGTCGAGGTCGGCCTGCGTGCCCTTCGTGATCCGGGCAATGACGGTGTTATCCGCCGGATTCAGCGTCTCGAATGTCTCATCCGCATCAGGAACGAACTGCCCGTCAATAAAATGCCCGACCGTGCGGATGCCCAATCCCTGCTGCGGTGCGACCGTCGTCGCCATGGACAGACCTCCTTTTGTCAAATCAATTGAACCGCGCCTCACCTATCTTTCCTCGTTCCCCTTTGCGTCCTTTGCGCCTTTGCGGTTCATTAGTTTTCCGTATCTTCCGCCACGACCGGGTTTTCGAGCGCGCCGATGCCGTCTATCTCGACGCGGAGATGGTCACCGGGATGAATGGCGGAGATGCCTTTCGGCGTGCCGGTGAGTAGCACGTCATTCTCTTCGAGCGTCATGAATTCCGAGACGTATTCGATGATCGCCGGGATGGAATGGATGAAGAAGCGCGTATTGCCTTCTTGCCGTAACTCGCCATTGACGAAGGTGCGCACAGAGGTGTTCGATGGGTCGCCGAATTCATCCGCCGTAACTATCCATGGGCCGAGCGGCCCAAAGGTATCGAAGCCTTTCGCCTTCACGGGCGGGCGATAGAAATTGTTGACGAAATCGCGCACCGTCACGTCATTCGCGATGGTGTAACCCTTCACATAATCCATCGCGTCGCCCTGCCGAATTTTCCGACCGCTGCGGCCGAGGACGACAGCCAGTTCGCCCTCGTAATGCATGTATTGCGCGCCGTTCGGATAGACAATCGGCGCGCCGTTGCCGGTCAGCGAGGTGAGCGGCTTGAAGAAGAGCGCGGGCACGGCGGGTTTGGCGAGTTCGTCCGGCAAATCAACCTTGTTCAGTTCTGCCGCGTGGTCGGCGTAGTTGAGGGCGAGGCCGACGACTTTTGGTGGCACGACCGGGGGCAGCCACGTCACCGCGTCCGGGGCGTGGACGCGTCCCTGTGTATCCACAGGGCGGCCATTGTCCGTGACCGTGCCGACGTGGATGCGACCCTCCACGACGAAGCGTGCAATTTTCACGCGCGCACCGCCTTCGCGACGGGCGCGTTCGTGACGTCGCACTGCGCGAGCGCGGCGCGGATGCGCTCCTGATTCGCGGGCGACGGCTCGCAGAGGGGCAGGCGATAGTTTGGGGCGATCCAACCGAGTTCACCCATCGCCCATTTGAGCGGCCCGGGGTTGGTTTCGAGGAAAAGCGCCTCATTGATCGGCAGGAGACGGTAATGGAGGTCCATCGCCTCCTGCCATCGCCCCGCGACGACGAGATCGTAGAGCGCGGCAACTTCGCGCGGCAGAATATTCGCGGTCGCGCTGACGTGCCCCACGCCGCCGATCGCCAGCATCGGGTAGCAGAGCAGTTCGATGCCGCTGTAGACGAGGAAATCGCGCCCGCAGGTGTGGAGCACCTTGCTCGTATGCTCGAAGTCCTTATTGGATTCCTTGACGCCGATGATGTTTGGGCAGGCTTCGCGCAAACGCGCCATTGTCTCCGGGGCCATATTCGTTGCGGTGCGGCCGGGAATGTTGTAGATGATGATCGGCAGGTCTACCGACTGCGCCACGGCACGGAAATAGCGGAACAGCCCTTCCTGCGACGGTCGGTTGTAGTAGGGTACGATCACCAGCGCGGCATGCACACCGAGGCGCGCGGCATACTTCGTCAGGTCAATCGTTTCGTCAATATTGTTCGTGCCGGTGGCGGGGACGAACGGCACCCGGCCGTCCACGGCGCTCTTGCCGAGGTCGAGCATGCGGCGGCGCTCGTCCAGTGAGAGCGCGCTCGGTTCGCCTGTTGTCCCGGTCACGGAGATGCCGTGGCTACCACTGGCGATCTGCCAATCAATCAGCCGTTCCAACATATCTTCGTCAATTCGCCCGTCGTTATCGAATGGCGTGATAATCGGGACGATTGAACCGCGGAGCCGGGAAACGTCCATTGTATGCCTCCTGTGAGAACCGGCGCGGAAGATGCCGTTAGGCTATCATAGCGGTATCCCTATGTACAGATGATGATACGCGCATCGTTCCGTTGACACGGATGTGACAGAGATTGCTGGCAAAGCCCGTGCGGTATATTCGGGTCGTCCTTGATAGGATGAGAGTGGCGCTGGCCATTCGGAAGTATCGGGAGCAATGTGGACGATGGGAATGAAGACGGAACGCCGAGAGACAGAGCCGCTCTCGGTAGCGACAAAGGCGATGCTCGGCCTGCTTCTGCTCGTTCCAGTCAGCATCGTACTCGCAATTGTGCATGCGGACGCGCAGGTAGTTTTCGTTGTCAGCGCGCTCTCGCTCATCCCGCTTGCGGGATTCCTCGGCCGTGCCACGGAAGAGACCGCGCTCTACACCGGGCCGCGTTTGGGTGGATTGCTGAATGCGACATTCGGGAACGCGGCGGAATTGATTATCACAATTGTCGCGTTGCGCGCTGGACTAACGACGACCGTCAAGGCGACGCTCGCCGGGAGTATCCTCGGCAATATGCTGTTTGTCCTCGGCGCGAGCATATTGCTTGGTGGTCTGAAGTTCGGCACGCAAACCTTCGACCGCACCGACGCGAGCGCGGCCTGCACGATGCTCGCGCTCGCCGTCATTAGCCTGCTGATCCCCAGTTTCTTCCATCGTGGTACGGCGCCGCTGACAACAAGCCGACTGGAAGGGTTGAGCCTCGCCGTCGCGATCGTGCTTTTTGTGATCTATATCCTCTACCTGATTTTCAGTTTCCGGCGCGGACCGGGCGGTGCGGGCGAGAGCCTTGAGGAAGACACGCCAAATTGGAGCCGAACGTTTGCCCTCGCCGTCCTGTTCGGCACGACGCTGGCGGTCGTCGTGATGAGCGAATTGCTCGTCCACGCCATCGAGCCGACGGTCCATGCCTGGGGTGTGAGCGAGTTCTTTGTTGGCATCATCATCATCCCGATTGTCGGCAATATCGCGGAGCATATCGTCGCGGTGCAGGTAGCGACGGAAAACAAGATGGACCTGTCGCTGAGTATTTCGCTCGGCTCCAGTCTCCAGATCGCACTCTTCGTCGCGCCCGTGCTGGTCTTCGTCGCGGCGGCGATGGGCCAACCACTGACGCTGGAGTTCAACGTCTACGAACTCTTCGCGCTCGGCGGCGCGGTGGTGATCGCCGTACTCGTCACCATGGATGGCGAGAGCCACTGGCTGGAAGGCGCGCAACTCCTTGCCTTGTATCTGATGCTCTGCGTGGCATTCTTCTTCCTATAGCGCTCCGAAGGCATTGTTTGGCATCAAGAAAAAGAGATGAACGCCATGACGAACCCCCTGGTTATCATCGTCACCGGACGACCGGGCGCCGGCAAGACCTCCCTCGGCCGCCTTGAGTGCCGCGATATCCGCCATCGGTTACTCCCTTGCGTCGCCACGGCGCGGCTTGCGCGCCACAATCCAGAGAAATGTCGCCGGTCTGCCAAACTCCAGATCGGTCTCCGCGCGGGCACGCTCAATTATCAGCCCCGCCTCGCGCACCATCCGTCCGTTCGTCTCCGCATCATAGCCGCTAAAGTACATCGGCGCACCGAGCCAGTCACCTTCGACCTCGCCTCCTGTGCCGCCGCTGCTGAACGACGCGACGAAGAGACCGCCCGGCCGGAGCCACGCCGCGATTTTCGCCAGCAATCCTGCGTGCTCATCCCGCGGGACATGCGTGATCGCGTAGAACGCGCACACGGCGTCGAAGGTCTCCAATGGCAACGAAAGCTCCGTCATATCCCCGGTAATGAAGGTCGCGTTCGGCACATGCTCTCGCGCCAACGCGACCTGACGCGGGGAGAGATCAATACCCGTCACGGCGAACCGGGCGGCGAGACGTTGTGTCGTTGGGATACCCGCACCGCAGCCCAGTTCGAGGATGGCCGCGCCAGCGGGCAGCGTATCGAGCAGCAGTTTCGTGTATCGCTCGCGTTCTTCAACGCGAACCGTCGCCGACCAGTCGAGGTATCGTTCGGCAATCACGTCATAGCCGCGCGCGACAATTGCCTTCGGATCGTCGGTATTCGAGGTCACACGCGCTCCCAGCGTTCAAGCCGCGCGATCGCCTCGCGGAGGATGACAGGCACCGGCCGCTTCGCTCTTTGCGCGGGATCGAAGTTGACATAGATACCTGTCGCGCGGAAATAGGCATCGTGTTCGCCCTCTTTCCACATCTCGAAGACGAAGGTCAGGCTCGTCGTGCCAATCGCGGTGCAACGAACACCGATCTCCACCAGATCGTCGAGTTGAAATGGCCGCAGATAATCGAGTTCAAGATGCACCGTCGCGACATCGAAGACATTTGCGTCCGCGAGGTCGTAGAGGTGCAGCCCGAGGCCCGTACGGAAATACTCGGTCTGGGCGATGTCCATGTACGAGAGGTAGCGCCCGTTATAGACGATCCGTTGGCCGTCAATCTCATCGTACCGAACGCGGAGCGTATGAATGAAGTGGAAGTCCTCATGTGCCATTCTTGCCCTTTCTCGCGCGATGTGCCGATCTTCGAGCGACCAATGTACCAGAAGGCGGTACAATAGCAGGAAACCGTTCGGCTACGGAGGAACGAGATGGAATCGGCAGTGATCGTCGCGGCGAAGCGAACCGCGATTGGCGCATTCGGCAAGGCGTTCAAAGAGATTCCGACGGCGACGCTCGGCGCGACGCCGGTACGCGCCGCGCTCGCGGCGTGCGGGATCGCCCCCGGTGATGTAGACGACGTCGTGATTGGCTGCGTCGGCCAGATCGGGCAGGACGCATATATCGCGCGGGCGGTCAGCCTCGGCGCGGGGCTGCCGATTGAGATCCCGGCGTATACCGTTAACCGACTCTGCGGCTCCGGCGCGCAAGCAATCGGCAGCGCGGCACAGGCGATCCTCGCGGGGGACGCGCGGATCGTCGTCGCGGGCGGCGTTGAGAAAATGAGCGGCTACCCGCTGCTTGCCGATGTCCGCTGGGGCACCCGGCTCGGTGATACGGCGCTCAAAGATGCCCTGACTCTCGCCCTGTCGGACCCGTTTTCGTGCCGCCACATGGGCACGACGGCGGAGAATATCGCCCGACGCGATGGGGTGAGCCGCGAAGATCAGGACGCGTTCAGCGTGCTCAGCCAGCACCGGGCGGCAGCCGCTGTCGAGGCCGGCCGCTTCGACGAGCAGATTGTCCCCGTCACCGTTCCCGGCCCGAAACGAACGACGGTGGAAGTGACGCGCGATGAGCATCCCCGCCCGGAAACGACCGCCGAAACGCTGGCGAAACTCTCGCCCGTCTTCGAGAAGGAGGGCAGTGTCACCGCCGGGAACGCCGCAGGCATCAACGATGCGGGGAGCGCGACCGTGATGATGGCCGCCTCGGAGGCGGATGCGCGCGGGATCACGCCGCTTGCCCGTATCGTCGGCTGGGCGGTGGTCGGCGTCGAGCCGGAGTATATGGGTATTGGCCCGGTGCCCGCTGTGCGTAAAGTGCTTGCGAAGACAGACCTGACGCTGGAGGAGATCGCGCTCTTTGAACTGAATGAGGCATTCGCGGCGCAGTCGCTTGCCTGCATCCGCGAACTCGGGCTGGACATGGACAAGGTCAATGTCAATGGCGGCGCAATCGCCCTCGGCCACCCGATCGGCGCAACGGGGAACATCCTCGCCGTCAAACTGATCTACGAACTGCGGCGGCGTGGCGAGCGATACGGGATCGTCACCGCATGCATCGGTGGCGGGCAAGGAATCGCGGTCATCCTGGAGAATCTTGCCGCATAGGCGGCAATGATTGGTTGGCAACGCGGCGTTCGTGGGGCGTCGCGATGAAAGGACGCACAATCGTGGGCATCGAGTATCACAAGCACATTTTTGACAACGGATTGCGCGTCTACATCACGCCAATGGACTCCGCAACTTCCGTGACGGTCGTGATCGGCGTCGGTGTCGGCGCGCGATGGGAAGCGCCGGAAGTGAATGGGATCGCGCACTTCGCGGAGCACATGTTCTTCAAGGGCACCGAGCGCCGCCCGACGACGCGCGACATTTCCAGCCTGATTGACGGCCTCGGCGGCCAATTTAATGCCTTCACTTCCGAAGAAATGACTGCCTACTACACCCGCCTCGCGCCGGAGCATTATAAGGTTGGCCTCGATGTGTTGACCGATATGCTCTTCCACTCGAAGTTCGACCCGGAGGAGATCGAGCGGGAGAAGGGGACGATCATCCAGGAAATTCGGATGTATGAGGATCAGCCGATGGCTCTCGCTCCCCGGACATTCCAGGAGATGATGTATCCGAATCATCCGCTCGGTCGGCCGGTCCTCGGCACGGACGCGACGATTCAGGCGGTGACTCGGAAAACCTTCACCGATTATACCGAGATGGCCTACCACACCGGCAGTATGGTCGTTGCCATCGCCGGCAAGGTGAACGAGGAGGACGCGCTCGACGCCGTGCAGCAATGGATGGCGCAGTTCCCCGGCGGGACCGCGCCGCAGCCGATACCCGCAGCCGGTATTCAGCCCCATGCGCGCGTCACGTTGTATACGAAGGATACCGGCCAGGCGCATCTCTGCCTCGGCGTGCCGAGTTTGCCAATCGGCCACCCGGACGAGGCCGCGCTGAATGTTCTGAACACCGTGCTTGGTGGCACGATGTCATCCCGGCTCTTCATTGAGGTGCGGGAGAAGCAGGGCTTGTGCTATTACGTTGGCTCGTCGCCGGACCCGTATACGGACACGGGGCTATTCGTCGCACGCGGTGGTATGGACCTGAACCGTCTCGACCAGGCGCTCGTTTCGATCCGCAAAGAGATGCTCGGCATGGCCGAGACACCGATCTCTGATGAAGAACTCAGTATGGGCAAGGAAGGATTGAAGGGGCGCATCCTGCTCGCGATGGAAGGCTCAGCGGGCGTGGCGATGGACGTGATCCGGCAGGAACTCTTGCGCGGCCGGGTGCGAACGCCGGACGAACGCCGCGCCGAGGTGGACGCGGTCACGAAGGAAGATGTCTTCCGCGTCGCGAATGATCTCTTCACGCCGGAGCGCCTGCATCTCGCGATGTGCGGCCCCTTCGATGATCCAACGCACTTCGAGTCGCTGGTGCTCGAAGGTTCCCCGGCGGTTGCCGGAGGTTAGGCAATCAACGGTTCAAGGTATCGTTGCGCGAGGATCAGGCCGCGTTGTGCTTTCTCTTCCGAGCCTTCGTAAATCGGGTCTTCGTGCTCGATGGAGATCGCGCCATCATAGCCGTGCTCACTGAGTGCGGCGAGGACCTGCCTCCAGTTGACGACCCCATAGCCGGGGAGCCGGTACCGCCACCAGCCGGAACTGCGCCGCCGTTCGGTAAAGATACGCCCAAGTACGCCGTATTCGTACAGGCCGTCGGCGATGATCTCGGTATCTTTCGCGTGGACATGATAGATGCGCGGCGCGAACTCGCGCAGGACGCGCATGTGGTCAATCCCCATCCAGACAAAATGCGAGGGATCGAAGCAGAGACCGAGCGCGGTCGAGTCGAAAGCGGCGAAGACGCGTTGGAACATCTCCGGTGAATAGCAGAGGTTGCTTCCCCAGCCAAACCAGGGCTCCAGCGCGACGCGGATGCCGAACCGATCGGCTGCTGCGACAACCGGGACCCAGGTCATGACAAAGCGGTCGAAGTTCTGTGCCAGCGTGATCGTCGGGTCAACATTGTTCAGCATGCCGAGGCAGACGGTGATGCCCTGCCGCGATGCCTGCTCGAAGTATTCGATGAGGGTGTGGACTGCGCCATCGCGGACTTTGCGATCCGCTGAGAATATCTCGTTGGCGGTCGGCGCGGTCACGGTCGGCACGCCGGGCCGGAGCCCGGCGGCGGCCGCGACATGCCCGCCGTCCGGCAGCACTTTGTGCGTGTCCACGAAGGCGAAGCCGTGCCCCTTCGCCCAGGCGCACAGTTCGGGATAGGAGACCTCGCGCAAATCGCGCGGGACGATGAAGCCGAGATACATGCGGTCTCCTTTTGCGAAAATGCCCGGCCCCCCTCTCCATCGCCACCATGTTCTTGCAGCGTCGAAGCCGATTGGCAACGGAGAGGGGTCGGGGGTTGAGGCTTGGAGACGGCATCACAGGCTGAAGCCGACGCCACCAAACCTCGTTACTGTCGCGCCGCTTCGAGCGCCGCCGCGATTCCGTTGAGCCGCTGGTCGCGCTCCGCGACGAACCGCTGGATGCCTTTCAGGAGAAAGTCGGGCGAGAGATGCGCCTCCTCATACACTTCAGCGGGGCTGCCGCCCGTGCGCCAGCGGTTGTCGTAATCCGAAGACATCGCGTATTCGTCGGCCAGCCGGTGGGTCACCCAATCTCGCATCAGGCGGCGCGCGCTATTGGTGATGTAGGTCATGTCCAACTGATCGGCAGGTGAGATGATTCTCTCCTGATACTCCTTCGGCTGCCGCTTGAACAACTCAGGACTGACCACCGCGACGAGTTTGACATTCAAACCCAGTTCATCGAGTTTCGGGAGCAGCGTGACCGTATTTGCCGTGGACATCGTGCCCTGCACGAGGATCGTGCCGCCGCGTGGCTGGCCTGGTTTGTAGTCCCGGATCAGATACGCGCCGCGTGCCGCCTCGAAATGAGAGGCCATGCCGAGGGCGGCACGGTCAGGAATCTGGATGGGTGGCCGGGTCAAGTGCAAAATGACGATCGGCGTATCGGCGGCGAACGCCGCCCCGAGCAGCACCGGCACTTCGTTGTACTCCCACGGCACGAGATTGATGACGCGCCCCTCCGGGAAGAGTTGCGTCACGCCGGGTGAGAAAATGCCGAAGTGCGTCCGCGAATCTTCCGCCGTCTCGGGGCCGGAGTGGCCCGCCACCCAGAGCACTTTGCCGACCTTGATGTCTGAGTCCTGCGCGACCTGGCTGAAGAGCCGCATCAAGCCGTACTTCAGGTACGAGAAGGAGGCATAGGTCGAGTGCGCCGCGTAGAAGCCATCGAAATTCTCGTATGGTGTCCGGGAGAAGTTCACCGTGGCAATGCCGGCGCTGACGCCGGAGTTCGTGAACTCGGTGATCTCCTGCGGCAAGAGCGCGCCGTCGGGGCTGTGATGGCGTTCGTAGCGCCCCCAGCCGGGAATATCGCCGTAATCGAGCGCGAAGCCCGCGATATTCGTTGATTCCGCGAGGTCGGCGGACATCGCGAGGAAGAGCGGGCGGTCAAAGCGCTGCCGCCCCAGCGCGTTGATGTATGCCCCCCACTTGGCGAACGCCGCGCGGTTCGGGGCGTTCGCGCCTGGCTTGACAAAGAGATCGTCGGGGTAATTCTTGAAGTCCCAGAAGCGCTGATCCTCGAACGGGTTCTTCGACGTATCGAGTTTGAAGCCGGGGATCTCTTCCGGGACCGAATCGCCAAGTTCGACGAAGCGGTCCGCGAGGTAATCCACGAGGGCGTCATCGCTCGTGATCGTGTCCGCGATCACTTTCAAATTCGCCTCGAACTGCGCGCGCATTTCACTGGCATCCGACGGCGCGGCCTGACCAAAGCCATGCCATGTGACGCCGTACTTCTCGGCAAACTCCTGCCGCCCTTGCCAGAAGAGATCGGCGTTCAACTTGTGCGGTGTGCCATGCGATTTGTAGCCGGTGACGCCGTAGCCGCGCCCCTTAATCGTCTTGAACCATGTCATGTTCGGGGCGTGATCGGGGTTCGGCGTTTCTATCGTCTCGAGCAGCGCGCGTGTCACCGCGTCGTAATCGGAGCCGTGCTCCGTGCCGTGAACGCGGAAGCCGTATGGTTCGAACCATGTTTCCGGGGTGCCATGCACGACATCGCCGACAGCCACCTCGTCAATGCCGAAGTTATTCCAGTCAATCAGGCCGTAGAAATTGTCGAGACCGAGTCCCCATGCCGAATTCTTCGTCTCGTGCCATGCGCCCGGTGTCAGGCCGCCCTCACCGTCCACCGCGAAAACCTTGACGCCCTCAGCGCCCGCACGCTTCAGGGCCATCGCTTCGCCTGCTGCTGCCGGTGCGCCATGTCCGGACGGGCCGGTGTTGAATTTGAGGAAGAGGGTCTTCCCCTCCATCTCAGCATGCCCCGCAAGCCCACCGCGTCGTCGGAAGCCCAATAGATCGTGCCACATCAGTTGCCGATGTTCGGCTTCCGGCACTGCATATCGCTTGTCGCCGGTCCGGTCATACTTCGCCCGGAGTGCGGTGTTATACGCCGCAAGGGTCGCATAGACGAGCGGCACGGTGTGGCCCGCGACGAGGATATAGCGGTCGCCGAATCGCTTCTCCGGGTGGCGAATGTCCCATCGCATGAAGCCGCCGAGGGTGAGGGCGACGAACATGTGCCGCTTCGACCGCGAGCCGCCGGGGTGTCCGCTCTGGCGGTAGTTCTCGAAGACATCAATGAAGTTGTCTATGCAGTCGCCGATTTTTTCCCAATAGGGGAACTGCTTTTCCAGTTCGGCGTGCCGGACGCTCAAGTCCGGACTGACAGTTACCGCCAAGGTGCCACCTCCCATTTCGTGGTGTCCAGTGGCGAGCGGTCAGGCTCTCACTGGCGACTGACGACTGACGACTGGCTACTCGGTCAACCAGGTGAGACGCGGGCGAATCTGCGGGTTGACAGGCGTATTCGGCATCTGCCCGCGCAAGGCGCGTGCCGCCTCCTCGCCGACGCGACGATACATGATCTCGAAAGTTACATCGGCATAACTCGCGGTATGCGGGACGAGCACGACATTTTCCATCGCCATCAGCGGGCTGTTCTTTGGCAGCGGTTCGATCTCGAAGACATCGAGGCCCGCGCCCGCGATCTGCCCGCTTTGCAGCGCGGCGATCAGCGCCGGTTCGTCCACCACCGGTCCGCGCGAGGTGTTGATGAGGTACGCCGTCGGCTTCATCAGCGCGATCATCTCCGCGTTAATCATGTGCCGCGTCTCCGGGAGGAGGGGTGTGTGGATCGAAATATAGTCGCTTTGCCGCATCACGTCCTCGAGCGAGACCATCTCGACACCCATCGCGGCGGCGCGCTCCGCGGGGACGTACGGATCATATGCGATGACACGAACGTCGAGCGGGACGAGGCGGCGATTGAACTCGCGCGCGATCTGCCCGAAACCGACCAACCCCACCGTCTCGCCGTGGATTGGCCCCATCGGCGAGAGGAAGGGCGCGCGGTAACCGGAGGCCCGGTCCCCCCATGCGCCTGTCCGCATCCATTTATCTTGGCGCGTGATCTTTTTCGCGCAGTCGAGGAGCAGCGCGAGCGCGTGATTCGCCACTTCTGGCAGGCAGAAGTCCGGGATATTGACGACGACGAGATTATGGTCGCTCGCGGCGGGCACATCAATGGTGTCGTAGCCAACGCCGTACCGCACGAGCGCGCGGCAGTGTTCGAGGTGTTCGATCACCTCGCGTGTGAAATGCGCGCCGGGCACAAGCAACGCATCGGCATCGTGGCAACGCTCGATCAATTGCTCCGGCGTCGTGAGATTGCCGTAACTGACGAGACCGTTCGCAAACTCGGCCAGCCCTTCGCGCTCCTTTTCCAGTGGCGCACCGGGCGGCGCGCTCGTATGCACGATCTTGAACTTCGCCATTCTCCCTCCGGGGTGCAATGAGCAACGAGCAATAAGGCCGACAGATCCACTCATTGCTCAATACTTGATCACTTCCGACTGTTTACGCGGCGTCCAGCCCTTGACGGACTGCGCCTCGATCGTCGCTTCGTGGAGCATGAAACGCGCCTCGGAAGCGAGCGCGAGGAATTGATACCCCTCCGCGATCCGCTCGCTCACCGCTTTGTGGTCGGCGCAGTGGATACCGGCGGCAACGCCATGCTTCTTGCAGGTCTGGAGGATGTGCTGCATCCCCTCCTGGAAGACCGTCGCCTCCGACCACATCGCGGGCGGCTCGCCCATGGTGCCGAGCAGGTCGTTCGGCCCCACGAACACCCCGTCAATCCCCCCCTCCGCGAGCATCGCATCGAGGTGGTTGATCCCTTCCGGTGACTCGATCATCAGGATCACACAGATTTCGTCATTGGCTCGCGCGTTGTATTCACCGGGCTGGGCGTCCCATGAGGCGTTGTAGCGGCCCCCGCCAAACGAGCGATTGCCCACCGGGGGGTGCTTGGCGGCACGGGCGATGAGCCGGGCTTCCTCCACGGTGTTGACCATCGGTGCGACGATCCCCCACGCCCCCGCATCGAGCACCCGTTTGATGTTCTCGTGATCTCCCTGTGGGAGGCGCACCATCGGCGCGCACGGCGTCCCCCGCATGGCCATCAGCATCAGTGCGACGGTTTCGATGTCAATCGCGTTGTGCTCCCAGTCAATCGTCAGCCAATCGAAGCCGACGGTCGTCATCGCCTCGACAGCGAGCGGCGCACCGTAACTCAACCAGGTGCCGACGGATGGCCGCCCCTCGCGCAGCGCACGTTTGACGTGGTTCTCTCTCATCCTCTTCTCCTCCCGGCGCTAGCGCGCCGTTTCCAGCATACCGACCAGATGGCCGCTCTCGTCTGCGCAGAGCGGTTCCGGCTCACCCATGACTTCCAGGTCGTCGTTCGCCCGCACCTCATCAAGAAGCGCGGGCGAGACGGCGAGGGTATCGAGATGCAATGTGCTCTGAATACGCGCGATGCGTGGCGCGCGTTCGACGCCGCGTAAGGCGGAGCGGATCGCCCATGCGATGGCATCCTCGTCGTTGGCGCGAATGATCGGGATCTTCGCCGCCGCGATTGCCTCCGCAGTGATCGCATTCATCATCAGGGCATGGTGGTCAATCTGATCAAAAACGCGTCGCGTCGTGAAGTCGGCGAAGCCAATGCCCATCGCGTTTCCGTGCGTCTCCGGTGTCAGGCTGAGGATGACGATGCGCGTGAAATCGGGCACCTTCGGGCCGCCGAACCGCCGCCACATGCCGATGATGTTCGGGTCCATGCCCGTGCCGCTGATATTCTTGCCCATCGTGTCAACGATCAATACGTCTAACTGACCGAATGGGACGCGCGGCAAAAGCGTGTTCGCCAATTTGAGGAGTTCAGCGTCGGTCGCAATGATCTGATCGGGCCGGGTAACACGGATCGTATGCACCTGCTCGTACGCGTTCTCGACAATATGGATACCGGCGACGATATTTGCCTTCTCAATCGCGATCGCGGCGGCATCCGTGATGTGTGTGCCGAGACCGACGGAGTGCATCTGCTCCGCACCGTGCCGCTTGCCCATACCGACGGCAATCATCTTCGCGACGCCGCTCTCGACCTCACCCCGGAAGGCGGTGTGCGCCTTGACGCGGTTGACGACGATCACGCCATCCGCCTCGCTCGCCATGCGGTCGTAGTAGACGGTGATGCCGCGCGCGGTTTTGCCGAGTTCGACGACCTCCATTGTCGCGCGGATGGGACAGCCGAGCGCCTCCTCGGTCATGCCATACCCGGCCATCATTTCGATCTGGCCGTCGGCAGTCGCACCGCCATGCGAACCCATCGCGGGAATGAGGAAGGGCTCCGCGCCACGGGCCTTCAGTTCTGCCACGACCGTACGCAGAATCGGCACAATGTCCGCGATGCCCCGGCTGCCACCGGTCAGAGCGATCTTCGCCCCCGGCTTCATTCGGGGAACATCACCGAGCGCGGCGATCCCTGCCCGAATCGCGCCCGGCACGTCATCGAGGCACTGCGGTGAGAGTTTTTGGCGGATGCGAGCGAGCGGCGGCAGGGTCGTCACCGTGTGCGTCCGCGGTGGGGCAGCGACCGCTGATTGCACCGAATCCCTCGCCGTGCTCATCGCCACGCGCTCCCCTCCTCGCGCACCGTAACGGAAGGCTCACTACTCACGCGACGTAGCCTACCACGAACGGGCAAAAAGCGAAATGAACGACAATACAAATGATACCATCGGATTGCGGCAAGCGAAACCTTCCAGATCGGGAAACTCCTTAGACGCATCGCCCGGCGTAGCGGCATCGGGGTGGGGATGTTACGATAGGCAGCACCAGGCGATCCGCCGAACGCGAAAGGAGCGACCGCGATGATCCGTCCTCATGTTTTGCCCGGGGTCGGTGTCGGCGCAGACCTCGGGGATTATCTCGATGAAATCTCGCTGCCACCGGTCTACGCGGTGCGCGACGAGACGCCGCAGCCGATGATTGGTGATCCGCGCGTGGCCGTCCGAAAGGCGCTCGCCGAATCGGGCGCGCTGGAGCGCATCCGACCGGAGATGCGCGTGGCGGTTTGCGCGGGCAGCCGGGGGATTGACCAGATCGTGCCGACGCTGCGTGAAGCGGTCGCGATGGTCCGCGAGCGCGGCGGCGAGCCGTTCGTGATCGCCGCGATGGGCTCGCACGGTGGCGCGACCGCAGAGGGGCAGCACGAAATTCTCTCCGGCTATGGGATCACTGATGAGGCGATGGACGCGCCAATCGTGACGGGTACCGAAACGGAATGCGTCGCGACCGTCGAGGGGAATGTGCCTGTCTGGGTAAATTCCCGCGCCCTCGCAGCGGACGCGACACTCGTCGTCAACCGCGTCAAGGCGCATACGGACATCCGCAGCACGATCGAAAGCGGGCTGGCGAAGATGTGCGCGATTGGGCTTGGTGGCCCGCGTGGCGCCTCGGTCTTCCATCGCAGTGGGCCGCAAATGCTGGCGAAACTGATCCCGATCGTCGCGAAGGAGACGATTCGCGCCGCCAACATCATTGGCGGTGTCGCGCTGATTGAAAACGCCGCCGGAGCACTCGGCGAAATGCATGGCGTCCAGCCGGACGAGATCGGCGGGCCAGTGGAGATGGCGCTCCTTGAACGCGCCAAGAACCTCCACCCGCGCATCCCGATAGATCAACTTGACGTGCTGATCGTGGACGAACTCGGCAAGGATATTTCCGGGAGCGGCCTCGATTCGGTCGTCATCGGCCGCATGTATATCCACACCGTGCCGGAGTTCGAGCGCCCCGACATCAGCATTATCACCGTCCTCGATGTGACCGCCGCATCGCACGGCAACGCGGTCGGCATCGGCTTCGCGGACTGCATCCCCGCCTCGCTGGTGGCCAAGATTGATTGGCGTGCGATGTACATCAACGCGGCGACCTCCGGTCTCGGTGGCCCGCAACGCGCCAAGATGCCGATGGTCTTCCCGACGATGCGCCAGACCGTGCAGGCTGCCATCTTCATGTGCGGGCGGAGCGACTTTGCGAATGTACGGCTGGCGCGTATCCGCAATACGCATGACGTTCAGGAACTGACCGTCTCGGCGGCGGTTCGCGGTGAATTGGTTGGCAGGCCGCATCTGTGCGTCGCGGACTCCCCGGAACCGCTCACGTTCGCCGAATGAGGCGCGGGAAATCACCATCCGGCCTCGTGGGCATCGTCGCGGATGACATCACGGGCGCGTGCGATGCCGCCGCGCAGTTCCAGCGGGCAGGAGCGCGCACCGCCGTTGTCCTCGATGACGGCGACGGCGCGCTGCCAACGGGTTGGGACGTCATTTCGCTGACGACCGAGGCGCGCCGCGCACTGCCGACGATCGCGGCAGCGCGCACGCGCGAGGCCGTTGAACGCCTGCGGCGTGCGGGGGCAGAGCGGCTCTATATCAAGGTAGACAGCACCCTGCGCGGCGCGCCGGGCGGGATCGTCGAGGCGGCAGCGATCGCCTTCGGTGTCCCGTATGTGCTCATTACGCCCGCCTTCCCGGAGCAGGGAAGGACGGTGCTCAGCGGCTGGGTACGCCGCGACGATACCGCCATTGTGGACGGCATGGCCCGCCTCGCGGAGACGGCGATTGCCTCCATCGGCCATATTCCGCTCCGGGCGATCCGGTCGAGTATGACGGCAATCGCCATTTCGCCGGGCCTCCTCGTGGATAATGTCGCGCTGCTATTGGCGGATGCAGAGCGAGACGATGACCTCTGGACGCTCGCGGAGTATGCGGCGTCCACTGATCTGTCGCTGGTCGCCGGTTCGGCGGGGCTGGCACGATATATCGCGCCGTTCTGGTGCTGGGAGACGACCAACGCCGATGATGAGGAGGACGTATGGGCGGATCGCGATGGCCCCGTTCTCGTCGCCGTCGGCACGCGCAACCCAATGACACAAGCGCAACTCGTCTATCTGCGTGAGGCGGACGATGTCTGCGTCGTTGACGTGATGCAGGGTGATGTGCGTGCCGCGTTGCCTGCCATCCGGCGAGCGCTCGACCGCACACCGGTGGTTATCGCGGCATTGAACGTCCCGCGGGATGTCGCTGTCACGGATGAAGGTTTAGACGGCCTCGCGCGGATTATTGTCGAGGCGGCGGTTGAACGGGGCGACGACCTGCGCGGTCTCGTGACGACCGGAGGTGCGACGACGCTGGCGATCTGCAAGGCGGCGGGCGTCCGGCTCCTCAGTGTTGTGGACGAGGTGCTGCCCGGTATCCCCTGCTCGGTGATGATGGACGGCCAACTGGCACAGGTGCCGATCATCACCAAGTCGGGCGGGTTCGGGCAGGAAGATACGCTCGCGGTCGCCTGCGTCTGGCTCCTGAGCGATGCGGACGATGACTCGGATACGACAGCGTGGGATGACGACGAGGCAGGTGACGACGACCCGCCGCGAAGGCGGACATAGCGCAGTGTTCGTCTATCTGGCCCGGCATTAACCGAGAAGGGGAGCAGCATGCCGTTCGACACGCTTATTCCGGGTGTCGGCAAGGAAATCGTCGCCGACATTGACGCGCTCATGTCGCCTCCCGGCATCCTCGCCGTCTGGTTCATCGGGCAGGCCGGTTTTATCATCAAATTCCCATCCGGCACGGTCTGTTATCTCGATCCGTGGCTCTCTGACCTGTCGGGCGGGCCGCGCGCCTATCCGATCCCCCTCGACCCTCATCTGATTACGAACTGCGCGATCCTCCTGACATCCCACGATCACGGGGACCACATAGACATGGATGCCGATCCGATCATCCTCCGGCAGTCGCCGCAGGCGACATGGGTCGCACCGCGCGGCGCGGAGGCGCTCGTTCGCCGTCTTGGTGGCACGAAGGAGCGCACGGTCCTCCTTGACGGTGACGGCAGCGCGACCGTCCGGGGTGTGCGGATCACCGCGATTCCGAGCACGCACTACGGTTTCTTCTCGGAGGAGCGGTACACACAAGCAGAGGAAGCGTACTACGCGACCATCCCCGCGCAATTACCGCCCGAACGACGCGGCACGGAGCGTTTCATCGGCTTCGTGCTCGAATGCGACGGCTTCACGATCTACCACGCGGGCGATAACAACGGCTATCATGGTTTTCTCGAACGGCTCGCCCGCTGGCCGCAGTTTGATGTGATGCTCCTACCGATCAACGGTCGTGATTGGTTCCGCGAGCAGCAGGCGGTGATCGGGAACTTCACCTACCGCGAGGCCGCGCAGGTCGCCGATCGGGCGCGGGCGCGGCTGCTCATTCCGTACCATTACGACGGCTTTGTCGGCAACAATGAATACCCTGACGCGCTCGTCCGGTATGTCCAGAGCGACGGGCCACGCGTGCCCGTCCGCGTGTTGCATGTCGGCGAGCGCGCGTTGATTGGGCGGAGTATCACGCCTCACATCGCATAGCGAGAGAGAGGCAGTGCATGCATCCAACCTTGCGGAGCCTGCGTACACTCTTTTCAGAACCGTGGGGATCACGTATCGTTACGCCATCGTTGTAGCGAGAGATCGTCTTCATATCTGGAAAGGATCGTGCCTTCATGACGCGTTCGTGCGCCTCTCCGCTGTCACGCCGTCAATTTCTCGCTGGTGCGACGGCTGCGGTGTCTGCCGCCCTCCTTGCCGCCTGCGGTGGTAGTTCCACCGCGACCGATACGCCAAAGCCCGCGGCGACAATCGTGCCCACCGCCGTGCCTGCCGCTGCGACGACCGCTCCTGGCGCCGCCTCTACGGCGACAACAGGCACCGCTTCGAGGGGCGTTCCGGCGCTGGGTGGCGGCACGATCAACGGGACGACGTGGGATCAAATCCTCGCGAAGGCGAAAGGCGGCACCGCCAACTGGTTCCTCTATGGTGGCGGCCAGACGACGAACGATTACGTGGACAAGTTTGTCACGCCCAGAATGAAGGAGCAGTTTGGCGTCACCGTCAAGCGGGTACCAGTCACCGCGACGGTGGATGCGGTGAACAAGGTGCTCGCGGAGAAGCAGGCGGGCAAGACGAGCGACGGCAGCGTGGACATGATCTGGATCAATGGCGAGAACTTCCGCACGATGGCCGAGGCGAATGTCCTCTATACTGGGTGGTCGAAGGCGCTGCCAAACGCGATCTACATTCCCTGGGATCAACCGAGCGTTGCCAATGACTTCGGCTATCCGGTCAATGAGCGTGAGGCGCCATGGGGCAAAGCGCAGTTCGTGATGATTTACGATCGCGCGAAGGTGCCGAATCCTCCCACGTCGTTCAAGGCGTTGGAAGAATGGGTGAAGGCGAACCCAGGGAAGTTCACCTATGCCGCCCCACCAGATTTCACGGGGAGCGTCTTCGTTCGCCACGTCTTCTACGAGCAGACAGGCGGCTGGAAGCAGTTCGACGGGCCGTTCAACGAGCAGGTCTATGCGCAGAAATCCCCGGCGACGTGGGATTACCTGAACCGCATCAAAGCGTATCTCTGGCAAAAAGGCGCGACCTATCCGGAATCCCAGCCGAAACTCGATCAACTGTTCGCGGACGGCGAAGTCTCCTTCACGATGAGTTACAACACGAACGCCGCGTCGCAGGCGATCGCGAAGGGAACCTATCCGAAGAGTGTGCGCTCCTACTTGCTCGACGCGGGGACGATCGCGAACACGCACTACCAGACGATCCCATTCAATGCCGCGAACAAGGAGACCGCGCTCGTGCTCGCCAATTTCCTGGAATCACCCGCGGCGCAGATCGAGAAAGCGAAGGTCGAGGTTTGGGGTGACTCTCCGGTCGTTGACGCGAACAATCTCCCCGCCGCAGACAAGGCGGCGCTCGCGGCCTTGCCACGCGGCGAGGCCACATTGACCGATGCGGACCTTGCAGCGAAAGCGGTGCCGGAGTTGCAGGCTACCTACCTCCTCCGTATTGACAAGGACTGGATGGCGAACGTCCTGAAGAAGTAACGCGTAACGCGTGACGAGTGCAGATCTTCACTGTATGCGTTGGGCGATTGGATAGTGGGGAGAGACAACGACGTATGAGTAGGGCACTCGTTACGCGTTACGCGTTACGCGTTACTCGTCAGCGGCCGACTGCATTGCTCCTCCTTCTGCCGAGCCTCGCGGTCATCGCGCTCTTCCTGATCGGCGGGGTCGGTTTCGCGTTCGCGCAGAGTCTCGGTATGTTCGCGCTGCTCGGCGATTCGGAGGTCACGCTCCGCCATTACGGTGATGCACTGCGCGACCCCGATTTAAGGGCCGCGCTGGTCGTCTCGCTCCGCATCTCGGTCGTCAGTACCCTGATCGCGCTGATCCTTAGCATCGGCATGGCGCTGCTGCTCCGAAAGCGATTGCGCGGGGACGGCATCCTGCGCCTGCTCTTTCAATTGCCGTTACCGATTCCGCATCTTGTCGGCGCGGTGGGGATCACCTTGCTTATCGCGCAGAGCGGGCTGATCGCGCGCCTCCTGCATGCCGCCGGGTTGCTGGAGGAGCGCAGCCGATTCCCCCTGCTCGTCGGCGACCGGTTTGGCGCGGGCATTGTCATCGTCTATGTTTGGAAGGAAGTACCGTTCATCACATTCCTGCTGCTTGCCGCGCTGTCCGCAATCGGCGAGCAGTATGAGGAGGCGGCGCGGACGCTCGGTGCGTCGGCATGGCAGCGGTTCCGCCATGTGCTCGTCCCACTCCTCTTCCCGGTGATGCTCTCGGCTTCCCTGATCGTTTTCGCGTTCACTTTCGGCGCGTTTGAGGTGCCGTATGTGATGGGGAGGACCTACCCGAAGGCTCTCCCGGTCTGGGCGTACGAGGGCTTCAACAATGTTGACCTCAACCAACGGCCGGAAGCCCTCGCCGTCAGCGTGCTGATCGCGCTCCTCGCGACCGTGATTGTGCTGGCGTACGGCAGCCTGTCACGCCGGCTGCTCACGAACGGACGATAAACGATGGCAACCCGCGCGCGCGTGACGCCTGACATCTCTCGTCGCTTGCGTCGTTCACGGCGACCGATGCTTCCAAGCGCGGTTGTATCCCTCTGGGTCGCGCTGGTTATCCTGCCGGTCGTGCCGCTCGTCATCTGGTCGGCGGCGTTCTCATGGCGATGGCCGGACCTCCTGCCGACGGCGTGGAGCGGTCGTGCGTGGCGGTATGTCTTCTCGCCGACGACGCAAGTGCGTGCGGGTTTGATCGGGAGTAGTACGGTTGCGCTGCTGACAATGATGCTTGCGCTCGCGATCGGTACGCCAGCCGGTATCGCGGTGGGGCGCATGGCCTTCCGGGGGAAACGCGCAATCGAATTGCTCTTGCTCGCGCCCTTCATCGTGCCAGGTCTGATTGTGACGATGGGTATCCAGATCGTCTTCATCCACTTGCGGCTTGCGGACACGATGCAGGGTGTGGTGTTCGCTCACCTGATGCCGGCGCTGCCATACGTCATCATCTCGGTCGCGGGTGTCGCGACCAATGTTGGCGTGCAAGTGGAGGAGCAGGCGCGGTCGCTCGGGGCAACGTCATGGCAAACGTTCATCCACATCACGCTGCCGCTACTGCGGCCCGGCCTTGCCGTCGGTGGCCTTTTCGCCTTCCTCGTTTCGTGGAGCCAGTACACATCAACGCTGATTATCGGCGGCGGGAAGGTCCAGACGCTCCCGTTACTCGTGTATGCATTCACCCGCAGTGGCGATAATCCCATCGCCGCCGCGCTCGCGCTCCTCTTCGTCGCGCCTGCTGTCGTCGCCCTCGCCCTCGCGTCACGCACGTTAAGAGTGCGGCAGTCGGTTGTCGGCGGTCGGCTATGATGGCCGTCTTGACGGACAAGCGGCTCGTGCGGACGAATGCAAACGCCAGCGCGGTTGCGTTGGACTTGATCGGACTCGGCAAGGAGTACGACGGCAGATGGGCCGTCGAGAATCTCTCACTCACCGTGCCGCCCGGCGCGCTCGTCGCGCTGCTCGGCCCCTCGGGCTGCGGGAAGACGACAACGCTCCGGATGATCGCCGGGCTGATCGAGCCGGACACAGGAGACATTCGATTCGGCGGTGATTCAGTCGCGGGTGTCCAACCCGAACGGCGTGGCGCAGTGATGGTCTTCCAGCAACCGACACTCTTCTCGCACCTCGATGTCGCCGCCAATGTCGGATTTGGTCTGCGTATGCGGCGCGAACCGCGCGGCGTGATTGCCGAACGCGTACGCGCCGCGCTTGGGCAAGTCCAACTCGCGGGGATGGAGCGACGGCGAATCGGGCAACTGTCCAGCGGTCAACAGCAACGGGTTGCCCTCGCGCGGGCGCTGGTGACGGACCCGCGCGTGCTGCTCCTCGACGAACCGCTCTCGAACCTCGATCCGTCGCTCCGGGATGAGATGCGCGATCTGCTCGCCCGGCTGCACGCGGAACAAGGGATTACGACCGTCCTCGTCACGCATGATCGTCAGGAGGCAATGACCCTCGCCGAGCGGATTGCCTTTCTGTCCGATGGACGGTTGCAGCAATATGCGACTGCGCCCGAACTCTATGAGCGCCCGGTGACTGTCGCTGTCGCCCAGTTTTTCGGCATGGTCAATCTCTTTCCCGCGTCCATCGTGGAAGGCGTCGCCGAGACCGCATTCGGCCCGTTACATCTGCCGGATCCGACTCGAAATCTGTCCGAGGCGGTGATCGGTATCCGCCCTGAGCATATCGCGATCGGCTACGGCGAAAACGCGGCGACGGGTTGCGTGACAAACCGTACGTATCTCGGTCAACAGCAGCGGGTGACGCTGCGCACCAGCCATGGCCATACCGAGGTAACGGTGCTGGTGCCGGCGGATATGCCGATCCTGATTAATCAGGAAGTTACCGTGTCACTGCCCGCTGAATGGTTGCGCGTCATTGTGCCCGGCGGTGCAGCCACGTCCGATACTCCCCGCGGCTAGATCACGAAGGCGCCGTCTTTCGCGAATGTCTGGCCATCCACGGTGATCGTGCCCCCGCTACGGAGATCGCAGACGATGTCCGTATGGATAGCGGACTCGTTCTTCCCGCCCGTTTCCGGGTAGGCACGGCCAAGCGCCATGTGGATCGTGCCGCCGATCTTCTCATCGAACAACGTGTTCTTGGTGAACCGCTGAATGCCGTAGTTTGTCCCGAAGGCGAACTCACCGACGCGGCGCGCCCCGGCATCCGTGTCCAGCATCTTCTCGAGGTAGTCCTGCCCCCGCGCGGCGGTCGCGTGGGTGACAACGCCATGCTCAAACGTTAGGCGTATGTCCTCGATCTCTCGCCCGCCGAGATTGGCAGGGTAGGAGAAGTGAATGTGGCCGTTGATGCTCTCCTCAACGGGGCCGGTGAAGATTTCGCCATCGGGGAAGTTGCGCAAGCCGTCGGCGTTAATGAAAATACGGTCTTTGATCGAAAGCGTCAGATCGGTATCCGGCCCGATGATATGGACGCGGTCCTTTCCTTCAAGCCAATCAATCAAGCGCTGCTGCTCCGCACCCTGTTTCTTCCACGCGGCGACCGGGTCGGGTTCGTGAAGAAGCCCCGCTCCATAGACGAATTCCTCGTATTCCGCCAGGGACATCTCAGCATCCTGTGCGAACGCGTCCGTCGGATAGAGTGTCAGCGACCAGCGTAATGCGCCCGATGCGGCCCGTTCCATGTATGTTTTTGACAGGTCGTTCATCGCGGCGGCACGCTGCATCTGTTTCGTCGCATCTGCATTCGTCAGCGCCTTCGTGTTCGTGTCCGCGAGAATGCTGAACGTCACGTCCGCCTGCTCAATGATCAGCCGCTGGACAGGAGACACCCATTCCAGCTGCGCGGTCGTGGCATGCGTGAGGAAGAGTTCGCTGAGATGCGGGAGCGCGATAGACGTGACCGGGAACGCGCCCTTCTTGAGCGCGCGAATGTAGAGGGCCTCGACGAGTGGCGCGGCAATCGGTGGGCTATTGATGACGAAGAAATCGCCCTCGCGGATGGCGAGCGAGTAATTTATCAGGACGTCCGCCAGTTTCTCAACGCGAGGGTCGGCCATCTCATGCTCCTTGTCGAATACGCCAAGCCAATTAATTTGCACGGAGGGTAGCACGCGGATCGTATGACCGCAACGAACGAGGTCGAAGAAATTTCAAGCGGCACGTTGCAGATTCACAGTGGCACGCGTAGACTGCATCTATGGTCGCAGAAGCCCCGTTTCTGCCGCGTTTCCGAAGGACCGACCCATGACTTCACGCACGACCACACTGCCACTTTTTCCGCTCTCGCTCGTGCTCTTTCCGGGGATGACCCTGCCACTCCATATCTTTGAAGAACGGTACAAGCGAATGATCGGTCTTTGCCTCCGCGAGGGCCATGATTTCGGTGTCGTGCTGGCCAGCGCGACGACGTCCGTGCCCGGCCAGTATGCCACCTATGCGGTCGGCACGACGGCGCACATCAGCGGCGCAACGCGATTCCCGGACGGCTGCATGAACCTCGTCACGACGGGCGATCAGCGGTTCCGCGTCCTCAGTCTCGACTGGGAATTGGAGTATTGCGTTGCCCGCATCGAATGGCTGCCTGAGCCAGCGAGTGATGCCCATACGTTGCGCGATCAGGCGACGCGGCGATGGAACGCATTCCGTCGTCAGATCGCCACGATGACCAATGAAGACTTCACGGCAGCCGATGTCCCGATTAACCCGACCGACGCGTCGTATGAACTCGCGGCCCTGCTGCCAGTGAATACGATCGAGAAGCAGCGATTACTCGAAGCGACGGACACCGCCGCGCGCCTGCGGGAAACCCTCCGGCTTATCAAGCGCGAGCACGGATTGCTCCGCTATCTCAGCGAACCGCACGACGAAGCAATCCTACCGGATGACGACTCGGCGCTGTTCCGGAACTAGAGCGTGGTATGTACTTTGGGGCTTCTGCACTGTACGGTGAAGGCCGGCATACGCAGTGGCTGGCGTCTTGCGCGGACGAAGCTGGCAGGAGGTGGAGAGTGATGCTGCAAGCGGCCCTGAATGGAGACTTCACGAAGTCGGAACACCCCGCCCTGCCCATGTCGGTCCAGGAACTCGCGCGCGACGCCGTCGCCTGCGTCGCTGCGGGCGCGGGCGCGATCCATCTACATCCGCGTGATGCCGCAGGGCATGAGCGGCTGGACGCGGCGGTCATTGATGCGGTGGTGCGGGAAGTCCGCGAGGCGTGTGGTGTGCCCGTCGGGGTTTCGACGGGCGCCTGGATCGAGCCCGATCTCCCCCGCCGCCTCGCGCTCGTGCGGGCCTGGCGCGCGCCCGACTACACATCGGTCAACCTCTCCGAACCGGGCTCGCTGGAGATCATGGAGACCCTGCTTGAGATCGGCATCGGCATCGAGGCGGGCGTCTGGACCGTTGAGGACGCCGAGCACCTCGGGGCATCCGGCTTGGGCGGGCGGGTCACGCGGATCCTGGTCGAGCCCGGGGAGATGCAAGTCGGGGAGAGCGCTGCCGCCGCGCTCAGGTTGGTGGAGGACATCCACAGGACGCTGGATCGGTTCGGCCTGACGGTCCCGCGCCTGCAGCACGGCGACGGGAAGGTCACCTGGGTGCTCCTCGCGGACGCGGTCCGTCGCGGCATCGACACCCGGATCGGCCTTGAGGACACGGTGTACGAGCCGAACGGCGAACGCACCGCGGGCAACGAGGCGCTGGTGCGCGCCGCCCGCGCGTTGGGCGCTGGTACGGCGGACTAGCCCCGTGCCGCACATGCCGAAAGCCCCACCCTGCAATGGGTACGGCACCGACAAGACCTCTTGTGCATCCGCCATACGAGCAGTGTGAAAATCTTCACAATATTACGTTGCCTGCGGCGGACGCCGCATCTACAGTGGCGACTGGCAGTGATTGATCGCGTGACCGGGTGTCGGCACGATGGAGAGGAGCAGCGCGATGGATATGACCAAAGAGCATGTGCCCGCCGAGCGATATGCCGTCGCGCACTACCGCGCGATCTGCCGGGTGGCGGGAGAGGCGGCCCGCCTCAAAGCCGCTCGCCGCTCCTTCCGTCGGACGCAGTACCGGTAGGATCACCGGGGGTCTGCGGTTGTGAAAAACGTAACAAAGTGGTAAGGTCAGTGTGGGATACCACAGGGTACAGTCGTGTGCCCCACGTCGATGAGCGAAGGGGATGCAGAGCATGGTGGCAGAGGCATTGATCAAGGTGATGCAGATCGCGGAGGCGGAGGCGGATCGCCGTGCGTTCTATGGTCCGGACGCGCCGCCGGAGGTCGAGCGACCGCGCCGGAACCGGTCGCGCCTCGCGCGCTTGCTGCGCCGCCCGCTCGGCCGGTCATAGCGGCACCGGGACCGCACCGGCGATGGGTTTCGCCCCCGCTGCCGACCGTCGAGAGAAAGGGGACCGATGAGCTCACGCAGAAGGATCGTCCTCGTCGCACATGACGAGAAGAAGCGGGACTTGCTGGAATGGGCGCGCTTCAACAAGGCGCTGCTTGTCGAGCACGACCTCGCCGCGACCGGCACGACCGGCAGGCTACTGGAGGGGGAGCTCGGGGTCGCGATCGACAAGTTGCAGAGCGGGCCGCTGGGCGGCGATCAGCAGGTCGGGGCGCGGATCGCCGCCGGGGAGATCGACATGCTGATCTTCTTCTGGGATCCGCTCACCTCGCAGCCGCACGACTCGGACGTGCGTGCCCTGCTGCGGATCGCCGTGGTCTGGAACGTCCCGGTGGCGTGCAATCGCGCGACCGCCGACTTCATGATCTCGTCACCCCTGCTGGCGAGCGCGTACGAGCGGGCTTCGCCCGACTTTCAGGGGTACACCGAGCGGCTGGATGCGACGCAGGCCGAGGAGCGGCAGTCACGGCGGGTCGCGTAGCCAGCGGGGGCCCGGCTGACGTGCCTTGTGCGTTGTTATTGATCATTGAACCAGCCAAGGAGCGAGAGGATGATCAGCCAGCCGACAATACCGATACCGAAGGAGAGGAGAGCAAACGTTACCATGTGAGTGACTCCTTGAAGCTCGGGTTTGCACGCAGGCTGCTTCATTGCACGGCGTGCGGGAGAGCAACAGCGTCGAGCAACACGGTATCGCGTCTCTCCTATCGTAGGAGAACAACGGTTTTGACAACCTATTCCGGAAGTGCGATCAGTATGGCGCATAGTCTGAAAATAACGAAAGCATGCCCGAGGCAGTAGATGCGGCCGGTATATTGTCATCTCCCAACCGCACCTCACGTCACGGAGATTGACGGTCGTACCCCTGGCTCGCCTCAAACACTCGCTGAAATCGGAATGTCGCAGCGCTCTGCCACATCGCATCCGAACTGTGGATTGCATGACGCTGCGTCATCTCGGGACGCATCTGGGCAACTTGCCGAGCGACCGGTCAGTCTGTTATTGTTTTGCTCGTTGATCACCAAACCGGACCTGTAGCATCTCCGGGATCTCCCTCGTTGCCTCGCGAATCGGCCGCTCACCGTTCGGATGAGGAGGCAAGATGTCCGCACAGGCCGCACCGCTCACCGTCCGGGAACTCGAGGAGATCGAGCGGGCCAACGCGTCTGGACGTCCCCCGGTGGTTTTCGTCCATGGTCTGTGGCTGCTCGCGAGCAGCTGGGACTCGTGGCGTGAACTCTTCGAAGCCCACGGCTACACCACCCTCGCTCCCGGTTGGCCCGACGATCCCGCCACCGTCGCGGAAGACCGCGCCAAGCCCGATCTGTTTGCCGGCAAGAGTGTCGGCGCGATCACCGATCATTTCGCGGCGATCATCCAGCGCCTCGACACGAAGCCGGCGATCGTCGGGCACTCCTTCGGTGGGCTGATCATCCAGAAGCTCGCCGGCATGGGACTCGCGTTGGTCTCGGTGCCGATCGACCCGGCCCCATTC
>Ga0207416_1000206_pt1 | contig 108975 bp, 100 predicted proteins | sample PaiPotPPM11metaG_FD_184107 | JGI IMG/M metagenome (GOLD analysis project Ga0207416, IMG submission 184107) | Iron sulfur acid spring bacterial and archeal communities from Banff, Canada, to study Microbial Dark Matter (Phase II) - Paint Pots PPM... ... | reverse complement strand
GAGTTCCTCCGGCGTGGGGTCTTCCTTCGGCTTCCGGGGTTCGTGCGCTGCGACGATGGGTGCCATGATGATGAGATGCTCCTGTGGGTGCGATGTGTGTGTCGGATCTGCTCCTGACTATACCAGGGTTTTAACTGCGGCTGTAGTATTAGAGCCTATCCCAAAACCGTCAGTCGGTAGACGATGAGGGCACACGCGAAATGCACCAGCCCCCGATAGTTCTCCATCCGCTTCTCAAAGCGGACGAGGAGTTTCCGGAACCGATTGTGCCATGACCCTGTGCGTTCGACGACCCAGCGACGCGCCGGATGCCGCCGACGTCGCGGGCTGCATTCACCGCGATGGCGGAGGTGGACGGTGTAATGTCGCGTCCGGACGGCCGCCTCGATCTCCGGGTAGTCGTACCCTTTGTCGAGGCACAGGTGCTGCGGATGCTCGCGCGTCGGCCGGGGTCGCCGGACGGCGAGGCTGTCCAACGTGGTCGTCGCCACCTTCATGTCATGGCAGTTGGCGCCGGTCACGACGACGGCCAGCGGGGCGCCGCGTTGGTCGGTCACCGTGTGGCGCTTCGTGCCGAGCTTGCCGCGGTCCGTCGGATTGGGGCCTGTTTGCGCCCCCCCAAAGGCGCCTTGACCATGGCGCTGTCGAGCGATTGCCAGCGCCACTGGATGCCCCGCAGGTCGTCGTATCGGGTCAGCAGCTTGGCCCACAGCCGCTCGAAGAGGTCGGCCTCGACCCATTCCTGGAAGCGGCGGTGGCAGGTGGAGCCGGACCCATACTCCCGGGGCAAGGCCTTCCACTGGCAGCCCGTGCGAAGCACGTACAGGATGCCGTCCATGACGTGGCGGAAGGGGACCACCGGACGCCCATTGGTTCCGGGCGGCTTTTCGGGAGGTAGGAGTGGTTGAAGTTGGGCCCAGAGATCGTCGGGGATGCGCCAGATTGTGCGTAATCGTCGCTTCGACCGATGCCGCGTCGCCATAGGCGTCGACCTCTGCTGCGATGAAGGTGCGATCACTGGTCATGCTCAGTATACACTGTCCCAAGGGTTTTAGGATAGGCTCTTAAGACATGGGTAACACTTTCGGCCCAAACGGATTGTCGAGCGGTTCAAGCACGCGCGTCTCCAGATCAAAGTATCCCAAGTCATAATCCATAAAGCTGACGAGCCAGATGTCGTCGTGCACTTCTTTAATGCCGACGGCTTGTCCCGCAAAGACCTGGCTGAGATTGATCTTTGTTGTGCCCAGACAGATGCGTCCGCACTGCGTGACCACGATGGTCTTGTCGTGGAGCGGATACTCGATATCCGGCAAGCCCGTGTAGGGACGTGGGGACGGGTGGTAGACGTCGGCCGGACATTTCATGTTCAGCGCTTCGTGCGGGCGTTCGGTGTTGAAGATGTCGAGAAAGGTGTCAAAGCGCGCCTGCTGCTGAAGGAAGTTGGCGGCCGCGGGCTTGGTGGCTTCCTTCTTCAACGTGAGGTGCATGCGTTCATGACGGCCGTTCTGTTGGGGATGGCCGGGTTGGATGCGTTCGATGCCAATGCCGAGGCGTAACCACCAGACCGCCAGCCGGCTCAAGTGAAAGAGGGCGTGCGCGGACGAGAACGGGACGCCGTTGTCGCTGCGGATGTTGGCCGGGAGGCCGCGCTCTTGAAACAGCCGCTCAAACACCGTAAATGCATAGGTTTCTTTGGTCGACGAGAGCGCTTCGCAGGCCAGGAGAAACCGGCTAGCGTGGTCGGTGACGGTCAGCGGATAGCAGTAGTGGTGATTCCCCAGCAGGAACTCGCCTTTGTAATCGGTGCACCACACTTCGTTCGGACGCTGCCCGAGCGACAACGGGGTGCCCTGGGCCCGCCGCTGCACCCGCCCGCGGCGCTGCACCAGGCCGTGGCGATCCAGCACCGCATGGATGGTACTCTTCGCGGGGATGGGAATCCCGGAGAACCGGCGCGTCAAGCGCTCGCGAATTTTCCGCGCGCCCCAGCTGGCGTGTTCCCGCTTCACATTGAGAATGTAGTTTTCGACTTGAACGGGCAATTGGTTGGCATAGCGATACGGCCGCCGGCTGCGGTCGGTGAGCCCCTGAATGCCGCATTCCTGATACCGATCGACGATCTTGTAGCCGGTCTTGCGGGAGATCCCAAATTCACGGCACAATTCCGCCATCGGCTCGCCTCCGAGCCGACGAGCGACAAACCGCATTCTCTCGTCCATCACCGAACACTCCCTCCAGGGCATCTTCCCTCCCCCCTTTCAGGGAAGGAGTGTTACCCATGTGTCCGGTACAATCTGTTACCTATCTCTCAGGTCGCTCACCGGCCGCGGGACGGCAAGGAGCCACCGGTTGTGGCCGATCGGCCGGTGCTCAGGATAGAGAGCGCGCCACCACGCGTTCTTGACGATCCGCACCTCATAGCCGCGCGAAGTCAGAAACGCGAAGCAGTCGCGCTCGCGGTCCTGGCCGTGCACCTCCACGAAGACGACCGGTCTGTGCGTCGCCAGCAGCTGCTGTGCTCCCGACAAAACATCCAACTCCGCGCCGTCCACGTCGATCTTGATGAATTGGGGCGGGGGGGCGGCCCCGCGGGCGACGACCGAATCGAGCGTCACGGTGCGGCCGTCATCGTCGCGGGCGCCGACGAACCACGGGAGGACGACGAACGGCGGCAGCCCCGGATTGAGCGCCGCGTTCTGCGGTAGGCGCTCGCGCAGCGCGGGGTCGGGCTCGAACGCCACGACGGTGCCCGGCGCCGCGAGGCGCGCCAGCAGCAGCGCGGAATCGCCCTCCGAGGCGCCGACGTCGAAGACGGTGCTCCCCGGCGTGACCCACCGCTTATAGAACGGCTGCGCCTCGATCTCCCAGAGTCCGAGCTCTTTCTGAAGCTCATGCCGGCGGTTGAGCAGCAGCACTAGGCCCCGGCCGACGCCGAATCGGACCCGCCGGGGGGCCACCTCGTCGCGGAACAACAGCGGTTTTAGGAGGCGCTTCAGAAACGCCTCGACGGAGAACAAGATCGTCACGCCGGCTGCCTCCAAAGCACCGCGTCGCGCACGGTTCTCAGGCCACTGGGCGGATCTTCTCGATCTCCTTCGCCGCTCCGGAGTGCGTCGCATGATAGAGATCCCACGCCAGTTGGCCGTGCAGCCAGAACTCCGGGGTGGTCTTGAATAAACGCGCAAGACGCAGGGCTGTGTCCGGTGTGATGCTCCGCTTGCCGCGCATGATCTCATTCACGCGGGGAAGGGAAACGCGAATTCGTGTCGCCAGTTCCTTTTGGGTCATCTTGAGAGGTTTGAGAAACTCCTCTGCGAGCATCTCTCCCGGCGGAGTCGGGCGCCGCTTTGTTGGAATCCGAATCGTCGTCACCACCATCATCACCATCACCACCATCCGTCGTCGTTCATTACTATTGGCACTCGCGGACTAGTGATAGTCCGTGATCTCCACCGCTTCCGCGCCCAACGGCGTCCAGCGGAAACATATTCGGTATTGGTCGTTGATCCGGATACAGTGCTCGCCCGCCCGGTCTCCGCTCAGCTTCTCAAGGCGATTTGCCGGAGGCGCCGCGAGGTCCGCCAGGCGGCTCGCCTGGTTGATCTGGTCGAGTTTGCGCCGGGCCACAGTCCAAGCCGTGGCAGGGCAGGTACGTCGCGCCGCGTTGGTGTTGTCGCCATTGAAGACGTCCTCAGTTCCCTTGTCGGCGAACGACACGATCATTTATGTACAATATAATGGTTAACGTTAATCGATGCAAGTCTATTTCGGGGGAGGCGCCGCCTTCGGTGTAGAAGATGAAGGTTGCACCGCCGAACGCACGCTTTCGAAATGGCGGCACGCGGGGTGCCCCCGTGAACGGTAGCCCGGTGTGTGTACGATGAGCGCCGACCTTTGCTTCGTGCCGGCGGTCGAGTTGGACCGCCTCATCCGCTCCGGCGACGTCTCGCCGGTCGAGATCACCGAGGCGGCGCTGGCGCGGATCGACCGGCTCAACCCGGCGCTCAGCGCCTACATCACCGTGACCGCCGAACTCGCCCGCGCCCAGGCGCGGGAAGCGGAAGGACGCGCGCGGCGCGGCGAGCGGCGAGGCCCGCTCGACGGTATCCCGTATTCGGTCAAAGATCTCGAAGATACGGCCGGCGTCCGTACCACGTATGGGTCCAAGTGGCTCGAGAGCAACATCCCCTCGGCGGACGGCGCGGCGGCCGGGCGGCTGCGTGCCGCCGGCGGCATCCTGCTCGGCAAGACGAATACGCCGCACTTCGGCCACAAGGACATGAGCGACAATCTGATCGGGCCACCGTGCCGCAATCCGTGGTGGCGCGATCGAACATCCGGCGGCTCATCCGGAGGGGCCGCCTCGGCGGTCGCGTCCGGACTCGGGCCGCTGGCACATGGCTCGGACGGGGCCGGCTCGATCCGGTGCCCGGCGTCGCTGTGCGGTGTCGTGGGTATGAAACCGTCGGCCGGCCGGGTGCCGTACCACCCGAATCCCGACTACTGGGCGGCGCGCTCCCACAACGGCCCGATCACGCGGACCGTGCGTGACGCGGCGCTCATGCTGTCGGCGCTCGCGGGCCCGGACCCCCGAGACCCCATGTCGATCGACGCCCCGCCGGAAGACTACGTCGCGGTGTGCGACGGCGACCTTCGAGGACTCCGCGTCGCATGGAGCGCGGATCTCGGCTACCTGCCGGTGGATTCGGAAGTGCGGGCCATCACGGAGGCGGCCGCTCGGCGGTTTGCCGACCTCGGCTGCGCCGTCGACGCACCGGCCCTGGGGTGGCCCGACATGCGGGAGCCGCACCGCTTGATCTGGCATGTCGGTGTCGCCGCGCGCCAGCAGGACCGCGCGCGCGAGCATCCCGATTGGTTCGAGCCGTCTCTGATGCGCATGATCGTAGACGCCGGGCGCATCAGCGCGATCGACTACGGCCGGGCGCTGCTGGCGCGGGCGCCGTTCTACCAGGCGGTCGGGCGATTTTTCGAGGACTACGACCTGCTGCTCACGCCGACGATGCCGGTCGCCGCGTGGTCGGTCGAACCGGACAGCGCCGCTGTCATCGAGGGCCACCCGGCGCCGACGCTCCTGGAGCGCCTGACGTTTACCTTCCCCTTCAATCTGACGGGACATCCGGCCGTATCGGTGCCGTGCGGATGGACGCGGGCGGGACTGCCGGTGGGACTGCAGATCATCGGCCGCTGGCACGCCGATGCCGCGGTGCTCCGCGCCGCGGCAGGGTTCGAGGCGATTCAGCCGTGGGCAGACCGCCGGCCGTCGGTCGACTAACGGGGCTGACGGTGGCCCGCGCGCAAGACACCCACACGGTCTAGGCTGAATCCGGCTCGGGCATAACCTTCATTGCTTGCTCTTGGGGCGAAACGGAGGGGATGCAGATGTCGCACAGTTGGTACCCGGTCTGGACTGCGCTGCTGACCCTGGCGGTGCTGGTCGGGTCCGCCGGTCCCCTCTAACTGCTGCGTCCCGCGGCCTCAGCCCCGTCTACGCGGGGCGGGACGGCCGCGCGTAGACCCGATCGATCTTTGCCGCCATCACGAAGTCCGCTTCGCTGAGTCCCTTGATCTTGTGGGTCCACAGCTCCACCCGTACCTGCCCCCAGCTCACGCGCAGGTCTGGATGGTGATTCTCCGCCTCCGCGACGGGTGTGATCGCGTTCACGAACTCGACCGCCTCCACGAAATTCTTGAACCGAAACACTTTGACGAGCATTCGATCCTGCTCGACCTGCCATCCGTCGAGTTGCGCGAGCAGCGGGGCGATCTGCGCGGGCGTGAGCGGGGGAGTGCCTCCCTGGCACGGAACGCACTTGCGGTCGGCCAAGCCGGTCGCGCCGGCGGGCTTGTCTGCCGGTCCGGGATTCGCGGGGTGGGTCGCCATGGATGACCACTCCTCTCGTTGCGGAGCTTGCACCGAGCGCGTTCTGTCCCCCGCGGCTGCATTGTAACACGCCGCGGCCGGCCTGCCCTCGCCGGGGGGTGTGCAGCGCCGGTCAGACGTCTTCGGGATCGACGTACTCTTCCTCGTCGGGCACGAAGCGCTGGTGACAGTGGGGACATTCGATGAGCTCGTCGTCGTCCGGCGCCTCGAGCCGCAGAAACTGCACACTACAGTGGGGACAGAGGAGCCGGATCATCGTGCGCCGCTCCCCGCGCGCGGCCGCCGGAGGATGGCGCGCGCACCATCGCGAACGCCATCGTGATGGCTGAAGCGCCGCTCGATCCCCGCACCACCGTCGGGCACGTGCACCTGCGCGTGGCCGACCTCGACCGCGCGCTGGGATTCTACCGCGATGCGCTCGGGTTCCGTGAGGCGTGGCGCGACGGCGGTACGGTCATGCTCTCCGCCGACGGCCGCTACCCGTTCGCGCTCGGCCTTACCGCCACGGCTGACCCGGCGCCCCCGGGACGGTGCTGCGGTCTGTATCACGCGGCCTTCCTGCTGCCGGGCCGCGCGGCGCTCGGCCGGCTGCTGCGCCGGCTCCTCGAGCGCGACGTCCCCCTCGACGGCGCGTCCGATCATCTCGTGAGCGAAGCCCTCTATCTGCGCGATCCGGACGGCAACGGCCTGGAGCTCTACGCCGACCGGCCGCGGGAGCAGTGGGTCTGGAACGGTGATCAGGTCGACATGACGACGCGCGAGCTCGATCTGCGCGACCTGCTGGCGGCCGGCGGCGACCGGTCCGCGCCGGCGCCCGACGGCACGCGTCTGGGGCACGTCCACCTGCGCGTCTCCGATCTCGGCCGGGCCGAGGCCTTCTATCACGAGGCACTCGGCTTCGACGTGACGCTTCGGAGATATCCGGGGGCGCTGTTCATGGCGGCGGGCGGTTACCATCATCACCTCGGGACCAACGTCTGGGCCGGACAAGGCATTCCGCCCGCGGCGACCGCGGGACCCGGCCTGGCGTACTTTACGATCAGCCTGCCCGGCCAGGCCGACCTGACGCGCGCGATCGCGCGTCTCGCGTCCCACGGTAGCACCTCGAGCGCCCCCGCCGACTACGGCCCGTGCCTCGGCGCCGGCGTCTACGACCTCGATGGCATTCTGGTGATCCTGACCGCGGATCACTCGCCGCTTCCCGACCAACTCGCCTGGAGGCCGGCCCGCGAACCGCTCGGCGCCGCCCGTGCCACCTAGTTGAGCTCGACCGTGGGGGCCGTTCCCGCCTCGGCCCCGGCCGTTCCACGCCCCGACCTGCGCGATCTGGTCCACGATCTCCGCCGGCGCGTCCGCGGCGAGGTGCGGTTCGACGCGGTTTCGCGCGCCATCTACAGCACGGACGCGAGCATTTACGAGATCGAACCGCTCGGGGTCGTCCTCCCGCGCGACGCGGACGACGTGCAGGCCGTCATCGAAGTCGCGCGCACCGCCCAGGCGCCGCTGCTGGCGCGGGGCGGGGGCACCAGCTTGGCCGGCCAGACGGTCGGCCAAGCCGTGGTGCTCGACTTCTCGAAGTACATGAACGGGATCGTGGAGATCAACGCGGAGGCCGGGTGGGCCCGCGTCCAGCCCGGCGTCGTGCGCCACGAACTGCTGCGGGCGCTTGCGCCGACCGGCCTCGTCTACGGTCCGGAGACCTCGACGAGCAGCCGTGCGACACTCGGCGGGATGATCGGCAACAACTCCTCGGGCTCGCGTTCGATCATCTACGGGAAGACGGTCGATACGGTGCTCGCGATGCGCGCGCGGCTCGCGGACGGCACGTCCGTGACGTTTGAAGAGGTGCCGCCGGCGGAAGCGGCACGGCGGTCGCGGGGCGACGGCGCGGAAGGGCGGATCTACCGCGAGGTCGCCCGCATCGTCGCGGCCACCCGGGACGAAGTGGCACGGCGGTTTCCGCGCGTGCAGCGCCGCGTCGGCGGCTACAACCTCGACGAGTTTCCCGAGGGCGGGATGGTGAACCTCGGCAAGCTCGTCGTCGGGTCCGAAGGCACGCTCGCCGTGGTGACGGAGGCGACCGTCCGGCTGGCGCGCCGGCCGGCCGCCACCGTGCTCGCGGTGTTTCAGTTCGACGACATCATCCCGGCGCTCGAGTACACGCCGGAGATTCTGGACACCAAGCCGACCGCGGTCGAGCTCACCGATCGCTACATCGTGGAGCTCGCCCGCCAGACCCGGGAGCTGAGCCAGCGCCTGACGTTCGTCGACGGCGACCCCGGGGCGCTGATCGCTGTCGAGTACGCCGGCGGGAGTCACGCTGAGCTGGCGCCGGCGCTCGACGCCCTCGAGGCGCGGATGCGCCGGGCGGGGTACCGCGGCACCATGCGGCGGATCGTCGAGCCCGAGGCGCAGGCCAACCTCTGGGCCGTCCGCGAGGCCGGCGTCGGCCTCTTGCTCGGCATGAAGAGCGCGCGCAAGCCGGTCGCGTTCGTCGAGGACTCCGCGGTCGACCCCGCCCGCATCGCGGAGTACACGCGCCGCTTCCGAGAGATCGTGCGGCGCCACGGCACCGAGGCCTCGTTCTACGGCCACGCGAGCGTCGGCCTCTTGCACACGCGTCCGTTCCTCGACCTCCGGCAGCCGCGCGATGTGGCGGAGATGCGCCAGATCGCCGGGGAGATCGCCGATCTGGTCGCCGAGTACGGCGGGGCCCTGAGCGGCGAGCACGGGGACGGCCTCTCGCGCGGCGAGTTTGTGGAGAAGATGTTCGGCCCGGTGCTCTACGGCGCGTTCCGGGACATCAAGGCAGCCTTCGACCCCGAGGGACGCATGAATCCCGGCAAGATCGTCGACGCGCCGCCGATGACGGAGTCGCTGCGCTACCGGCCCGATCCCGGCCCCGCGCCGGCGACGGTACAGGACTTCAGCCGCGACGGCGGCCTCAGAAGCGCGATCGAGCTGTGCAGCGGCGTCGGCGCATGCCGGAAGCCGCGCGGCGGCACGATGTGTCCCTCGTACATGGTGACCCTCGAAGAGGCGGACAGCACGCGAGGGCGCGCCAACGCGCTGCGCGCCGCGATCTCCGGCCAGCTGCCCGCGGAGGCGCTCACGAGCCGGGAGCTCTACGACGTGATGGACCTGTGCATCGGCTGCAAGGCCTGCAAGGCAGAGTGTCCCAGCAACGTGGACATGGCAAAGCTCAAGCACGAGTTTCTGGCCGGGTACTACGACCGGCACGGGCTGCCGCTGCGCGCGCGCCTGTTCGGCCATGTCGCCGCGCTCGGGCCGCTCGGGTGCGCCGCGGCGCCAATCGCGAACCGGCTGCTCGGCAGCGCGGCGGTGCGATGGGTGCTGGAACGCGCCGCGGGGATCGACGCCCGGCGGCGGCTGCCGCCGTTCGCGCGCCGACGATTCACGCAGTGGTGGCGGCGTCGCACGCCGCAGGCTCAACCGCCCGCTGCCGCGGCCGACGCGCGATTCGCCGGGGTGCCGGGGCAGGGCCGGGTCGCGCTGTTCGTGGACACGTTCACGGAGTACTACTATCCGTCGATCGGCCGCGCCGCGGTGCGCGTGCTCGAAGCGGCCGGATGCCGCGTGGAGCTCGTGCCGCTCTCGTGCTGCGGCCGCCCGATGATCAGCAACGGGATGCTGCGGCAGGCCCGGAGTCTCGCGGCGCGCACGATCGAACGGCTGCGGCCGTTTGCCGCGGCCGGGGTGCCCATTGTGGGGCTGGAGCCGTCCTGCACCGTGACGTTCAAAGACGAATATGCCGACCTGCTGCCGGAAGGGGCCGTGGACGCGGTCGCCCGGGCGACCTACGCGCTCGAGGAATACCTCGCCATCCTCGACGCCGCCGGGATCCGGCCGCGCTACGCGCCCGCCGACCGGCGCGTGCTGATGCACGGCCACTGCCACCAGAAAGCGATGATCCGCACCGGTCCGGCGCTCGCCGCCCTGCGGGCGGTGCCCGGCGCCGCGGTCGAGGAGATCGACTCGGGGTGCTGCGGAATGGCCGGCTCCTTCGGGGTCGAGCGCGAGCACTACGACGTCTCGATCGCGATGGGCGAGCGCGTCTTGTTCAAGGCCGTGCGCGCGGCGCCCGCCGAGACGCTCCTCGTCGCGTCCGGCACTTCCTGCCGCCAGCAGATCGCTCACGGCACGGGCCGGCGCGCGCTGCATCTTGCCGAAGCGCTGGAGCTCGCCCTGTCCCCGGAAAGCGGCGCGGCCGCGAACGTCTGATCGGCGGCCGCCGGCCCGCGGCCTCTCGTGCCCCTGCGCATCACCGTTGATGTGACGCCGCGCGCACACCGGCCGGGCGTCGAACGTCTTGCCGGCGGCGGGTACCGCGTGGCCGTGACGGCGCCGCCGCACGAGGGACAGGCCAACGATTCGGTGATCGCGGCGCTGGCGGAGCACTTCGGCGTGAGCCGCGGCCGTGTGCGCATCGTGCGCGGACACCGCGCCCGGCGGAAAATTGTCGAGGTTTCGTGACGATCCGCCACGGAGGGAAAGCCGCCGGGGGCACCGTACCGAACGGTACTCCGTTGCGGGGAGGCCATCCCATGTCGAACGTCGCCGGCCGTGCCGGCCGACCAGCGGCCGGCAACCATGTCACCGAAGCCGGCAAAGCCCGCGTGGTCACATCCTCGTTGAGCCGCCGGACGATGCTGAAGGCGGGATTGAGCGCGGTCGGGGCGGGGCTGCTTGGCTCGGGTTTCCGCGCGGACGGCGCGCCCGCGTCCGGCATGACGGCCGAGGAAGAAAAACTCTACGCCGATGCCAAGCGCGAAGGCAAGGTCGTGTGGTGGACCGCCCACTACGCGCAGAGCGCCGCGGATGCCGTGCGCGACGCGTTCGTCGCACGCTACCCCGGCATCGAAGTCCAGTTCATCCGGCAGACGGCGCAGGTCGTGTACCAGCGGCTCACCCAGAATCTCCGGGCCGGGGTCCGCGAGGTGGACGTGTTCGCGAGCACCGACGAAGCGCACTACTTGATCCTCAAGCGCCAGGGCGTGCTCGCCGCGTACAAGCCGCTCGGCGTCGACTCGCTGCCGCGCGCCTACCGCGCCATTGACCGCGACAACATGTACCATGTCGGCGGGCTCGGCTTTGTGCTGATCAACTACAGCACGAAGCTGCCGGTGCCGCCGCACTCGTGGACGGATCTGCTCGACCCGAGGTACAAGGGCCAGGTCACGGTCGGGCATCCCGGGTTCTCGGGCTTCGTCGGCAACTGGGTTGTGGCGATGTGGGACAAGTACGGCTGGGACTACTTCACCAAACTCGCCAAGAACAATCCCAAGATCGGGCGCTCGATCAACGACACGGTGACCGATATCGTCAGCGGCGAGCGTCTCGTTGGGGCCGGGCCGGACAACTACTCGCTCGAAAGCAAGCAGCGCGGCAATCCGATCAGCATCGAATTTCCCACCGACGACGCGATCCTGATCGTCTCGCCGGTGGGGATTCTCAAGGACGCCCCGCATCCCAACGCGGCGCGGCTGTTCGAGAGCTTTTACTACACGCGAGATTACTCGCTGGCGATGGCCAAAGTGGCGAACTATCCGCTGCGGCCGGACATCCCGCCGCCGAGCGGCGTTCCAATCGACAAGGTGAAGTGGTACCGCAACAAGGCCGAGCGTTTGGAGAAGGGCGTCCCCGAGGCCGTCGGGAAGTGGCGTGAAACCTTCAACGTGTAGCGCCGGCCGCGCAGCGTAGACGTCCCGTTTCCACAGATGCGCGAGGCTGCTTTGGGGCCCGTGGTGGTCCGCCGGCCGCGCCGGTTCGACCTCAGCGCCGGCGTGTGGCTCGGCGCCGCGGCGGTGCTGCTGTTCCTCGTCGTCGTGCCGCTCGTCTGGATCCTCATCGCGAGCGTACACGCGGACGCCGACAACCGCCTGACGCTGGCCAACTACGTCGAGGCGTTCTCGCGCGCGATCTATCTCACGCCGATCCGCAACTCGCTCGTCCTGGCCTCTTTTGTGGCGCTGATCGCCGTGCCGTGCGGCACGCTGCTGGCGTGGGCCGTTGGCCGCACCGACATGCCGGGGCGGCCCCTCGTGTCCGCGCTGATCTTTGCCGCGTTCGTCACCCCGCCGTTTCTCGGCGCGACGGCGTGGATCTTCCTCGCGGCCCCCAACTCCGGCTGGCTCAACCGGGCGTGGGTGGCCCTGACCGGCGCCGCCCACGGCCCGCTCAATATCTACTCGCTCGCCGGGGCGATCTTCGTGATCGCGATGTACAGCTACCCGTACACGTTCGCGTTCGTCTCGAGCGGGCTCGAGCTCGTGCCCTCCGATTTGGAGCGGTCGGCGGCGATGCTGGGGGCGGGGTGGCCGCGCGTGGCGTGGCGCATCACACTCCCGCTCGTTCGCCCCGCCATCATCGCCGGCGCGCTGCTCTCGTTTCTGGAAGCGATCGCGGAATTCGGCACGCCCGCGTTTCTGCTGATCCCGGCGCGCCAGCAGGTCGTGACGACGCAGCTGTATCTCTTCTTCCAGTTTCCGAACCGGCCGAATCTCGCCGCGGCGTACGCGATTCCGCTGCTGGCCGTGACGGTGGCCCTGTTCGCGGTCCAGCAGCGCCTGCTCCGGCGCGGCCGTTTCACGACGGTGGCGGGCAAGGGCGGCGTGCGTGTGCCGGTGCGCCTCGGCCGGTGGCGCTGGCCGCTGTTCGGGTTCTGTCTCGTGCCGCCGCTCTTCTCGCTGGCGCTGCCGTACGGCGCGCTCGTCGCGACGTCCCTGTCGCGGGCCTGGGGACGCGGGCCGGTGCCGGGCAATCTGACGCTGCAGTGGTACCGGTGGGCACTCGTTGACAATCTCGCCGCCCGGCAGGCGATCGGCCACAGCGTGCTCTACGCGGCCGCGGCGGCGACGATCGCGACGGTGCTCGCGGTGTTTACCGCCTACGTCGCGGCGCGGCGGCTCGTCCCGGGCGCCCGCCTGCTGGCGTTTGCGGCCATGGCGCCGTTCGTGGTGCCGGGCATCGTGCTGGCGATCGGCTTCTTCGCCGCCTACGCCCGTCCGCCGCTCGTGCTGTACGGTACCGCGTGGATGCTGATCGTCGCGTTCGCGACGCGCTTCCTCCCGATCGCCTTTTCCGGCGTCGACGCCGCGCTGCGCGGCGTCGACCTCGAGCTCGAGAACGCGGCCCGCACCCTCGGCGCAAGCCGGCTCGTGACGCTTGCCCGGATTACCCTCCCGATGCTCCGGCGGAGCATCCTGGCCGGCTGGCTCGTGGCGTTCATCCCGTCGCTGCGGGAGCTCAGCTCGGCGGTGTTTCTGTTCACGCCGGCGACCGCCGTGATCACGACCCTCATCTTCGATTTGTCGGACGCCGGGAACTTCGAGCCGGTGTCCGCGCTCGGGGTCATCATGATGGGGCTGACGTTCGCGCTCGTGGCGGTGGCGTACCGGTTCTTCGGCGGCACCGCGCTCGTCCAGCGCCGGGGCGGCTAGGCATGGCCGACCTCCGCCTGGTCGACCTGGCGAAGCGCTACGGCGCCACCGCGGCGCTGCACGGGATCAGCCTCGACGTCCGGCACGGCGAGCTGCTCGCGCTGCTGGGCCCGTCCGGGTGCGGCAAGACGACGACGCTGCAGATCGTCGCGGGATTCATCACACCGGATGCCGGCGAAGTGTGGGCCGGCGAGCGGCGGCTCTCCAGCCCGCAGGGCGCGGTGCCCCCGGAACGCCGGCGAATGTCGCTCGTGTTTCAGAGCTACGCCCTGTGGCCGCACATGACGGTCCATCAGAACGTGGCCTTCGGGCTGGAGATGGCGCGCGTCGCCCGCGGCGAGCTCGCGCGGCGGGTGGGCCGGATGCTCGAGATCGTCAACCTGGCGGGGTACGAAGGGCGGTACCCGCACGAGCTGTCGGGCGGACAGCAGCAGCGGGTGGCGCTCGCGCGCGCGCTCGTCGTGCAGCCGGACACGCTGCTGCTCGACGAGCCCCTCAGCAACCTCGACGCGAACCTGCGCGAGCAGATGCGGTTCGAAATCCGCCGCATCCACCGGGAGACCGGCATCACGATGATCTATGTCACCCACGACCAGGCGGAGGCGATGGTCATCGCGGATCGCATCGCGGTGATGCACCAGGGCCGGATCGAGCAGACCGGTACCCCGCAGGAAATCTACACGCGGCCGCGATCGCGGTTTGTCGCCGGGTTCCTTGGACAGACCAACTGTCTCCCCGGGCGGCTCGTCGCGCCCGGGGTCGTCCGCTGCGGAGAGCTCGAATTCCGGGCGACGGGGGACGGCGAGTTCCGGACGGGGGACGACGTCGTGCTCTGCGTGCGGTCGCGCGCGGTGCAGGTGCGGCGGCGCGATGCGGCCGGCGGGACCGCGGGCGCGCCAAACACCGTCCGCGGCAGGCTGGCGCAGCAGGCGTATCTCGGCGACCTGCACGATCTCCAAATCGCGCTCTCTGATGGCACGCTCGTGCGGGCGTTCGCGCCCCTCGGAGACCGGTACGAAGCCGGTCAGGAGCTGCTGATCGAGTTTCCGCCGGACGCCTGCCTGCTCGTTCGTCCGTAAGCCCGCAACACCCGCACCGTGGAACCCGCGCGCGGTCGACGCTGTCCCTCGCTGGACGGTCCGCGAAAGCTGATGCTACAATCGTCTCGCGTGGTGGCTGTAGCTCAAAGGCAGAGCACCAGACTGTGGCTCTGGGGGTTGCGGGTTCGATTCCCGTCAGCCACCCCACGACGTCGGACGGGGAATGCGTCATGCTCGACCCGGGGAAGAGCGGCTCGTCGTCAACGGCGTGACGCAGGAACAGGCCGAACGGCTTCTGGACGAGCGCTGGCGCGCGCGTCTGGAAGGTATCGACCGCGAAGCCGAGGACGAGCGCGCCGGCTAGTGTGCCTCGCTAGGTACGGTCCGCGACGGAGCCAACCGCTCGAGTCCGGCCAACTGCATGATCGGCCGGATCAGCAGCCCCTGACCGACCAGCGTCCAAACAACCGTTCCCAGGATGCCCGCCGCCACGGCCTCACGCTGCGCCAGCATTGGCGGTAGCGCCAGGACGAGCGCGACCGCGACCCCGCCCCGCAATCCGCCCCAGACCATGACGTGGCGCCACGCCATCGGGAACGGCGCACGCGGGCGCGCCAGGAGCGTCGTAAAGCCGTACACGCTGAGCGCACGCGAGGCCAGCGCGGCGAGGACGACGACGGCAATGAGGCCGGCATAGCGCGCGAGCAGCGGCAACGGGACGACCAGGCCGACCAACAGAAACAGCGCGGAGTTCGCCAGAAACGCGATCACGTCCCAGACCACGCGCACTGTTTCCACCCCGGCGGGCGTGAGGCTGCGGCCGGCCACCGCGGCGAAGGCGAGCCCCGCGGCGACGACGGCGATGACCCCGCTCGCGTGGACGGCGTCGGCGGCGATGTACGCGGCGGCGGCGGCGACGAGGCTGCCGATCGCCTCGACGACGGGATCGGTGATTCCGCCCAGCACGTAGGCCACCCCGGTCCCGATCACAAACCCGGCCGCGGCGCCTCCGGCGAGAAGCCAGACGAACGCCGCGGCGGCGTGGCCGAAGTTCGGCGGCGACGCCACGGCCAGAGTGAACAAGACGATCGCGACGGCATCGTTGGCGACCGCCTCACCCTCGAGGACCGTGCCGAGGCGCTCGTTCAGCGCGGCGTCCCGCACCAGCGCGATCACACCGGCCGGGTCGGTGGCCGCGCAGACCGCGCCCAGGAGGAGCGCGCCGCGCCACGGCAGATGGGCGAGCAGCGCGGCGCCGGCGATGACGGCCGCGGATACGATGGTGCCGGGGACCGCGAGCGCAAGGATGAGCGGTGCGTACGTCCGCAGATGGCGCCGCGGGATCCGGATCGCGCCTTCGAACAGCAGTGGAAGAATCAGTACGGTGACGATCACATCGGGTCCCAACGAGATCCGCGGGACGAGATGCGCCGTCCCGGCGGCGAGTCCGACCACGACGAGCGCCACCGTGTACGGCAGCCGGGCGCGCGCCGCGACGGCCGAGACCAGCGCGGCGGTGGCCAGGAAGCCCAGGGCAGGGTACAAGGGAGACACGACGAGGCGCATCATTCGCGCGGGGCCGCGGCGGCGCCTGCGCTCGCCGTGCAGACACGCCGGTGCCCGCGCCAGAGGCGCGGGCACCGGTGGTTCAGCTTAGCACCGGGCGACGGCCGAAGCCGTCTCCGGTCGACGCGCTAGAATCCTCCCTGACGGTCGTCGGGGGTTAGATTGGCTCCCGGCTTCCCGAGAATGGTCGCGCCCGTGGCGGTATTGCCGGAGGGCGCGGCCGTGTAGTCGATCCGTACGTGGTCCCCGGCCTCGATCGTGGTGATCGGGACCCGCGCGCTGCCATAGCCAATCTGGGTGCCCGCCGGGATGAAAATACGGTAGGCGTACCCGGATCCGGCTCCGGCGAGGACGTCGACGACCGCCGAGCAGCTGTCGGGTACCACGCCGATGCAGTGGATGACGATTGTTTGAACCGTTCCATCAACATTCGGCTGGGCGAGGGCCACCGACGCCGACATCATGACGGCCACCGCCGCAACCAGTCCTACCTGCAACACTTTCATGGTGAATTCACCTCCTGACGTGTCCCGTGGAGCCTCAGTAAGGCATTTTACCCACCCCCACCGGCATCGCTCGGCCGCGGCAGGGATGCGCCGGAGTCGATTCGAATCTCGCTGTCGTCCATGGCAACCTCTGTCCCACAGTCCCGGCCCGCGTTCCGCACCGTCACCGCCGCGAATTCGTCACCGTACACACTCGACGGCACGAACACGTATCTCGTCGGGCGCGGGCGTGTGATCGTCATCGATCCCGGGCCCGACGATCCGGCGCACGTGAGCGCGGTCCTCCGCCAAATACACGCCGGGGGCGGCGAGCTCGCGCTGATTCTGGTCACGCACGGGCACGGGGATCACCTCGGCGCCGCCGCGGCCACGGCCGCGGGACGCGCCGTGCCCATCCGGCGCTGGGGCGCCGGCGACGCACCGCTTGCGGACGGCGAGCGGGTGGAGGAGGGCGGCGTCGCGCTGCGCGCGCTCTACACGCCCGGTCACGCGGCCGACCACGTCGTCTTCCACTGGGAGGCGGAGCGGGTGCTGTTCTCGGGCGACCTCATCCTCGGGACGGGGACGGTCGTCCTGCAGGCACGGGAGGGCGCGCTCGAGGAGTATCTCGCGTCGCTCGAGCGCGTGGCGCGCCTCGATCTCGCGGTGATCGCGCCGGGACACGGGCCCCTGATCGAAGATCCGGCCGCGCGCATCGCCGGGTATCTCGCCCACCGGCGGATGCGCGAAGGGCAGGTGCTCGAGGCGCTGGCCGGCGGCGCGCGGACGCCCGGTGAGATCGTCGGGGTGATCTACCGGGACCTCGATCCGGCCCTGCACCCCGCGGCCGAGCACACGGTGCGCGCCCACCTGATGAAGTTGGTGCGGGAAGGACGCGCCCGCCGCGAGGGGAACCGGTATCACCGGCCGTAACATCGCAGCGAAAGACGACGTCAGCGACAGGCGGAGGCGCAGCATGGCGGTACCGACGGCGACGCAGGCGATGACCGATCGACGGGGCCGGCCGATCCGGATCGGCGACAAGGTCCAGGGCCCCGGGCTCGAGGCGCCCGCGGTCGTGCAGGTGGCCGATCCGAGGTACGGTACCCTGGTCGTGCTGGTGGCCGGCCGCGCGAACCAGCAGATGGGGCGGATGGTGCGCGCGGACACGGTGGAAGTCACCGGATCCTGACAGGGGCGCCCGAACTGGGATAAACGTGACGGCGCCGCTCAAACCCTACATGTCCATGTCGTCGGGGTTGTAGCCGCCCGGAGCCGGCGCACCGCCGCCGCCCCTCTTCTTCTCGCGCTTCTCGACGACCAGCGCTTCGGTCGTGAGCAGCAGGCTCGCGACGCTCGCCGCGTTCTGGAGCGCGAGGCGCGTGACCTTGGTCGCATCGATGATCCCGGCCTTCACCATGTCCTCGAACTTCCCGGTCGCGACGTTGTAGCCGATGCCCGGCTTCTCGGCCCGGATGTGCTCGACGATCACCGCGCCCTCCACCCCCGCGTTCGCGGCGAGCCACTTCGCCGGCTCGCTGATCGCGCGGCGGATGATCGACACGCCGATCTGCTCGTCGCCGTCGTCGGCGTCCACCTTGTCGAGGGCCTTCGCGATGTTGAGCAGTGCCGTGCCGCCGCCCGGCACGATGCCTTCCTCGACGGCGGCCTTGCTGGTGCTCAGCGCGTCCTCGAAGCGGTGCTTCTTCTCCTTGAGCTCGGTCTCCGTGGCCGCGCCGACCTTGATCTGCGCGACGCCGCCGGCGAGCTTCGCGAGCCGCTCCTGGAGCTTCTCGCGGTCGTAGTCGGACGTGGTCGTCTCGATCTCTTTCTTGATCTGGGCGATCCGGCCCTGGATGTCCTTGCGCGCGCCCTTGCCCTCGATGACGGTGGTCTCTTCCTTGCCGACGCGCACCTTGGCGGCGCGTCCCAGCATCTCGGTCTCCACGCTCTCGAACTTGATGCCGATGTCGTCGCTCACGACCTTGGCGCCGGTCAGCACGGCCATGTCGCCGAGCATCGCCTTCCGCCGGTCGCCGTACCCCGGCGCCTTCACGGCGACGCAGGGCAGGATGCCGCGCAGCTTGTTGACGACCAGCGTCGCCAGCGCCTCGCCCTCGACGTCCTCGGCGATCACGACGAGCGGCTTGCCGAAGCGCATGACCTTCTCCATCACCGGCACGATATCTTTGACGGCGCTGATCTTCTTGTCGGTGATGAGGATGTAGGGATCTTCGAGCACGGCGTCCATCTTTTCGGGGTCGGTGACCATGTACGGGGAGATGTAGCCGCGGTCGAACTGCATCCCCTCGACCACTTCCACGGCCGTCTCGATGCCCTTGGACTCCTCGATCGTGATCACGCCGTCCTTGCCGACCTTGTCCATCGCCTCGGCGATGATCTGGCCGATCTCGGGATCGTTGCCGGCGATGCTCGCGACGTGCGCGATGTGCTCTTTGCCCTCGAGCGGGATGCTGATCTTCTTGAGCTCGGCCACGAGCGCGTCCACGGCCTTGTCGATGCCGTGCTTGACGATCATCGGGTTGGCGCCGGCGGCGACGTTCTTGAGGCCTTCCTTGACGATGGCGTGCGCGAGCACCGTCGCGGTCGTCGTGCCGTCACCGGCGGCGTCGTTGGTCTTGCTCGCCACTTCCTTGACGAGCTGCGCGCCCATGTTCTCGTTGGGATCGTCGAGCTCGATCTCCTTCGCCACCGTGACGCCGTCCTTGGTGATCGTCGGAGATCCCCACTTCTTTTCGAGGACGACGTTGCGGCCTTTGGGACCGAGCGTCACGCGCACGGCGCTGGCGACTTTCTCGACGCCGCGCTCGAGCGCCTTACGCGCGTCCTCATCGTACAGCAGCATCTTTGCGGGCATAGCGGCAGCCTCCTCATTCCGGGTGTTTTAGCACTCACAGGGGTAAAGTGCTAACCGACTCTATTGTCATCCGATTGCCGCACCATATCAAGAACATGAGATTGAGAAAAACCCCAATTTTGATGTATTATATGCTCAATGCTTGATAATCCGTCGCTTTTCTCTCGTTATCGTGGGCATACGGAAGGCCAGAGAAGAGGGGCATTTCGTGGGCCCGTCAAAACAACGACCGTACTCACGGCGCAGGCGGCGGGGAGCGGGGGCGTTCCGGTGAGGCGGCGGCAGTGGCAGTACGGCTTCGCGATTCTGCTGCTGCTCGCCGGTTTTCTTTTTGTGCTGCAGATTCGCGCCAATCAGGCCCTTCGAGCCGGCGCCGCGCTGCCTTCCCGGCGGCTGGAGGATCTCACCGTCCTTCTCCGCCGCCAGCAGGAAGCCGACCGGAGCCTGCGCGACGAGCTCGCGTCGCTCCGGAAGAAGCTCGACGACTACCGCGCCGCCGCGGCCGGCGGCGAGAGCATCACCGAGCAAATGCGGCATGAAGTCGCGCAGTTGTGGTTTGTGCTCGGCCGCCAACCTGTCCAAGGTCCGGGATTGGTGGTCACGCTCGCGGCCTCGCCGCGGCGGGTGGTGACGCCGCAGGCGCAGGATGTCTCCGCCGTGGTCAACGAGCTGTGGGCGGCCGGGGCGGAGGCTGTAGTCGTGAACGGGGTGCGGGTCCTCGCCGTGGAGGGCTTCGCCGCCGATCCGGGAGGCGTGCGGTTCCGCACCTGGGTGCTGCGCGACCCCTTCAAGATCGTCGCGATCGGCGATCCCGCCACGCTCGAGGGCGCCTTATTGGTTCGCGGGGGCCTCGTCGACGGCCTCGAGGGTGTGGGCCTCAACGTGACGCTGTCGCGATCCGCCCGCCTCGACGCGCCGGCCTCGGACAAGCCGTTGCGGTTTCATTACGCGCATCCGGCCGGGCCGCCTTAAGCCCGCGCCCGTCGCCAAAAACGATCGGCGGCCGCCGCCAAGTGCGAGTGCACGCTCGCTCTTGGCTGTCACAGCCGCCGATATCCCCGTCCTAGAGACGCATCCGCTCTTCGGCCCGAGCCGCATCTGCTCTTGTTGCCGCGTCCGAGCGTTGCGGAGCGCTCCCATCGAGACGGGAGCAAACCATAACATGGCACGTCTCGAACTGTCAATCGAAACTGTAACTCGTTCGCGTACCCTTGTTCCGGCGCTGGCGTCGCAGGTGGGCGGCGGGAGGGCCCGTTCGGCACCCACCCGAACCTCTTCCGCCGGATGAACGGCGGTGAGCACATCGGGGGAAGCGCGACGCAGGCCGGCGCCGTCGCGGGCGGGACCGGGACGCTGGCGCCTGCGTACCGGATCGCTGTCCGCGATCTGCGCGCGTGTTACAATCCGGACGGCATCGTGGCGGGGCGCCTCAAGTTCAACGCCTACTGGGCGCGCGACGGCCTGTGGGCGGTGTTCGGGGCGCTCGCGCTCGGGGACGCGGCGCAGGCGCGCGCCGAACTCGAGATGTTCGCGCGGTACCAGCCGCCCTCCGGCAGCATCCCGGTCCGCGTCGAGTTCGTGGGACACCACCTGAGCGGCTACAACACGCTGCGCACCCGCCCGAGGGTCGTCGGCCGCGCCGGCGGGCTCTTTCGCGATCCCGTCGACACCGCGGCGCTCTTTGTCCTCGCGATCAACGAGTATCTCGTCTTCACCGGCGATCTGGCGGTGTGCGCCGGGCTCCTGCCCGCCGCGGATCGCGCGCTCAGCTGGCTGGGCACGCAGGATCGCGACCGCGACGGCCTGCTCGAGACGCACTATCTCGCGGATTGGATGGACTCGATCATGAAGCGCACCCAGGTGTTCAATATCAACGTCATGTACTACGCAGGGCTGCGGGCGTTCGCCGCGCTGGCGCACGCCACGGGCGAAGCGGCCGCGGCCGTGCGCGCGGCCGCGGCGGCGGATGCGGTCCGCGCGCGCCTCGTGGCCGTCTTCTGGAACGGCGACTACTTTCTTGATTGGGTGCACGGCCGGCGCCACGGAGGGTTCTCATCGGACGGCAACATCGTGGCGATCTTTTTCGGGGCCGCGACCGAGGACCAGGCGCGGCGCATCCTCGCGCACATCGCGTCCCGGGAGCTCGACGTCGACACGCCGCTGCGGACCTGCGATCCGGTCTACCCGTGGTGGCAGGTGTATCCGATGTACTATCTGGCCGGCATCCCCGACTATCATCGGACGCTTGTGTGGCCGTGGCTCGGAACGCTCAATGCGATCAACAAGGCGCGGCTGGGCGACCGGGCGGCCGCGGTGCGCGACCTCGAGCGGATCGGCGGCTGGTACGTGCGCAGCGGCGCCGTGAACGAGGTGTACCTGGCGACCGGCATACCGGTCTCGCGCCGGTTCTACTCGTCCGAGGTGCCGTTCGCCTGGAACGCCGCCTTCTACGTGTACGCGCTGCGCGTGCTCGGGCTCGCGCCTGCCTGCCGACAGGCGGCAGGCCACCATGAAACTTAAGCGGACTTCGCTGTGAGCCGCGGGCGCTGGCGCACGTGGGCGGCGCTGCTGCTGCCGGTCATCGCGCTGGTGGCACTCCTCGCCGCCGCGTCGGTGCGTCGCGACCGCGCCCTCGCGATCGGCGCGGCGCTCGCGCGGGGCGACACGCCGCCCGTGCCGGCGGTGGTACTGCGCGCGCTGCCGGCGGGGCAGTCCCCGTCGTCGCCGGGCGAGGTCGCGCTCCGATCGCTGCGCGGCCATCCGGTCGTCCTCAACTTCTGGGCATCGTGGTGCGCGCCGTGCCGCGCGGAAACCCCGCTGCTCGAGCGCCTGGCGCGCGACTACGAAGCCCGCGGGCTGCTCGTTGTGGGGGTGGACACGCAGGATCTCGAGGCCCCGGCGCGGGCGTTTCTCGGCCAGTACGGGGTGACGTACCTCAACCTGCGCGATCCGGACGGCGGCGTGGGACGGCTGTTCGGCACGACCGGCGTCCCGGAGACGTTCTTTATCGATGCGGCCGGCCGGATCCAGGGCAAGTTTCCGGGCGAACAGCTCGACCCGGCGATCTGGCGCCGGGCCGCGGACGCGTTATTGGCCGGCCGCCGCCCCGTCCCCTAGTACCCGTTGCCGGGATAGCTCCACAGATGGCGTCCGATCGGATTGCGGACGCCGGGCGTGATCCCGGCCGGCAGCACGTCTACCCCGTCGGGCACGTTCAGGTAACCCGGCGCCGTGCCCGGCGCGTCCGTGTGGCCGTACTGCCAGACGATCTTGTTGGTCGACGGGTCGATGACGATGACCCGGTGACGGAAATCGTCGTTCAACAGCACCATCCGGTTGGGCAGCTGCACCGCGAGCGACGGGTGGTTGAGCTTGCCCTCGCCGGAGGCGACGCGATACTGCCAGAGCAGCTTGCCGGCCGGCGACATGATCACCACGGCGCCGGGGTTGGTGTAGAACGCGCAGATCACGTTCCCGTCGGGCGTGAAGTTGGCATCGGACGGGTACCACAGCGATTTCGGGAAGGCCAGCGTCCACACGACCCGGCCCTCACGGTCGAGCAGGATGGCGTTGTTCCCGTTGATCTGAGTGACGAGCATGCCCTGGCCGGGCGCGGGGAAGTCTCCGTTCGGCGCTGAGAAATAGGCGGGCGGGTTGATCCGCATGACGCCCGTGTGGCCGTATTGTTTGACGATGCGCTTCGACTGCCGGTCGATGAATACGATGCGCTGATTCTTGATGTCGGCGGCCGTGATGAGGCCGCCGTCCCGCTCGTACAGAAACGCGTCGTCGGGGGTGTTCAGAAACCCGGGCGCGCTGCCCGGCACGCCGGGATGTCCGTACGACCAGACGATCTTGCGCGTGTTGAAGTCGATGATCGAGATGAGGTGGTGGTCCTCTTCATTGGTGATGATCTCGTCCCAATGCGGTCCGAAGAACACGTCGTCGTCGTCCCGGAGCGGCGAGGGCTGGCCGGGCTCGGGCATCTGCCAGACGATGCGCTTGTCCGGCGTGACGAGCAGGATGCGGTTGTTCGAGGCGTCGGCAATGAGGACGTCGGACGATAGGTACTTGTGGGGTGCCCGGCTGCCCCACGGTAGGGCGGCGGCGGGTGACGGAGTCGTCGGCGTCACGCCGGCGGGCCCGGGCCGCGCGGCGGGTCCGGGTGAAGGCACCGGCCGGGTGGTCGTAGGCCGGCCGCAGGCCGCCAATAGGGCCGCGGCGGCCAGGGCGGCCAGCAGGGCGTAGGATCCTCGGAGTCTCATGAACACGGCCCACGATAGCATAAGTGGAGGCGGGCGACGATTCTTGACAACCCGTACCCTGAGGCTTAAGATTGCTTAGGACGGTCCAGTCCTAGTACCAGACAGTACTACGTCTGGGCGGCGGATCGCCGGGTGCGGCAATGCGACGGGAATGTGGCAATCGGGTGCGGATCTTGGACGCCGCGGCGAGGCTGTTCCATCGCCGGGGCTTCCAGCCGACGTCGCTTGATGAGATCGTGGCCGCGAGCGGGGTCTGCCGGAGCAACCTCTACTACCATTTCGCGAGCAAGGAAGAGCTGGGCTTGGCCGTGCTGGACCGCCTCGCGGAGCGCTTTGGGGCGGACGTGATCGAAGGTACGCTTCGGGACGAACGCGTCCCGGCACGGCGGCGCCTCGAACGATTCCTCGCGGCCGTCACGGACGGGCTCGAGGCCGGCGCAGTCAGCCGTGGGTGTCCCTTCGGGAATCTCGTCGCGGAGCTCGCAGGCGACCACCCCGAGTTTCGGGCGCGCCTCGGCGAGTTGTTTCACAAATGGGAAGAGGCCGTCGTGGCGTGCCTGCGGGACGGCGTCCGCGGCGGCGACTTCCGGTCCGACCTCGACGTCGACCGCGTCGCGACCACGCTGGTGAGCCAGCTTGAAGGCGCAGTGCTGCTCAGCAAAGCGTACGGCCACGCCGGCCCGGTACGGGCGGTGCAGGCGACGCTGATACTTCTCGAGAGCAGGTGAACATCGTGGAAAATGCACGTGAAACAGAGACAACGGCGCCCGCGAACGTGGTGCGGACGCTGGTGCCCAACGGCCGGCTCGGCAACCCCGCGCCGTCCGTGCCGGATACGCGCGTCTCGCCCGAGGCGGCGCTCCTCGATGAGATGGTGAAGGCCCACCTCGACGCGCTGTATCGCACCGCCATGCGGTTGACGGGGCGCCCGCAGGACGCCCAGGATCTCGTGCAGGAGACGTTTTTGCGGGCGTGGCGATCGCTGCACACCTACCGCGCCGGCACCAATCCGAAGGCGTGGCTGTTCCGGATCTTGCACAACGCGCACATCGACCGCTACCGCGCGACGACGCGCACCGTCCCGACCGTCGATGAGCTCGAGGGGCAGGACCCCGCGTTCGTCGTGCACGAGACTCCGGAGACCCTCGTCGCCGATACGGTGATGGAGGCGGAGGTGCGCGACGCGCTGATGAAGCTGCCCGAGGTGTTCCGGGCCTGCGTGGTGCTCGCGGACCTCGAGGGCTTCAGCTATCAGGAGATTGCGAACACGCTCGGGATCCCGCGCGGGACGGTGATGAGCCGGCTCTTCCGCGGCCGCCGCGCGATGCGGAAAACGCTCGCGGGATACGCTCGCACGCACGGGCTCGCCCGCGCGAACTAGCCCGCTACAGCCAGGGGTATCGGGGGTCGCGGTACATGCGGCCGTGGTCGAGGCCGGCCGCGACCAACTGCCCCAGCAATTCGACGATGTGGCCGTGCAACCGGGCCGGCACCGCGTCGGCCCCGGGATCGAGCAGGCCCGCCGTGTTGTGCGCGCCCGCGTCCGAGCACCGCTCGTAGACGCGGGCGTCGATGAGGCGATCGTGGAGTACGTCGGGCCGCCCCAGCAGTAGGGCCATCGCCGCTTCGATCCCGTAGGCGCCCCAGTTCGAGACGCCGGCCGTTACGAGGACGTCGGTCTCGATCTGGGACACCGCCGTTCCGCCGCACGGACACGCACACCGGCGCGCCGTCGGCACGGCGCGCAGCACCGCGTCCCGGATCGGGGCGCATCCGAGCTCGTTTCCGCCGTCGGCCACCGCGATCGTGAGTACGCCCGCGTCCCGCGCCGCCGCAAACAACACGTCGATCTTGCCGCAGTGCGCCGTCAGGCTCTTGCCGTCCGCCTGGTGGTACTGCCGGTGTTCGTTGGCGCCCGGCCGCTCGATTGCGATCAGCGCCGGCGGACGGAGAGTTTCGAGCACCTCGCGTGAGCGGGCCGCGGCCTCGTCCCACTCCAGCGGAAACGGGATCACGGCCGCGGTCGTGGGCAGGTCGCGCGCCTCGCCGAGGGGTCGCACGTAGAGACCCGCGCCCCGGACCGCCGCGGCACAGAGCTCCACATTGCCGGGATCCGTAACGATCACCGGCCGCGCGCCGACCGCAAGCACAAGCGCCCGCGCGAAGGTCGCGGTACCGACCGGTCCGTCCTGTTCGCCGATGAACCACGGGGACATCGGGAACCCGGTCGCGAGCACCACGGTGTCGCCGCGGTGCACGCGGGAGAGCAGACGGGCGGCGGCTTCGAGGCAAAGCGGACCGTCCTGGAGGGCTCGCGCGGCGGGGTAGAGTTCGTCGATCACGCCGCGCCCCGCGGGGTCCGTGGCGACGAGGCGATCGATGCTCTCGCCGGTCTTCCGCTGCTCGGCCGTCGGCGTGCTCACGGGCTCCCTAATGCCACGACGGGCGAAGCCGTTCCTTCAGCCAGGAAGGAGAGCGCGCCGCGTGACGCCAACCGGTTCGCAGTGAGACGCGTCGGCGGATCACGCCGAATGGGGGGGCCGGAGATGGATGAGTCAGCGGCGTGGCCGGCGTTGCCGCTCGCGGAGTGGCGCGAGACGCGCGAGACGTTGCACATGTGGACGCAGATTCTCGGCAAGATCCGCCTCAAGCTCACGCCGCACCTCAATCACTGGTGGCAGGTGCCGTTCTACCTGACGTCGCGCGGTTTGACCACCACGCCGATCCCGTACGGCGACGGCACCTTCGACGCGACGTTCGATTTCATCGACCACGTGCTGGTGTTCCAGACGAGCGGCGGCCGGACCGAGACGATCGCGCTCCGGCCCCGATCGGTCGCCGACTTCTATCACGACGTCGTTCGGACGCTCCAGCGGCTCGCGATCGACGTCAGAATCTGGACGAAGCCGTCGGAATACCCGGACCCGATCCGCTTTGAGGAGGACACCCGGCACGCCGCGTACGACGCGGCGTACGCGCACCGGTTCTGGCGGATTCTGCTGCGCGCCGACACCATCTTGAAGGAGTTCCGGGGGCGCTTCATCGGCAAGGCGAGTCCGGTCCATTTCTTCTGGGGAGGCTTCGATCTGGCCGTGACGCGTTTTTCGGGCCGCCGGGCGCCGGCTCGCCCGGAGGCCGACTTCATGACCCGGGAAGGGTATTCCCACGAGGTGAGCAGCGCCGGATTCTGGACCGGGAGCGGCAGCGTGACCGATGCCGCGTTTTACTCGTACGCCGCGCCGGAGCCGCCCGGCTTCAAGGACGTCCGCATCCGTCCCGCGGCGGCGTCCTACAACGACGAGTTCTCCAACTGGGTGTTGATGTACGAGGACGTGCGCTCCATGGAGGACCCGCGGGCCGTGGTGCTCGACTTCCTTCAGAGTACATACGAGGCGGCCGCGATGCTCGGGAAATGGGACCGCGAGAACCTGGAATTTCGGTAGGACGACCGGCGTAGGGGTTATCGAGAGTACGACGGCTGACATTCCCGGAGACGTGTATGGCGGCGGGAACTTGTACACATCTGAATCAGATCCACAAGGTGACCCCCTCGGGCAAGGGCTGCAAGGAGTGTCTGGAGATGGGCGATACCTGGGTGCATCTCCGGTTGTGCCTGACGTGCGGTCACGTCGGATGCTGCGATGACTCGAAGAATCGTCACGCGACCAAGCATTTTCACGCGACGCGGCATCCGATCATCCAGTCGTTTGAGCCCGGCGAGGACTGGCGGTGGTGCTACATCGATGAGATCGTGCTTTGACGAAGCGCGCGGGATATGGTGGGCCGTGTAGGACTCGAACCTACAACCTTGGGATTAAGAGTCCCCTGCACCGCCAGTTGTGCTAACGGCCCCCGCGCCATTCTATCCTGTTTGACGCCGCCCGACAAGCGGCCGTAAAATCGTCGAAGGCGCGCCGCGGGCGTGGCGGAACCCGGCAGACGCACCAGGCTTAGGACCTGGTGGGCCGAGAGGCTCGTGGGGGTTCAAATCCCTCCGCCCGCACCACCGGCCGGCGCCTGCCGCGTCCGCGCCTCCGGGATGACCTCGCAGACCGCGTTGTAGTCGGGTTCTCCGCAGCTCGGATCGTAGTGCCCGGTCCGGATCAGGGCATTGGCTTCGGGCCAATGCGCGGCCAGGTTGCCCGGGCCGATGTCGGCGATGCGCACGCGGCCGCGGAACTCTCCGGCTTCTGACCGCAGCCGCACCGGGTCGCCCGTCCGGACGCCGAGCCGCGCCGCGTCCTCCGGCGCCATGAGCACGTCGTCGCGCGCGGCGCCCGTGAGCGGGTCGCGATCGTCCCAGACCATACTGTTGAACTGGCTGCCGCGGCGGGTGCTCAAATAGAACGCGCCGTGCGGCAGGGTCCGTTCGGGCCAGCGCGGGATCACGAAATGGCCCTTCTGATCGGGCGTGTTGAACCGGCCGCCGGCGCACAGCCGCGGGCCGCCCCACTGGATCTGATCGCCTTTCCGGTGAAGGTGCTGGATCCCGTCGTAGGCGGGGACGACGCGGGCGATCTCCTCCCGAATCTGCGGGGTGCCGGCGAAGTGGATCTGTGCCTGGCGCTCCGGGAAGACCCGTTCGGCGATGCGCATCGGAATCTCCCACTCCGGCTTCGCCTCGCCGATCCGCCGTCCGGGAATCTCCGGGCTGAAGATGATGCGGCGCTCGGTCGTGGTCTCGGTCACGCCGCCGGGCGTCTCATACCGCGTGGCGCCCGGCAGCACGACGGAGACCTCCCCGGGATCGAGCAGCATCATCGGATTGACGACGATGTCTTGGAAGATGCGTACGGGCACGCGCGCCAGCGCCTCGCGCACATACGCCGGATCGGGCATCGTCTCCAGGAAGTTGCCGCCCGCGCAGTAGAGGATGTCGAGCTTTCCGTCGTGCGCGGCGTGAATCGCCGCCGGTGCGGTCAGGCCGGGGGTGCCGGGCACGTCGAACCCCCACAAGTCGCGCATCAGCGCCGCCGTTCGCGGGTCGCCGACGCGCCGGCCCAGCCCGTAGGTGTCCGGCACCGCCCCGACCTCCGCGCCGCCCTGCACGCCGGAGTGGCCTCGAATCGGATTGAGGCCGGTGTGGGGGCGGCCGATCCGCCCCATCGCCAGTGCCAGGTTGCTGATCGCGAACACGTTCTGCTGCCCGTGCTCGTGCTGGGTGACGCCCATCGACCACGTCGTGATCGATGTGGCCGCGCCGGCGTAGAGGTCCCCGAACCGGCGCATCTCCGCGGCCGGCGTCCCCGCGGCGCGCTCGAGCTGCTCCCACGACAGCGACTGCGCGTGCGCACGCAGCGGTTCGAACTCCGCGGTGCACGCCGCGATGAACTCGTGATCGACCCGGTCGCGTTCGGTCAGGTGTTTGAGCGCGCCGGTAAAGAACGCGGCGTCGCCCCCGTTGGTCACCCGGAAGTACTCGTCCATGATCCGCGTGCCGAACAGCGCGCTGTCCCACGAGGAGGGGACCCAGTACCGGTCGAGCCCGTTCTCCCGATACGGGTTGACGACGACGACGCGGGTGCCGTGCTTCTTCGCCTCGTCGATGTATTTCATCGCCACCGGTTGGTTGTTGGCGAGGTGCTGCCGACGAGGACAAGCAGATCGGTGCCGATCCAGTCGCTGTAGGAACACGTCGTCGCGCCGTACCCGATCGTCGCGCCGAGGCCCGAGGTGCTCGGCGCGTGGCAGACGCGGGCCGCGTTGTCCACGTTGTTGGTGCCGAGGAAGCGCGCCGCTTTATTGAAGACAAAGTATGTCTCGTTCGGCATGCCGCGCGAAGTCATGTAAAAGTAGATGCGATCCGGATCCGTCCGCGCGGTTCGGCGCAGGGCGTCCGCGCAGATGTCGAGGGCCTCGTCCCACGATACGCGCCGGTACCCCGGCGCGCCACGCCGCCAGATCATCGGATAGGGCAGACGCCCCAACGCGCGGAGGTCCCGCGCGGCGCGAGGGCGCAGGGCCCCCGGGTCTTCGAGCACGCGGCCGTCGGCCGCGGGCATCGTGTTCAGGCGCAGCATCTTCAATCGAATGGTGCAGAGGTGGATGCCGCTGATCGTCCAGTCGCGGAGCCCCACGGTGCCCAGGGCGCAGCCGTCGCAGCACCCGTCGTTGAGGATGCGCCAGGCGTACGGCAGCTGATCGAGGTTCTGCCGCAGCACCTTGGCCATCTCGAGATAATGGTTGGGCTTGGTATACCCCAGCCCGATCGGCGATGGGCCGACATACCGGCGCGTCGACCCCCGCCGCGATTTGCGCGTGCCTGTCATCGGCTCCCTTCCACGGGCCGGCGCTCCCGTCGCTCCGCACCTCGTCCGGTCTTCACAAACGCCGTGACACCTCCTGCCCGGTCTGGTGCGAGACCTCCTGCCCCGTCTGGGCGGGACCTCCGGCCGCTTCTGGGCCTGCGGCGCGGGCCAAAGATGCGCCTCCTGCAGGCGCTCCCGATGGAGCGGGTGAACCCCTGTGTCGCGGTGCAGCGGTCCTCATCCGCACGCGTCCGGGGAGGCTCGGCCGATGAAGACGAAAGCCGCGGTGCTCTTTGAGGCGGGCCGGAAGCTCGAGCTCCGCGACGTGGAGGTGCGGCCGCCGAAAGCCGGCGAGGTCCTGGTTCGCATGGCGGCGGCGGGCGTCTGTCACAGCGATCTGCACGTCATGACGGGACACCTGTACGCGCCGCTGCCGGCGGTGCTGGGGCACGAAGGGGCCGGCGTCGTGGAGGAGCTCGGCCCCGGCGTCGCGTCGCTCCGGCCGGGCGATCACGTGATTCCGCTCTGGCGGCTGAGCTGCGGCGAATGCGAGTACTGCACCGCGGGCCGGCCGGCGCTGTGCCCGTCGGGCACCGCGGTCCGGATGACCGGGTACCTGCCGGACGGGACGACGCGGTTTGCGCTCGGCGACACCGAGCTCAAGCACTTCGCCGGCGTGTCCAGTTTCTCGCAGTACTCCGTGATGCCGGAGAAGGCGCTGCTCAAGATCCCGGCCGACCTGCCGCTCGACCGCGCGGCCCTCTTCGGCTGCGCGGTGATCACGGGCGTCGGCGCCGTGGTCAACGCCGCGAAGGTCCGGCCGGGGACGAGCGTCGCCGTGTTCGGCGCGGGCGGGATCGGGCTCAACGCGATCCAGGGCGCCGCGCTCGCGGGAGCCGCGTCGATCGTCGCGGTGGACGTGCTGCCGCGGAAATTGGAGTACGCGCGCCAGTTCGGCGCGACGCACACCGTCGACGCGTCCGCGGAGGATCCGGTGGCGCGGATCCGGTCGCTGACCGGCGGCCGCGGCGTGGACTACGCGTTCGAGGCGATCGGCGTGCCGCGGGTCATGCGGCAGGCCTACGACGTGCTGGCGAAGCGCGGCACCGCCGTTATCATCGGCGTCACACCGATGACGACCGAGGTGGCGGTCCCCGTGATGTCGCTGGTGTTCGAGGAACGCGTGCTCACCGGATCGGTCTACGGGTCGAGCCGGCCGCGGGTCGACATTCCGAAGCTGATCGATCTTTACCGGGGCGGCCGGCTCAAACTCGACGAGCTGCTCACCCGCACGTACCCGTTCGAGAAAATCAACGCGGCGTATGAAGCGTTGGAGCGTGGAGAGGTCGCGCGCAGCGTCGTGGTGTTTTGAGGCCCGCAATCCTTGACCGTGGCTGGGACGCCCAGTATACTGCGCCGGGGATGTGGCGCCTCGACGACTCCCCACCGTCGAGGCGCTGGTTGTTTCCGGTGAAGGAGCAGCTGAGACGATGAAGGTGGAAATGCGGACCGAGCCCGCGAGCCGCGTGGTGCTCGAGATCGACGTGGCCGAAGATGCCGTCGCGCGCGCCATGGACCAGGCGTACGCGCAGCTCGTCCATCGCGTGCAGGTGCCGGGGTTCAGGCGCGGCAAGGCGCCTCGGCCGATCTTGGAGCGGCACGTCGGCACGGAGACCCTCCGCGAGGAAGCGCTGCGGCAGCTCGTGCCGGAGCAGTATTCCGAGGCCGTCGCGCAGACCGGCGTGTCGCCGATCACGCGTCCGTCGATCGAAGTCAAGGACGCGCCCGACGGCCGGGGCCTGCACCTCACGGCCACCGTCGACGTCTATCCCGCGATCTCGCTTCCCGACTACCGGCAGATCCGGGTCGCCGCCGAGCAGACGCCCGTGACGGACGAGGACGTCGACCGCGCGATCGAGGACATCCGGGCGCGGCACGGGCGGCTCTCGAGCGTCGCCGAGCCGGCCCGCCGCGGCGACTTTGTGCTGCTCACCGTCGTCTCGGTGCCGGAGGGCCACGAGCGGCTCCAGCCCGGCAAGGAGCTCCTGGTCGAGGTGGGCGGCGGGCTGCTGCCCGAGCTGGTCGAGACCGCGCTCGAAGGCGCGTCGGCCGGCGACGAGCGGACCGCCGAACTTCCCGGCGCCACTCAGCCGGTCGTGGTGCGTGTGGGGGATGTCCGGCGTAAGGAACTGCCGCCGCTGGACGACGCCTTCGCCCGTACGGTCTCGGACCGCCAGACCCTCGCGGAGCTGCGGGAGGCCCTGCGCGAGAAGATCGCCGCGGAGCGGACGGCCGAGGAGAGCCGCGCGCTCCGTGAGCGCGTCCTCGATGCGGTGCTGGCGCAGGCCACGTTCGACGTGCCGGAAAGCCTCGTCGAGCGTGAGGTCGAGCGCATGCTCGACGACCTCGCCGACCACCTCCGCAGCCGCGGCCTGACCTTGGAGTCGTACGCGCGCGCGCTCGAGAAGGACGAGGCGGCGCTTCGCGCCGACATGCGCGAGGGCGCCCTCCGGCGCGTCCGCAGCCGTCTCTCGCTCGAAACTATCGCGGAACGCGAGGCGTTGAGCGTCTCCGAGGAGGAGATGCGCGCCGAGGTCGAGAACCTCGCTGCCGAACTGAAACAGGACGTCGCGAAGGTGCAGGCCTGGCTGGCCGAGGGTGGCCGGCAAGAGGGCCTGCGGGAGACCCTGCTGCGGCGCAAAGCAATGGCCTTTCTGGTCGACGCGGTTTCGGGCGCCGGAACACCCGCGGCGGCGGGTTCAGCGCCGGAGCCGGCCCCCCCGAGCTCTCCATGATCGTCCGCGGACCCCGAACGGAGGACAGCTGAACCCGTGTATGTACCCATGGTTGTGGAGCAAACGGCCCGGGGCGAGCGCGCCTACGACATCTACTCGCGCCTCCTTAAGGAACGCCTCATCTTCATCGGCGGTGGCATCGAGGATGAGATGGCCAACCTCATCATCGCTCAGCTGTTGTACCTCGACTACGAAGATCCGGAGAAGGAAATCCAACTCTACGTGAACAGCCCGGGCGGGTCCGCGACCGCGGGGCTGGCGATCTACGACACGATGCAGTACCTGCACTGCCCGGTGTCCACGATCTGCGTCGGCCTGGCGGCCAGCGCGGGGGCCATCATCCTGGCCGGCGGAACGAAAGGCCGGCGCTTCTCGCTTCCCTACTCCCGGGTGATGATCCACCAGCCGTGGGGCGGGGCGCAGGGGTCGGTCGCGGATATTAACATTCAGACCAAGGAGTTTATCGCGATCCGCCAAATCTTGGATGAAATCCTGGCCAAGCACACGGGCCAGCCGCGGGAGCGGATCGAGAAGGACACGGACCGGAACTTCTGGATGAGCGCGACGGAGGCCAAAGAGTACGGGCTCGTCGACGACGTGATTCAGCCCCGGCAGCCCAGCCCGGCGCCGGGACAGCAGGGGCAGCCGGTGCGGTAGCCGAGAGCCCGGGGTCCCCGAGCGGCCGCGTCAGGTCCGCGGCGTCTCGGGTGGGGCCGGCTAGGGGGAGACGCGGCAATGTTCAAGGCGGGCGACGAGCGGGACCGCACGAAGTGTTCGTTCTGCGGCAAGACGCAGGAGCAGGTCGGCACGCTCGTGGCCGGCCCGGGCGTGTACATCTGCGACGAGTGCATCGAGCTCTGCAACGAGATCATCGAAGAGAAGCTCGCGGGGCCGCAGCCCGCCGCGAAGCCCCGGGCGATTCCCAAGCCGCATGAGATCTATCAGACTCTCTGCCAGTACGTGATCGGCCAGGAGCGCGCGAAGAAGGCGCTGTCGGTCGCGGTCTACAACCACTACAAGCGGATCGCGTCGCACACGAAGCGGGGCAGCGAGGTCGAGCTCGCGAAGAGCAACATCCTCCTGATCGGGCCGACCGGCTGCGGCAAGACCCTGCTGGCGCAGACGCTCGCCCGGATCCTCGACGTGCCGTTTGCGATCGCGGATGCCACGTCGCTGACCGAGGCCGGCTACGTCGGCGAGGACGTCGAGAACATTCTGCTGCGCCTCATCCAGGCGGCCGACTACGACGTCAAGCGCGCCGAGCGCGGGATCGTCTACATCGACGAGGTCGACAAGATCGCGCGGAAGTCGGAGAACCCCTCGATCACGCGCGACGTGTCGGGCGAGGGCGTGCAGCAGGCGCTCTTGAAGATCCTCGAGGGCACGACGGCCAACGTGCCGCCGCAGGGCGGGCGCAAGCACCCCCACCAGGAATTCATCCAGATCGACACCACGAACATCCTGTTCGTCTGCGGCGGGGCCTTCGACGGCCTCGACCGCATCATCGAGTCGCGCATCCGGGTCGCCAGCATCGGCTTCGGGGCGGAGATCCAGCCGAAGCGCGAGCACCGTGTCGGGGCGCTGCTGGCGCAGGTCATGCCGCAAGACCTGCTGCGGTACGGCCTGATCCCCGAGTTCATCGGCCGCCTGCCGGTGGTGACGCCGCTCGAGCCGCTGACGGAGCCGGACCTCGTCACGATCCTGGTCGAGCCGCGCAACGCGCTCGTCCGGCAGTACCAGAAGATCCTCGAGATGGACGGGGTGGAGCTCGTGGTCGCCGACGACGCCCTGCGGGCCATCGCCCGCCAGGCGATGACGCGCAACACCGGCGCGCGGGGCCTGCGGACCATCATCGAGGAGATCATGCTCGACATCATGTACGACATCCCGGAACGGGGCGACGTCAAACGCTGCCTGATCACCCGGGAGACGGTGGACAGGCGGTCGGAGCCGCTGCTGCTGACCGCGGCTGATCTCAAGAAACTGGCCAAGGAGAAACCGGCCTGAGACGCCGCCGCAGAAGTCGATACGGACTCGACCGGGACGGGGCCTCGCGGCTCCGTCTCTGTTTTTGGGGGAATCGCTCCCCGCGCCGCGCGCGTATACGTACTTAGATAGTAGTAATAGGGCATATGGGCTAGGGATGGGGCTATACGCCTGACATCGCCGGACCCAGGGAGGCACTCATGGCCGAGCATAAGCCGGAGCAAAAACCGGACCAGAAACCTGAAAAGATCCAAGCCGTCGCAGAGGCGTCGAAGACCCCGGAGCCCATGACGTACCCGAGCGTGCTGCCGCTGTTGCCGCTCAAGGGGACCGTTGTGCTCCCGGGCATGGTCGTGCCGCTCGGCGTTGGCCGGCCGAAGTCGCTGGCCGCGCTGGAGGCGGCGCTGACCGCCGAACGTATGATCTTGCTGGTCGCGCAGCGCAAGGACGACGAGGAGTCGCCCGAACAGGACGGGCTGTATACGACCGGCACGGTATGCCGCATCCTCCAGGTCGGCAAGCAGCCGGACGGGACGGTGCAGGTCGTGATCGAGGGCCTCGTGCGCGGGGCGATTGCCGAGTTCGTGCAGACGGCCCCGTTCTTCCAGGTCCGCGCGGACACGCGGCCCGACCCGACGGACAAGCCGCTGGAGATCGAAGCCCTCATGCGGGGGGTGAGCTCGCAGTTCGAGCGGTACGCCCGCCTGTCGCGGTCGGTGCCGCCGGAGGCGTTCATGCTCGTGATGTCCACGGAAGAGCCTGGACGGCTGGCGGACCTCGTGGCGCAGCATCTGCAGACGCGCGTCGACACGCGCCAGAAACTGCTGGAGGCGGCGCCGCGCGAACGGCTGGAGATTCTGAGCGGCTCGCTCACCAAGGAAATCAACATCCTCGAGCTGGAGCGCAAGATCCAGAACCGGGTGCGCAAGCAGATGGAGAAGAGCCAGCGCGAATACTTCCTGAAAGAGCAGATGAAGGCGATCCAGCAGGAGCTCGGCGAGAAGGACGAGCGCACAGCGGAGGTCGACGAGTACCGCAAGAAGATCGAGGACGCCAAGCTGCCGGAGAAGGCCAAGGAGAAGGCGCTCGAGGAGCTCGGCCGGCTCGAGAAGATGCCGCCGATGGTGGCGGAGGCGGTCGTCGTGCGCACCTACCTCGACTGGATCCTCGCGCTGCCCTGGAACACCCGGACGGACGACCGGCTCGACACGAAGGCGGCGCGCGGCATCCTGGACCAGGACCACTACGGCCTCGACAAGGCCAAGGACCGCGTCGTCGAGTACCTCGCGGTGCGCAAGCTGGCGCCGGAGTCGAAGGCCCCGATCCTCTGCTTCGTCGGCCCGCCCGGGACCGGCAAGACCAGCCTGGGCAAGTCGATCGCCCGCGCGCTCGGCCGGAAGTTCGTGCGCATCTCGCTCGGCGGCGTGCGCGACGAGGCGGAAATCCGCGGACACCGGCGCACCTATGTCGGCGCCCTGCCCGGCCGCATCGTCCAGGGCATGCGTACGGCCGGCAGCCGCAATCCGGTGTTCATGCTCGACGAGATCGACAAGCTCGGGATGGACTTCCGCGGCGATCCGTCCGCGGCGCTGCTCGAGGCGCTGGACCCGGAGCAGAACAACGCGTTCAGCGACCACTACCTGGAGCTGCCGTTCGACCTGCGTGAGGTGATGTTCATCACCACGGCCAACATCCTGGACACGGTGCCGCCGGCGCTTCGCGACCGGCTCGAGGTGATCCGCTTCTCCGGCTACATCGAGGAGGAGAAGCACCACATCGCGACCCAGTTCCTGCTGCCGAAACAGCTCAAGGAAAACGGCCTCACGCCGGAGCAGGCGTCGTTCACCGAGGACGCGCTGCGTCACGTCATCCGGGAGTACACGCGTGAGGCCGGGGTGCGCAACCTCGAACGGGAGGTGGCGACGGTGTGCCGCAAGATCGCGCGGGAGGTCGCCGAGGAGACCGTGGCCTCGGAGAAGGTGACCGTGCAGAACGTCCACAAGTTTCTTGGGCCGCCGAAGTTCCGCTACGGCAGCGCGGGACTGGAGGACGAGGTCGGCGCCGCCACGGGACTGGTCTACACGGAGCAGGGCGGCGACATCATCACGGTCGAGGCATCCCTCCTGCACGGCGACGGGAAGTTGACGCTCACCGGGCAACTGGGCGACGTGATGAAGGAGTCCGCGCAGGCGGCGCTGAGCTACATCCGCGCCCGGGCCCGGCGGCTCGGCGTGGACGACGCGTTCGCCTCACGCCACGACCTGCACATCCACGTGCCGGCGGGCGCGGTGCCGAAGGACGGCCCGTCCGCGGGAATCACGATGGCGGTGGCGCTGGCGTCGGCCGTAACCGGCCGGCCGGTGCGGAAGGACGTCGCGATGACCGGCGAGATCACCCTGCGGGGCAAGGTGCTCCCGATCGGCGGGCTCAAGGAGAAGGTCATCGCCGCGCACCGCGCCGGCATCAAGGTCATCGTGATGCCGAAGGAAAACGAGAAGGACCTGCACGAGATCCCCAACAACGTGCGCAGGAAGCTGCGGTTCGCGCTCGTCGAGCACATGGATCAGGTGCTGGATGAGGCGCTGGGCGAAGGGATGGGGCTGCCCGTGTTGACCCCGCCCCCGGTGGCCGTGCGCCGGCCGCCGTCGCAGCCGTCGATTCAGGCGTAGGACCCTCGGCCACGGAACGTCCGGCTGGGGTAGACGGGTAAAACACGGGCGGCGGGGCGAGGTCCCCGCCGCCCGTGTGTCTCCCATGCAGACGCCGATCATCGACGTACGCGATCTCGTCAAGCGCTTCGGACCGATCGAAGCCGTCCGCGGCGTGACGTTTTCTGTGGCCGCCGGCGAGATCTTCGGCTTTCTCGGCCCGAACGGAGCGGGAAAGACGACGACGATCAAAGTGCTGGCCACGCTGCTCCGGCCGACGTCCGGCCGCGCGTCGCTTGCCGGCTATGATGTCGTCGCCCGGCCGGGCGACGTGCGCCGTTCCATGGGCATCGTGTTTCAGGACCCGAGCCTCGACAACCGCCTAACCGCCGAGCAAAATCTCAGATTTCACGCCATGCTCTACGGCGTGCCGTCCCGCGAGATTGAGCCGCGGGTCGCCGAGGTCCTCGCGATGGTGGAGCTGAGCGAGCGGCGGCGGGCGCTCGTCGCGACGTACTCCGGCGGGATGAAGCGGCGCCTCGAGATCGCCCGGGGCCTGCTGCACAAGCCGAGGGTGTTGTTCCTCGACGAGCCCACGCTGGGGCTCGACCTCCAAACACGCAACCGGATCTGGGAGTACGTGGTCGACCTGCGCCGGCGCGAGGGCGTGACGGTGTTCATGACGACGCACTACATCGAGGAGTCGGAGCACTGCGACCGGATCGCAATCATCGACGGCGGCCGCATCGTGGCGCTCGACACGCCGGACGCGCTCCGGCGCCATGTCGGCGGCGACGTCATCACGATCACCTCGCCGGACCCGCCGTCGCTCGCGCGGGAGATCGCCGCGCGGTTCGGCGGAGTTGCGCGCGCGACGGACGGGCACGTGGTCGTGGAGCTGGAGCGGGGGACGGAGTTCGTGCCCCGCGTCGCCGCGGCGTTCCCCCAGCTCGTGACCGCGGTCGCCGTCAAGCAGCCCACCCTGGACGACGTCTTCCTCAAACTGACCGGCCACGCGATCCGGGACGAGTCGGCGTCCGCGACGGACCAGCTGCGGACGATGGCGAGGGCGTGGGGAGGCCGCCGGTGATGCTGAGCGCCGGGACCCGTCCACTGCCGCCCGCGGTGCCGGTCCGCTGGCGCCACGAGGTGCGCGCCGCATACGCGATCTGGCTGCGCGAGTTGATCCGGTTTGTATCCGAGCGGGCCCGCATCGCCGGGGCGCTCGGCCAGCCGCTGATCTACCTGGCCATCATGGGGACCGGCTTCGGCGCCACGTTCCGGTCGGCCGCGGTGCCGCGCGGGTTCAGTTACCTCGAGTTCATGTATCCCGGCGTGCTCGGGATGACCGTGCTCTTTACCGCGATGTTCTCCGCGATCTCGATCATCTGGGACCGCGAGTTTGGGTTCCTGAAAGAGATTCTCGTCGCCCCCGTGGCGCGGGGCAGCATCGTTGCCGGCAAGGTCGCCGGCGGGGCGACGGTCGCGACGCTCCAGGGTGTGATGCTGCTGATCCTCGCCCCATTCGTTGGCGTGCACCTGGGGCTCACGCAGGTCGCCGGCATCGCGCTGATCATGCTGCTGGCCGCGGCGTCCCTGACGAGTCTCGGGCTGGTCATCGCGTCCCGGATGCAGACAATGGAAGGCTTCCAGGTCGTGATGAACTTCCTCGTGCTGCCGCTGTGGCTGCTGTCGGGTGCGTTCTTTCCGCTGCGCGGGCTGCCGCTGTGGATGACGGCGCTGACACGGATCGACCCGCTGACGTACGCGGTCGACGCCCTCCGCGGCATGGTCTATGCCGGCTCGCCGCTCGCGGCCGCGCTGGTCGTCCATCCGTTCCGGCTCAACGTCGCGATCATCCTGGTGTTTCTCGCGGTGACGTTCACCGCCGCGATCGTGACGTTCCGATCGCGGGAGGACTAAGTCCGACACCTTTCAGACATATTTATGTGTTGACATTCGAACGTCTGTGCGTTACAGTAAACGCGGCAAGATAGACACAGAGGATGGCGATGTCCACGCAGGCTTTGGAAATTCGAATGGCGCATCTTGAGGGCGCCTACGAGCAGAGCGACAAGCGCCTCGGTTCTATCGATGGGCGGATGGGCTCACTTGAGCAGCGGTTGACCGTGTTTGAGCAGAAATCAGACCGGCAGTTCTTCTGGCTCCTCGGTCTTTTGCTCGTGTCTATCCTGCTACCGATGGCCTCCCACTTCACCGGTCGCTAGACTCCGCGGGTAGTTCATAAGATCGGACGGCCGGCCGAAAAAAGCTGGCTGGCCGACAAGTCGATCCATCCGTGCTGTTCCCGATCGGCGAATTCGGACTTCATGCGGGCGGCGAAGTCGCCGGCGGTCGGCGCATCCGCCAGAACGTCCGACGCTTTGAGGAGATACGCGACGGTGGCGCGGCAGGCTGCACGGAAGCCGGCACCGTCGAGCGGATCTCCGTGTCCGACCAGCACCAGGTCGAAATCATCCGCCCTGGCCTCCCAGGCCCGGATGAGACCGATCCAGTCCGAAAGCACTTGACGCAGCGGGACGGGCCCCCGGCCGGGCGGCAGCTCGAGCGGAACGATCACCGGCGGGAAGGTGGGCCGGTACACGATATCGATCAGAAACGCCGTCCGTCCCTCCGGCAGGGTGGTAATCAGGGCCCCCACGGATTCGGCGTCGATCGCTTTTTCGAAACGAAAGCGCACGGAATCAATCGCTGCCTCGCCTTCGCCGAGCACGTGCGTCGGCGCAAAGGCAGGCTCCGGCACCACGTTCCCCAACGTCGCCCGGCGTGCGGTGAGGATGGCCGCGCCTTTGTCGCGGATATAGTTTCGCGCCGCGTCGAGGGCAAAGACCGGCGCGCTTGGAAACCGCTCATGCAGCACGCCGGCGCCAAACCAGTGGTCGGGGTGGAGCTCGGTGATGATGATCCGCTCGACGGGCTTCCCGATCGCGTCGATGATCTCCGCAGCCTCGCGCGCATACGGCTGCAGGAATTGCGTGTCAAAGACGACGAGACGGCTCGGCCCTTCCACGACGTGGGTGTTGACGAAGAAGCCGTCCTCGCCGCCGGTGTAGGTGTGCACGACGGCACCGCGCACGCGTGTGGAGGAGAGCTTCCCAAGACGCGGCGGCAGCGACCGAGCCTAGCCTTTCACGCTGCGTCCGGCCGCCGGCACGCTCGCTAATATCCCCGCGCGACGTCGATGACGTTCGCGAGCTGTTCACCCTTCACGTAACGCTTAATGTTCTCTGCCATTATCGCCGCGATCCGCTCGAAAAACTTCGGCGTGATTCCGGAGACGTGCGGAGTGATGATCGCCTGCGGGAGGTCATACAGTGGGTGGTCGCCCGGGAGCGGCTCGGTGTCGAAAACGTCCAACCCGGCGCCGGCGATCCAGCCCTCGCGAAGCGCCCGAATCAACGCTGGCTCCTGGACGATCGGCCCGCGCGACACATTAATGAAGACAGCGCTCGGTTTCATCAAGCGGAACTCGCGCTCGCCCATGCGCCCTTTGGTCTCGGGCGTAAGCGGCAGGAGCACCGCGACGTAATCCGCCTCTCGGAGCAACTCGTCGGTGCGCTCGGGCGGGAGGACAAGATCGACGTGCGGTACCGGCTCCGGCGTCCGCTTCGTGCCGACGACGCGCATCCCGAACGGGGCCGCGCGCGCGGCGAGCGGCTTCCCGATCTGCCCCAATCCGAGAATGCCGAGCACTTTGCCCTCGACGTCCTCGCCGATGCCGGCCGGACGATCCCACACGCGATTGGCCTGGTTGCGAATGTCGAGGTGCAGGCGGCGCGCGAACGCGAGGATGAGCGCCATGACGTGATCCGGCAGCGCCACGTGCGCGCCGACCGTCCGCGTCAACACGACGCGGCGATCGCGAATGCCGGGGAGGCCGACGAACCCGTCCACGCCCGCGGTAAAGGCGTGCACCCATTGGAGTCGCCGTCCGTGCTCCAGCACGCCGGCGGGCAGCGACCACCCCGTGGCGATGTCGGCCTCCGGCGCCTGCGCGACCGCCTCGTCGCGATTCGCGGGCACCAGAATCCTCGCGCCCGGCGCGGCGGCCTGCGCGGCGGCGCGGAACCGCTCCCGCGCCACCTCCGGCACGTAGGCGTCGATCATCATCAGGATCGTCAGATCAGACGGATTCCGTCCGCTCACGATGCCGGCGCCGCATGCCGCGCCATCTCCGACGCCGCCCGCCGGCTCGCCAGGACCGCTCCGTACGGACCGGTGTCGACGATCATCCCGTTCCGGAGCACGATCGCGAGGCCGGAGAGCGGGGAGATTCGCTCGCCCGGCAGCAGGATGCCGGCGAGGTTCAGCGGGTCGGCCGCGGAGATCACCACGTCGGCCGCCTCGTCCGGTTCCCGCCGCACCGCCCGCAGCGTCTCCACGGCGCCGGGCAGTGCGTACTGCTCACCCGCGACGCCCGCCACAAACCGTCCGCCGCGCACCTGGCCCTGCGCTTCCCACCGCCGGTAGATGTCGAGCAGCCGGCGCCAGGGCGGTAGCGTCCGCTCGCGGGCAAGCACGTCTCTGAACACGACGCCGTACCGGCGCAGCAGCTGACGCGCGACGACGGCGTCGCGCTCCTCCGGTTTCATCGCCGCGTCGCCGGGCCGCCAGACGGCCCACCGGCCCGCGGGGAGTGCCCGCCTCGGCGGACGGCCGGCGCCGGATCCCGGGCCGTTGATGTGGAGATACCGGCGCCGGCGGTTCGGGTCGCTTCGATCGATGAGCCGGCGCAGGCCCGCGAAGCCGTCGCCGCTCACGAGGCCTTTCGCGACGAGTTCCCACAGCGCCGCCTCGGCCTCGGCCGGAAGCCGGCCGACCCCGCGCGCGATATCGGGCAGAAATGACGCGCCGCGGTCCGAGAGATACCGGTAGACGTCGGCGGCGGCGCCGCGAAGCGCGCCGGCCGCGGCGGATCCATCCTCGGGTTCGACGAACGCGCCCAGGTCTTCGCGCAGGAGCAAGGCGATCGGGGCGGATCGCGACATGCTGGTACCGCGCCGGGCAGGCGTCCCGACGGCCGCGCCTTCACCGTTCGATCGGCCGACGGTCGAACCGGCGGCCTCACCCGGCTCTGTGCGCCCGGAGCTCAGCCGTCCCCACGTGACGAGACCGTTGAGGCAGAGCACGTTGAGGTCCTCAGGATCGTACATCCGGACCCGCGCGGGCAGGACGTGCTCGTCCCACGCCGGGGCGGGGACTTCGAGCCCCTGCAAGATGCCGACGATTTCGGCGACGCCGTCCCGGCCGTGGAGCTGCGTCCCCGACTGCAGGTGCTGCCACCTCAATAAAAATCGCATGAACGTCGCGGGTGACACCGCGTCGATTTCCCGCCGGAGCCGCCCGAGCGTGAGCCGGTGGATGCGCGCGAGGAGCCGGCGGTCGCACCATTCTTCCTCCGGCGTTCCTGGTGTGAACCGGCCCCGGAGCACCACGCCGCTGCCTTCGAGGGCGGCGAGCGCCGTCTCGACCGGTCCGCGCGGCAGGCCGAGCCGCGCGCCGAGCCCGGCGGCCGTGAACGGCCCGACGCACTGCACCCATCCGTGGACGATCAGCCGCGCGGCTTCAGACGGTTCGAGGTCGTCCGGCCCGCCGCGGAGCGGCGGCGGCACAGGCTCGAAGCGCACGTCGCCGAGCGCCCGGCTCACGTCGGGGACCCGATCGCACGCGACGTAGGCCCGGCGCTCCCGGCCCTCGGTGTCCCGCCAGACGGCGACCACGGCGCGCCGGTCCGCGACGAGCGTGTGCGCCTGCGCGTCCCACGCGGCGGCATCCTCGAGCGGAAGGAGGCGCACGGTGAGGAGATGATCGTGCAGATCGTCCGCGCTGCGCACGTCCGGCCAGGCCTGCGCTGCGACATCGGCGATGGCGGCCGCGTCCAGCACGCCCGGCCCGTCCGCGGCGGTGCGATCGACGTGGCGCAGGGCGACCGCCCGGGCGCGGCGCTCTTCAAGCGGCGCGTCGTCGAGGAAGGCGTAGGGGTTCGCGTTCAGGATCTCGTGCGAGATCGGGGAGGGTGCGGGAGTCTCCACCGCCGCGGTGCGGATCGTGCCGCGCTCCATCTCGCCGAGTACCACCGCGAGCCCGGCCATGTCCATCGCTTCGTTGAGGCAGTTGCCGATCGTCTCGTTGACGAGCGGATGGTCGGGCGGGACGATCGGCCCGGCGTGGTTGTCCTGGCACGCGACCTGATCGGGAAACACGGCGGCAAGCAGGTCTTCCGCGCGCATGCGCTGGATCGGCATCGGCACCCGCCGGCCGCCCTGGCACCGCGGGACCGCCAGCGCGCGCGCCGCGTTCCAGCGCCACCGCGTCGTGAACAACGGCGAGGGCAGGACCGCCTGGATGATGTCGTCGCGCAGCGTCGCCGGCCGCACGAAGTGGAACACCGTCTCGAGCGGAAAACTATGCTGCGGGCCCAGCGACAGCACGACGCCGTCGTCCGTGGCCGCGGCCTGGAGTTCGAAATCGAATGTTAGGCAAAACCGCTTCCGGAGCGCAAAACCCCACGCGCGGTTGATCCGCGCGCCGAACGGCGTGTGCAGCACGAGCTGCATACCGCCGGCTTCATCGAAGAAGCGTTCCGCGACGATCCAGGTCTGCGTCGGTACCCCGCCGAGGGCGGCGCGGGTCTCGGTCAGGTACTGGACCGCCTGGGCGGCCCCTTCGGGGTCGAGCGTGGTCTCCTCGCGCAGCCAGGCCTGCGCCGCGGCGGCATTGTCGAGCCGCGCCTCGATGTCTCCGCGCAGCGCCGAGACCGCGGCCGACAGCTCCCGGCTGCGCCCCGGCGACTCGCCGAGCCAGAAGGGCACGGACGGCGGCGCGCCGTGGGCATCTTCCACCCGCACGCGTCCGGCCTCCACCCTGCGGATGCGCCAGGACGTGTTGCCGAGCAGGAACACGTCGCCGGCCATGCTCTCGATGGCAAAGTCTTCGTTGACCCGGCCGACCAGCACGCCCTCGGGATCGTGGATCACGTCGTAGTCGGCCGTGTCCGGAATGGCCCCGCCCGAGGTGATCGCGGTCAGGCGCGCGCCCCGGCGGCCGCGCACCGTCCCGCGCGTTCGGTCGCGGTGGAGATACGCGGCCCCGCGGCCCCACCGCCGCGCGACACCTTCTGCCAGCATGTCCACGACCTGGTCGAACTCCGGCCGGCCGAGACCGCGGTAGGCGTGGGCGCGCCGGACGAGCGCATACAGATCGTCCTCGGCGATCTCCTCGGCCGCGGCCACGGCGACCATCTGCTGCGCGAGGACGTCGAGCGGCTTCTCGGGCAGCACGACCGTGTCGAGCGCTCCCGCCCGGGCCGCGCGCACCGCCGCGGCGCACTGCAGCATCTCGTCCCGCGTGAACGGGAAGAGGATGCCGCGGGAGACGCCGCCCACCGTGTGGCCGGCCCGGCCGATGCGCTGGAGGAGGACGGCGATCGACGAGGGCGTGCCGAGGTGGCACACGAGATCGACGTGGCCGATGTCGATGCCGAGCTCGAGCGACGCCGTCGCCACGACCATACGGAGCTCGCCGTTCTTGAGCCGGCGCTCCGCGTCCAGCCTGAGGCGCCGGGAGAGGCTGCCGTGGTGCGCCGCCACCTGCGACTCTCCGAGACGCTGCCCGAGTTGGTGCGCGACCCGCTCGGCCAGCCGCCGCGTGTTGACGAAGACCAGCGTCGTGCGGTGACTCTGCGCGAGCGCCGCGAGCCGGTCGTAGACCGCGTCCCGCACGTCGTTCGCGACGATGGGTCCGCGGGGCGGCCCCGGCACCTCGATGGACAGGTCCCACGGCCGGCGGTGGCCGACGTCGACGATCGTGCACACTCCGTCGGCGCCGGTGAGCAGCCGTCCGATCTCCTCGACGGGCTTCTGCGTCGCGGAGAGGCCGATGCGCTGAAGGCGCCGTCCCGCCAGACGGTCGAGCCGCTCGAGCGAGAGCGTGAGGTGCGCCCCACGCTTGTCCTGCGCGACCGCATGAATCTCATCCACGATGACGGTGCGGGCGTGCTGGAGAAACGCCCGGCTGCCGTCCGCGGTGAGCAGGATGTAGAGCGACTCGGGCGTCGTGATGAGGATGTGAGGCGGCCGGCGGCGCATCCGCGCGCGGTCGGCGGCCGGGGTGTCGCCGGACCGCACCGCGACGCGGATTTCCGGCAGGGCCACGCCCGCGGCGGCGGCCCGCTCGCGAATCTCGGCGAGGGGGCCGATGAGGTTGGCGTGGACGTCGTTGCCGAGCGCTTTCAGTGGTGAGACGTAGATAACCGCCGTTTCGTCCGGCAGGAGGCCGCCTGCGGGCGGCCGGAGGTCCCTGGGCCTGCGGCGCGGGCCAAAGATGCCCAGACGGGACGGGCGACCGTCGCCACCGCTGCGCAGACCTTCGAGCAGCAGGGTGTTGATGGCCCAAAGAAACCCAGCGAGCGTCTTGCCCGATCCGGTTGGCGCAGCGATGAGGGTGTCGCGGCCGGACGCGATCGCCGGCCAGCCGCCGGCCTGCGCCGGTGTCGGCGATCCGAAGCGTTCGGCGAACCACTCCGCGACGAGCGGATGAAAGCGGTCGAGAGCCATGGGAATCTCTTAATATGTTATAATACGCGCAACGCAAACGCGAGGACGGGGAGGAGTAGGTTCGCGCGGCGCCCGGACGCTATGGCTCACGCCGTAGGCAGCGAGGGGAGGGGTTGGTGAGAGCTCCCCGGGCCGCACAAACCGAACGTCGCCCCTGAGCGACGGATCGCCGGCGCCAGGCCGCCGCAGGTCCGTCGGGTGCGCCCGAGACAGCGCGTCGAGCCGCGGCCCCTAGCGGGCCGCGGGATGAAGGTGGTACCGCGGAGCGCCGCTTCGCCCTTTGGGTGAGGCGGCGTTTGATGTTGCAGGAGGCCGCCGGCTGGCGGCCGGAGGGCCTGCGGCAGACGGGCAAGGGGGCGGACAGGATGGCGGACGGACCGAAGACGGCGGAGCTGCCGAAGACCTACGATCCGGCGGCGACCGAAGAGCGGTGGTACCAGACCTGGGACACGCGCGGGTACTTCCGCGCCGTTCCGGACCCGTCGCGCCGGCCGTACACGATCATGATGCCGCTGCCCAACGTGACCGGGGAGCTGCACATGGGGCATGCGCTTAACAACGGCGTGCAGGACTGCCTGATCCGCTGGAGCCGCATGCGCGGCTACAATGCGCTGTACCAGCCGGGGATGGATCACGCGAGCATCGCCGTCCACGTGGTCATGGAGCGGCGGCTGGCCCGTGAGGGCCTCAACCGCTTCAGCCTCGGCCGCGAGCGGTTTCTCGAGGAGACCTGGAAGTGGCGCGAGCAAATCGGCCAGACCATCCTCGGCCAGATGCGGCGGCTGCTGCTCTCGTGCGACTGGGAGCGCACCACCTTCACGATGGATCCCGGTTACTCGCGCGCCGTGACGGAGTGCTTCATCCGTCTGTACCACAAAGGGCTGATCTACAAGGGCAAGCGGATGATCAACTGGTGCCCGAAGGACCAGACGAGCATCTCGGACCTGGAAGTGGAGTACGTTCAGGAGCAGAGCACGCTGTACTACGTGCGCTACCCCGGCGCGGACGGGGGCGACGGCGTCGTGATCGCCACGCAGCGGCCGGAAACGATCCTGGCGGACGTCGCCGTGGCTGTGCACCCCGACGACGAGCGCTACAAGACGCTGGTGGGCTCGCAGGTCATCGTGCCGATCGTGAACCGGGCGGTACCCGTGATCGCCGACCGCCGCGTCGAGCGCGACTTCGGCACCGGCGCGGTGAAGATCACCCCCGGCCACGATCCGCTCGACTACGAGATCGGCGTGGATCACAAGTTGCCGGTGTTGATCGCGTTCGACCCTCACGCTCGTATGACTCTCGGCGGTCCACGCTACGAGGGGCTCGACCGGATGGAAGCGCGAAAGGTGGCGGTGGACGACCTCCGCGCCGCGGGCGCGCTGGTCCGCGAGGAGCCCTACGTCACGAACATCGGCCGGTGCGACCGCTGCAAGACGACGATCGAGCCGTACATCTCCGACCAGTGGTTCTGCCGGATGAAGGGCCTCGCCGCCCCCGCGAGCCAGGTCGTCCGCGACGGGCGCGTGCGGTTCCATCCAGAGCGCTGGACGAAGTTCTTCCTCGATTGGATGGACCAGATCCGGGATTGGAACATCAGCCGCCAGCTGTGGTGGGGACACCAGATCCCGATCTGGTACTGTGAGTGCGGCGAGATGATCGCGAGCGCCGAGCGCCCCACGGCCTGTCCGAAGTGCGGCGGCGCGGCGCTTACCCAGGATCAGGACATTCTGGACACCTGGTTCAGTTCGGCGCTGTGGCCGATGGCGACGCTCGGGTGGCCCGAGGAGACCGACGATCTCAAGTACTTCTATCCGACGAACACGCTGGCGACGGCGCGCGACATCATCTTTTTGTGGGTGGCGCGCATGATCATGTTCGGCCTGGAGCTGCGCCACGAGATCCCGTTCACGGACGTTTACATCAACCCGACCGTGCTCAACATCGAGGGCCGGCGGATGAGCAAGAGTCTCGGGACCGGGATGGACCCGCTGGTGCTGATCGACCGCTACGGCGCCGACTCGCTGCGCTTCGCGCTCCTCAATCGCTGCACGGGGGAGCAGGATCTGCGCTTCTCCGAGAAGATGGTCGAGGATACGCGAAACTTCGCGAACAAGATCTGGAACGCGGCCCGGCTCGTGCGGCTGCATCTCGAGGGCCAGACATCGCGCGCCACGGCCCCCGAGAAAGGTCTCGTCCGAGGACTCCCCAACCGCTGGATCCTGAGTCGTTTCAGGCGGACGGCGGCGGACGTCACGGCTGCGCTCGAGTCGTATGAATTTAGCGCGGCGTGCCGGCGCCTCTACGAGTTCTTCTGGAACGAGTTCTGCGATTGGTATCTGGAGATGGCGAAGGTGGATCTCGAGATCGCGGGCCTGGGACGGCCTCACGCGGAGGCGGCGAACGAAACGCGCCACGTCATGAGTTGGGTGCTCGCGCAAACCATGGCGTTGCTCCATCCAATCATGCCGGCCATCACCGAGGAAATCTGGCAGGCACTACCGCATGACGGTGAGACCATCATGCGAGCGTCATGGCCAGACGTTCCATCGTCGTGGTCCGACGATGAGGCGGACGCAGCGATGGCCGAGGTGATGGAGACCGCGGGCGCCATCAGAGGGCTGCGCGCAGATATGGGACTCTCTGCGCAGCCCGTGGGTGTCTCTCTCCATTTCGGCCCCGATGACCGCGATCGGATAGAGGGAGTGAAGCGATATCTGGCACATCTCGCGCGTCTCGATCCAATGCGGCTGCAGGTGCAGGGGCTCGACGAACACCCGCCGTTCGGTATTCCGTCGCCACATGGACGCGGGCGGATCGAGATCCACGTGGACAGCCCGGAGCTGCGCGCCAAGGTCCGGGACCGCTTCGAGAAGCAGCTTGGATCGATCGAACAGGAACTGGGCAGTGTGACGAAGCGCCTTGAGGATCCGGTATTCCGAGAGAAGGCATCGACCGAGACGGTCGCCGCGACCGATGGAAGGGCCAAAGAGTTGACCGCGCGGCGCGACGCCCTTCGGCGATACGTCGTCGATCTCGCATGACGAGGATCGGCGTGGTGCGCGTGTGAGTCCGATCGAGTCGGGCGCGCCTGCCGTGGCCGCCGCGTCCGCGGTGCCGGCCGGCGGGACGGCGCGTCCGCCGGCGCGCTGGCTCACCTACGCGCTGTCGGCGGGCGGCGTCGTCATCCTGGTCGTGTTCGGTGCGACGACGAATCTCCAAGCCGCCGTCCGTGCGCTGCGCGACGTCCGGCCGTTCCTCTTCGCGCTCGCCGTGCTGGCGGTGCCGACACAGATCGCGGTGCGGGCCGTGCGGTGGCGGTACCTGGTCGGCCGTCTCACCGACACCACGATCTCGGGGCGGTTTGCCGCCGTGTCGGTGGTCTGCGGAGTCGCGGCCGGCAGCATGACGCCGGGCCGCAGCTTCGAACTGGCCAAAGCCGTGATGCTGCGGGACGCGTACGGTGTGGGGCTTGGTCTGTCCGTCTCCGCGATGCTCATCGAGCGGTTGCTCGATATCATCGTGCTGGTCGCGGGGCTCCTGGTCGCGGCGGTGCTGCTGCCGCGGCAGACGGTTCTCGCGAACGCGGCGCTGCCGGTCCTGATCGCGGCGATCATTCTCGGCACGGCGCTGCTCGCCGGCGCCCCCGACCATGCGCGGGCGGGCGCGACGGTGGTTCTTCGGGTGGTGCCGGTGCGCGCGCTCCGCGAACGGCTGCAGGGGTTTGTGGATCTGCTCTGCGGCAGCATCGCGGTCGCGCGCAAGCGCCACACGCTGGGCACACTGCTCGCGTTGACGGCGCTCGGGATCGTCCTCGATTTCGCGCGCGTTGTCGCCGTGTTCGGAGCCCTGCGAGTCGGCTTGCCGCCGCAGGTGCTCGTGTTCACCTACGTCGGCGCCATGATCCTCGGCATGGCGCTCCTCGTCCCCGGCGGTGTCGGCGTGACTGAGGTTTCGCAGGCGGGGCTGCTCGCGGTACTCGCGCCGCAGGTGGCGACGGCCGTCGCGCGCAGCGGAGTGCTGATCGACCGCATCGTGTCCTACTATGCCGTGCTGGTTGCCGGAGGTTTGCTGCTCATGGCCTATCACCGCTACCATCGCATCATCCGCTGACCGGCCATGATCGCCCACGCCGCGAGCCGTCAGGAGGCCCCGCGCAAGACGGGAAGGTCCAGCACGAGACAGGGCAGGAGGCCCCGCGCCGGGGCCGCGAACAGGAGGGTGCGATGACGCTCCGTCGCGGCATCCTGATACTGCTCGTTGCGGCCGGCCTGTTCGGCGGTTCGGCCGCGGCGGGATTCTTGCTGGCGAAAGGGGCGCTCCGGCACTCTCCCGGGGCTCCGTCCTCCGCCGGGGCGCCGGTCGCGCCACCGCCCTACAGCACGAGCGCGCCCGGCAACACGGGCGCGGCCGGAGGAGCCGTGACCGGGACCGGGAGTGCGTCTCCGCCCACAGCCGGGGGGGCGGCGGCTTCCCCGGCGCCGACCGACGCGGGGCCCGCCGCGGTCTCGCCGGTGGGTGCACCCGCGCCGGGCGCGGTGACCCCGTCCGCCGCGGGACGAACGGCTTCGTCCCCGCCACGCGCTGTGCCGACCGTACCGGCTCCGGCGCCCCGGCCGCCCGACGCGGCGCCCGTGATCGCGGGACGATTCCACGTGCAGGTGGCCGATTTTCCGGAGCGGCAGAATGCCGACGCGCTCGCGCTCCAGTTGCGCGCCCGCGGCTACGCGGTCACGGTCACCAATGGCCCGCCCTACCGCGTGTGGGTCGGCGGTTATCTCGACCGGGCGACCGCGGAGCGCCTCGCCGAGAACCTGAGACAAGGCGGACTCTCCGCGACGCTCGTGCCGCAGTAGCCCAATGGCCGAGGACCACGTTCTCCTTAAAGTCGACAACGGCGTCGCGCTCGTTACGCTCAACCGGCCGCAGGTCCTGAACGCGCTGAGCCAGGCGCTGATGGAGCAGCTCGCCGCGACGCTGGAGGGGTGCGACCGCGACGCGGCCGTTCGCTGCCTCGTGCTCTGGGGCGGTCCCCGAGTGTTCGCGGCGGGCGCCGACGTGCGCGAGATGGCGGACGCCACGGTGGCCGACGTCGTCACGTCGTATCGCTTCGAGCAGTGGATGCGCATCCGGCGGGTGGCCAAGCCCATCATCGCCGCCGTTTCGGGTTATGCGCTCGGCGGCGGCTGTGAACTCGCGATGCTCTGCGACATCATCGTCGCCTCGGAAACCGCGCAGTTCGGGCAGCCGGAGATCCGTCTCGGGCTCATGCCCGGCGCCGGCGGGACTCAGCGCCTCACGCGGGCGGTCGGCAAGTCCCGCGCCATGGAGATGGTGTTGACGGGGCGCGCATTGACGGCGCAGGAGGCGCTCGCGGCCGGGCTCGTCGCGCGGGTCGTCCCGGCGGAGGTGTGCCTCGACGAAGCGATGCGGGTGGCCGCGGAGATCGCGCGGCAGGCGCCGGTCGCCGTGCGCCTTGCGAAGGAAGCCGTGCTGCAGGCCTACGAGACGTCGCTCGAGGCGGGCCTCGCGCACGAGCGCCGGTCTTTCCACGCGTTGTTCGGCACGGAAGACAAGCGCGAGGGCGTCCGGGCGTTTCTCGAGAAGCGCCGGCCGGAATTCCACGGCAGGTGACCGCAGCGGTCCCCCTGAGGGGCGACTCGCTGGCGGCGGTCGCCCGGGACGTGGTGGCGTGCACCCGCTGTCTGCGGCTGCGCCGCCACTGCGCGGCGGTGGCGGCCGCGCGCAAGCGCGAGTTCGCGACCTGGACCTACTGGGGCCGCCCGGTGCCGGCTTTCGGCGATCCCCGGGCCGGGCTTCTGATCGTTGGGCTCGCGCCCGCGGCGCACGGAGCGAACCGCACCGGCCGCATGTTCACGGGCGACCGCTCCGGCGACTGGCTGTTCCGGGCGATGCACCGCGCAGGGTTCGCAAGCCAGCCGACGTCGGTGCGCCGTGGGGACGGCCTGCGCTTGGTCGATGCGTACCTGACGGCGCCGGTGCACTGCGCGCCGCCGATGAACAAGCCGGCGCCCGACGAGATCGCCCGCTGTCTGCCCTTCCTCGAGCGCGAACTCGCGCTGCTTCGACGGGTGCGCGTCGTCGTGGCGCTCGGCCGCATCGCGTTCGACGTCTGCCGGCGGGTGCTCGCGGCGCGCGGGGCGGCGACGCGGTCGCTGCGCTTCGGACACGGCGCGGAGTACGATCTGCGGCCGCGCGGTCCCGTGCTGATCGCGTCCTATCATCCGAGCCGGCAGAACACCAACACCGGCAAACTGACCGAGCCGATGCTCGACTCGGTGTTTGAGCGAGCCCGCGCGGTCCTGAGGACGGACGCGTGACGGCCAACGCGGGAGGGGGCGGGACCGTGTACGAGACGGTGTTGACTGAGGATCAAGACGGCGTGCGTATGATCACGCTCAACCGGCCCGACGTGCTCAACGCGTTCGACGCCAGGTTGGGCGAGGAGCTGCTGGACGCGCTTACCAAGGCCGAGGGCGCGGCGGAGGTTCGCTGCGTCGTGCTGACCGGCGCGGGCCGGGCGTTCTGCTCGGGCGCCGACCTCCGCGGCCACACGCCGGGCGAAACCTCGCTCGGCGCGCTGCTGCGGGGGCGGTACAACCGGATCATCATGCGTCTCCGGACGATGGAGAAGCCGGTCATCGCCGCGGTCAACGGCATCGCCGCCGGCGCGGGCTGCAATCTCGCGCTTGCCGCCGACCTGCGCGTGTCGTCCGACCGGGCGAGCTTCATCGAAGTGTTCACGCGCGTCGGCCTGATCCCCGATTCCGGCGGGACGTGGCTGCTGCCGCGGTTCGTCGGCCTCGGCCGCGCGCTTGAGATGATGTTCTTCGCGGAGCCGGTGGACGCCGCCGCCGCGGAACGCCTGGGCCTGGTCAACCGGGTCGTCCCCCACGACGAGCTGATGCCGCGTACGCTCGAGTGGGCGGCGCGCCTCGCGAAGGGCCCGACCCGCGCCTACGGGCTGATCAAGCGCGGCGTGGACCGCGCGTTCGCGCTCGACCTGCGCGGGGCGCTCGACTACGAAGCCTTCCTTCAGGAAATCGCCGGCCGCTCAGAGGATCATCGCGAAGGCGTCGCGGCGTTCTTGGAGAAGCGCGCGGCGTCCTATGCCGGACGCTAGTGAACGTGGAGGATGCGCATGCGTGACGTCGTGATTGTGGATGGGGTACGGAGTCCGATCGGCCGGTACGGCGGCGCGCTGCGTGACGTCCGTCCCGATGATCTGGCCGCCCGCATGATCGAGGCCGTGGTCCGGCGCAACAACCTGGATCCGGGGACGATCGAGGACGTGGTGATGGGCTGCACCAACCAGGCGGGGGAGGACAACCGGAACGTCGCGCGCATGGCGGTGCTCCTGGCCGGCCTGCCCGACTCCGTCCCGGGACAGACCGTCAACCGCCTCTGCGGGTCCGGGATGCAGGCCGCGCACGCCGCGGCGCGGGCGATCGCCTGCGGGGAGGGCGACGTCTACCTTGCAGGCGGGGTCGAGAGCATGACCCGCGCGCCGTTCGTGATGGGGAAGCCCGGCCAGGCGTTTCCGCGCGGGACGCAGGTGCTGCAGGACACGACGATCGGGTGGCGCTTTCCGAACCCGCGGCTCGAGGAGCGCTTCCCCCTGTACAGCATGGGCGAGACGGCGGAGAACGTGGCGGAGCGGTACGGCATCTCGCGCGAGGAGCAGGACGAGTTTGCCGTGGAGAGTCAGCGCCGCGCCGCCGCCGCGCAGCGGGAGGGCCGCCTCGCGGAGGAGATCGTGCCGGTCACCGTCGCGCGTGCCCGCGGCGACGCCGTGGTCGTCGACACCGATGAGCATCCGCGGCCGGACACGACCTTCGAGGCGCTGTCCGCGCTGCGCCCGGCGTTCCGGCCGGGCGGCACCGTCACGGCCGGCAACTCCTCCGGCATCAACGATGGGGCCGCGTGCCTGCTCGTGACCTCCGCGGAGTGGGCGGAGCGGCAGGGCCGTCAGCCCCTTGCGCGGATCGCGGCGATGGCCGCCGCGGGCGTCGATCCATCCTACATGGGCATCGGCCCGGTGCCCGCGACGCAGAAGGCCCTGATACGCGCCGGCCGCACGCTCGACGAGATCGAGCTGGTCGAACTCAACGAGGCGTTCGCGTCGCAGGTGCTGGCCTGTGTCCGCGACCTCGGGATCGACCGGGCCCGGCTCAACGTGAACGGCGGGGCGATCGCGCTCGGTCATCCCATCGGAGCGAGCGGCGCCCGCATCCTGCTCACGCTGGTCCGCGAGATGAGCCGGCGGCGCGCGCGGTGGGGGCTCGCGACAATGTGCATCGGCGTCGGCCAGGGGATCGCGACGATCGTCGAAGGACTCGCGTAGCGGCGGTGCGCGGAGACTCTCCCAGCCCGTCGAGCACGGGGGCCCGGTCGATGCTGTTCACGCTTTTCGGCGACTACGTTCGCCACTACGGCGGCACGATCTGGATCGGCAGCCTGATCGCGCTGATGGGCGAACTTGGGTTTACGGGGTCCGCCGTGCGGGCCGCCGTGTCGCGGACGACGCGGCAGGGCTGGCTCACGGTGATCCGCGCCGGGCGCGCCAGTTACTATGCGCTCACGCCGCGGGGCGAAGCCCGCATCGAAGAGGCGGCCCATCGCATCTTCAAGATGCACCCCGAGCGGTGGGATGGGCTCTGGCGGATCGTGGTCCTCCCGGCCGTCGCGGACCGGGAAGGCCGCGCCGCGCTGCGGCGCGAGCTGGGCTGGATGGGTTTCGCACCGCTGGCGCGGGGCGTGTACGTCACTCCGAACGACCTGCTCGACCGCATGCCGGCGCTCGCGGAACGCTACGCGCTCGGAGCGGCCGATGCCGGCGAGATGTTCGCGGCCCGGCTCGCCGGCCGCGTGGACGCCGCCGAGTTCGCCGCGCGGCACTGGGATCTGCCGGCGATCGACGCGGCCTACGGGGCATTCGTGGAGGCGTGGCGGCCGCGCCTCGTCGACTGGCGGGCCGCGGCGGCGCGCACCGGCGGGCCGCTCGACCTCCCGGGCGGGGTGGCTTTTCGCGAGAAGACACGGCTCGTGCACGAGTTCCGGAAGTTTCTGTTCGTCGATCCCGGGCTGCCGGCCGAGGTGCTGCCCGAGCGCTGGAACGGCGTCGAGGCCCGCGGGATCTTCTCCGCGGCGTACCATCTGCTGGCGGAGGCGGCCCTCGGGTTCTTCGAGACGCACTACCGTCCGGCGCCGGGCCGCGAGGGCGATGTGCCCGCGGGCCGCCGCAACGCCCGGCGCGATCCGTTTCGCCCTACGCCGGCCGCCGCGGTTTGACACCCTCGGAGGCCGCCGATATAATGAAGCGCGGTCGAAGGGCTTTTTTTGTTTGTGGCCGGCGCGATAGTCCACCGCCGGGTGCGTAGTCCCCCAGGCGACGGAGGGCTCTCAGACGGTGAAGCTCAGCAATCCGGTGCGGCTCTTGGGTGTCGTCCTGATCGCCCTGGCCGCATTTCTGGCCGCGTTTCAACCGATCCGCCTGAACGGCACGGTGCCGATGCTGCAGACGCCGGCGCCGCACCTCAACCTCGGTCTCGATCTGCAGGGCGGCAGCCACATCGTGCTCCAGGCCGAGCCGACCGCGCAGGCACAGGTCACCAACGACGCGATGGACGGCGTGCTGCGCATCATCCGCAACCGTGTCGACCAGCTCGGGCTCGCCGAGCCCGCGATTACGCGCCAGGGACCCAGCCGCATCCTCGTCGAGCTGCCGGGCATTCAAAACCCGCAGCGGGCCATCGACCTCATCGGCAAGACGGCGCTGCTCGAGTTCGTCGACACCGGCACCGTCTCGCTGCCGCAGGGCACCACGTGGCAGGGGACGGACACGGTCGCGCTGCCCGACAAGACGCCCCGGCGCGTGCCGAAGACCATCATCCTAACCGGCGCGGACCTGAGCGACGCGCAGGTGCAGTTCGACCAGTTCGGGCGCCCGCAGGTCGGGTTCACCTTCAAGGGCTCCGCGGCCAAAAAGTTCGAGGACTATACGACGAAGAACGTCGGCAAGTACCTCACGATCGTGCTCGACAATGTGGTCATCAGCTCGCCGGTGATCAACTCGCCGATCCCAGGCGGCAAGGGCGTGATCGAAGGCGGGTTCACGCTGGAGTCGGCCCGCGAGCTCGCGGTGCTGCTGCGCGGGGGTGCTTTGCCGCTGCCGGTGCACGTGGTCGAGAACCGGACCGTGGGGCCGCTGCTCGGACGCGACTCGATCGACCGGAGCCTGCACGCCGGCTACGTCGCGATCGTCATGGTCGCGCTGTTCATGGTGCTGTACTACCGCCTGGCCGGCTTTCTCGCCGACGTGGCGCTCGGCGTCTACACATTGATTCTCTTCGCCGTGCTCTCGCTGCTCGGCGCGACCATCACGCTGCCCGGCATCGCGGGCTTCATCCTCTCGCTCGGCGTCGCCGTGGATGCCAACGTCATCATCTTCGAGAAGGTCAAGGAAGAGCTGCGCGGCCATAAGACCCTGCGCGCCTCGGTCTCGACGGGGTGGAAGCGCGCGATGGTCACGATCTTCGACTCCAACACCACGACGTTGATCGGCGCGGCGGTTCTGCTGTGGCTGGGGACGGGGCCGGTGCGCGGCTTCGCGGTGACGCTGATCCTCGGCATCTTGACCAGTATCTTCACGGCGATCGTCGTGACGCGGGTGTTCGTCGACCTCGTGCTGGAGACGAGCCTCGCACGCTACATCCAGTCGCTGGCCTGGACCGGCCGGCCGGAGCCGCCGCCCGCGGCCGCGCCGGGCGGGTCCGCGGGCGGCGGGGGAGAGTAATGCCGGTGCGCGCCTTCGACATCATCGGCCGGCGGCGGTGGTGGTACGCCCTTTCGCTCGCCGTGATCATCCCGGGCCTGATCGCGCTCTACACGCACCATGTGCACGACGGCCACGCGCTCAACTGGGGCGTCGATTTCACGGGCGGCAACGCGCTCGAACTGCGGATCACCCAGCCGTTCAGCGTGGGCGAGGTCCGCACGGTGCTCGATAAGTTCAGCCTCGGAGACGCCGTGATTCAAAAGTCCGGCGACACCGAGGTCTTCATCCGCACCCGGCCGCTCTCGCAGGCCCAGATGAACGCGATCATCGACGCGGTCCACGCCAAGTGGTCTTCGACGGCGATGCTGCGCGAGGACACGGTGGGCCCCGAGATCGGCGCGGAGTTGCGCAACGTCGCCATCCTCGGCGTCGTGATCGGCCTCATTCTCCAGGTCATCTTTATCTCGATCCGATTCCGTTCGGTGCGGTTCGCGATCGCGGCGGACATCGCGCTCCTCCACGATCTGCTGGTCGTGATCGGGGCGTTCGCCATCACGCAGCGGGAGGTCAACTCGTCCTTCCTCGCCGTGCTGCTGACGGTGGCCGGCTATTCGATCAACGACACGATCGTGATCTTCGACCGGATTCGCGAAAACCTGAACGTGCGGACGCGCGAGCCCTTCGAGCCGCTCGTCAACCGCAGCGTGCTCGAAGCGCTGGTCCGGTCGATCAACACGGCGATGACCGCCGTGCTGGCGATCGGGGCCGTCTACGTCTTCGGCGGCGAGACGATCCGGGACGTCGCCTTTGGCCTCGTCGTGAGCATCATCACCGGCGGGTACTCGTCGATCTTCAACGCGAGCTGCATTCTCGTGGACTGGCACAACTGGAGCGAGCGGCGGGCGGCCGCCGGTCCCGGACGGACGCCGCGGCGGACCGAGCCGCCGCGCGAGGTACGGGCGGCCGCGGACGGCGCGGGCGCTCCCGGCGAGGCCCCGGCCGTCGTGCCCGGCGCGGCGCGGCCTGAGGCGTCCCGGCGCCGTCGCCGGCGGCGCCGGTAGGGAGGAGGCGGGCGGTGCGCGGCTCCTTCGTGGTCCTCGTCGTGGTGTTCCTCGCCGCGACGGTGTTTTCGCTCAGCAACACGTCCACCGTGACGGTGATGTTCTGGCAGTGGCCGATCTACACGGGCTCGCTCGCCCTGGCGATCGTCGGCGCAGCCGTCCTCGGGGCGCTCCTGGCCTTCTTGCCGTCGCTCGCGCGGCACGCCCACCTGCGCGGGCGCGTGCACGACCTGGAGCGCCGGCTCGCGGCCCATCAACCGGCCCCGGCGCCGTCCGCGGCGCCCGATACCCCGCCCGCGGGGACGTCGCCGGGCGGCCACACTCCGCCGTCCGACATCGGTCAAACCCGCCGCCTCTGGTAAGAAGGCGCTCCCCGCCATCCGCGTTGACGTGCTGGTTCCGCCGCGATAGTATTACAATGTATGAAGCGATTCGCGATCAGCCTGCCCGATCATCAGGCCAAGGCCGTCGAGCGCATCCGGCGGTTCCGCAATGTCCCTCGAAGCCGCATCATCCAAGAGGCTATCGACCGCTATATCGACGAGGAAGACGAGCGGGAAGCCATCCGCCGTTACGTGGAAGGTTACCGTCGAATCCCCGAGTCGACCGCCGATGCCGAAGCCTACGCCCAGATGGCGGCCGAAGTCCTGGGTCACGAGGACTGGTCCTGAAGCGCGGCGAGGTGTGGTGGGCGAATTTTCCTCCGCCGGCCGGCCGGCGCCCCGCCGTTCTGGTATCACGGAACGAAGTCTACGACCTTCGTGTGAACGTCACCGTCGTGCCGATCGCCCGCACCCGCCGCGACATTCCGACCGAGGTTCCCGTGGGCCGCGCCGAAGGCGTGGTCAAGGACGGCGTCGCGAATGCGGACGACGTCACAACCATCCCGCGCCGGCTCCTCACCGAACGCGCGGGCGCGCTGGATGAGTCGAAACTCAAAGCCTTGGACCGCGCCCTCGTATTCGCCCTTGCGCTCACCTGAGGTGATTCGCACCGGCGACGAGTTTCCCGGACGCGCTATAATAGTTGAATAATGGCCGTCCTTGACCGACCGGCGTGGAACGTCGCGCCCGCGGATGCGGACGCCGCGGAGTTCGCGCGCGCCCTCGGCGTCCATCCCCTCGTCGCCGGACTCCTGCGGCGCCGCGGCCTGACGACGCTCGAGGCGGCGCGGGCCTTTTTGTCGCCGGCCCTCGACGACCTCGGCGATCCGTCGCGAATTCCGGGAATGGATGAGGCCGTCACGGTGGTCGCCGGCGCCGTCCGCAACGGCCGGCCGATCGCGATCCACGGCGACTACGACGTGGACGGGATCACGGCCACCGCGATTCTGGTGCGCACGCTGCGGGCGCTCGGCACGGCGCCGTCGGTGCGGCTGCCGCACCGGATCCGGGACGGGTACGGCCTCGGTGTGGGAGCCGTCGAAGCGCTCGCCGCGGACGGGGCGGGACTGTTGATCGCCGCCGACTGCGGTATCACCGCGGTGGACGCCGTCCGCCGGGCGCGCGCGCTCGGACTGGAGGTCGTCGTCCTCGACCATCACGAACCCTCGGTAGTGCGGCCCGCCGCGGCCGTCGTCGAGCCGGGGCCGCGCGGTGATGACGACCCGGCGCCGTGCGCGGCCGGGCTCGCGTTTCTGTTTGCGTGGGCGCTGCGCCGCCATCTCGGCTGCACACCGGCGCGGCCGGACGACCTCGCAGCACTGGCCGCGCTCGGCACTGTGGCGGACGTCGTGCCGCTGACGGGGGACAACCGTCGGCTCGTCGCCGCGGGCTTGGGCCAGCTGCGCACCGCACCGCCCCTCGGCGTGCGTGCGCTGCTCGAGGAGGCCGCGATCGCGGGTCCCGTCGATGCCTGGCACATCGGCTGGCAGATCGCGCCGCGCCTCAACGCGCCGGGCCGCCTCGGCGACCCGACGCCGTCGCTCGACCTGCTGCTGACGGACGATCCGGCGGAGGCGCGTGGGCTCGCCCAGACGCTCGACGCCGCGAACCGCGAGCGGCAGATGGTGCTCGAACAGGTGTTGACCGACGCCATGGCGCAGGTCGAGGACGCGACGCTCGCGGGCACCGGCGTGCCGATGGGCATCGTCGCCGCGGGCGAGGGCTGGCACCCGGGCGTTGTGGGGCTGGTCGCCGGCCGCCTCGTCGAAGCGTACGGGCGTCCGGCGATCGCGATCGCGCTGTCCGGCGCCGGCGGGCGCGGGTCGGCGCGCAGCGTGGCGGGCTTCGATCTCGTGCAGGCGCTGGGTGCCTGCGGCGAACACCTCGTGGGCTTCGGCGGGCACGCGATGGCCGCCGGCCTGTCGATCGAGGCCGGCGCGATTCCGGCGTTTCGCGCCTGTTTCGCGGAGCGTGCCGCCGTTGCGCTGGCGGCGCGTCCGCCGGCGCGGGTGCAGGTCGACGCGGAAGTGACCCTCGCTGACGTGACGCCGTCCCTCGTCGCCGAGCTCAACCGGCTCGCGCCCTTCGGGTCCGGCAATCCGAGTCCGGTGCTGGCGGTCCGTGACGTCCGGCCGGTCGCGCGCCGGCTGGTCGGCGACGGCGCACACTTGGGCATGGGCGTGACCGACGGGGCCGTGTTTGCGGACGCGATCGGCTTCTCCATGGCGGGGTGGATCGACGTCCTGACGCTGACCGGCGCCTCGGTCGATCTCGCCTTTACGCCGGAGATGGACTCGCGGGGCACGGACGCCCGCGGCGGCGGGCGCGTGCGGCTGCGCCTGCGCGCCCTCGACATCCCCGGCGTCGACATGGACGCCGTGCTGCGCGACACCGGGCTCGTCGTCGACCGGTTGTTCCGGCGCGCCGACGACTTTCTCGGCGAGGCCGCCTACGACGGAGTCGACGAGGCCGCGGCCTTTCACACCAAAGCCGTCGGCGTCACGTTCGACGACCACCAGGCCGTGCTGACGACGCTGCGGGCCGGCGACCGGCTGCGGCTGCGCCGCGAGCCCGCCAATCCGCACGATCCGCACGCGGTGAAGGTGCTCACCGCGGACGACCGCGCGATCGGCTATCTCAACGCGCGCCTCGCCGGGCGCCTTGCTCCGCTCATGGATGCGGGCGCGCGGTACGTCGCGTCCGTCGCCGGGGTGACCGGCGGCGGCGCCCCCGGTCTCGCCATCGGAGTCAACCTGTTCATCGAGCGTGAGCCCGAGGATCTCGCGGGAACCGCCGGACCGGCGCGACCGTCGCCGGCGTCGACCTGGCGGGCGGGAGGAGCGCGGGACGCGCTCGCGCGACTGCCGATCCATCTCAACGCCGGCCGGCCGTTTCGCCCCGGGCTCGGCGAGGCGCTCGACCTGCTCGCGGGCGGGCAGCACGTGGCGCTCATGGTGCCGCCGGGCCGCGGCCGGGCCGCCGCGATCGCGGCGGCCGCCGCCCTCACCATCGCGGGCGGCCGGGGGGCGCTCGTGGTTGTGCCCACGCGAAGCCACGCCGTGCACCGGACCGCACAGTTGGCCTCGCGGCTCCGTCCGCTCGGCATCAGTGTGGACGTCGCGCATGGGCTGCTGTCGCTCCCGGGCCGGGACCGTCTCGACGAGATGCTGCGGCTGGGCGCGGTGGATGTGCTCGTCGCTACGACGGAGGTCCTCCGCGAGCCCGGCCGCGTGGCGCCCTTTGTGCCGCGCGTTGGAACGGTGGTGATCGATGGCGGCGCCGACCCGGACTGGCGGGCGGCGCTGGAAGGTCTCGACCCCGCGACCGTCTTCGCGGTGGGCGGCGGCACGCTGTGCCGCGGCGTGGCGCGCGCCGTGACGGCCGCGGCGGTCGTCCACGAGCAGGCCGGGCGGGCCCCGCTGACCATCATAGATCGGCGCGCGGACGCCGGAGCCGAGGGCGTCTGGCCCGCGCTGGAGCAGGCGCTGTCCCGCGGCGAGAAGACCGTCGCGATCGTCGCTCCGCGCGACGCAGCGGTCCAGATCGCGGCGCGGGCCCGCGACGGCCGCGCCTCCGATCCGCGGTCCGCGGGCGACGCGGCCTATCTCCACGGCGGTCTGCCGTTCCGTCTCCGAGAGATCGTCACGCAGGCCTTCCGCGAAGGACGGCTCGACGTCCTCGTGGCCACCGTGGCGCTCGACGAAGAGGCCCTGCCGCCGGACGTGCAGCAGCTCGTCGTGGGGGCCCTTGCGCCCGATCTCGACTGGTGTCTCGCCGTCTGCGGCGGCGCCCTTGCCGGCCACCGGCCGGTGACGATCACGCTGGCGGCCGGCGCGGACGATCGCGACCGCTACCGCCGCGTGCTCGACGCACAGGCGCCCGGACGGGACAGGCTCGTCGCCGTCTACCGCGCGCTCCGCGACTGGCGCGGGGAGCAGCCGTTCCTGTGGCCCGATGACGCGGCCTGGGCCCACCTCAGCGCCGCGGTGCCCGGGCTGGCCCGAGACACCGTTGAGGCGGCGTGCGACGTCTTCGTCGAAGCCGGCCTCGCGTCGCGCGAGAGCGTTCAGGGAGGGTCCCAGATCCAGTTGTCCGCCGGAGCCGGCCGGCGCGATCTCGCGACGTCGCTCCGTCACCGTGAGGGACGTCGCGCCCGCGACGCGTTCGAGGCCGGTGCGGCGTGGATGCTCGCCGCCCCGCCGGCGGAGATCGAGCGCAGCCTATGAGCGGCGTTCCGGTTCGGCCGGATACTCGCGAGGGGCCGATGCCCGCGGACGCGGCGGACCTGCTCCGCCGCGTCCGCGAGACGATCCCGCGCGGCGACCAGGATCTTGTGGTGCGCGCCTACGAGTATGCCCGGGACGCGCACGCCGGGCAGACCCGCGCGTCCGGCGAGCCCTACGTCAGCCACAGCGTCGCCGTGGCGTCGATCCTCGTCGGCCTCAGGCTGGACGCGGCCACCATCGCCGCGGCGCTGCTCCACGACGTGCCGGAAGACACGGACCGCTCGATCGACGACCTGCGCGAGGCGTTCGGCCCGGAGATCGCGAGCCTCGTCGACGGCGTCACCAAGCTCGGCCGGATCGAATGGAAGAGCCGCGAGGAGCGCCAGGCGGAAAACCTCCGCAAGATGTTCCTGGCCATGGCGAGCGACATCCGGATCATCCTGATCAAGCTCGCCGACCGCGTGCACAACATGCGGACGCTCGAGCACCTCCCCGACTGGAAGCAGAAGCGGACGGCGCGGGAGACGCTCGAGATCTACGCGCCGCTCACGGAGCGCCTCGGCATCGGCACGATCCGCCGCGAGCTGGAAGACCTGTCGTTTCGCGTCCTCGAGCCCGAAGCCTACGCGTCGATCAGCGGCGACATCGACCGCACGAGCCAGGCGCAGGAAGCCATGCTCGCGCGGGTCCTCGACACGCTCTACCAGGAGCTGACCCGCGTCGGGATCCGCGTCGACCGCGCGAGCCTGAGCGCGCGCCCGAAGCACGTGTACAGCATCTATCAGAAGATGCAGCGGCCGAAGTATCAGGGCCAGGGCGTCGGGCGCATCTACGACCGCATCGGCGTCCGCGTGGTGGTCAACGACGTGCGGGAGTGCTATGAGACCCTCGGGATCGTGCATTCGCTGTGGAAGCCGATCCCCGGTGAAGTCGACGACTATATCGCGAACTCGAAGACGAGCGGCTATCAGTCGCTCCACACCGCGGTGATCTGCGAGGGCCAGCCGCTCGAGATCCAGATCCGCACCCCGCAGATGCACCGCGACGCCGAGCACGGCATCGCCGCCCACTGGCGCTACAAGGAGGGCGGGGGCCGCAAGCAGAGCGTCGACCGCGCGGAGGGGGCGTTCGCGCAGAAACTCTCGTGGCTGCGGCAGCTGCTGGAGTGGCACCAGGAGATGCACGACGCCCGCGAGTTCATGCACTCCGTAAAGATCGACCTGTTCCAGAACGAGGTCTTCGTCTTCACGCCGATGGGCGACGTGATCGACCTGCCGGCCGGCGCCACGCCGGTGGACTTCGCCTTCCGGATCCACACGGACATCGGCTACCGGACCACCGGCGCCAAGGTGAACGGCCGGCTCGTGCCGCTCAGCCAGCGTATCCAGTCCGGCGACATCGTCGAGGTGATCACCAGCAAGACCGCGGCGGGCCCGAGCCGCGACTGGCTCGCGTTCGTGCAGACGACCAACGCCCGCACGAAGATCCGCCAGTGGTTCAAGCGCGAGCGGCGGGACGAGAACATCGTGCGCGGGCGGGAACTTTTGGAGAAAGAACTGCGGCGGGGCGGGGGCGGCCTCATGCTCGCGAAACCGGACCCGCTGCGCGAGGTGGCCGGACGCTTCGGCCTGCCCGACGATCAGGAGCTGCTCGCCGCGGTCGGCAACGGGGACGTGTCGCTGCTTCAAGTGGTCCAGGCGCTGCGGGGGGCGCCGGCCGAAGAAGAGGCGCCCGAGGTGCCGGCGGTGCCCGCGACCCCGCCGCCCGCGGGTGCCGCGACCGGCATCCGGGTGATGGGCGTTGACAACGTGCTGATGCGGTTTGCGCGCTGCTGCAGCCCGCTGCCGGGCGACCGCGTCCTCGGCTATACGACCCAGGGACGGGGCGTTACGATCCACCGCGCCGACTGCCCGAACCTCCCGTTCCTGCGGGCCCACCCGGAGCGCATTCTCGACGTCGAGTGGGAGCCCACGTCCGACGGCACGTACCATGTGGCGATCGAGGTCGAGGCCACCGACCGGGTGGGTCTGCTGAAGGACATCCTCACCGCGATCGCCGAGCACAAGACGAACGTCGTGTCGATCAACTCCCGCGTGCGCAAGGACAAAGTGGCCCTCACCGGCATCGTGATGGACATCCGCAACGTCAGCCAGCTGACCGCCGTGATGCAGCGGATCGGGCAGGTGAAGGAAGTCCTGAGCGTCGAGCGCGTCGTCCCCCATTAACGAAGGGGACACCCGCCCTACGTGGAAGCGATGCATTCTATAATAGACGGGCATCACGTCGTCCCTGGGCCTACGGCGTGAGCCAGAACGCCCAGACGGGAAACGTGAAAGGGGGACGAGATGATCCTGACCGCCGCACGCGTCGGAGTCTTCACCGAGTCGGTGATCCGCGAGATGACCCGGCTCGCGATGGAGCACGGCGCGATCAACCTGGCCCAGGGCTTCCCGGACTTCCCGGCGCCGGCGGACCTGCTGGCGGCGGGCGCGCAGGCGCTCGCCGACGGTCACAACCAGTACGCGGTCACCTGGGGCGCGCCGCGCTTCCGGCAGGCCATCGCCGAGAAGGTGCGCTGGTTCAACGGGATCGAGGTCGAGCCGGACCGCCACATCACCGTGACGTGCGGCGCGACGGAGGCGATGATGGCGACGATGCTCGCCACCATCAATCCCGGCGACGAGGTGATCGTCTTCGAGCCGTTCTACGAAAACTACGGCCCGGACGCGAAGCTGTCGGGCGCGGTGCCGAAGTTCGTGCCGATCCGGCTCGCCCCCGGGTTCCCGATCGACCTCGACGACGTCAAGGCGGCGATCACGCCCAACACCAAGGCGATCATTCTCAACACGCCGCACAATCCGACCGGCAAGGTGTTTACGCGCGAGGAGCTGGAGGGCATCGCGGCCCTGTGCCAGCGGCACAATCTGCTGGCGTTCAGCGACGAGGTGTACGAGCATATCATCTACGACGGCGGACGGCACGTCAGCATCGCGGCGCTGCCCGGGATGCGCGAGCGCACCGTGATCGTGAACAGCATCTCGAAGAGCTACAGCGTGACGGGGTGGCGCGTCGGCTGGACGATCGCGCCGCCGCACCTCACGGACGGCATCCGGAAGGTCCACGATTTCCTGACGGTCGGCGCGGCGGCGCCGCTGCAGGAGGCGGCGGTCACGGCGCTCGGCTTCCCGCGCACGTACTACGCTGAACTGGCGGCGATGTACCAGCGCAAGCGCGACACACTTCTCGGCATTCTGAGCGAAGCGGGGTTCGAGTGCCTGGTGCCGGCGGGGGCCTACTACATTATGTGCGACATCACGTCGTTCGGCTTCGACAGCGATGAGGTGTTCACGAAGTACCTGATCGAGCAGATCGGTGTCGCGCCCGTGCCGGGGTACTCGTTCTTTCACGACCCGTCGGCGGGCCGCCGCTACGTGCGCTTCGCGTTCCCGAAGCGCGACGAGACGTTCGCGGAAGTCCGCCGACGGCTGGGGGCTCTGCGCCCGCGCGCGGCCGTGCCCGCCGAGGGCGGAGCGCGGGAGTGAACGGCGCGGCGCCGGAGCGCGCGTGACCGGACTCGCCAAGCCGGCCCCGGTGGCGCGGCACGCACCCTGGTCGGCGTACCGCGCGGAGTTCCCGATTTTTGAGCGCGCGACGTACATCAATACGTGCTCGCTCGGCGCCCTCGGGGCGCGGGTCCGCGCGGCAGTGGGCCGGTTCCTCGATCTCTGGGACGCCTCGGGCGCCTCGGCGTGGTACGGCCCGTGGTGGGAGGAGCTCGACGCGCTGCGGGGGTCCTTCGCCGGCGTCATCGGCGCGGCGCCCGAGGAGATCGCGCTCGCGCCCTCGATCACCGGGGCGCTCACCGCGGTGGCCAGCTGCTTCGACTACACGGCGCGGCCGCGCGTTATCGTCTCCGACATCGACTTCCCGACGGTGCCGTACCAATGGCTGGCGCGCCGCGGCGTCGAGGTCGTCTACGCGTCCAGCCCCGACGGTCTGTCCGTGCCGGTCGAGACGTTCGAGCGGCTCATCGACGAGCGGACGCAGCTCGTCGTCGCCTCGCACGTCTACTTCCAGAGTGGAGAGATTCAGGACGTGGCCGCGCTCGCCCGGCTCGCGCACGCGCGGGGGGCGCTGCTGTGCGTCGACGCGTATCAATCGGTGGGCCAGCTGCCGGTGGACGTGCGCGAGCTCGGCGTGGACGTGCTCGTCAGCGGGGGGCTCAAGTGGCTGCTCGGCGGGCCGGGGATCGCGTACCTGTACGTGCGGCGGGATCTCCACCAGGCCCTCGCGCCGTCGGTCGTGGGGTGGTTTGCGCACGGGCGGCAGTTCGCCTTCGACACGCGGCGGTTCGAGTACGCGGACGACGCGCGGCGATTTCAGGCCGGGACACCGTCCGTCGCGGCGATCTACGCGGCCCGGGCCGGCCTCGACTACGTGCATGAAATCGGCGCGGCGCGGCTCCGCGCCCGCCAGGTCGAACTGCTCACCGATCTGGCCGGCGGACTGCGCGAGATCGGCGTGACGCCGCGGATGCGCGGCGCGGTCCAGAGTCTGGCCGGGATCCTGACGGTGCCGGTCCCTGATCCCGCGGCCACGGTCGCTGCGCTACGCGGCGAACACGTGATTGTCGATGCCCGCCCGGGCGTGATCCGGCTGTCGCCGTATTTCTATAATAACGCCGAGGATTTGGAGCGCGCGCTGGCGGCGCTGCGGCGACACGTCGCGTAGGTCTGGGCAATGCGGGCGCTGGTGCAGCGTGTGCGGCGGGCCGCCGTCTACGTGGTCGACCCCGGCGCGGAGCGGCGCCAGGATCCCGTGGGACAGATCGCCCACGGCTTTGCCGTGCTCCTCGGCGTGAGCCGGACCGATACGCCCGAGGACGCGCGGGCACTCGCGGGGCGGGTGGCGACGCTGCGGGTGTTCGATGACGAGGCCGGCCGGCTCAACCGCTCCGTGACGGACGTTGGCGGCGAGGTGTTGAGCATTCCACAGTTCACGTTATATGCCGATACGACCGGCGGCCGGCGTCCCAGCTTCGTCGAAGCGGCACCGCCGGACCAGGCCGAGCCCCTCTACCGGCTGTTCAACGAGACGCTGGAAGCGGCCGGCGTGCGGGTCGTGCCGGGCCGGTTCCGGACGCACATGCTCGTCGAGATCCACAACGACGGTCCGGTAACGCTCATGCTGGACACGGGGAATCGTCCGCGGTGAACAACACGCCCTCGGGGTGGGAGCTCATCGGCGCGGGGGTGGCGATCGGCGGGACGGGCGTGTGGGCGCTCGCCGCGGCCGCCCGTGTGGGGGTGCTGCGCGCCGTGCTCGATGTGTTCCCGCACGCGTCGTGGGATGCCGTGACCTGGGGGTTGATTCCGGCGTTGCTCCTCACACCGATCGTGATTCAGGGCGTCGCGGTGGCGGTGTTCGGCGGGCGTCCCCAGGCCTGGGTGGCGGCCGCCGCCGGCGCGGCGGTGGGCTCGCTCGTCGCGCTCGCCGCGATCGGGACGGTGCTGGTCGCGGGCACGCGCCAGCTGCCCCGCGATAGTCAGGTCTGGCTCGGGCGCACGGCGCCGGAAGCGCTCATCATCGGCTTCGGTGCCGCCATCCTCGCCGGGTGGCTCGTCGTCGCGGCGCGCCTCGCGCATGTGCCGCATCTCCGCTGGGCCGCGGTGCCCGTCTCGGCGGCGGTCGTGGCCCTCGCCTGGATCCGCGCGCACCACACCGTGGTCGCCCTCAGCTACGTGCTCGACCGGCCGGAGACCAACGGCTTCTTTGCCGCCGTCGCCGTGGGCGGCGCCGTGGGCTCGGCGTGGGCGGCGCGCCGGGGAGCCGCGCATGGAGATTAGGGCCCCGCGCGGCATGCAGGACATCCTGCCCGACGACACGGGCCGGTGGCAGTGGGTCGAAGCCAAGATCCGCGACCTGGCCCGGCGGTACGGGTATCGCGAGATTCGGACGCCGATCGTCGAGCACACCGAGGTCTTTCAGCGAGGCGTCGGCGAGGGCACGGACATCGTCGACAAAGAGATGTACACGTTTACGGACCGGGGCGGGCGCAGCGTGACCTTGCGTGCGGAGGGCACGGCGCCGGTCGTCCGGGCGGTGCTCGAGCACAGCCTCGCGGCCGCCGCGCCGCCCGTGCGGGTCTACTACATCTGCCCCATCTTCCGCTACGACCGCCCGCAGGCCGGCCGTTACCGGCAGCACACCCAGTTCGGCGCGGAGGTGATCGGTGCCGCTGAGCCCGCCGCGGACGCCGAGGTGCTGAGCCTGGCCGTCCGCGTGGTGGAGGCGGTCGGCGTGCGCAATGTCGACGTCCGTCTCTCGAGCGTCGGCGACGGTGTCTGCCGGCCACACTACGAAGAGGTGCTGCGCGCCTATTACGCGCCGCGGCTCGCGGAATTGTGCGACGACTGCCGCCGCCGGTTCGACACCGCGCCGATGCGCCTTCTGGACTGCAAGCGGGAGCACGACCGCGAGGTGGCGGCGGGGGCGCCGCGGATCCTCGACTATCTCTGCGACCCGTGCCGCGAGCACTTCAAGGGCGTGCGGGCGCACCTCGACGCGATGGGGATCGCCTACACGGTCGACCCGCTGATCGTGCGCGGGCTCAACTACTACACGCGCACCGCGTTTGAGGCCGTTTCCGGGGCGCTGGGCGCGCAGAACGTGGTGTTCGGCGGCGGCCGGTACGATGGCCTCGCCGAGCAGATGGGGGGTCCGCCAACGCCGGGCGTCGGATTCGGGATGGGCATCGAACGGCTGCTGCTCGTGCTGGCCGCCGATGGCGCCACGCCGACCGCCGACCGTGGAATCGACGTCTTCGTCGCGACGGCCGGAACGGGCTCCCCGCAGGCGCTCGCGATCGCCGACCGCCTGCGCGGCCGGGGGCTCAGCGTGATGGTGGACCTGATGGGCCGCGCGCTGCGGAGCCAGATGCGGCAGGCGGACCGCGCCGGCGCGGCATGGGTCCTCCTGCTCGGCGAGGACGAGGTCAATCGCGGCGTGGCGATCCTCAGGGAGATGGCGTCCGGCGCCCAGATGGAAGTGCCGCTCGACCGCGTCGTCGACGACGTGCCGGCCCGGATTCGCTACGCAGGAGGCCGCCCGGGAACCGGAGCGGCCGGAGGTCCTGCGCCAGACGGGACGGCGGGTGCGGCGCGATGAGCGTAGAACGCGACCCCGGCGGCGCGGGGCCGCAGGGCCGCGGGCCGTCCGCCGGCAGCAGCGAACTGGGCGACTGGCGGCGGACCCACACCAACGGCACCCTCGGTGCCGGCGACATCGGCCGCGAAGTCACGCTGATGGGATGGGTGCAGAACCGGCGCGACCTCGGCGGCCTGATTTTCATCGATCTGCGGGACCGCACCGGCTTCACGCAGATCGTGTGCAACCCGCAGGAGGCCGCCGGCGCCGCGGCGGTGGCGGGCACGGTGCGAAACGAGTACGTGCTCGCGGTGCGCGGGGTGGTCGCGGCGCGTCCGGCGGGGACCGAGAACCCGCGCATCCCCACGGGCGCGATCGAGGTGCGCGCCCGCGAGGTGCGGGTGCTGAACCCTGCCGACACCCCGCCGTTTCCGATCGACGCGGACGTCGACGTCGACGAGACGGTGCGGCTGCGGCATCGCTACCTCGACCTGCGCCGCCCGAGGATGCAGGAGAACCTCGCGCTGCGCCACCGGCTGGCGAAGGCCGTCCGCGACCGTCTGAGCGGCGACGGATTTCTCGAGATCGAGACGCCGATGCTGATCAAGAGCACGCCGGAGGGCGCGCGGGACTTCCTCGTGCCGAGCCGCCTGCATCCCGGCAAGTTCTACGTCCTGCCGCAGTCCCCGCAGCTGTTTAAGCAGCTGCTGATGGTGGCGGGGACCGACCGGTACTTCCAGATCGTCCGCTGCTTTCGCGACGAGGACCTGCGCGCGGACCGCGCGCCCGAGTTCACGCAGATCGACATCGAGATGTCATTCGTGGGCGCGGACGATGTACAGGCGCTCGCGGAGTCGATGGTGGCCGGCGCGGTGCGCGACGCGATGGGCCTCGAGGTTCAGCGGCCGTTCCCCCGGCTCACTTACGCCGAGGCAATGTCTCGCTACGGGAGCGACAAGCCCGATCTGCGCTTCGGCCTCGAAATCGCGGACTGCGGTGATCTGTTTGCCGGGGGAGCGTTCCGGGTGTTCAGCGAGGCGGTCGCCGCGGGTGGCGTCGTGCGGGCGCTGTGCGCGCCGAGCGCCGCGGGCTACAGCCGCCGGGAGATCGGCGAACTCGAGGAGATCGCGAAGGCGGCGGGCGCCGCGGGGCTCGCGCCGCTGCACCTCGATCCCGCGGGGCCGCGGGGACCGCTGGCGCGGCATCTGTCGCCGGAGACCCTCGCCGCGCTGCGGACGCGCTGCGGCGCCGGCAACGGTGATCTCCTGCTGCTGGCCGCGGGCCCGGCGGAGACGGTCGCGCCCGCGATGGGGCGGATCCGGCTCGAGCTGGGACGCCGTCTCAACCTGGGGCGCGACGGGTTCGTCTTCACGTGGGTCGTGGACTTTCCGCTGCTGGAGCGCTCCGCGGACGGCGGGCTCGCCGCGGTGCATCACCCGTTCACCGCGCCGATGGACGAGGATCTCCCGCTCCTCGAGCGCGAGCCGCTGCGCGTCCGCGCGAAAGCGTACGATCTCGTCCTCAACGGCGTCGAGCTCGGCGGCGGCAGCATCCGGATCCACCGCCAGTACCTGCAGGAGCGGATGTTCTCGCTGCTCGGGATCTCACCGGAGGCCGCGCGCGAGCGGTTCGGCTTCCTCCTGGACGCGTTTCGCTACGGCGCCCCGCCGCACGGCGGTATCGCCTTCGGGTTCGACCGCTTCGTCATGGTGCTCGCCGGCGAGGAATCGATCCGCGAGGTCATCGCGTTTCCGAAGACGCAGAGCGCGACGGACCTGATGACGGGAGCGCCGTCCGAGGTGGATCCCCAGGCACTCGCCGAGGCCCACATCGAGATCCGGCGGTAAGTCCATCTGGTGAGGTCCCGGACGTGCCGTTCGTCGGCACCCGGCCGGAAGAACACGGCCGAACGCCTCCGCTCGTCACGCCCGACCCAGCTCCGAATAGACCGTCGCCCGCCGGCTGACAGATGTGGCCGTCGGTGGAACGGCAGCGTGTTGAGAGCGGCCCGGAAATGGTGGTATCATCTTAACGGCTCCTGTGGTGCGCGCTAGGTATACGTGGTCCCGACCACCAGTAAGACGTAGGGAGCCCGGCTCCGGACGGTGACGGCATGGCCCCGAACGGCCGGCTCGTGGGGCTAGTCGGATCCACTCGGGAGGGCACCCACCTGTGAGACACAGGTTCGGGGACCGCGGCCGGCGGTACCGCAGGAGCCACTTGTCTCTCTGTGCGCTCTTCATCGACCTATGGACGCGGGATCCCCTCAATCGATGAGCGACGCCCAATCCCCGGCTTCGCGGCCTGAGTCCCGCGAAGCGGGAAGCCGAGCGCCCGCCGCCTCCCACGTTCGGGACGACCCCTGGGAGATGGCGTTGCGGCAGTTCCACGCCGCGGCCGACCACCTCCATCTCGCCCCGGCGCTGCGCGATGTGCTCGAGCGTCCACACCGGGAGTTCACGGTGCATTTCCCCGTGGCGATGGACGACGGAAGCACGCGGATCTACACGGGCTACCGTGTCCTGCACAACACCGGTCTCGGCCCGACCAAAGGCGGTCTCCGGTTCAGCCCGGACGTGTGGATCAACGAGGTGCGCGCGCTCGCGATGTGGATGACGTGGAAGTGCGCGCTCGCCCACCTCCCGTACGGCGGCGCGAAAGGCGGCGTCGCCTGCGATCCGGCGGCACTGTCGGCACGGGAGCTCGAACGGCTGACTCGCCGGTTCGCGACCGAGCTGCGTCCAATGATCGGCGAACGGATCGACATTCCCGCCCCCGACGTCGGGACGAACAGCCAGGTCATGGCGTGGTTCATGGATACCTACAGCATGCACGCGGGATATTCCGTGCCGTCCGTCGTGACGGGGAAGCCGCTCACGATCGGCGGCTCCGCCGGCCGCCAGGACGCGACCGGGCGCGGGGTGATGATCGCGGCGCGGGAGGCGGCGCGGATGCGCGGCATTCCGTTCGCCGGCGCCCGCGTTGTCGTGCAAGGGTTCGGCAACGTCGGCGCAACAGCCGCGATGCTGATGGCCGAGGAGGGGTGCCGGATCGTCGCCGTGAGCGACGCGTTCGGCGGCGTGTACAACCCGAACGGCCTCGACCTGGCCGCGCTGCGGCGGCACGTCGCCGCGACCCGGCGTGTCGAAGGCTTCCAGAGCGGCCAGGCGGTGACCAACGCCGAGTTGCTGGAGCTGCCCTGCGAGTTTCTCGTCCCCGCCGCGATCGAGGGCCAGATCACCGCGCGCAACGCCGCCCGCATCAACGCGCGGATCGTGGTGGAGGGGGCGAACGGGCCGACCACGCCCGACGCGGACGCGATTCTCGAATCGCGCGGCATCCTCGTCGTCCCCGATATCCTGGCCAACGCCGGCGGCGTCGTCGTTTCGTACTTCGAGTGGGTCCAGGATCTCCAGGCATACTTCTGGAGCGAGGCGGAGATCAACGCGCACCTCGCCCGCATCATCGTCGAGGGGTTCGCGCGCGTCGCGGCCGTGGCGGCCTCCGAGCGGGTCTCGCTGCGCACGGCCGCCCTGCTCGTCGCGGTCCGCCGCGTCGCGGCCGCCCTCGACCAGCGCGGCATCTATCCGTAGGGTCCGCCGGCTGAGCGGGGACGCCCGGGCGGCTTTCTTGACACGTTCGCCCGCCGGGCCGCATGATGAACGTATGGAACTGTTCGAACAGAGCCGGCGCGAGGAAATCGCGCGCACCGCCCCGCTCGCGGCGCGGATGCGGCCGCAGACGCTCGAGGAGATCGCCGGCCAGGCGCACCTCTTGGGGCCCGGCCACCTGCTGCGCCGCGCCATCGAGACCGATACCCTGACGTCGGCGATTTTTTACGGGCCGCCGGGCACGGGCAAGACGTCGCTGGCGCGCGTCATCGCCGCGGCAACCCGCGCCCACTTCGAGCCGGTGAACGCCGTCACGGCCGGCGTCGCGGACATCCGCCGGCTCACGGAGGAGGCGCGCGAACGGCGGGCCCTCCACGGTCTGCGGACGATTCTGTTTGTAGATGAGATCCACCGGTTCAACAAAGCGCAGCAGGACGTGCTCCTGCCGCACGTCGAGGACGGCACCGTCATCCTGATCGGCGCGACCACCGGCAATCCGTTCATCGACGTGACGCCGACGCTCGTGTCGCGGTCGCGCGTCTTCGCGCTCGAGCCGCTCCCGCTGGCCGATCTCGAAGCCATCGTGCACCGGGCGCTCGTCGACCCACGCGGCCTCGCAGCGGAGCGCGTCGAGGCGTCGGCCGACGCCGTCGCGCACATTGCACGGGCGGCGAACGGCGACGCGCGCGCGGCGCTCAACATGCTGGAATTGGCCGCGATGACCACGGCACCGGACGCCGGCGGCGTGCGGCACGTCACGGCGGCGGAGGCGCAGGAGGCCGTGCAGCGCCGCCTGGTGCCGTACGATCGCGGCGGCGACCAGCACTACGACGTCATCTCCGCGTTCATCAAGAGCCTGCGCGGCGGCGACCCCGACGCGGCGGTGTACTGGCTCGCGCGGATGCTGGCGGGTGGAGAAGACCCGCGGTTCATCGCCCGCCGCATGATCGTGCACGCGGCCGAGGACGTGGGGCTGGCGGATCCACAGGCCCTGCTCGTGGCGGTGGCGGCGGCGCAGGCGGTCGAGCTCGTCGGCCTGCCGGAGGCCCGCATCCCCATGACCGAGGCGGCGGTCTACATCGCGACGGCGCCGAAGAGCAACGCGGTGATCCGCGCCATCTCGGCGGCCGCGCAGGACGTGGAGCGCGAGGAGGCGCAGCCGGTGCCGCGGGCGCTGCGAGACGCGTCGACGCGGGGCGCGCGCGGGATCGGACGCGGCGAAGGGTATATCTACCCGCACGATCAGCCCGGCGGGTTCGTGCCGCAGCAGTACGCGCCCGACAACATCAAGGGCCGCGTCTACTACGAGCCGACCACCGCCGGTCATGAGCACGAGATCCGGCGGCGCCTCAGGACGTGGTGGGCCGGCGTAAAGCGGTACGTCGAGGAGTAGGGGCGATGGCGCGCGTCGCAGTGGCGATGAGCGGCGGGGTCGACAGCGCGGTGGCGGCGGCCCTCATGGTCGAGGCGGGCCATGACGTCGTCGGTTTTACGATGAACCTCTGGCCGGACTGGGTGCCGCCGGCCGACGACGGGCCGGGGTGCTGCGGGCTCGGGGCGATCGACGACGCCCGGGCCGTCGCGCGCACGCTCGCGATCCCGCACTACGTCCTGAATCTGCGAGAGGCCTTCGAGCGCGCGGTGATCCAAGAGTTCGCCGGCGAGTACGCGCGCGGCCGCACGCCGAATCCGTGCATCGCCTGCAACCGCGCGATCAAGTTCGCGCTGCTGCTCGAGCGGGTGCGCGCCCTCGGCATGGAGCGCCTCGCCACCGGCCACTACGCCCGCGTCGAGCACGGGCCGGACGGCGCCGTGCGGCTCCTGCGGGCCGTCGATCGCCGCAAGGACCAGTCGTACGTGCTCGCCGGCGTCGCGCGCGATCAACTGGCCCAGGTGGTGTTCCCCGTCGGCGCGCACACCAAGCCCCAAATCCGGGCGATCGCCCGGCGGCACGGGCTGCGGGTCGCCGACAAGCCGGACAGTCAAGAGATCTGCTTCGTCCCGCGCGGGGACCACAGCGAAGTGGTGGCGCGGTACGCGCCGCACGCGGTCCGCCCGGGCCCGGTCTTCGACGGCGACGGGCGGCAGGTCGGCGAGCACCGCGGCATCGCGCGCTACACCGTCGGCCAGCGCCGCGGGCTCGGCGGCGTGGCGCCGTCTTCGGGAGACGGGGCGGCCCCGACGCCGCGGGGACGTCCGCGGTACGTCGTCGCGATCGACGGCGCGCGAAACGCGCTCCGGATCGGCAGCGCGGACGAGCTGCGCTGCCAGGAACTCCTGGCGTGCGACGCTAACTGGATCGCCATCGACGACCTCCGGGGGCAGCGCGCGGTCACGGCGCGGATCCGGCACGGCGGTGACGACGTCCCGGCCGTGATCACGCCGGCCGGCGCAAACCGGGTGCGGGTGGGGTTCCTCGAGCCGCCCCGCGCCGCGGCACCCGGTCAGGCGATCGCCTTCTACGAGGGCGACGTTGTGGTCGGGGGCGCGGTGATCGACGAGGTGATCGGCTTAGATAACATGGTGGCCGGCCGCTCTAATGACATGGTGGCCGGGAGCGGAGCGGACGGCGGAGAGGGACATGCCCGGGATCGTTGACGTCAGTCTCGCCGTCATCGCCGCCGCATCGGTCGTCGCGGTGCTCGTCGCGATTCCCGTTCTCCTCCAGATCCGGCGGACCGCCGCGCGCGCGGAGTCGTTGCTGGCGCAGGTGGAGGGAACGCTGCCGGCGCTGCTCGCTGAGCTGCGGGAGGCGACGGCCAAGGCGGAGCGAACGATGGACGCGATGGGCGGGCTCGCCGAGTCCATGGAGCGCATGGACCGGCTGACGGCGGCCGCCGCGCGGTCCCTCGAACTGGCCGGCGTGGTGTTGCGGCACATGGCGGCGGACGTGGTCGCGCCGTCCGTGGCCAACGCCGCGGGGTTGCTTGCCGTGCTGCGCGAGGGTATACAGTGGGTATGGCCTCGAGGCGAGAGGAGGAGAATCCATGACCGAACGCCGTGATTTTGCCGTCGGGATTTTCATCGGCGGAATGATCGGACTGGCCTTCGGACTGATGTTCGCGCCCCAGCCGGGCACTGAGACCCGCGATCGTCTCCGGCGCGAGGGCGAGCGCCTCCGCGACCGCGCGAAGATGACGGCCGACGATGTGGCGGAGCAGGCGCGCCGGGCCGCCGGCGACTTGGCGGAGCGGATGCGCACCGGCGCCGATGACCTGGTGACTCGCGCGCGGGACGTGGCCGGCGACGCGGTGTCGCGCGGCCGGTCCGCGTTTGAGGAGCGGGCCGACCGTTTGCGCCGCGCGTTCGAGGCGGGGCGCGAGGGCGCCGGCACCCTGGAGGAGTCAACGCGCTTTGGCGAGCCGGAGAATTAACGTGCCCAAGGGGCCGGTGCGCGAGGGCTACGAACGCGTCGAGATTTCGATTCCGGTCCGGCCGGAATTCGTGAGCGTGGCCCGTCTCACGGCGGCGACGGTGGCCGCGCGGCAGGGGTTCACCTACGACGAGATCGAGGACCTCAAGATCGCCGTGGGTGAAGCGTGCACGGCGCTGATCGTCGCGCGGCCCGATTCGACGCAGCCGTTGACGACGGCGTTCGTCCTGGCGCCGGGGTCGATCGAGGTGCTCGTGTCGGCCCGGGTGCCCGCGCCGGCCTGGGCGGGGGACGGGGCCTCCGCGGGCGCCGGCGACACGCCGATCGACGAGAGTCGCATGGGTCTGTTTCTCATGCAGTGCCTGGTGGACGAGGTCGAAGCACGCCACGACGCGGCGTCGGGCGTAACCGAGCTTCGGCTCCTCAAGCGCCGTCAGAACTAACCCAGCCCATGGCGACGCGCCGGCGGGGCCGTCGGCTCCTGGACAAGGACCAGGTCCGCGCGCTCTTCAAGAAATTTCAGGAGGACCACAGCGCCGACGTCCGGGAGGAGCTCACCCTCGCGCACGAGAGCCTCGCCATCTATCTTGCGCGCAAGTTCGCGGACCGCGGCGAGCCGCTGGATGACATCATTCAGGTGGCGCAGATCGGCCTGCTGAAGGCGATCGACCGCTACGATCCCACCCGCGGCATCGAGTTCACGACGTACGCCACGCCGACCATCGTCGGCGAGATCAAGCGGCACTTCCGGGACAAGCTGTGGGCGATCCGCGTCCCGCGCCGGCTGCGCGAGCTCAACTACACCCTCATGCGAGCGATCGAGGAATTGTCGCAGCGCCTCGGCCGGTCGCCGACGATCCCCGAAATCGCGCAGTCCACCGGGGTCGACTTCGAAGACGTGATCTCCGCGCTGGAAGTGGGGCGTGCCTACAGCCTCGTCTCGCTGGACGCGGAGACGAGCGACGGCGATGAGGAGCACAGCGTCTCGCTGCTCGAGTCGGTCGGGGACGACGACGAGGCGCTGGAGCGCCTTGAAGACCGCGCCACGCTCGACTGGGCGCTCGCCCGCCTCCCCGAACGCGCGCAGCAGATCATCCGCATGCGCTTCTTCGACGATCTATCGCAGGCCGAGATCGCGCGGCGGCTCGGCATCTCCCAGATGCACGTCTCGCGCATCCTGCGCGAGGCGCTCGCGCGCCTGCGGGCGCTCGTGAGCGACCGCGACCGCCGCTCCGGGCCGGACGAGCCGTGACCGCGGCCGCCGTGTCGCGGCGGCGAACGCCACGCCCCTAGGGTCCGTGGCCACTTTTGCGACAGCCGCCGCGATCGTCGCGCGGCTTCGCGACGCCGGGTTCGAGACGTACCTCGCGGGCGGGTGCGTCCGCGACCGGCTGCTCGGGCGCGACGCCGTCGACTACGACATCGCCACCGCCGCCCGCCCCGACCAGGTGACCGCGCTGTTCCCGTGCACCGTCGACGTCGGCGCGGCATTCGGCGTCATCCGCGTGCTTGCGGACGACGGCGAGTACGAGGTTGCGACGTTCCGGACCGAGGGCCCGTACCTCGACGGCCGGCATCCCTCGTCGGTGCGCTACGCGGGACCGCGCGAGGACGCGCTGCGCCGCGACTTCACGATCAACGGCCTGTTCTACGATCCCGCATCCGAGGCGGTGCTGGACTTCGTCGGCGGCCGCGACGACCTCGCCGCGCGTCTGGTGCGCGCCATCGGCGATCCCGCCTCTCGCTTCGAGGAGGACCGCCTGCGCATGCTGCGCGCGGTGCGCCTGGCGGCCGAGCTCGACTTCACGATCGCCCCCGAGACGTTCGACGCCATTCGACGCCACGCCGAGGGCGTGCGTACGGTGAGCGCGGAGCGCGTCCGCGACGAGCTCGTCCGCATGCTGACGGGGCGTGATCCGGGCCGGGCGCTGGCGCTGCTGCGGGACACGGGGCTCCTCGCGGCGGTTCTGCCGGAGGTCGCGGCCGAGATCGGGGTGCCGCAGCCCGCGAACTTTCATCCGGAGGGCGACGTGTTCGAGCACACCCGGCAGGCTATGGCGGCCCTGCGCAGCCCGTCGCCGGCGCTGGCAATGGCCACCCTCCTGCACGACGTCGGCAAGCCCGGGACGCTCGAGTACGCGCCCGACCGGATCCGTTTCAGCCGCCACGACGAGCGCGGAGCGGAAATCGCCGAGGCCGTGATGGAGCGCCTCCGGTTCCCGCGGCGCGAGACGGATCGCGTGACGGCGCTCGTCGGACGTCACATGATCTTCAAGGATCTGCCGCAGATGCGGGAGGCGAAGCGGCGGCGCCTCTTGGCCGACGAGATCTTTTCGGACCTGCTGGAACTCCACCGCGCCGACTGCGCGGGGAGTCACGGCGACCTCTCGCTCTACGAGTGGGCCCGCGCGGAAGGCGAGCGCCTCGCCGCCGCACCGCCGCCGCCGGACCGGCTGGTGTCGGGTCACGACGTGCTGGCCCGCGGCATCCCGGCGGGCCCCAGGGTCGCCGCGGTTCTCGAGGCCGTGGAGGATGCGCGGCTGGAAGGCCGCGTTCGGACCCGGGAGGAGGCGCTGGCGCTGATCGACGCGCTGATCGCGCGCGACCCCGAGGGCGCCGGGCGGCCGCCCGGCGGAGGAGAACGGTGAGCCGTGACGAACATGCGTACGACCGGAGGCCGGGATAGCACCGGCACGGAGGACGGGGACCTGGGCGCAGACCGGACGACCACGGCCCGCGTCATCGCCCTCGTCAATCAGAAGGGCGGATGCGGGAAGACGACCACCGCGGTAAACCTCGCGGCCTGCCTCGCCGTCAGTAAGCGCCGGGTTCTGCTGATCGACCTCGACCCGCAGGCCAACGCCACCGTCAGTCTCGGCATCGATCCCGCATCGCTCACGCGCACGATGTACAACATTCTCGTCGAGGACGCCCCCGGCAACGGCCAATCCACGGACCTGGCCAGTATCGTCGTGCCGACGAACGTGCCGAATCTCGAGTTGGCGCCGTCCACGATCGATCTCGCGGCGGCGGAGCTCGAATTGTCGTCGCGCATCGGCCGGGAGAACACGCTGCGGAAGAAAGTGGCGCCGCTTCGGGAGCGCTACAATTACATCATCATCGACTCGCCGCCGTCGCTCGGCCTCCTGACGCTCAACGCCCTCGTGGCGTGCAGCGAGGTCATCATTCCGATTCAGACGCACTACTACGCGCTGCTCGGGATGCGGCAGCTGCTGCGAACGCTCAAGGCGGTCCGGGAAGAGGCGGGCCACGAGGTCGAGATCGCGGGCGTCGTGCCGACGATGTACGATGCGCGCACCAGCGTCGGGAAGGAGATCTTGCAGGGCATTCGCGACTATTTCGGCGAGAAGGTGTTTTCGAGCGCGATCCACTTCAACATCAAGCTGGTCGAGTCGAGCATGGTCGGCGTGCCGGTCTTCGTTCATCAGCCCACCTCGCGCGGGGCGGCCGAGTACATGAGCCTCGCGAAGGAGGTGATGGCGCTTGAGCAAAAAGCGGGACGCGCTCCGGCGCGGAATTAGGGACCTCCTCCAGGACACGTCGCGGGATCTCGTGGCCTTCGAGGGCCGCGAGCCCGGGCCCCACGCCGGCAGGGTGAGGGACGTTCCCGCGCCGGGTCATCCGGAGACAGACGCGGCCGAGGCCGAGACGACGAAGGCCGAGGTCCGGCACGGCGACACCCCGGCCGATACGTACGCTGCCGAGCTCTCATTGAACGGCGGGCCCGTACAGGCCATCATCGACCGTCCTGAGCCGCGGGCCGACCTGCCGCCCGACACGCCCCCGGTCATCATGAAATTAGAACGCGCGGACCCCGCGGCCCCGCCTGCTCCGGATCCCGACCGCGATGCCGTGCCGGGCGCCGAGGCCGGCCCATCCGGCGCAGCCGCGTCGCACGAGGCCCCGCCCGCACCCGCGCCGTTCGAACTGACCGCAGGCACTGCCTTTCTGCCGCCCGTAACGCCGTCACGAGGTCCTGCGGCAGACCGGGCGGGTGAGATCTCGACCGCGCGGCGGTCCGCATCGCGCCCGGCGCCATCGAAGAAGTCGAAACCCGCGCGGCGTTCGGCGACGCGACAGGAGGCCGCGAAGCGGCCGGAGGTCCCTGGGCCTGCGGCGCGGGCCAAAGATGCCCAGACGGGGAAGGGGCGCGCCCCGGCCGCGAAACCGGCCCGGCCCGCCGCCCCGGCGGCCGATGACATCGAGGCGGAAGGCGTGAGCCCCACGCAGGTGCAGTCACGCACCGGTGTCTGCCGCTCCTATTTCATCAACCACGAGTGCTGGCGCGTCTCCAACGCGTACTGCAACACGGCGCTGCAGGTCTGCGTGATCCGCAACTGCCCCGTCTACCACCTCCATAAAGACGCCCTCGAGCGCCGCTTCGCGAACAAGTTCAAGCACTTCTGGTAGACCGGCGCGAGCACGCCGGCCGCCGATTCGTCGGGAGGGGGCGCCGTGGCAGACGTCGGCCTCATGATCGAAGGGCAGGAAGGTCTCACTTGGGACCGCTGGCGCCGGCTGGCCGAGGCGGTCGACCGCTCGGGCTTTGAGTCGCTGTGGCGCTCGGATCACCTGTTCTCGCTCTTCGGCGGCGCCGATCGCCCGGGGCTCGACTGCTGGCCGTCGCTGACTTACCTGGCGAGCGCGACGCGGCGGATCCGCTTCGGTCCACTCGTCTGCCCGATCACGTTCCGGCACCCGGCGATGACGGCGCGGGAAGCCGCCGCGGTGGATGTGCTGTCGGGCGGACGGCTCGAGCTCGGCCTCGGGGCGGGATGGCATGACGGCGAGCATCAGGCGTTCGGCATCCCGTATCCGCGCGTCGGCGAACGGATCCGCCGGCTCGACGAGGCCATTCAGGTCATTCAGGCGTTGTGGGCCGACGGTCCGGCGCGCTTCGAGGGCACGTATTATCAGCTCGACGGCGGGACCGCGTGGCCGAAGCCGGTCCAGCGTCCGCGGATTCCGCTCGTCATCGGGGGCAAGGGCCCGAAAGTCCTCGAGGTGGCCGCCCGCTACGCGGATGAATGGAACTGCGGCGGCGCGCAGAAACCGGCGACGGTGCGCGAGCACACGGCGACGCTGGAGGCGGCCTGCGGCCGGGTCGGACGAGACCCGAAGACGATCCGCCGCTCCTGGATGGGCGGCATCCTGATCGGCGAGAACGGCGCGGCGCTGGAGCGGCGCGCGCGGGCCGTGCAGGAGTACGTGATCACCCGCGCCGCGACCCCGCCGGCGCAGCTGCCGAGCGAACTGCGCGACGTCGGGTGGCTGGTCGGCACGCCGGAAGAGATCACAGGACAGATGCGCGCGCTGACCGGAGAAGGCATCAGCCGGTTCAACCTGCAGTTCTTCACGCTGGACGACCTGGACGCGGTGCACCTGATCGCCGAGCAGGTGATTCCCGCGGTCGCCTCGCTCTAGGCGCGCGCCTCCCCGCGGCCTACGGCCCGGGGGCGCGGAAGTCGATCTCGAGCAGTTCCGTGAGGTGGTGGATCACGCGCCACGGCCGCACGCCGTGCGGACGGAGGTCGTCCGCGGTCCGGCGGTACGCGATGAACCGCGCCCCGGCCCCGCTCGCGGCGGCGCCGTCGATCCACGAATCCCCGATGACGTACGCGCCGGCCGCGTGCACCGCACCGAGGCGCCGGAGGGCTTCGACGACGCCGTCCGAGGCCGGCTTCATTAACGGAACATCGTCCCGTGTGACGACGGTTTCCGCGGCGTGCGCCAGTCCGGCGGCTTCGAGCGCGACGGACGCGCCGGCGCGGCTGTTGTTGGTGAGGATCGCCACGCGGAATCCGCGCGACCGCAGCGTCCCGAGCACGTCGGCCGCGCCGTCGAGGGCCGCGGCGTCCCGCAGGCCCTCCGTCTCGTGCGCGGTGATGATCTCCCACATCCGGGGCACCATCGCGGTGCCGCGCGCAGCGTCGTGCGCCGCGGCGCAGGCCACCAATTCGCCGATCGCATGACGCCGCAGCGCCTCGTCGGACTCGTTGGCTGCGCCGGTTTCACGCAGCATCACACCAAGGGCCCGCCGGATCGCGGCAAAATCGATGCGCGAGCCGAGCACGGTGTTGTCCATATCGAAGACCAGCGCGACCTGCTCCGGCGCAATCACAGCCGCATTGTAGGGCGGCCGGCGCCGTGCCGCAACCCGGCTCGGTCGGAGGACTCGCGCGCAGATGCGCCGTAGCGCATGAACGTGATGCGGCGGAGGGCGGTGCTCTGGGTTCTCGCCGCCGCGGCGGCCGCGGCATGCCGTCCGGTTCCGTCGCCGGTCCGGCCGGCTCCGCACGAGGCGGGGGCCCCGCAGGCGGCGCCGCCGAGCGGGCAGGCCGGGGGCCTCAGCCGCGCGACCGCGTTCGTCACGGTCGAAGGGCGTGGACGCTCGGTGCGGCTCGACGTCCTGCGGACGGACGCCGCGCTCCGCGCCGTGTGGCAGGTGCTCGGGGACGTTCCGGCGGTTGCCCCGGTGTCCGACGGCCCGCGCCTCCTCGCCGTGCTGCGTCTCAACGAGCAGGTTCTCGATGTCGCGATCTGGAAGCCGCAGACGCTCGTCGTGGCCGCCCGCCGCCTCCCGAACGTCTCGGCCGTCGTCGTCCCGGTCACCGGAGCCTGGCGGCACCGCCTGCTCGTCGTGCAGACCGGACGGGTGCTCGCCTCGCCGCCGCTCGGCGACAGTCCGGCGCTGGCGGCGCTCGACGAGGCCGTGCGGGCGGCGGTCGGTCCGCGCTGAGGGCATCCGGAAAGGGGTTCGGGGGCATGTCCGCGGTAACGATCGAGCGGCTCGCCGCACACGCCGGCGAGACCGTCGAGATTCACGGCTGGCTTTACAATCTGCGCAGCAGCGGCGCAATCCACTTCTTGCTGGTGCGCGACGGCACGGGTATCGTCCAGGCCGTCGCCGCCCGCGCCGACGTGCCGCCGGACGTCTTTGCGACGATCGGTACCCTCACGCAGGAGTCGTCGGTCGCGGTCCGGGGGGTCGTGCGCGAGGACCGCCGCGCGCCGGGCGGCTACGAACTGTCCCTGCGCGACGTGCGCGTCGTCCAGCTCGCGGCCCCGTATCCCATCACGCCGAAAGAGCACGGCATCGAGTTTCTCTTGGACCACCGGCATCTCTGGCTGCGCAGCAGCCGCCAGTGGGCGATTCTCCGCGTGCGCGCCGAGGTCGAGCGCGCCATGTGCGAGTATCTCGACGACCAGGGCTACCTCCGAATGGACACGCCGATCCTGACGCCGGCCGCGTGCGAGGGCACGTCGACGCTGTTCGAGACGCCGTACTTCGAGACGCACGCGTATCTCGCCCAGAGCGGCCAGTTGTACAGCGAGGCGAGCGCGGCGGCGTTCGGCCGTGTGTACTGTTTCAGCCCCGCCTTCCGCGCGGAGAAGTCGAAGACCCGGCGGCACCTGACGGAGTTCTGGATGATCGAGCCCGAGGCCGCCTATCTGGATCTCGAGGGGTGCATCGCGCTGGCGGAGGGACTCGTCGCGTTTGTCGTGGGCCGCGTGCTGGAGCGCCGCGGCGCCGAGCTGCGGGCGCTCGAGCGCGACCTGGTGCCGCTCGAGCGGGTGCGCCCGCCGTTTCCGCGGATCACCTATGACGAGGCGGTCGAGCGGCTGCGCGCCGCCGGCCATGCGATCGAGTGGGGCGACGATTTCGGCGGCGACGAGGAGACGGTCCTGGCGAAGGCCTTCGACCGGCCGGTCTTCGTCACGCACTACCCGGCGCAGTGCAAGGCGTTCTACATGCAGCCGGATGCCGCGCGGCCGGAGGTCGTGCTCGGCGCGGACCTCCTGGCGCCGGAAGGCTACGGCGAGATCGTCGGCGGCGGCGAGCGCATTCACGATCCGGCGCTGCTCGAGCGCCGGATCGAGGAGCACCATCTTTCAAAAGAGGCGTACGCGTGGTACGTGGACCTCCGGCGCTACGGCTCGGTCCCGCACAGCGGCTTCGGCATCGGCATCGAGCGCACCGTGACGTGGATCTGCGGGCTCGAACACGTGCGGGAGACGATTCCGTTCCCGCGCCTCCTGAACCGGCTCTACCCGTAGCCGGGAGCGATCCCCAAGATCGCCGAGATTGTCATCGACCGAACGACGACGTATTACAATCGGCTCGGTCCCGTGCGCATGCCGGCCCGGGCGGAGGAGGCGGCCGCGTGTCCTTCCACTTCTTGATTCGTTTTGACCCTCCGCCGGGCGCGGCGGCGGAATTTCGCGAGGAGCTGCGGCGCGTCGCCGGACCCACGCGGGCCGAGGCGGCCTGTCTCGGCTACCAGGCGTTTGAGTCCGTCCGCGAACCCGCCGCCTTCGCGGTGCATTCCGAATGGGTGGACGAGGCCGCGTTCGAGGCGCACAGCCGCCTCCCGCATACCGTGCGCTTTGTCGCCGCCGCGGAACGGCTGCTCGGGGGTCCCGTGCAGGGGTTGCGGGCACGGCCGCTCGACGACGGCCGTGCCCGCTCCGGTAACGCGACGGCGGATCCCGTCTGGCGCGGGGCGAGCGGCCGGTTGTTGGCCTAGCCCGCATGTGGTATACTTTTTCGCGGTAGGTTAAGCAGGACGCAGAGCCTGGGGGAGCTGGGCCGGACGTACGCCGAGCCAGAACGGGCGTAGGCCGCGGCAAACGGGCGTGCGGTAGTAACGGCATCAAGTCGGCGCGTCTGCGGGAGTGGGTAGTACACCCACTCTTTCGTTTCTTCGGGGCGCCGAAGGGGCGAGACGTGAGCAGGCGGCAGGAGATCGCAAGCCAGGTCGAGGCTTTGGCGGTGCCGATCGGGGCCCGAATGGGGCTCGAGATCGTGGACGTCGAGCTGGCCGGGGACGCGCGGCGTCCGGTGCTGCGCGTGCTGATCGAGCGGCCCGGCCCCGATGTCGCGGGGCGGGACGGGGCAGGGGCGGGGATCGAGGACTGCGCCAGGCTCAACGAGGCGCTGAGCCGCGAGCTCGACCTCTACGTCCTGCCGATCGATCACTACACGCTGGAGGTGGCCAGTCCGGGATTGGACCGGGCACTGCGGAAGCCCGCGGAGTTCGTCCGGTTCGCCGGGCGGACCGTCGCGGTGACGGCGGTGGCCCCCGTGGACGGGCAGCGCCGGTTCCGCGGCCGGCTGCTCGGCCTCGTGGACGGGCGGGTGGCGGTCGGGTTGGAGGACGGGCGCGAGGTGCGCTTCGGGATGGACGAGATCGCGCAGGCGCGTCTCGTGGTGGAAGACGAGGTGTTGCGACAAGATTTGAAGCGCTCGTAGTCCAAAGGCGTGGGCGGGACGGCGAGTGGTCCCGTCTCGCGCGGGACGAGCGGCGGTGGAGGTGCCTGGTGAACAATCAGGAGCTGATTCGGGCGGTGCGGCAACTCGAAGAGGAGAAGGGCCTCAGCACGGACGTGCTGGTCGAGGCCATCGAAGCCGCGCTGTTGTCGGCATACAAGAAAAACTTCGGCCAGGCGGCGCAGAACATCCGCGTCGAGCTGGACCGTGAGACCGGCGAGCAGCACGTCTACAGCGTGCGGACGATCGTCGGCGAGGTGACCGATCCCAACACCGAGGTCCCGATCGCCGAGGCGCGTCAGTGGGACCCCGACAGCCAGATCGGCGACATCGTCGAGGTCGAGGTGACGCCCAAGGACTTCGGCCGCATCGCCGCGCAGACCGCGAAGCAGGTGATCGTGCAGCGCATCCGGGAAGCGGAGCGCGACATGGTCTACCGGGAATTCCGGGACCGTGAAGGCGACATCGTCACCGGCACCGTGCAGCGCGTGGAGCGCCGGAACGTCTACATGGATCTCGGCCGCATCGAGGCCGTGCTGCCGCCGACGGAGCAGGTCCCGCGCGAGGGCTACCGCCAGAACGACCGCGTGAAGGCCTACGTCGTCGAGGTCAAACAGGGCAACCGGGGACCGCAGATCGTGGTCAGCCGGACGCACCCCGGGCTGCTGAAGCGGCTGTTCGAGCTGGAAGTGCCGGAGATTTACGAGGGGATCGTGGAGATCAAGGCGATCGCCCGCGAGGCCGGCGCGCGCAGCAAGGTCGGCGTCGTCTCGCGGGACCGCAACGTCGACGCGGTGGGCGCCTGCGTGGGGCCGAAGGGCACCCGCGTCCAGTCGATCGTCGACGAGCTGCGCGGCGAGAAGATCGACATCGTTCCCTGGTCCGCGGATCAGGCGACGTTCGTCGCGAGCGCCTTGAGCCCGGCGAAAGTCATCCGCGTCGAGATCAAGGAGGAGACGAAGACGGCGCTGGTGATCGTGCCCGACAACCAGCTGTCGCTCGCCATCGGCAAAGAGGGTCAGAACGCTAGGCTCGCCGCCAAACTGACGGGCTGGCGCATCGACATCAAGAGCGAGTCCCAGATCAAGGAGCTCGAGGCGCGCAAGATCTTCGCGGACCTGCCGGTCGAAGAGCCCGTGGCACAGCCGGCGGCCGCCGCCGCCGATCCGGCGCGGGCAGTCGCGGCGGAAGGCGGGTCGGCGGAGGGCACAACGCCCGAGGGCCAAAGCGGGACATCCGAACCGGCGCCCGTGGGCGCCGAGCCGGCGCGCCACGCCGTCGATCGGGCCGGCGGAGACTAGCCTGGTGCCGAAGGTCCGCAAGATTCCGCAGCGGCAGTGTGTCGCCTGCGGCCAGATCCGGGCCAAGCGCGACCTGGTTCGAGTGGTCCGGACGCCGGCGGGCGAAGTGCGCGTCGACGTGACGGGGAAGGTCGCCGGACGCGGCGCATACGTCTGCCCCGACGGCGCCTGCGTCGACCGGGCGCTGCGCGGGGGACGGCTCGCCGGCGCCCTGGAGCAGCCGCTGGCGGAGGACATCGCCCAACGCCTGCGCGAAGCGATCGTGCGGCCGGCAGCACCCCGCGCGCCCGTGGTTCGCCGGGTTTCGCTGAAGGAGCAACAGCAGTGAGTGAAACGCAGGAGGACGCGAAGCGGCCGGAGGTCCTTGGGCCTACGGCGTGAGCCAGTACGCTCAGACAGGGGAGGGGTTCCGGTGAAGGTACACGAGCTGGCCAGGGAACTGGGCCTGACCAGCAAGGAACTCATTGACCGGCTGGAGGCCCTCAAGGTCTCGGTCCGCAACCACATGTCGGTCCTCGATGACGACACCGTGGCGCGGGTCCGCCGCGCCGTCGCCGCGTCGGGCACGCCGGTCGGCGCGTCAGCGTCCTCTCCGGAGCCCGCCCGCGGACCGGCCCGCGTCGTGGCCGACGATAAAGTGCGGCAGAGCGACTTCCTGCGCGAGAAGTACGGGTCGGACGTGAAGGGCGTCCGGGTGTTCCGCGCGCCCCGGCCCGAGCCGGCCGCGCCTCCCGCCGCTCCTGAACCCGCCCACCCGGCGGCCGCCAGTACTACGGCGCGGCCCGCGGCCGGGAAGCCGGCCGAGACGACCGGACGAGGCCCCGCGGCACGTCCCGCCGCCGCGGGCGGCACCGCCGTGAAGCGTCCCGCGGAGGGCAAGCCGGATGCGAAGCGTCCGGCCGCGCCATCGCGCGAGCGCCCGGCCGCGCACGCACCTGCCGCCGCGCACGCCGCGTCCCCCGCGGCGCCGGCCAAAGAGAAGACGATCCGGTTCGGCGACCTGCGCAAGACGCCGCGGTACGAGCCTGGGACGGCGGGTGCCGCGCCACGGCCCGCGCTGGAGCCGCTGCCGGCTGCGCCTGAACCCTCACGCCCGGTCGAGCGCGCGAAGCCCGTCGAAGCGCCGCCGCCTCCTCCGCCGCAGGCCCCGGCCGAGCCGGCCGCCCCGCAGCCGGTCCGGTACCTCGAGCTCGACGGGCCGATTCAGGTCGGCGAGCTGGCGACGCGGATGGGCGTCGGCCCCGGCGAAGTGGTGAAGCGCCTCGTCGAGAACGGCGTGCTCGCCGGCATCAACCACATGATCCCGCTCGAAGTGGCGACGAAGGTCATGGCGGCGTTCAACTACGCTCCCCGGGCCCGCGTGGTCGAGCAGGTGCAGGAAGTCGCGCCCACGCTCGACGTCGCCGAAACCACGCCCCAGGAGAAGGGTACGACGCCCCGGCCGCCGATCGTCACGGTCATGGGCCACGTCGACCACGGCAAGACGAGTCTCCTCGACGCGATTCGCAAGACGAGCGTCGCCGCGCGCGAGTTCGGCGGGATCACGCAGCACATCGGCGCGTACACGGCCGAGGTGAACGGAAAGAAGATCGCCTTCATCGACACCCCGGGCCACGAGGCGTTTACCGCGCTGCGCGCCCGCGGCGCCCAGGTGACCGACATCGCCGTGCTGGTGGTCGCGGCCGACGACGGCGTGATGCCGCAGACGATCGAGGCCATCAACCACGCCAAGGCCGCCCGCGTGCCGATCGTGGTCGCGATCAACAAGATCGACATGCCGCAGGCCAATCCCGACCGCGTGAAGCAGCAGCTGTCGGATCTCGGGCTGGTGCCGGAGGACTGGGGCGGCGACACGATCATGGTGCCCGTCTCGGCCCGCCAGGGCACCGGGATCGACACGCTGCTCGAGATGATTCTCCTCGTCGCGGAGCTGCGCGATCTGCGCGCCACGCCCGAGAAGCCGGCGCGGGCCACCGTCGTGGAGGCGCGGCTCGACAAGGGCCGGGGCCCCGTGGCGACGATCCTCGTCCAGGACGGCACGCTGCACGTCGGCGACGCCGTCGTGGTGGGAGAGACCTACGGGCGCATCCGCGCGATGCAGAGCGAGGCCGGGATACGCACGGACACCGCGGGCCCGAGCACGCCGGTCGAGATCATCGGCCTCAGCGACGTGCCGCAGGCCGGCGACCTGCTCGAGTCCGTCTCCAACGAGCGGATCGCGAAGGCCGTCGCCGAAGAGCGATGGGAGCGCCGCCGCGCGGCGGAGCAGGCGCGGTCGCGGCAGCTCAGCGTCGAGGAAATCTCGCGCGAGACCGGCACCGTCACCGAGCGCCGGGAGCTGCGCGTGATCGTCAAGGGCGACGTGCAGGGGTCCGTCGAGGCGCTCGTGCCGGCGATCGAGCGGCTCACGACCCCCGAGGTGCTGATCACGATTCTGCACGCCGCGGTCGGCAACATCAGCGAATCGGATGTGATGCTCGCCGCGGCCAGCCAGGCGGTGATCATCGGCTTCAACGTGCGGCCGGAGCCCCAGACGCGGAAGCTCGCGGAGCAGGAGCACGTCGACGTCCGCCTCTACCGCGTCATCTACGAAGTGCTCGACGACATCAAGAAGCTGACGACGGGTATGCTCGCGCCCAAGATGGTCGAGGTCGTGCTGGGCCGCGTGGAGGTCCGGCGGGTGTACTCGATCAGCCGGGTCGGCACGATCGCCGGCAGCTACGTGACGTCGGGCCGCATCACCCGCGGCGCCAAAGTGCGGGTGATCCGGGACGGCGCCGTCGTCCACGAAGGCGTGGTCGGCTCGCTGCGCCGGTTCAAGGAAGACGTGCGCGAGGTCGTCGAAGGCTTCGAGTGCGGTGTGGGTCTTGAGCGGTTCAACGACATCAAGGAAGGCGACGTCCTCGAAGTCTTCGCGGTGGAGACGGCGCCGGCCTAACCGCCGCGGCCCATGGTGGTAGGCGTGCTGCACGTGGAGTGCGGCCTTCCCGGCACGCAGAGCATCAAGGACAAGCGCCGGATCGTCAAGGCGGTCCTCGACCGCCTGCACCACCGGTTCAACGTCGCGGCGGCCGAAGTGACGTATCAGGATTCCTGGCGGCGCGCCGGGCTGGCGATCGCGTGCGTCAGCACGGACACCCGGCATGCCGATTCGGTCCTGGCCCGCGTGGCGCGGGAGATCGAGCATCACGGGGAGCTGGTGCTGCTCGACTACAGCACCGAGCTGCGATGACCGCGAGTGTGAGGGAGGCGCCGCTGATGACGAGTCCGCGCATCGCCCGTCTCCGCGAGCTCTTCAAAGAGGAAACCAGCGTGATCCTGCAGCGCGATATGCGGGACCCGCGCATCGGGTTCGTCTCCGTCACCGACGTCGAGCTCACTCCGGACCTCCGTCACGCGCGGATCTTCGTGAGCGTGTACGGGGACGCCGAGGCGAAGGCGCGCACGATGGAGGGCCTCAGGAGCGCGGAAGGGTTCGTCCGCACCGCGCTGGCGCACCGCATCCGCCTTCGCTACACGCCCCAGGTGTCGTTCCGGATCGACGAATCGATCGAGCAGGGCGACCGCGTCAACCGCCTGCTGCGGCAGGTTACCGAGGAGCGCGACGACCGGAACAGCGGATGACGCCGGCCCAACGGATCGCGGAAACGCTCCTCGGCCGGCGGGTGCTGCTCCTCAATCACGTCTCGCCGGACGGCGACTGCCTCGGGTCGACGCTCGCGCTCGCGCACGCCCTGCATGCGCGGGGCCAGCATGCCGTGGTCGCGAGCAGTGACGGCGTGCCGGAGATGTACCGGTTTCTCCCCGGGGCCGGGCAGATCGTGACGGAGCTGCCGCCGGATGAGCCGTTCGACGCGGCGGTGTTCATGGAATGCAGCACGCCCGACCGGGCCGGCGTGCTGGCCGCGCGGGCGGTCGGCGTGCCGCTGTGGATCAACATCGACCATCACGTCAGCAACGGCGGGTACGGCGATCTGATCCTGTACGAACCCAGCGCCGCGGCCGTCGGCGAGCTCGTCACGCCGATCGTCCAGGCCCTCGGTCCGATCGACCCCCCGACCGCGACCTGCCTGCTTGCGGCGCTCCTCACGGACACGGGGAGCTTCCGGTACGCGAGCGTCACGCCCCGCACGCTGCGGATCGCCGCGGATCTTGTGGAGGCGGGCGCGAGCCCCGGGGACGTCTACACGCAGGTCTACGAGAACCGCCCCGCCGCGGCGCTGCGGCTCCTCGGAATGGCCTTGAGCCGCCTCGAGATATCGGCGGACGGCCGCGTCGCCTGGACCGCGGTGACGCAGGAGATGCTGCGGGCGTCGGGCGCGTCGATGGAAGAGTCCGAGGGCATCGTCGGCGCGCTGCGCGCGATCGGCGGCGTGCAGGTCGCGCTCCTGTTCAAGGAAGAGCCGGACGGGATCCGGGTCAGCCTGCGCGGCCGGCCCGGCGTGCGGGCCCACGTCATCGCCGAGGCCTTCGGCGGCGGGGGGCACGCCGCCGCGGCGGGGTTCACCGCGGCCGGCCCGCTGCCCGACGTCGTTCGCCGCACCCTCGACGCGGTCGAGCGCGAGCTCGCGGCGAGCGCGGTGTCTTGAGTCTCGGCGTGGACGGCGTCCTCAACGTTCTGAAGCCCCCGGGCATGACGTCGCACGACGTTGTCGACGCCGTGCGGCGGCTCGCGGGACTGCGGCGGGTCGGCCACACCGGCACCCTCGATCCCGGCGCGGCCGGCGTGCTGGTGCTGTGCCTCGGACGGGCGACGCGGCTCAGCGAGTTCCTGATGGACGTCGACAAGGAATACCGCGTGGAGCTGCGCCTCGGCAGCCGCACCAGCACGGGCGACGCATACGGCGAGGTGCTGCCGCCGCCGGCAGGAGGCGCATCTTTGGCTCGCGCCGCAGGCCCAGGAGCGGCCGGAGGTCCTGCGCCAGACAGGGAGGCGGGCCGCGCGGGGATTGGGCCTACGGCGTGGGCCAGGAATGCCGCGGCCGTGGAAGCGGTGCTCCGCCGGTTCACCGGCGAGATCCTGCAGGTGCCGCCGATGGTCTCGGCCATCCACCACGAGGGCGCGCGGCTCTACGAGCTCGCGCGCCGCGGCGAGGTTGTCGATGTGCAGCCGCGGCCGATCGTCGTGCACCGGATCGAGATCGTAACCCACGATCGCGACTGGACGCGCCTTCTGCTGCACGTCACGTGCGGCAAGGGCGCGTACATCCGGAAGCTGTGCGCCGACGTCGGGGACGCCCTCGGGTGCGGCGGATACGCGCACTTCATGGTGCGCACGCGCACGGGCACGTTCGAGGTGGAGCACGCGCGGACGCTCGAGGAACTCGGCGCGCTCGCGGCTGAGGGCGCGCTCGAAGGCGCGCTCATGTCGATGGACGACGCGGTCGGTCACCTGCCGGCGGTCGATCTCTCCGACCAGAGCGTGAGCGACGTGCTGCACGGGCATCCGGTGCCGGTCTGGAAGGCCGGGCGCGTGCTCGCGGATCAGGTACCGGTACGGCTCCGCAGCCGGCGCGGCGCGCTCGTCGCGCTGGCCCGGGTGGAGCAGGGCCTGCTCCGCCCGTTCAAGGTGCTGGCCGGCGCGGCCGGGGGCGCGGCGGAGCGGCAGGCACGCCCCGCGCAGACGGGGCCGTCCCGGGCCCGCGGCGCGAGCCAGGACGTCCCCGCGAAGCCGGGGCGGTCCCGGCCTCCCGGAGGGCCGCGTGCGCCGCATCTTCGGCCTCGCTGACTGGCCGGACGAGGTCCGCGCACCCGTCCTCGCGCTCGGCACGTTTGACGGGGTGCACCTCGGGCATCACCGCGTCATCGGCCTCGCCGTGGAGCGCGCACGGGCGCGCGGCAGCCCGGTCGCGGCGCTCACGTTCGAACCGCACCCGCTCGAAGTGTTGCGCCCGGGTTCCGAGCCGGTGCTGCTTACCACGATCGAAGAGCGGCTCGAGCAGTTCGAGACTTTAGGGGTGGACGCCGCCCTCGTGCTGCCGTTCGACGACGCGTTCTCGAAGATCTCCGCCGCGGCGTGGCTCGACGACGTGCTGCGGGGACGCCTTCAGGCCCGCGAGATCGTCGCGGGATCGTCGTATACGTTCGGGTTCCGCCGCGAAGGGACCGCGCGTCGCCTCGAAGCGTGGGGCCGCGCCGCGGACGTACCGGTGCATCTCGTGCCGGCGGTCCTCGTTGGGGGAGAGCCGGTCAGCAGCAGCCGCATCCGCGCGGCGCTGCGGGAAGGCCTGGTGGAAGACGCCGCGCGCCTGCTGGGCCGGCGCTACCGCCTGGCCGGCCAGGTGGTGCGCGGGGAAGGCCGCGGCCGGACGATCGGCGTGCCCACCGCCAACCTCGCGCCGACGCCGCGCAAGGTCGTTCCGGCGCACGGTGTATACGCGACGGTCGCGACGCTGGGGGGCCGCCGCTACGGCGGGGCGACCAACATCGGCACCCGGCCGACGTTCGGCGGGACTGTCCCCAGCCTCGAGACGTTCCTGCTCGACTTCGAGGGCGAGTGTACCGGCGCGCCGATGGCACTCGAGTTTGTGCGGCGCGTTCGTGACGAGCGCGCGTTTCCGGACGCGGCCGCGCTGGCGCGCCAGATCGCCGACGACGTCGCGGCCGTTCGCCAGTTGCTCCGCGACGGGTGAGCGGGTATAATACGGTGGTGCAGGAGCATGTGACGCGAATGCTGCGCGCCGCGGGGCGCGGAAGGTGCCCGCAGAGTCCGTTTCTGACCACCGGTTCGGTGGTCAGTCTCTTTTTTGCGGGACGCGCGGGATCGATCCGATGACCACGCGCCACCAGGCCCGCGAAGCCGCGCTCGGCGTGCTGTTCCAGGTGGATCTGGGCAAGAGCGACATCGAGGACGCGCTGGATCCGGTGCGGGCGCAGGGCTGGCCGCGCGACGACTGGACACTGATCGAAAGCCTCGTGCGCGGCACGCGCCGGCATGTCGCGGACATCGACGCGTTGATCCGCAGCGTCGCCGAGCATTGGACCCTCGAGCGCATGGCCACCGTCGACCGCAACGTGCTCCGGATGGCGATTTTCGAACTGCAGCACGCCGACACACCGGTCGGCGTCGTCATCAACGAGGCGGTCGAGCTGGCCAAGCAGTACAGCACGGAAGAGTCGGGGCGGTTCGTCAACGGCATGCTCGGCAAGATTGTGCGGCTCGGCCCGCGTCTGGTCCGTCCGGCGGCCCCGTAGTGGCGCGCCGCAGTGCGGGTGCATCTCTTGGTGTCGGGCCGTGTCCAGGGAGTCGGATTTCGTGAGTTCGTCCGCCGGACGGCGTACGGTTTGGGCGTCGGGGGTTGGGTGCGCAACCTGGCCGACGGACGGGTCGAGGTCGTCGCGGACGGCGAGCGCCCGGCGCTCGAGGCGCTCGTGAAGACGATCGGCGGCGGGCCGCCGGGCGCTTTCGTGCGGGATCTTCATCAAGACTGGCAGCACATCCCGGGCCAGGAAAAGGAGTTCGAGATCCGCTAATCCAGGATGCCGGAAACGTCTCGCCGACCGGTCGCCATCGAGAGCGTTCTCGCCGAGCACGGCCGCCTCGTCGAGCGCGCCCTGGATCAGTATCTCCCTCCGGAAGACGCCCCGCCGGCCGATGTGCACCGCGCGATGCGCTACAGCGTGTTCGCCGGCGGCAAGCGGCTGCGTCCGATGCTGGTCATCGCCGGCGCCGAGGTCGCGGGCGCGCCGCCCGAAACCGTGCTGCCCTCCGCCTGCGCGGTCGAGCTGATTCACACCTACTCCCTGATTCACGACGACCTGCCGTCCATGGACGACTCGGCGATCCGCCGGGGACGTCCGACCTGCCACGTGGTCTTCGGTGAAGCGATGGCCGTGCTGGCGGGCGACGCCCTGCACGCCCACGCGTTCGAGTTGCTGGCGCGAAACGCCGACGTGCCGGGGTGTACGCCGGCCCGCGTCGTGCGGGCGATCCGCGCGCTGACGCTCGGCATCGGGAGCGAAGGGATGGTCGGCGGACAGGTCCTCGATCTGCTGGCCGTGCGCGGCGCGTCCGGTGACGCCGCGGCCGCCCTGGCCGGCGAAGACGGGATCCGGCAGATTCACCGGTTGAAAACCGGGGCGCTGATCCGGGCCAGCCTGAGGATCGGCGCCGTCCTCGCGGGGGCGGAGGAGGCCGATCTCCGGGCGCTCGACCGTTACGGCGGGCACATGGGCCTCGCCTTCCAAATCATCGACGACATACTCGACGTCGTGGGTGAGAGCGACAAACTCGGCAAGGGGACCGGCGCCGATGCCAGCCAGTCCAAGGTGACGTTTCCGTTCGTGTTCGGTCTCGAGCGGTCGCGGCGCCTCGCCGCGGACGCCACGGAGGAGGCGGTGCGGGCCCTCGCTCCGCTCGGAGAGCGCGGCGCGCGACTGGAAGAGCTGGCGATCTACCTGCTGGAGCGGGACCGGTGATTCGCCGGCGTGCCGCGGGCGGATCGCCCGCCGGCCATGAAACCAAAGCCGGCGTCCGGCTGGATGAGCGCCTGGTGCATGAGGGGCTCGCCGAGACGCGGGCGCGCGCGCAGGCCGCGGTCCTGGCGGGCCGCGTGACCGTTGACGGCGCGGTCGCGGACAAGCCGGGCCGCCGCGTGACGCCGGAGATGCGCGTGGGCGTGGTCGGCCCGGCGAACCCGTATGTCAGCCGCGGGGGCCTCAAGCTCGCGCACGCGTTGGGGACGTTCGGCATCGACGTCCGCGGCGCTATTGCGATCGACCTCGGCGCGAGCACCGGCGGATTCACGGACTGTCTGGTGCAGGCCGGGGCGGCGCGGGTCTACGCGGTGGACGTGGGCCGCGGACAGCTCGCGTGGAGTCTCCGGCAGGACCCGCGGGTGGTCGTCGTCGAGGACACGAACGTGCGTCATCTTGTGCCCGATCAGTTTGCTGACGCGCCCGACGTCGTGACCGCGGACCTCTCGTTCATCAGCCTGCGCCTCGTGTGGGGCGTCATCGCGCGCCTCACCCGGCCGGGCGGCCATGTCGTCGCGCTCGTGAAGCCGCAGTTTGAGGCGGGGCGCGACGCGGTCCGCCGCGGCGGGGTCGTGCGCGACCCGGCGGTGCACGCCGAGGTCATCGAGGGCGCGCTCGCGTCCGCCGCGCGCGAGGGGCTCACGCCGGTGGCGGTGACCGCGTCTCCGATCACCGGTCCGGCCGGCAACATCGAGTACCTCGTCCATCTCCGGCGCCCGGCGGACGCCCCCGCGCTTGACGGATCCCTCCGTGCGGACGACATCGCCAGGATCGTCGCGGACGCGCACGCCCGCCTGGGGAGGCGAGGCGCATGAAGACGGTCGGCCTCGTCGTCAACGTCGAGAAGCTGCGGAGCGACCCCGAGGTGGGCCGCCTGGCAAAGGACGCGGTGGCGCTGCTCGCCTCGCGCCGCGTCGACGTCGTCGTCAACGAGGAGAGCGCGCGGAACCTCGGCATCCCGGAGCTCGGCGTGCCGGCGGCCGACCTCGCCCGCCGCGCCGAGATGCTCGTCGTCTTCGGCGGCGACGGCACGATTCTGCGCGCGGCCCGCCAGGCGGCGCCCGACGGCATTCCTATCCTCGGCGTGAACCTCGGCGGGTTCGGGTTCCTGGCCGAGGTGCACGACCGGGCCGTCGACGACGCGCTGCTGCGGGTGCTCGGGGGCGACTACCGCGTGGACGAACGGATGATGCTGCAGGCGCAGGTGTGCCGCGGCGCCGGGGACCGGCGGAAGGGCGAGGAGCGTGTCGTCCGCGAGCTGCTGGCGCTCAACGACGTCGTGGTCACGAAGAGCGGCTACGCCCGGATTCTCCGGATCCGCACCGAGGTCAACGACGACCACCTCGCCACGCACTTGGCGGATGGCCTGATCGTCGCCACACCGACCGGGTCGACGGCGTACTCGCTGTCGGCCGGCGGTCCGATTCTGCATCCCGACCTCGACGCGATCGTGCTGACGCCCATTTGCGCGCACACGCTCAACGCCCGCGCCGTGGTGCTCTCGGGCAACGAGGCCATTACAATCCGTGTCGAACCGACCGGCGCCCCGTCCGTGTTGACCGTCGACGGCCAGGAAGGCGAACCGCTCGAGCCGGACGACATCGTGCGGGTGGCGCGGGCGCCGTGCCGGACGCGGCTCGTGCGGCTGGGACGAACGGGCTTCTACCGATTGTTGCGCACCAAGCTCTCGTGGGGCGGCGAGCGATGACACAGGGGGGACGCAGCCGATGACGCAGCAGCAGACCAAGTACATCTTCGTGACGGGAGGCGTCGCCTCGGCGCTCGGGAAGGGCATTACGTCGGCCTCGCTCGGCCGCCTGCTGAAGAGCCGCGGGTGGCGGGTGAGCGCCCTGAAGTTCGATCCGTACGTCAACGTGGACGCGGGAACGATGAACCCGTTCCAGCACGGAGAGGTCTTCGTCACCGACGACGGCGCCGAGACCGACATGGACCTGGGGCACTACGAACGCTTCATCGACGAGAGCCTCGGGCGCGACAACAACACCACGACCGGCAAAATCTACGGCGCCGTGATCGCCCGGGAGCGGCGGGGCGAATATCTCGGCGGGACCGTGCAGGTCATCCCGCACGTCACGAACGAGATCCGGGACGAGATCAGCCGCGTCGCGCGCCTGCAGCGCGCCGACGTGATGATCGTGGAAGTCGGCGGGACCGTCGGCGACATCGAGAGCCTGCCGTTCCTCGAGGCGATCCGGCAGTTCCGGCGCTACGTCGGCGAGGCGCATGTGATGTACGTGCACGTCTCGCTGGTGCCGTACCTGCGGGGGGCCGGGGAGCTCAAGACGAAGCCGACGCAGCACAGCGTGAAGGAGCTGCGCAGCATCGGCATCCACCCCGACGTCATCGTATGCCGGGCGGAGCGGCCGCTGTCGCGGAGCCTGCGCGACAAGCTGGCCCTGTTCTGCGATGTGGCGCCGGAGGGCGTGATCCAGTCGATCGACGCGCCGAGCGTATACGAGGTGCCGCTGGTCCTCGAAGACGAAGGCCTCGCGCGCATGGCGGAGAAGCGCCTCGACCTCCCGGTCCGCACCCCCGATCTGGCCGACTGGCGCGTGATGGTCGACCGCCTCCTAAACTCCCCCGACGTGGTTGAGATCGTGCTCGTCGGCAAGTACATGGGCAACGAGGATTCCTACATCAGCATTGAAGAGGCGCTGCGCCACGGCGGGATCGCGACCGGCTGCCGCGTCCGCATCGTCAAGCAAGACTCCGAGGAGCTCGAGGCGCTCGACGAGGCCGGCGTGGCGGCGCGGCTCGGGCGGTTCGACGGCATCCTGGTCTGCCCCGGCTTCGGCGCGCGCGGCGTGGAAGGGAAGGTGAAGGCCGCGCAGTTCGCCCGCACGCACGGCGTGCCGTTCTTCGGCGTCTGCTACGGCATGCAGTGGGCGGTCGTCGAGTTTGCCCGGCACGTGTGCGGTCTCGACGGCGCCAATACCACGGAGGTGGATCCCACGACCCCGCATCCGGTGATCGATCTGCTGCCGGAGCAGAAAGCCGTGACCGAGAAGGGCGGCACGATGCGGCTCGGGCTCTATCCCTGCCGGCTCGCCCCGGGATCGCTCGCGCACACGGCCTACGGCGCGGACGACGTCGGGGAGCGGCACCGCCACCGGTTCGAGGTCAACAACGACTACCTGCCGATCCTCACGCGCCACGGCATGCGCGTGACGGGGCTGTACCCGGAGCGCAAGCTGGTCGAGATCGTCGAGTTGCCCGGACACCCGTGGTTCCTCGGGACGCAGTTCCACGCGGAGTACCGGTCCCGGCCGACGCGGCCGCATCCGCTGTACCGGTCCTTCACCGCCGCGGCGCTCGAGCGGCAGCGCGGGGACGTCGCCCGCCGCGCGCAGGAGGCGCAGCTTTCGCCCGCGCCGCAGGCCCAGAAGCGGCCGGAGGTCCTTGGGCCTACGGCTTAGATAACAACGTTGCTCGCCGCGGAGTCGGCGAGCGGAGCCACTACGCCTAGACGGGAAAGGAGCCCTCCGCGCCTACCGCGAACCGCTAACGTCACCCAGAAATCAACGTCGCCACGGCCGTCCGTGGCGGCGCGGCAGGTTTTCATCCAGGCTGGAGGGGCACTCTATGGGCATGGTGTACGTCAACGGCCGGTTTGTCTCCAAGGAGGAAGCCAGCGTGTCGGTCTACGACCACGGCTTCCTGTACGGCGACGGCATCTTCGAAGGCATTCGCTGCTACAACGGCCGCGTCTTCAAGCTCACCGAGCACGTCGACCGGCTGTTCGAATCCGCGCTCACGCTGCGGCTCGAGATCCCGATGAGCCGCGCCGAGTTCGCCGGCGCGATCGTGGAGACGGTGCGCCGCACCGGACTCCGCGACGCCTACATCCGGCCGGTCGTGTCCCGCGGCCCCGGCGATCTCGGCATCGATCCGCGGAAATGTCCGAAGGCCAACGTCGTCATCATCGTCGACTCGATCCAACTGTACCCGGAGGAGGCGTACCGGAAGGGGCTGCGCCTCGTCACCACCTCGACGCGGCAGCGTCCGGTCGACGTGCTGAACCCGCGCATCAAGACCTGCAACTACCTGAACAACATCATGGCCCGCCTCGAGGCGAACCTGGTGGGCGCGGATGAAGGCCTCATGCTCACGACGGAGGGCTACGTGGCGGAGTGCACCGCTGACAACATCTTCCTCGTGCGGAGAGGCAGCGTCCTGACGCCGCCGGCGTACATCGGGATTCTACAAGGGGTGACGCGCCAGACGGTGCTCGACCTCTGCGCGACGCTCGGCGTGCCCGCCGTGGAGCAGGTCATCACGCTGCACGACGTCTACACCGCCGACGAGTGCTTCCTGACCGGCACCGGCGCGGAACTGGGCCCCGTGGTGCAGGTCGACGGCCGGGCGATCGCGGCCGGCAAACCGGGGCCGGTCACGAACAAGGTCCTCGTGGCGTTCCGCGAGCTGGCCGCCCGCGAAGGCACACCGGTCTACGAGACCACCGGCGCACGCGGCGGCGACTGAGCACGAAGACCCCGGGACCCGGCGGCGCCGCTCGGGTCCTCGGCAGCCGCCGGGCGTTCACGGGCCGCGCGTTTTCGGTCCGGGTGGACGAGATCGAGAGTCCCAGCGGGCGGCGCTGGACGCTCGAGGTCGTCGAACACCCCGGGGCGGTTGCCATCGTGGCGGTGCTTCCCGACCGGCAGATCGTGCTGGTGCAGCAAACCCGCCACGCGGTCGGCCGGCGGCTCTTTGAGATTCCGGCCGGCACGCTGGAACCGCCCGAGACGCCCGAGGCCTGCGCCCGCCGGGAGCTCGCGGAGGAAGCCGCGTACGCCGCGAACGTGTGGGAGCGTTTGGCGACGTTCTATCCGGCCCCTGGGATCTCCAACGAGGAGATGCATCTGTTTCTCGCCGAGGACCTCCACCCCGCGGCGGCCGATCGGGAGGAAGAGGACCTGACGGTGCACCTCGTCCCGCTCGCGGATGCCCGTCGCCTCGTGGCGACCGGCGAGATCCGCGACGCGAAGTCGATTATCGGCATTCTCCTGGCGGCGGAACGGTTCGGCGTACCTTCGGCGTAACATCGTGGCCGGTACTGCAGGTCCACCCTGTGCCCGCGTCGTGGTTGTGGTGCTCGACAGCTGCGGGATCGGCGAGGCGCCGGACGCGGCCCGCTACGGCGACGAGGGATCGAGCACGCTGCCGCACACCGCGGCCGCGTGCGGCGGACTGCGGCTGCCGGTGCTCGGCCGACTCGGTCTCGGCCGCCTCGCGGCGATCGCCGGCGTCCCGCCGGCCTCGCGGCCCGAGGGCGCCTTCGGCATCCTGACCGAAGTGTCGGCCGGGAAGGACAGCACGACCGGCCATTGGGAGCTCATGGGGTTGATCCTCGACCGGCCGTTTCCAACGTACCCCCACGGATTTCCGCCGGAGATCATCGAGGCGTTCGAGGCCCGGATCGGCCGCCGCGTGCTCGGCAACCGCCCGGCCTCCGGCACCGCGATCATCGCGGAGCTCGGCGAGGAACATCTCCGTACGGGCCGCCCGATCGTCTACACGTCGGCCGACAGCGTCTTCCAGATCGCGGCGCACGAGTCGGTGATCCCGGTCGAGGAGCTCTACCGCATGTGCGAAATAGCGCGGGCGATCTTGACCGGGCCGCACGCGGTCAGCCGGGTCATCGCGCGGCCGTTCGTCGGCGAACCGGGACGGTTCGTGCGGACCGACCGGCGGCGGGACTTCTCGGTGCCGCCTCCGCGGGACACGGTGCTCGACCACATCACCGCCGGGGGCATGCCGGTGGTGGGGATCGGCAAGATCGCGGACCTGTTCGCCGGGCGCGGCGTCACCACCGCGGTGCACACGCACAACGATATGGACGGGCTCACGCAGACCGTGCGGGCCCTCGCGGACCTCGAGCGGGGATTGGTGTTTGCAAACCTCGTCGACCTCGACACCCTGTACGGCCACCGCAACGACCCCAAAGGCTACGGCGCCGATCTCGAGCGCATCGACGCCCGGGTCGACGAGGTGCTGGGACGGCTCGGCGCCACGGACCTCATGATGATCACCGCGGACCACGGGAACGATCCGACCACGAGCAGCACGGACCATTCGCGCGAGGTCGTGCCGCTGCTCGCGGCGGGGCCGCGGGTTCGCGGCGGGGTCAACCTCGGCGTCCGCAGCACGTTTGCCGACGTCGGCGCGACGGTCGCGGCGGCGCTCGGGGTGCCGACCACAGGTGCCGGCACGAGTTTTCTCGAGCAGGTGCTCAACTCGTGACGGGCCCGGCCGGCGACTCCGCCGGAGCGGAGGCGGTGAGAGCGGCGCTTGAGGAGGCGGCCGAGGTCGTACGGTCGCACTCCCGGGTCGTTCCGCGCTGCGGCATCGTGCTCGGCAGCGGCCTCGGCGGCCTCGCCGATGAGATCGATCCCGAGGCCGTCGTCCCGTACCACGCCATCCCGCACTTCCCGATGCCGACCGCGGCGGGGCACGCGGGGGAACTGGTGCTGGGCCGGCTCGACGGCCGGCCGGTCGCCGCGCTGCGCGGGCGCGTGCACCTCTACGAGGGCTACACTCCGCAGCAGGTCGTCTTTCCCGTGCGGCTGCTCGCGGCGCTCGGCGCGCCGGTGCTCGTCCTGAGCAACGCCGCGGGCGGGTTGAATCCGGCCTTCCAACGCGGCGACCTCATGCTGCTCACCGACCACATCAACTTCACGGGGACGAATCCGCTCGTCGGGCCGAATGACGACCGGCTGGGGCCGCGGTTTCCCGACATGTCGGCGGCGTACGATCCGTCGCTGCGCGCGCTCGCCGAGTCCGCCGCGCGGGCGGAACAGGTGGCGCTCCGCGCCGGCGTCTACGCCGGCGTGTTGGGACCGTCCTACGAGACGCCGGCGGAGATCCGGATGCTCCGCGCCATGGGCGCGGACGCGGTCGGGATGTCGACGGTGCTCGAGACGATCGCGGCCCGGCACGCCGGCGTGCGCGTCCTGGGCATCGCCGTGATCACGAATGCCGCCGCGGGGTCCGCGCCGGCCCCGTCTGACGCGGGGCGAGCGGCCCCGTCTGACGCGACGGCGGGGGAGGCGGCCCTATCGCACGACGACGTGCTCGCCGCCGCGGCGGCGGCCGGGCCCCGCTTCGTCAGTCTCGTGCGGGGGATCGTCCGCGATCTGCCCGGTGTCGGCGGAGACGCGCGCGTGCCCCGCCAGACGCGGCGAGACGCCTGATCCCGGCCGGCTTGAGGCCCATCGAGACCCAGGCCTTGACCGTCTCCGCGCCGAGACGGCGGTAGAATCCGATCGCCGGTGTATTCCAGCGCAGCACGCTCCACGCCATGCGCCCGCAGCCGGTCCGCACGGCGATGCGGGCCAGCGCCCGCATCAGCGCCTGCCCGGCGCCCTGCCCGCGCTCGCGCGGCAGCACGAAGATGTCCTCGATGTACAACGTCGGCCGGCCGGCGAACGTCGAATAGGTCATGAGGTAGATCGCCACTCCGACCGGTGTGGTGCCGCGCCGGCAGATCAGCGCTTTGAAGTAGGGCCGGCGTCCGAACCCGTGCCGGCGCAGCCGCGCCGGTGTCGCCTCGACCTGATGGCGCCGCCGTTCGTACACGGCCAGGCCCATCAACAGCTTCCAGACCGTGGCGACGTCCCGGGCCAATGCCGGCCGGACGGTAATCGGTGTGTGCACGTCGCGGGCGATGGCGGCGTCCTCCTACGCTCGTGATCCGGCGCCCACGGTTCGACGCCACGCGCGCACCGGCCTGCCCCGTCTGACGCAGGACCTCCGGCCGCTTCGCGGCCTCCTGCCCGGAGGGTTTGTCCGGTGCTGGGGGTAAGACACCTCGCGACGCGGATGCGACCCTACGATCTGATCAGAGCGAAGCGCGACGGGGAAGCCCTGCCGCCGGAGACGATCCAGGAGTTCGTCGCCGCCTTCATGGAGGACGACGTCTCGGACGCCGAGATGGCGGCGTTCCTGATGGCAGTCTACTTCAAGGGTCTGTCCGCGGCGGAGACCGCGGCGCTCACGCAGGCGATGGTCGAGAGCGGCGAGACGCTCGACCTCAGCGGCATCCGCGGCCCCACCGTGGACAAGCACAGCACGGGCGGGGTCGGCGACAAGACCTCGCTCGTGGTCGTGCCGCTCGTCGCGAGCGCGGGCGCGCGCGTCGCCAAGCTGTCCGGACGGGCGCTCGGCCATACCGGCGGCACCCTCGACAAGCTCGAAGCCATCCCGGGCCTGCGCGTGGAGCTCGAGCCCCACGTACTCATCGCCCAGGTCAACCGCGTCGGGTGCGCGATCGCCGGCCAGTCGGCGAAGCTCGTGCCGGCGGATAAGCGCCTGTACGCGCTGCGGGATCGCACCGCGACCGTGAACAGCGTCCCCCTGATCGCGTCGAGCATCATGAGCAAGAAGATCGCCTCGGGCAGCCGGGCGATCGTGCTGGACGTCAAGACCGGAAGCGGCGCCTTCATGAAGACGCCCGCGGAGTCACGCGCGCTTGCCGCGGCCATGGTGGCGATCGGACGGGCGGCCGGGCGCCGGACCGCCGCGGTGCTCAGTAGCATGGAGCAGCCGCTCGGCCGGACGGTCGGCAACGCGGTCGAGGTCGGGGAGGCCATTCGCACCCTACGGGGTGAAGGCCCGGACGATGTCAAGGAGCTCTCGCTGGCGCTCGGCGCGCAGATGCTGGTGATGGCCGGGATCGCGCCGGACGCCGCCGGCGCGCGCGAACGCCTGGAGGGCGCGCTCGCCCGGGGCGATGGGGCGCGCATGCTCGCCGCGATGATCGAGGCGCAGGGGGGCGACCCGGACGTCGTGGAGCATCCGGAGCGGCTGCCGAGGGCAAAATTCGAGCAGCCGGTCCCCGCGCGGGCCGACGGGTTTGTCACCGCCATCGACGCCGAAGCGATCGGGTACGCCGCGATCGCGCTCGGCGCCGGACGCGCCAAGGCCGGCGACCGGATCGATCCCGGGGCCGGCATCATTCTCGAACGGAAGATCGGTCACGCCGTGCGCCGGGGCGACGCGCTGGTGATGCTGCGGGCGGGCAGCGAGACGCGGATGGCCGAGGCCGGCCGGCGCGTGCTCGACGCGTACCAGATCGGACCCGAGACGCCCGGCGCGCCGTCGCTCCTGCTCGATGTGATCGCATGATGGGTCCTGAAGACGCCGCGCATCGGGCCGCTCAGGACTTCGTTGCCTCGCTCGATCTGGTTGATCTGTCGCGCTTTCGGGTCGTCGGCGCATATACACGCTATGACGAAGGGGTCCGCAATGCGCTCAAGGATGCCCGCCAAACCATCTTGGCTGGGTTCGATCCCCCAGGTGGGAAGCGCGAAAATCACCTGATCTGGGCGGCGGCGGGCACCGGGAAGACTTTCTTCGTTCAGCAGGTTGCCGCCGCACTGCCGGGCGGCATCCAGTATCGTGAGATCAATCTTGCCAAGTGCAGCGAGCCGGAGTTTCGGGCGGGTCTCGGCAAGATCGACGATCCGGCGGCGCGGCTGTATCTGCTCGACGAGATCGATGCCAAGCCAGATGAGCCGTGGCCCTATGATGCGCTGCTTCCCTACCTGGACGCCGCCGTGGAGCGGCGCGCGCGGTTCGTCTTCGTGTTAGCCGGCAGCGGCGGCGCGAGTCTGGACGAGCTCAAACGGCGGATAGCCATTCGCCCCAAGGGCACCGATCTGCTGACCCGCATTCCGGCCGGTCATGAATACACGGTCGCGCCGATGAGCCTCGGAGACCGCGTCCTCATCGTCTTGAGCCAGTTCCGGGGTGCGGGAGCGGAGACGGGAAGGGACGTTCGCGCGGTCGAGAAACTCGCGCTCTACTTCGTCGCGCGAAACCCGCGGCTGGCGAACGCCCGTCAATTGCGAGAGTTCGCGGTGCGCGCGGTGGAGCGAGTTCCGAAGGGCGACGACCGCCTCAAATACGATCACCTTTTTGTCCCCGGCGACCCCGAGAACAAAGCGTTCTGGATGGAGACGTTGCCTGTCGCCGAGCGTCTTGCGAACACGTTTGTGACCGTGCGGGCCGAGGGGGTCACCCCCGCGCGCGACTCGGGGGCCGACGGCCGCTCAGCGCTGGCACCACCCAGCCCCCACACGGATCACCGGGCGGCGCCGGCGCCAGGCCCGCGCGTGAACGTTCCTCGCCAGTTGAGCAGTTTCATCGGACGCGAACGCGAGGTCGCGGAGGTGAAACAGCTCCTGTCCACCTCGGCGCTGCTGACCCTGATCGGCGCGGGGGGCTGCGGGAAAACACGCCTCGCGCTGCGGGTTGTCGAGGATCAGAACGAGCTGTATCCCCACGGCGTGGTGGTCGTGGAACTCGGAGCGTTGTCCGACCCGGCCCTCGTCACCAGCGTGGTCGCGACGGCCCTGGGGATGCCGGAGTTGTCGGGACGCCCGCTGATCGACATCGTGAAAGAATATCTGCAGCCGAGGATGCTGCTGCTCGTCCTCGACAACTGCGAGCACGTCGTTACCGGCTGTGCCGAACTGGCCGGGACCCTTCTGCGAAGTTGTCCAAACCTTCGCATGCTTGCCACGAGCCGCGAGCCGTTGGACGTGCCCGGAGAGCGGGCGTGGCGCGTGCCGCCGCTGTCCCTGCCCGATCCGAACCGGCCGCTGTCGGTCCAGGCGTTGAAACAATCCGAAGCGGTCCGGCTCTTAGTCGACCGGATCGTAAGCCACCAACCCGAATTCGACCTCACCGAAAGCAACGCCGCCGCGGTGATGCGCCTGTGCACGGAACTGGACGGCCTTCCCCTCGCGATCGAGCTCGCGGCAGCGCGGGTGAAGGTCCTGACGCTCGGACAAGTCGCGGAGCGGCTCGGGGATCGGTTCCGGCTGCTAACCGGAGGCGGCCGGACGGCTCAGCGCCACCACCAGACCCTGCGGGCCACCATGGACTGGAGCTACGGCCTGCTGTCGGAGAACGAACAGATCATGCTTCGGCGGCTGTCGGTGTTCACCGGGGGATGGAGGCTTGAAGCTGCCGAGGCGATTTGCGCCGGTGGGGGCGTGGAGCCGTTTGAGGTCTTGGACCTGCTGGCTCAGCTGGTGGACAAATCGCTCGTCGCGGTGTCGACCAAGGCAGAGGAGGCGCGGTACGGCTTGCTCGCGACCGTGCGCCAGTACGTTCAGGAGAAGCTGCAGACAACGGAAGAGGCCGGGGACGTACGGAGACGGCATTTCGAGTGGCACTTGACGCTCGCGGAGCACGCCAACGCAGAGCTCTTCGGCGCGCATGAGCTCACGTGGCTGCAGCGTCTGGTGGAGGAGCATGACAACTTGAGGTCCGCGCTGGAATGGGCCGCGACCGACGCGGCGCATGAGACGGCCCTGCCGCGGCTCGCCGCAGCCCTCGGGCGCTTCTGGAACAGAACGGCCAATGCCCGCGAAGGACGCGTCTGGCTCGAGCGTGCGCTCCAACGCGGCGGGGCAGCGGACGCCGGCATCCGGGCAAGTGTGCTTCTCTACGCAGGAGTCCTCGCCCGCCAGCAGGGCGATTACGATCAAGCCGCCGCCCGGCTCCGGGAGAGCCTCGATCTCTTTCGTAAACTCCAAGATAAATTCGGCGTCGCTGCCGCGGTCATGAGTTTGGGGGGCCTAACCGAGTACCGTGGTGACCATGCCGAGGCGAAGCGAACCCTTTCGGAAGGCTTGGCACTCTTTGAGGGGATAGGGGACGAATGGGGCATCGCCGGCACGCTAAACATGTTCGGCGAGGTGGCGCGGGCCGAGGGTGATTATGAGGCGGCGGGCTCGTTCTACGAACGAAGCCTTGCCGCGGCCAGGAAGTGTGGCAGTCCCTCAAGTATCGCGGTCGCGTTGGGCAATCTCAGTGTCGTCGCGTTGCACCACGGCGATCGCGAGCAGGCAAAACAGCTCCGCCTCGAAGCGCTTACGCTCATGAGGAAACTGGGGGATGTCAGGAATATTATCGCGGCGCTGGGCGTGCTGGCGGGAGTCGCCATTGCAGAGGGCAAACCGGAACGCGCCGGCCGCCTGCTGGGCGCAGCGGACTCCCTGCGTAATGCGATCGGCGTTCTGACAACCCCGGCCGACCGAGCCGAGCACGAGCGCAACCTCATCTCCGCGCGGAAGGCGCTCGACCCGGCCACCTTCGCGTCGTTCTGGGCGGCGGGCAAGTTGATGACCCTCGACGAGGCGGCCGATTACGCGCTGGCGGATTGAAAAGAGGCCTGTGCAGCTAGGGCAATCGATGCACCACAAGCCCCGGTATACGGTCGAAGTGGCGCGTCTTGCCGGTAACCATCTCATCGCCCCGCGATAGAGCAGTAGACGCGATCAAAAGATCCGACGTTGGAATGCGCCGACCCGCGGTGCTGAGCTGGGCATCGAGTTCGCCGAAGATGCGGGCGACCGCGAGCGTGATGGGGACCACGGGGATCGCCGCGAGCAGGGTCTCGACGAACTCTACGCGGCTTGCGCGCCGCGCCGCCGAGTCGGCACGCCAGCACCCGTGCAACAGCTCGCCCACGCTCATGGCCGAGATGCCGAGTTCGGGGTCACCCCACCGCTCCATTAGGCGCACAATCAATCCGACGGGCGTCTGGCGGTTGCGCTCGGCGTGGATGAACACGGTCGAGTCGATCAGGAGTCCCACGCGGGTCGGTCCTCGGGCGGCTCGCCCGTGAGGATGTCGAGGAGATCCTCGCCGAACCGATCGTCAAGCACAACCGGGGCTCGACCGCGGAGGTATGCGAGGACCTCCGATGCACGGCGGCCAGCGACCGAGGACGGTGCCATGATACAAGCATCATGTCCGTGGCGGTGGACCAGAAACCGGCGGCCCGACTCGACTTCGTCAAGAATCCTGGAAAATGCGCGGCTGGCCTCCGTAGCGGAGATGCGTTTTTCCTCGTCCCTGGCGGGTTTTCTCCGCTTATCTGATCTCTTTGCCATTAATCTGATTCTACGCAACACAACGCGCCATTGTCAAAAAATCCCCGGGAGATCGCGTGGGCGCCGCGAGTGAAGTACCGCGCTTTCGCGCCTGCGTAGCGTCGGGGGGAGACTGGCGCGGCAAGCACTAAGAGCCTATCCCAAAATCGTCAGTCGGTAGACGATGAGGCAGCATGCCAGATGCACCAACCCGAGGTAGTTCTCGACGCGCTTCTCAAAGCGGGTGAGGAGTTTGCGGAACCGGTTGTGCCAGGAGCCGGTGCGCTCCACTACCCAGCGCCGGGCTGGATGGCGCCGATACCGCGGGACGCATTCGCCACGATGCCGGATGTGCGGGAGATAGCGGCGGTACCGGACCGCGGCCTCGATCTCAGGGTAATCGTACCCTTTGTCGAGACACAAGTGCTCGTATCAACTCATCTAAGATCTTACCGGGGCCCGTATCGTCAACTCATCGAAAATCTTACCGGCGCCTGACCCACTCCAGGACCCCGGAGGCCTCGGTGACCCCTGCTTCTCGACGCGAGTACGCTC
>Ga0207416_1000205_pt1 | contig 109081 bp, 90 predicted proteins | sample PaiPotPPM11metaG_FD_184107 | JGI IMG/M metagenome (GOLD analysis project Ga0207416, IMG submission 184107) | Iron sulfur acid spring bacterial and archeal communities from Banff, Canada, to study Microbial Dark Matter (Phase II) - Paint Pots PPM... ... | reverse complement strand
CTTCTCCCTCCCCCACAAGGGGGGAGGGAGAAGCAAGCGTGTCGGCCATCGCTCGCGCCCTCACTGCATCGCCTCCTTCACCAATTCGTCCTCGGCTTCGGCAAGAAGCGTGTCGGCCGCCTCGCCATAGACCGCTTCACGCCCAATCTCCAGCATGACCGGAACCGCCAGCGGCGACACATGGTCGAGCGCTTTATGGACGATTCGGCCCTTGATGCGCGAGAGCATTTCGCCGAGCCGGCGCACGTCGAGGAGGCCGGTCGCGGCGTCGGCGCGGGCGGCGCGCAACAGCACATGATCGGGCTGATGGCTGCGCAGCACGTCGTAAACGAGGTCGGTGGAGATCGTGACTTGGCGGCGCGACTTCTCCTCGCCCGGAAAGCGCCGTTCGATCAGACCGGCGATGATGGCGCAGTTACGGAAGGTGCGCTTCATCAGCGCCGATTCGGCGAGCCAAGCTTCAAGGTCGTCGCCGAGCATATCTTCGTCGAACAAGGCTGCCAGCGACAGCTCGCCGCGCGCGATACGGAGCGCGACGTCGCCTAATCCCCACACCGCGAGCGCGTATTCGTTGGCGACAAAGCCGAGCGGCCGCTGCCGCGCGCGCTCGAGCCGCCGCGTCAGCAGCATGCCGAGCGTCTGATGCGCGAGACGGCCTTCAAACGGATAGCAGACGAGATAATTTTTATTCGCGCGCGGAAATGTCTCGATCAGCAATTCGCGCCGGCCCGGCATTTGCGAGCGCCATTTCTGGATCTCGAGCCATTCGCGCACTTGCTCGGGCAACTGCCGCCACGCATCGGGATCGGAAATGATGGCGCGCACGCGGTCGGCGAGATAAGTCGAGAGTGGGAATTTGCCGCCTTCATAGGCCGGCACTTTGGGATCTTCGGATGCCGCGCGCGACACATAGACCTGGTCTTCGACGATGGTCTCGTATTTGAGAATTTCGCCGGCAAACACGAAGGTGTCGCCGGGCACCATGGTCTCGACGAAATATTCCTCGACCTCGCCCAGGATTCGCCCGCCGCGCGGGATCATCTTGGAGGCGCGCGAACGCACGAGACGCACCTTCAGCATGTCGGCTTCGACGATGGTGCCGACATTCATCCGGTAGCGCTGCGCCACGTTGGGATGCGCGATGCGCCAGCGCCCGTCTTTGCCTTCGCGGATGCGGGCGAAGCGGTCATAGGCTTTCAACGCATAGCCGCCGGTGGCGACGAAATCGACCACGGCATCGAAATCCTCGCGCGTCAGCGCCGCATAAGGCGCGGCCATCGTCACTTCGGCGTAGAGATCGTCGCTGTGGAACGGCTCACCGCAGGCGCAGCCGAGCACGTGCTGCGCCAGCACATCGAGCGCGCCGATGCGGAGCGCGGGTGTGTCCTGCGCATTCGCCGCAATCGCGTCGATCGCGGCACGGCATTCCAGCACTTCGAAACGGTTCGCCGGAATGAGCACGCCTTCCGACGGCTCGTCCATGCGGTGATTGGCGCGGCCGATACGTTGCAGGAGCCGCGACGCGCCCTTCGGCGCACCGACATTGACGACAAGATCGACATCGCCCCAATCGACGCCGAGATCGAGCGAGGACGTACACACCACCGCGCGCAACCGGCCTGCCGCCATCGCGCCTTCGACCTTGCGCCGTTGCGCCACGTCGAGCGAGCCGTGATGCAGCGCGATCGGGAGATTGTCGTCGTTGATGTGCCAGAGATCCTGGAAAATGCCTTCGGCTTGGCTGCGCGTATTGACGAACACCAGCGTCGTGCGGTGCGCCCTGATGAGCGCATAAAGCTCGCCGAGCGCATAGCGCGCCGAGTGACCGGCCCAAGGCACGCGCTCGTTCGAATCGAGCATGGCGACGTGGGGCGCGGCGCCGCTGTCCGCGACGATGAGATCGGCGCGCGCGGTGCGAGCTTCGCTGTCGCGTTGCGGCACCATGAAACGGCACAAATCGTCGGGCTCGGCGACGGTCGCCGACAGCCCGATGCTGGAGAGGTTGGGCGCGACACGAAACAGCCGCGCCAGCCCGAGCGCCAGCAGATCGCCGCGCTTCGACGTCACCAAGGCATGAAGCTCATCGAGAATGACGCGGCGGAGCGAGCCGAACAGGTAAGGCGCATCAGCGGAAGCGAGCAGCAATGCCAATTGTTCGGGCGTTGTCAGCAAAATCTCCGGCGGATCGCGGCGCTGGCGCTGGCGCTTCGATGCCGGCGTGTCGCCGGTGCGCGTCTCGATGCGGATCGGCAATTTCATTTCCGCAATCGGTGCTTCCAGATTGCGCGCGATATCCACGGCCAGCGCCTTCAGCGGGGAAATGTAGAGCGTGTGCAACCCGCCTTCGCGGCGCACATCGCGGCCGATGGAAGTGAGCCGTCTTCGAGTCGGCAGATCATCTCTCGACCCCTCACTCCCACCCTCCCCCACAAGGGGGGAGGGAGCCGCCGCCACCAGCGGAGAGGGAAGAGACTTCTTGAGCGGCGGCGCACTCAATTCCACCAAGCTCGGCAAAAATCCGGCGAGCGTCTTGCCGCCGCCGGTCGGCGCGATCAGCAAGACCGAGCGGCCGGCTTGAGCTTTGGCCAAAAGTTCCAACTGGTGCGCGCGCGGCGTCCAGCCGCGGCTGGCGAACCAGCGCGTGAAAATCTCCGGCAGCGGCGAAATCTTTTCGAGCGCGGACACTTTGGTAACGTAGCAGGTTAAGGAGCCGACATCATTTCCAAGGAATTTCCAAGTAGCACGCCGGCGATTGTGTGGCGCGCGACATTGCCGGCCATGCCTGACGGCGCGCGCTCATGATCCCTGCAAAGATGCAACCACGACCAGCCCCTCGACCGGAACGCCCTTTTCACTGCGCACCGAAGTCTTGGCGAGGTGCTGGGCCGTTAGCCCGCCCGCAGTGAGCAGCCGGCGCAAATAATCCTCACCGTGCGCGAAGCGCAGCGTCGGCAAAAGCATTGCGCCGGCGCCCGAATGGGTTTCGGCCGTGAAAGCGACCACGCCATTCGGCACGAGAATTTTGGCGATACCGGAAATGATGGGCGCGAGATCGTTGACGTAGACAAAAACATCGGCGGCGAGGACGAGATCGTAGTGCACGCGGTCGGCGGCTGCCGCGGCAAGAAAATCCTCAAAGCAGCCAACGGCGGTGCGGTCATAGATGCCTTTCTCCTCGGCCTTCGCAATCATGGCGGGCGAGAGATCGACGCCGGTGAGCCGGGCTGCGAGAGGGCGAAAGGCCGCGCCGGCGAGCCCGGTGCCGCAGCCGAGATCGAGCATGGCGCGAAAGTGCATCGCACGGCCGGTGGTGCGCATCACGATCTCAACGGCTTCAAGCAGGATTGCCGGACCGCGATAGCGCAAATGCTCGGTCAGCGCCGCGTCATAGCGTCCGGCATATTGGTCGAACAGCCGGCGGACGTAAGCTTGCGACATCGGCGGGACGGCCTCCCCGCCGCCGAGCCGTGCAAGTTGCAGCCGGGCGCCTTGAGAATCCTCGGGGTCCCTGTCGCGGGCCTGGGTGAAGGCGGCGATGGACTCGTCGCGGTCGCCGAGCTTGTCGCGGACCGCGCCGAGCGTAAACCAAGCTGTGGCAAAGCCGGGGGCAAGTTCGACGGTCTGCGTCAAAAGGTCGGCCGCGCCGGCGAGATCGCCCCGCGACGCCAGATCGAGCGCCCATTGGTAGCGCCGGTCGGCGATCAGATCGCCAGAGGAAACAAAGAGGGGGCCGGTCTCGGTCATCGCGCGTCATTCCGGGGCGCGCGAAGCGCGAGCCCGGAATCCATAACCACCGACTATAAAAACATTGCAAGGACAGGGAGTATGGATTCCGGATAGCCGCTGCCGCGGCTTCCGGAATGACGTTCTGTGTTTATCTAATGCGCATGCGCCCTGAAGACATCCTAGTCCCGACCCCGGCCGGCGTGTGCTGCAAGCATGGCGGCTTTCATATCGACCCGACGCGGGTTGTCGAGCGGGCCTTGATCACGCATGCCCATTCCGACCACGCGCGGGCCGGCCATGGCGCGGTGCTGGCGACGCAAGAGACGCTCGATATGATGCGGTTGCGCTATGGCGAAAACTTCGCCGGTTCCACGCAAACCATCCGCTATAGCGAGAGCGTCAGCCTCGGTGGCGTGACGGTGACGTTCCACCCTGCGGGCCATGTGCTCGGCTCGGCGCAGATCGCGGTCGATGCCGACGGGCTGCGCATCGTCGCCTCAGGCGACTACAAGGACGTGCCCGATCCGACCTGCGCGCCGTTCGAGCTTGTACCCTGCGACGTGTTCATCACCGAAGCGACTTTCGCGCTGCCGGTGTTTCGCCACGGCGACGCCGATGGCGAAATCGCAAAGCTTCTGCGCTCGGTCGCGCTGTTTCCGGAGCGCGCGCATCTCGTCGGTGCTTATTCGCTCGGCAAGGCGCAACGCGTGATCGCGCTGTTGCGCAAGGCCGGTTACGCCGCGCCGATCTATCTGCACGGTGCGATGGAGAAGATCACCAACTATTACGTGGAGCGCGGCATCGCGCTCGGCGATTTGCAACTGGTGCGCGGCGCCGGCAAAGCCAACCTCGCAGGCTCTATCACAATCTGCCCGCCGTCGACCTTGAACGATTTGTGGACGCGGCGTTTTCCCGATCCGCTCGCCGCTTTCGCCTCCGGCTGGATGCGCGTGCGGGCGCGCGCGAGGCAGCAGGGCGTCGCGCTGCCGCTCGTCATTTCCGATCACGCTGACTGGGAGGGTCTCACTACGACCATCGCCGCGACCGGCGCCGGCGAAATCTGGGTCACCCACGGCCAGGAAGACGCGCTGGTGCATTGGTGCGCGACGCGCGGGCTCAAAGCGCGACCGCTCGATATTGTCGGCTATGGCGATGAGGATGAGACGGATACTGCAAGCAGCGGCGAAGAGGCGTCATGAACCGCTTCGCCGAACTGTTGAATCGCCTCGCCTATGAGCCGGCGCGCAACGCCAAGCTGCGTTTCATCACCGATTACTTCCGCTCGACACCCGATCCCGAGCGCGGCTGGGCGCTCGCCGCGATCACCGGAAGCTTAAGCTTTCCGCATGCCAAGGCCGGGCTGATCCGAAGCCTGATCGCGGAGCGCGCCGATCCCGTACTGTTCGAACTGTCCTACGACTATGTCGGTGACTTGTCGGAAACGGTTGCGCTGATGTGGCCTGCAAATTCCTCCCCCGCTTGCGGGGGAGGACGCGAGCAAAGCGAAGCGGGAGGGGACCAGTCTTTGCCGCTTGCGCAGACCGCGTGGCCGAAGGCCCCTTCCCTCCCCTCCCCCGCAAACGAGGGAGGGGAAACTGTCGGCGGGGCCGAGCGAGAACTATCGCTCACCACGGTCATCGAAACGTTGTCCACGCTCGGCAAGACGCAATTGCCGCAGCAGCTTGCACGCTGGCTCGATGCGCTCGACGAAACCGGACGCTGGGCGCTGATCAAGCTCGTGACCGGCGGCTTGCGCATTGGCGTATCGGCGCGCCTGGCGAAAGCTGCCGTAGGTGCGCTGGGCGACAAGGATGCGCACGACATCGAGTTGCTCTGGCCGGGTCTCGCGCCGCCCTATCGCGAACTGTTCGCCTGGCTCGAAGGTTTTGGCGAAATGCCGGTGAGCATCGATCCGGCGCCGTTTCGGCCGCCGATGCTGGCGCATGCGCTCGACGACGCCGATCTCGCCGGGCTCAGCGCCGCCGACTTCATGGCGGAATGGAAATGGGACGGTATCCGCGTGCAGGCGGTCGCGGCGAAGCCGGATAGCGGACATGACGGCAATCATGACAGCATGATCGCGCGGCTTTATTCGCGCACCGGCGAGGATATTTCGAAAAGTTTTCCCGATCTCCTCGACGCGCTGCGGCTGCCCGGCGTCGTCGACGGCGAATTACTGATCATGCGCGACCATCGCGTGCAGTCATTCAACGTGCTGCAACAGCGGCTCAATCGCAAAACCGTCACACCGAAACTGCTCGATGAATTTCCCGCGCATCTGCGCGCCTACGACCTGCTTGCCGACGGCGCCGAAGACTTGCGCGAACGTCCGTTTGCCGAACGCCGGGCCCGGCTTGAAGATTTCATCGCGCGGCTTCGCGAGGCGCGCATCGATCTCTCGCCGCTCATTTCCTTCGCGGCCTGGGACGAACTCGCCGCCGCGCGAAAAAATCCGGCGACGGCCGGCGCGGGTGCGGACTCAGCCGCGGTCGAAGGCGTCATGCTCAAGCGGCGCGATGCGCTCTATCTGCCCGGCAGGCCGAAAGGCCTGTGGTGGAAGTGGAAGCGCGATCCGTTCATCATCGATGCTGTCTTGATGTATGCGCAGCGCGGCCACGGCAAACGCTCATCCTACTATTCCGACTATACTTTCGGCGTCTGGACGAAGGGCGAAGCCGGCGACGAACTCGTTCCGGTCGGCAAAGCCTATTTCGGCTTCACCGATGAGGAATTATTGCAGATCGACCGCTTCGTCCGCCGCAACACCACCGAGCGGTTCGGGCCGGTGCGCAAGGTCGTGCATGAGCCGGATCAGGGTCTGGTGCTCGAAGTCGCCTTCGAAGGGCTGCAACGCTCGACACGGCACAAATCCGGCCTCGCGATGCGCTTTCCCCGTATCAGCCGTCTGCGCTGGGACAAGCCGCCGGGACAAGCCGACCGCTTGGAACGGCTTGAGACAATGATCGAGCGGATCGAACAGGGACAATTGCAAGATCGGACGCTAGGAGAGTCGAAATTGCGCGAAGGGCAGGCGTTGTGAAGCGCGCGCGATTGCCCCTCTCCGCAAAACTCCGCCTCGGCCGGCGGCGCGACCTCGAAGCACTCATCGCGATCGAGGACGCCGTTTTCACGACGGACAATCTGTCGCGGCGCAGCTTTCGCCATTTCCTCACCGTGCCAAGCGTAACGCTGATAGTTGCCGAAGAAAACGGCAAAGTCGCCGGCTATGTGCTTGTTCTCTATCGGCCACGCTCAAAGCTGGCGCGGCTCTACTCCATTGCCGTGGCGCCGCATATCGGCCGCCGCGGCGTCGGCCCGCTGCTGCTGGCGGCGGCGGAAGACGCGGCGCGGCGGCGTGGGCGGCGGGCGATGCGCCTGGAAGTCCATCACCATAATACCCGCGCCATCGCGCGCTATGAGAAATCCGGTTACAGCCTGTTCGGCCGGCGTCGCAATTACTATGACAATGGCGGCGACGCGCTCCGATTCGAAAAAGCGCTCGGCAGGGAACCCCGAAGCCGGCGCGTCTGACAAAAAGGAGCCTGACTCGGCGCCGCGAATCGGTTTTGATGGTGGACATTGTGAAAGGTTCTGTCGCCAATCGTTTTGATTCCGGCTATGACAAATGGTGCCGCGCCTGATTTCAAACGCATGATCGGCTCCGCTTCGCATATGCGCCTCGACCTGAAAGGGACCCGTCCATGACCGGATGGGTCATCCTTGTCGACCAGCCCCGCGATCTGCCGAATGCCGAGACTCCGCACAAGGTCATCACCACGAGCGAGTATCTGGCACGGCCGCGTCTGTTCGAAACCGCGCGGCCGAAATTGGTCAACCTCGCGCGCTCCTACGCCTACCAGTCCAAGGGCTATTACGCGTCGCTCCTCGCCGAGGCGCGCGGCCACCGCGTCGTTCCGACCGTCGAGACCATGCTGGAGCTGCGCGAACAGAAGCTCTACGAATACGCCCTGCCCGACCTCGAAGAAGAACTGAATCGCTGCGCCCGGCGGGCCGATTTCCAGCCCGAGGGCGAGTTCAAGCTGCTGGTCTGTTTCGGGATCGCGCGCGATGAGCGCTTCGAGCCGTTCGGCCGGCTCTTGTTCGATATGTTCCGCTGCCCGGCGCTTGAAGTGACCGTCGACAATAGCGGCAAGTGGCTGTCGATCGACCGCATTCGGCCGCGCACCATCACCCGGCTCGCCAACGGCGAGGGCGAGTTTTTCCGCGAGTCGCTGCACAACCACACCAAGCGCGAGTGGCGCGATCCCAAAGCGCGCTCGATCGCCAAATACGACCTCGCTGTGCTCTACGATCCGAACGAGAAGACGGCGCCATCCTCGCCCGATTCGATCAAGCACTTTGCCCGCATCGCCGAGAAAATGTCGGTCGACGTCGAGCACATCACCAGGCGGCAGCTCGGCGAGCTTGGCGAGTTCGACGGCCTGTTCATCCGCGAAACGACGTCCATCGACAATCACACCTATCGCTTCGCGCGCCGCGCCTGGCAGGAAGGCATGCCGGTCATCGACGATCCGATCTCGATGATCCGCTGCACCAACAAAGTCTTCCTGATGGAGCTTCTGCAGCAGAACCAGGTGCCGATGCCACCGACCGTGATCCTTGCCGAGGATACAAGTCTCACCAAGGCGATCGACGAGCTTGGCCTGCCGCTTGTCGTCAAAATCCCCGACGGCTCGTTCTCGCGCGGCGTCCACAAGGTCGAAACGGAGGCGGAATTCAAGCGCGTCTCCGACGAATTGTTCGAGGAGACCGATCTCCTCTTGGCGCAAAAATTCATGCCAACCGATTTCGATTGGCGCGTCGGCATATTGGCGGGCGAGCCGCTGTTCGTGTGCCAGTACCGCATGGCGCGCGGCCATTGGCAGGTGGTGAAATACCGGCCCGACGGCTCGTCGCATGAGGGCGGTTTCCGCGCCTTCGACCTCGATCAGGCGCCGCGGGAGGTCATCGACATCGCCGTGCGCGCGGCGCGGCCAGTCGGCGACGGCTTTTACGGCGTCGACCTCAAGCAGACCACGAGCGGCATCGTCGTCATGGAGGTCAACGACAATCCAAGCCTCGAACACGGCATCGAGGACGCCGCCGGCAAGGACGAGATCTGGCGGCGCTTGCTGCGCTGGTTCATCGACCGGTTTGAGCAGTAAAGTTTTCCGTCGTTCCGGGGCGCGCAGCGCGAACCCGGAATCCATAACCCCGGCGCCGGGAATATGGATTCCGGACTTGCCGCTTCGCGGCAATCCGGAATGACGGACAGCCTACCGCGCTGCCGCCCTTTCCCCCGCGCCCTTCGTTACCTGCTCGAGCGGCCAGCGCGCCCGCGGCGCAACGTCAAGCCCGTCGGTCAAACCCAGCGCCAGCCGCTCGGCGCCGGCCCAGGCAATCATCGCGCCGTTGTCGGTGCACAGCGCGGGCGGCGGCGCCACCAGATTGGTGCCGACTTCGAAAGCCACCTTATGCAAGATTTTGCGGATCGCCTGGTTGGCCGCGACCCCGCCGGCGCAGACCAGCGCCTTCGGCGCATCGACGCGAAGGCGGAACATGCGCAGACCTGAGCGCAGCCGGTCTTTGACGACATCGACCACCGCTTGCTGGAACGAGGCGCAGAGATCGGCGACGTCCTGGTCGCTGAGCGGCGCGATTTTTTCCGCCTCGATCCGCAACGCGGTTTTCAGGCCCGACAGTGAAAAATCCGCGTCGCGGCGGCCCTTCATCGGCCGCGGCAGCGCGAAGCGTTCCGGATCGCCGCGCTCCGCTTCCTTCTCCACCAGCGGGCCGCCGGGATAACCGAGACCGAGTAGCTTTGCCGTCTTGTCGAACGCCTCGCCGATCGCGTCGTCGACCGTGCCGCCGAGCCGCACATAATCGCCGACGCCGCGCACCGCGAGAATCTGGGTGTGGCCGCCGGAGGCGAGGAACAGGCAATAGGGAAATTCGACCGCGTCGGTGAGCCGCGCGGTGAGCGCGTGGGCTTCAAGATGATTGACCGCGATCAGCGGCTTGTCGTGCGCAAGCGCGATGGCCTTGGCAGTCGTCAGCCCAACGATGACGCCGCCGATCAGGCCGGGGCCCGCCGCCGCCGCGATGCCGTCGAGCGCGCCGAATGGCACGTTCGCCTCGCCCATGGCCTTGGCGATGATGCGGTCGAGCGCCTCGACATGGGCGCGAGCGGCGATCTCGGGGACCACGCCGCCGAATTCGGCATGCTCGCCAATTTGTGACAGGACCACATTGGACAAAATGCGGCCACGGACGCTGCCTTGGACGCTGCCTTGGACGCTGCCTTGGACGCTGCCTTGGACGCTGTCTTGGACGCCGCCTTGGACGTCGCCGGTGCGCTCGACAACGGAAGCGGCCGTCTCATCGCAGGTGGTTTCAATGCCCAGAACGATCATCGGTGTATTATATGGTCACGACATTGCGGAAGCGCTTTGGCGACGTAGCACTTGAAGGTCCGATGACACAATCTTCGACGGCAACGCCCGCACTACGCATCGGCTCGCGCGGTTCCCCCCTGGCGCTGGTGCAGGCGCGCGAGGTGCAAAGCCGCCTCGCCAAGGCCTGCGGCCTTGACCCTGAACGGATCGAAATCAAGGTGATCCGCACCACCGGCGACGCCATCCAGGACCGGCCGCTGGCGCAAGCCGGCAGCAAAGGGCTGTTCACCAAGGAGATCGAGGAGGCCCTACTTGCGGGCGCGATCGACCTCGCGGTGCATTCCTCAAAGGACATGCCGACCGTGCTGCCGCCGGGGCTCGAACTCGCGGCGTTTTTGCCGCGCGAGGATCCGCGCGACGCGTTCATTGGCCGCGCGGCCAAGACGCTGCGCGATTTGCCGGGGGGCGCCGTGGTCGGCACCGCGTCGCTGCGGCGTCAGGCTTTGGTCAAACACTTGCGGCCGGACCTCAAGATCGTGCCGCTCCGCGGCAACGTCGAGACGCGGCTGCGCAAGCTGCAAGCCGGAGATTTCGACGCCACCGTGCTCGCGGTTGCCGGATTGAAACGGCTCGGGCTGCTCGCGGCGGCGACTTCGATGCTCGACCCCGAGGAATTTGTCCCCGCGGTCGGCCAGGGCGCCATCGGCATCGAGACGCGCGACGGCGATACCAAGACGCGCGCGCTGGTGGCGGCGATCAACGACCCCGATACCGCGACCGCGCTTGCGGCCGAGCGCGCGTTTCTTGCCGTGCTCGACGGCTCCTGCCGCACGCCGATCGGAGGCCACGCGCGCGTCAACGGCGACAGCATCCGTTTTCGCGGCCTGATCGCAAAAACCGACGGCAGCGAAGTATTGGACGTTTCGCGCGAGGGCCACCGCGCCGACGCCGCAGAGCTTGGCGCCGCCGCCGGCCATGACCTGAAAGCGCGTGCCGGTCCCGGTTTCTTTGTCGAGGATTAAGCGATGCGGATTCTCCTCACGCGTCCAAAAGCCGATGCGCAGCGCACCGCCGCTGCGCTGCGGGCCCGCGGCCACGAGGTGATCGTTGCGCCGCTGCTTGATCTCGAAATCCTGCCCGACGCCGATTTGGGCGATGGATCCTGGGCGGCAGTGCTTGTGACAAGCGCCAATGCGGTGCGCGCCATTGCGGGCCATCGGCGGCGCGACGAGTTGCGGACTATTGCCGTCTTCACGGTGGGCGACCGAACCGCGCAAGCCATGCGCGATTCCGGTTTTGCCAGTGTCACATCTGGCGGCGGCAATGTGAGCGATCTTGCCGGCCTTGTCGCAGCGCGAATGAAGCCGCCGGCGCGCCTTCTTTATCTTGCCGGCGAGGAACGCTCCGGCGACCTTGCCGGACTGCTGCGCGACCGGAATTTCGTGGTGCATACGGCGCTGGTCTATCGCGCCGTCGTCACGACAAACCTTCCTCGCGATGCCGCCGACGCTTTGGCCACCGGCCTCGGCGGCGTTTTGCACTTCTCACGCCGCAGCGCCGAGGCTTACGTGAATGCGGCGCGCAATACCGGCCTGCTCGAAGCCGCGCTCGGCAAGCCAGTCCACTTCTGCCTGTCCGCCCGGATCGCTGAGCCGCTGAGGGAGGCCGGCGCGGCGGATATCCGCATCGCGGTGCGGCCGGACGAGACCGCTTTGATCGCGCTTTGCGGCTGATCGAGCATGATCCGGAAAAAGCCTGCCCTCGGACTTGATCCGAGGGTGGAAACCGGTTTCCCGCCTTCGCGAAGCGCGCTTCGGCGGGCGAAGGAAGGTCTGAAAAGATCATGCTCCAACGAAAAAACCAGCCTTATTCCACCGTCTTTTCGGACTATTCGACATGTTGCCGCTAACGCGGCCCCGTACTATGCCCGTGGGTGTCGATCAGCGAGCCGGCTTCAGGGACACGATGACAAGCGAGTCTGACAGCACATCAGGCCGGCGGCCGCCGACGATCGACCTGACGGCGACGGAAGTCGAACAGCCTAAGGCGCCGCAGGGGCCCGCTCCCGCTGAGGCCGCGGCCAAACAAGCGGCGAAAGCCGCTACGCCAAATCAGCAAGCATCGGCTGAGAGCGCGGCGGTTCAAGAAGCACCTAATCCAAAGCCCGCGGCAAAATCCGAAGGTCGGCTGCTCACCCACGCCATCAGCGCGGTGATCGGAGCGATTGCGGCAACGGCAGTCTTGATTGGCCTTTGGCTTACCGGTTTTACGCTCGCGCGCGATGTCGTGACCCAGGCAACCGCACCAGCATCTGACGCCGCTGCGAATAGCTTCAACGCCGATATCTCCGCGCGGCTCGACAAGATCGAACACGCCATCCAAGCGTCGCGGCCGGAAACCGCAACTGTCCCGCCGGCACTCGGCAACCGGCTCACCGCGGTGGAGCTGCAAGCAAAAATGCTCGGCGATTCGGTCGCCGCGCTCAACCGCCGCGCCGGCGACATCGCGGCGACGGCGCAGACCGCGCAAAAGCAGGCGGCCAGTGCCGGTTCTACGGCAGACACCGCAAAAAATGCCAGACAAACCGGCGTGCAACGCGCCGACCTGGACGCGGTTGGGAGCCGGATCATGGCGCTGGAAAGCGCGGTGAAGGCTCTATCGGATGCGGTTGCGCATCCGACAACGGGCGCCGATCAGACCGCCCGCCTGACAGTTGCGGCGCAAACGCTGCGCGCCGCGGTCGAACGCGGCGCTCCCTACCAGGCCGAACTCAAGGCGGTGCAATCGCTCGGCGCCGATCGGAGCGCGACCGCTCCACTTGAGGCATTCGCCGCAAGCGGCATACCGCGCGCCGAGATTTTGGCGCACGAACTGGCAACGCTGGTGCCGGCTTTACAGCAGGCGGCCAACGCAGCGTCCGGCGACAAAACATTCCTGAGCAAGCTCGAGGCGAACGCGCAAAAGCTCGTCCGCATCACGCCCGCCGATGCGCCGCCCGGCAATGATACGTCGTCGGTGATCACACGGATCGATGTCGATGCCCACCGCGCCGACATTGCCGCTGCCTTGACCGATATTGCTGCGTTGCCGGATATCGCCAAGCCGCTCGCCGCCGGCTGGGTCAAGAAAGCGCAGATCCGCGACACAGCCATCGCGGCAAGCCGAAAAATCGCCGCCGACGCCCTCGCGGCTCTCAGCAAGCCGGCGGCGCAATGATCCGCGTCATCCTCTTTCTCATCGTTGTCGGAGCGGCGGCGCTCGGCTTCGCCTGGCTCGCGGACCGGCCGGGCGATGTGGTCATCACCTGGCAAGGCCTGCGCATCGAGACCTCGCTCATGGTGATGGGCGCAGGCCTGCTCGCAGCCGTCGTCGTTCTCCTCATTATCGTCGGCATCATCCGCGCGATCTTGCGCTCGCCCTTCGTCTTGTCGCGCATGATGCGCAATCGCCGCGGCGTGCGCGCTTATGAGGCTATTTCCAGCGGTTTGATCGCGATCGGCGCCGGCGATATCGCGGCGGCAAATAAATTTGCCGCGCAAATCAACCAGATCGCGCCGGGCGAACCGCTGGCGCTTCTGCTCAGCGCCCAAGCGGCGCAGCTTTCCGGCAATCGTGAAGAGGCCGAACGCATATTCCACGCCATGGCAAATCGCGCCGACACCAAGGCGCTCGGGCTGCACGGCCTTTTCATCGAGGCGCGGCGCCGCAACGATCTCACGAGCGCGCAGGCCTTTGCCGAAGAAGCGGCACGCACCGCGCCGACGCTGGGCTGGGCCGGACGCGCGGTGCTCGAATTCCGCTGCGCGACCGGCGACTGGGCCGGCGCGCTGGCGCTACTCGATAGCAACAAGACCACGCTCGACAAAGTGAGCTATCGCCGCCAGCGCGCGGTGCTGCTCACCGCGCGCGCGCAAGCGGCGGAAGACACCGACCGCGACAGCGCCAAAGCCTTTGCACTCGAAGCGCAAAAACTCGCGCCGACCTTGATCCCGGCGGCGGCGCTGGCCGGCCGGATGTTGGCCGAGGGCGGCCATTTGCGCTGGGCGAGCCGCGTCATCGACAAAGCCTGGCGCGCTAATCCGCATCCCGACCTGGCGCGCGCCTATGCGGCGCTTCGCTACGGCGACGCCGCGCGCGATCGGTTGAAGCGCATCGAGGCTTTGGCGAAGCAAACACCGGATAACATCGAAGGCGCGCTCGCGCTCGCCCGCACGGCGCTCGATGCGCAGGAATTCGCCAAAGCCCGCGCGGCGCTCACGTCCTATCTCGACGCGCCGACCAAGCGCGTGTGCCTGTTGATGGCGGCGCTGGAGCGCGCGGAGCGTAACGACGAAGGCCGCGCCCGCGAATGGACCGCGCGCGCGGTTCATGCCGCGCCCGATCCGGCCTGGACCGCCGACGGTTATGTTTGCGATCATTGGCTACCGGCGTCGCCGGTAACCGGCCGCATCGACGCCTTCGAATGGCGCGTACCGCTGTCCGGAATGCTCAGTCCCCCGGTGATCGAGCCTGAGCCTTCTGCAGTTACGACCGCCGAGATTACGGCGCAGCCGCAGCCCGAAAGCGCGGAGCTTAAGCCCGCAAGCGCAGACGCGGTTTCATCGCCGGCGCCAATCGAGCCGGCACTAGCCAAGGCAGAGCCCAAAACGCTGGAGATCAAGCCCAAGCCGGTGATTCCGCTCGTTCACGCCCCCGACGATCCGGGACCGGACGAACTTGACGAGAGCGAACGGGCACCTGCGCAAACGGACGGCGGCTGGCGAAAAATCTTGAGCTGAGACTTCCGCGTTCGGCCTCGCCAACCGCGCGGCCCCGAGCAGCAAAAAGATGAACTAGCGCTTGTGCTTCAATGGGTGCTTTTGTCGTTGATAGCTGTCCGTTGGACGCGAGCCATATGCAATCGAGGGCGGCACAGCGGATTTCAATTCAAGAAAGCTTAATTGACATGGACGATCCAGTAACGGTGTCAACTTGATGGGAAGCGGGCCGTGGTTTGAAATTTCGAGAACAATCTGACCTTCCCAGCCAGGCTGAATCCACGGTGCCGTGTGATGCATGCTAAGTCCAACTCGCGCATAGGTGCTGCGACCTTCCACGCGCGCAATCAATTTATTGGGGACCTTTACAGATTCGTGCGTCAGCGCGAGCACAAGTTCGCCGGGCAAAAGATCGTATGAATCCCGATCCTCTGTCTCAAACAAGTTGAGACTTCCGAGGGTTCCTAAACCCTGGGCGACGGAGAGGGTCACTCCTTCAATGCCCTTCCGGTACCATGTGAATTGTCGGCCTAGATGCAAATCAACAGATGCTTCGCCCCACTGAGTTTCTTCAAGCTCCGGGGCAAAGGATATTTTATTAGTTTTTACGAGTTTCCGTATGTCTTTCTGAGAAAGAATCATCCCACCGATTTCCGAAAAGCAACAACGCTTTTCGGTATATCAGCCAAGCCAGTAGTGGTGAAGAAAGATCCATACAACTTTACTGTAATGACGTCCTGCAACACCTTCTTGACCTCGGCCAGAAGATAGGTGCGGTCGTCTTGATTGATTACAAAATCTGTTTTTGCGAATCCTGAGATAGGGCCGGTCTCTGTGCTTATTGTGACAATCCTCTCGCCCGGAAAGGCACCGGATTTTGCCTCCGTTGGCACAAGGATTTTCTCGCCGCGCGCGAGGCCAGCCATGATCGATTCTCCTCGGAATTTAGTTGTGGATAGGAAGGGGATGCTGCCATGGCACATGGATCACGAGTCGTTGAGCCCACGGTTTGTCCCCACTGATTCGCCGATTCACAGGGTTTATCTTGGTTCGCGAATTTCACCCAAAGATTTAACATTTAAAGAACGAAACAGGAACAAATATGTTGAGGATTTTGCCTTCCATAAACGCATGCCAGCTTCGCCTTCCTGGCCAGATGCACTATAATTCAGTTTATAAAGTGCATAATTCGCAGTATAGCGCATAGGGACGTTTGTCCTTGCCCACGGCAAAGCCAAAAGCCCGTCAAAAAGCTGCTCCTGCCGCGCCGAGCGAGACGGCGGCAGCGGCGGCCTTCCTCGCGGCGATCGGCCGCGAGGTGCGCAGCCATCGCGCCAAGCGCGGCATGACGCGGCGGCAATTGGCGCAAGCGTCCGAAACGTCCGAGCGATATCTGGCGCAGATCGAAAGCGGCGCCGGCAATCCATCCGCGAGCGTGCTGCGCGCCATAGCGCTTGCGCTCGATCTTCCCGTTGTCGCGCTGCTGCCGGAAACCGGAGCGCGCAATACGGCGCTCGGCGCCATTCTCGATCTGCTGGCGCAAGTGCCGGAAGGCGAATTGCCGGCGCTGACCAAACTGATCGAAGCGCGCGTGGCGCGTCCGGGCCACACCGACCGGGCGCGCCGCATTGCGCTTGTCGGGCTGCGCGGCGCCGGCAAATCGACGCTCGGGCGCATGCTTGCGCAACATCTCGGCTGGCCCTTCATCGAACTCGACCGCGTCGTCGAGGACAATTACGGCGCACCCATTCCCGACCTGATCGAGATGGCCGGCACCGCGACGTTCCGCCGCCATGAACGCGGCGCGCTCGAGAGCGTCATCGCCGCAAACGATTCCGCGGTCATCACTACCGCCGGGGGCATCGTCTCGAACCGCGAAACTTACGCGCTGCTGCTCCGCCGCACGCATGCGATCTGGATCAAGGCGCGGCCGAACGACCACATGGGCCGCGTCATGGCGCAGGGCGATTTTCGTCCGATGGCGCAGAACCGCGCCGCCATGGCCGACCTGATGGCGATCCTTGAAGCGCGCCGCGCCGATTATGCCCGCGCGCAAGCCGAGCTCGATACCTCGGGCGATGCGGTGGAGCAGAGCTTTTCTAAGCTGTTGCGCCTGGTCACAACATTGCTGGGATTAAAGGGAAAGTAACGCTTGATGGTTGCCGCAAAGCTTGCCGATGAAGGTTTTCTCGACCTTGCGCCGCTGCGGCTTGAATACCGCATGATCGGGCCGCGGCCGGAGGTTGCGCCGACCATCGTCATGCTGCACGAGGGCCTCGGCAGCGCCGGCCTGTGGGGATCGTTTCCCGACGATCTTGCTGCGGCGACCGGCGCCGGCGTCTTCGCCTATTCACGCGCCGGCTACGGCAAATCGCCGCCCGGAAAAATGCCGCGCACGACCGCGTTTCTGAACGAAGAGGCGTGCGAGGTGCTGCCGCACGTGCTCGACGCGATCGGATTTCAGCGCGGGATGTTGCTCGGCCACAGTGACGGCGCCTCGATCGCGGCGATTTACGCCGGCAGCATTCAGGATCATCGCGTGCGCGGCATCGTCCTGATCGCGCCGCATTTTTTCACCGAGGAAAAAGGGCTCGCCGAGATCCGCCGCGCCGGCAAATCGTTCGCCGGCGGCGCGTTGCGCGAACGGCTCGAGCCCTGGCACGCCGACGTCGACTGCGCGTTCCGTTCGTGGAACGAGCCGTGGCTCGATCCGGACTTCGAGAAATGGGACATCACCGAAGCGCTCGGCTACATCCGCGTCCCGATCCTCGTCGTGCAGGGCGAAGACGATCAATACGGCACGCTGCGGCAGGTCGAGGTGGTGAAAGAGCAGTGCTACTGCCCGGTCGAGACCGCGATCTTTCCAGGCGTCCGCCATGTGCCGCAACGCGAGGCGCCGGAGCTCACGCTCGACACCATTGCCGGTTTCGTCAATCGCCTCTTGCGCGACCATCATGAAGCGGAACGGCCGGCGAATTCCGGAGTTGCCGCATCATGAATTATAGTGCATAATATCTCTACATGTACCGGATATGTGCGTTATAATACATCGCAAGGATGAGAGGGTGGAGGCATTGTCATGAGCGACGCAGATCGCGCTCAGCGCACTCTCGCAAACGGTAAGACGCGAATCGATTTCCAGACTGAGCCAGCGCGCTATCGTCATTGGAAGCTCAGCATCGACGGCGATGTCGCGACACTTTCGATGGACGTCGACGAGAAAGCCGGCCTGTTCGAAGGTTACGATCTGAAACTGAACTCCTACGATCTCGGCGTCGATATCGAACTGGCCGATGCCATCGAACGGCTGCGCTTCGAGCATCCGCAAGTGCGCGCGCTGGTGCTGCGCTCGGCGAAGCCGCGCGTGTTTTCCGCCGGCGCCAATATCCGCATGCTGGCCGGCGCCAGCCACGCGCACAAAGTCAATTTCTGCAAATTCACCAACGAGACTCGCAACGGCATCGAGGATCTGAGCGAGAATTCCGGGGTCAAATCGATCTGCGCGATCAACGGCACCGCCGCCGGCGGCGGCTATGAACTCGCGCTCGCGACCGACTACATCATGCTGGTGGACGATGGTTCTGCGGCGGTATCGCTGCCCGAACTGCCGCTCCTTGCGGTTCTGCCCGGCACCGGCGGCCTCACCCGCATCTCCGACAAGCGCAAAGTGCGCCGCGACCTCGCCGACGTGTTCTGCACCACCGAGGAAGGCATCAAAGGCAAACGCGCCGTCGAGTGGCGGCTGGTCGATGCCGCAGTGCCCGGCTCGAAATTCGACGAGACGATTGCCGCGCGGGCAAAAGAATTCGCCGCCAAGTCGCCGCGCACGGCCGTAGCCAAAGGTATTACGCTTTCGCCACTCACCCGCACCTTTGTTGCCGACGGCATCGCATACGGCACGCTGTCGGTCGAATTGCAGCGCCCGGAACGGATTGCAACACTCACACTGCGCGGTCCGACATCGCCGCCGCCCGCTTCGGCCGACGCCATGGTGGCGGGCGGCGCGAATTTCTGGCCGTTGGCGCTGGCGCGCGAGCTCGACGACGCGATTCTCCACATCCGCATCAATGAGCTCGACACCGCGGCCCTCGTGTTCAAGTCCGCCGGCGATCCGGAGCAGGTTCTTGCCTATGATCGGTTCCTCGGCGCCAACAAGGATCACTGGCTGGCGCGCGAAATCCGGCATCTGTGGAAGCGCGTGCTCAAGCGCATCGATCTCACCTCGCGTTCGCTGGTCACGCTGATCGAGCCGGGCTCCTGTTTCGCCGGCACGCTCGCCGAACTGCCTTTCGCCAGCGACCGTTCCTACATGTTGGCCCTCTCCCTACCCTCCCCCGCAAGCGGGGGAGGGGTAGGGAGAGGGCACGACGGCGACAACAAGCCGCCCGCCGCCATCGCGCTCGCCGACGTAAATTTCGGCGCCTATCCGATGTCGAACGGGCTGACCCGTCTTGGCTGCCGTTTCCTGGCCACCCCTGAAGATGTCGACGCGGCAAAAGCCGAGCGCGGGAAAATGCTCGACGCCGAAGATGCGCAAAAACTCGGCCTCGTCACCTTCGCGCTCGACGATATCGATTGGGACGACGAGGTGCGCGTCTTCCTCGAAGAGCGCGCGAGTTTCTCGCCCGACGGTCTTACCGGGCTCGAAGCCAATCTGCGCTTCGCCGGACCGGAAACGATGGAATCGAAAATCTTCGCGCGGCTGACCGCGTGGCAGAACTGGATTTTCCAGCGCCCCAACGCGATCGGCGAAGAAGGCGCGCTGAAACGATACGGCACCGGCCAGAAACCGGTGTTCGACACCAAGCGGGTGTAAGTTTGTTCTCCCTCCCCCACCCGGGTCGCGCTTGCGCGCGCCCGAGTGGGGGAGGGGAAAAGAAATGGAGGAGCGACAGTCATGAATATCGAGAACGTCGATTACACGACTAAGATTCCGAACAACGTCAACCTCGCCGAGGACCGGCAGGTGCTGCGGGCGCTGGAGAGCTGGCATCCGGGCTATATCGACTGGTGGATGGATATGGGACCGGAAGGCTTCCAGGACGCGCTGGTTTATTTGCGCACCGCCGTCTCGGTCGATCCCAAAGGCTGGGCGAAATTCGATTACGTCAAAATGCCCGAATACCGCTGGGGCATCCTCTTGGCGCCGAAAGAAGAGGATCGCAAAATTCCGTTCGGCCGCCATTGCGGCGAACCGGCCTGGCAGGACATCCCCGGCGAATATCGCGCCATGCTGCGCCGCCTTGTCGTCATCCAGGGCGACACCGAGCCTGCGTCCGTCGAGCAGCAGCAGCAGCTCGGCAAGACCGCGCCGTCGCTCTACGACATGCGCAACGTGTTCCAGGTCAATGTCGAGGAAGGCCGTCACCTCTGGGCGATGGTCTATATCCTGCAAAAATATTTCGGCCGCGACGGGCGCGAGGAAGCGGCCGAGCTCTTGCAGCGCCGCTCCGGCGACGCCGACAAGCCGCGCATGCTCGGCGCCTTCAACGAAGCGACGCCGGACTGGCTGTCGTTCCACATGTTCACCTTCTTCACCGATCGCGACGGCAAGATGCAGCTCGAGAGTCTGGCGCAATCGGGCTTCGATCCGCTGTCGCGCACCTGCCGCTTCATGCTGACCGAAGAGGCGCACCACATGTTCGTCGGCGAGACCGGCGTCGGGCGCACCATTCAGCGCACCTGCGAGGCGATGAAGGAGGCCGGCATCGAAGACCCAAGCGAGATCGAGAAGGTGCGCGATCTCGGCGTGATCGACCTGCCGACGATCCAGAAGAAACTCAATTTGCACTATTCGCTGTCGCTCGATCTGTTCGGCTCGGAAGTCTCGACCAATGCCGCGAACACGTTCACCGCAGGCCTTAAGGGCCGCTTCCAGGAGACCAAGATCGACGACGATCACCGCCTGGAAAGCGCGACCTATCCGGTGCTTAAGATGGTCGACGGCGAGATCAAGCGCGTCGACGAGCCGTCTCTGACCGCGATCAATATGCGGCTGCGCGACGATTACACCGCCGACTGCCAGCGCGGCATCGACCGCTGGAACAAGGTCTTCGATCGGGCCGGGATGGCGTTCAAGCTCGAACTGCCGCATGTCGGCTTCAACCGCCAGATCGGCGAGTTCAAAAGCTGCAAAATCTCGCCGGACGGCAAGCTGATCGAGGAACCGGCGTGGAATCGCGAGCAGATGCATTGGCTGCCGTCGAAGGACGACGGCGATTTCGTCGCGAGCCTGATGCAGCGCGTCGTCGAGCCGGGCCAATTCGCAAGTTGGATCGCGCCGCCGCGCGTCGGCATCGACAACAAGCCCGGCGATTTCGAATACGTGAAGATCGCGGCGTGAGACATCCTGCCCCGCGATAGCGCATAGACGCTAAATTATAGGTCCGTCTCCCGGATGCGGCGCACCACGAAGTGGTGCGCCGCTGTTCCGGGATCGTCCCAACCTCCGAATTTGTAACGATCCCGGGTCTGCAGCGCATCATTCCGCTCCGCTTCATGCTGCGCTGCGCCCGGGAAACGCCACCATTTAGCGCCGTGCCGACAGGGGGAGAAGTTACGCGCCCCGGAATGCCGGATCATGCTTTTATAAACGCGAGAAGATCGGTGTTGATCGTTGCCGCCTGCGTGGTCGGCATACCATGCGGGAAATCCTTGTAGGTCTTCAGCGTCCCGTTCTTCAGCAGTTTTGCCGACAATGGCCCGGAAGCGACGTAGGGAACGATCTGATCGTCCTCGCTATGCATCACCAGCACCGGCACGGTGATCTTCTTGAGATCTTCGGTGAAATCGGTCTGCGAGAAGGCGACGATGCCGTCATAATGCGCCTTGGCGCCACCCATCATGCCCTGGCGCCACCAATTCGCGATGACGGCCTCCGAGGCTTTTGCGCCTGGCCGGTTGTAGCCATAGAAGGGACCCTCCGGAAGCGCGCGATAGAATTGCGAGCGATTGGCCGCAAGCTGCGCCTGAAGTCCGTCAAAGACTTCTTTGGGAAGGCCGTTTGGATTGGCCGCCGTCTTCACCATCAACGGCGGCACCGCGCTGATCAGGGCCGCCTTCGCCACACGGCTTTCGCCGTGCCGACCGAGATAATGCGTCACCTCGCCGCCGCCGGTGGAATGGCCGACGTGAATGGCGTTTTTCAGATCGAGATGCGCCGTCAAAGCTGCAAGGTCGTCTGCATATTGGTCCATGTCGTGGCCGTCGCCCATCTGGGTCGATCGGCCGTGGCCGCGGCGGTCATGAGCTATCACGCGATAGCCGTGATTAAGAAAAAACAGCATTTGCGCGTCCCAGTCGTCCGCCGACAGCGGCCAACCATGGCTGAACACGATGGGCTGACCTTTGCCCCAGTCCTTGTAAAAGATTTCGACGCCATCTTGGGTTTTAATGAACATGTTGTGCCTTTCCGCAATCACGCGACTGCCGAATATGCCGGCTGGATTACCTCACGGTAAGCGGCCCCTCGCGCAATCGTGACAAATCGAAACGATCGACCTCGCGAAGCAATTCCACGAAGGCTGCCGCGCCGCGCGTAAATGACGCGTCGCCCTTCGCAGGCGTCGCCTGTGTCGCATCGCCGACCGCGCCGGTCGGATTGATGTCCTGCGTCATCCAAGCAAAACCCGCCGGCCTATAGGCGCCGAGCCATTTGAATTCTTGCGCCATCGCGATTGTCGCCGGGGTCGCGTTGGGCGCCTTGTCCATACGTACAATGTCCGGCTTTGCGGCGAGCATCAGCGAGGTCTCGATATCGCCGCCGTGGATACCGTGTTTCTTTTCCTCGGCCGTGAACGCGCCGTCCGGATAACCGAAGCGGTGCCAGCCGACGGTGACGGCCAGCATACCAAGCCGCGTGCGCAGTTCGCGCGCCACCACGTCCATCGCCGCGACATTGCCGCCGTGGCTTGTGACCATAACGAGCTTGCGCAGCCCCGCCCGCGCCAAGCTTTCGCCAAGCTCGGTCCAGGCGGTGATCGCGGTCGTCGCGGAGAGCGTGAGCGTACCGGGAAAAGACAGATGCTCGGCCGAGACGCCGATCCTCTGCACCGGAAGGAAAGTGACCGGTAGCTCTTCGGGCAGAATTTTGCCGACGCGCTCCAGATAGGCCTCGGCGATAAAGGTATCGACGCCGAGCGGCAGATGCGGCCCATGCTGCTCCACCGCGGCGAGCGGCAGCACGGCGATCCAGCGCGCCGTTTCGGCCACGGCAATGTCCTGCCAGGTCATGTCCATCCAATTGCGTCTAGGCAGCATCAGGTTCTCTCGCCAATCGGGCCGGACTTTTATTGGAGCGCAATCTTACCCGAAAACCGGCGGCGAACCCGGGTTCACAGCCAGGGGCGGGCTTTTTTCGCAATCATGCTTTATTGTCGCGTCGCCGAGAAGAAGGAGCAAACGATGCGGTCTGCCAGAATTCTTAGCATGGCTGTTGCCGGGCTGGCCGCAGGGCTCGCAACGTGGCTGGCGGCGCCGGACCCGGCGCACGCTCAGGCGCTCGACAAAGTCTCGTTCGGCACCAATTGGCTGGCGGAGGGCGAGCAAGGCGGCTTCTATCAGGCGCTCGCCGACGGCACCTATCGCAAGCACGGCCTCGACGTGACCATCGTGCCGGGCGGCCCGAACGCCAACAACCGCATCCTGCTGCCGGTCGGCAAGATCGATTTCTTCCTCAGCGCCAATACGCTGCAATCGTTCGATACCGTCGCGCAGAACATACCGACGATCGAAGTCGCCGCGATGTTCCAGAAAGACCCGCAGGTCTTCATCATGCGGCCCGATCAGGGCATCGAAAAATTCGCCGATTTGAAAAACCTGACGCTGTTCATTTCCGCTGAGGGCGTCGCCAGCTATTTCCAATGGCTCAAGGCCGACTACGGTTTCAAGGACTCGCAGGTCAAGCCGTATACATTCAACGCGCAGCCCTTCCTCGCCGACAAGAAAAGCGCGATGCAGGGCTATGTGACGTCGGAGCCTTTCGCCATCGAGAAGCAGGCGAAGTTCACGCCCAAAGTGTTCCTGCTCGCCGACCAGGGTTTTTCCGCCTATTCGACACTGATCGAGACGCGGCGCGAGCTGGTCGACAAGAAGCCCGATCTGGTGCAGCGCTTTGTCGATGCCTCGATCATCGGCTGGTACAATTACATCTATGGCGACAATTCCGCCGGCAATGCACTGATCAAAAAACAGAACCCGGAAATGACCGACGATCTTCTGGCCTATTCTGTCGCCAAGATGAAGCAATACGGCATTGTCGATTCCGGCGACACCACGACGCTCGGCGTCGGCGCCATGACCGACGCGCGCATGAAGAAATTTTTCGATGAGATGGTGCGCGCCGGCGTCACCAAATCCGGACTTGATTATCGCAAAGGTTACACGCTGCAATTCGTCAACAAAAAAATCGGTCTCGATCTGCGGCCGAAGCAATAGCAATGCCTGTGCCGGCCGCTCCCGCCCCGTCCGTTGTCGCGCTGCGTGGGGTCGCCAAGACCTTTCCCAATGGCACGGCGGCGCTCGCCGGACTCGATCTCGACGTGCGGCAGGGCGAGTTCTTGTCGCTGCTCGGCCCTTCGGGCTGCGGCAAATCGACCGCACTGCGGATCATCGCCGGCTTGAGCGAGCCGAGCGCGGGCCGTGTCGAGTGGCAACAAACAGACGCAAATCCGGGAAACGGAAGCCGGATCGGCTTCGTATTCCAGGAGCCGACGCTGATGCCGTGGACTACGGTTTTCAACAACGTGCTGTTGCCGCTTAAGCTCAAAGGCGTTTCCGGCGGAAAGGCCAGTGCAAGCGTCACCGCTGCGCTCGATCGCGTCGGCCTGCAAAGCTTCGCGCAAGCCTATCCGCGCGAACTGTCCGGCGGCATGCGCATGCGCGTCTCCATCGCGCGTGCGCTCGTCACCGAGCCCGATCTTCTTTTGATGGACGAGCCGTTCGCGGCGCTCGACGAGATCACGCGCTTTAAGCTCAACAACGATCTGCTCGATGTATGGCAAGCGCTGCGCATGACCGTGGTGTTCGTTACGCACTCGGTATTTGAATCGGTGTTTTTGGCGAGCCGCGTCGTGGTCATGGCGGCACGGCCGGGACGGCTCTTCACCGAGCTTGCAATCGACGCGCCTTACCCGCGCGATCAGGATTTTCGCACTTCGGCTGAGTACGCCGCATTTTGCCGCCGCGCCTCGGAAGCGCTTGCGCAGGCAATGGCAGAAGGAGGTAAGCCATGAACGCCTCGCCGCGCGAACACCACGACCGCATGCTGCGCATCGCGCTGCCGGTGATCGTCTTGGCGCTCGTTCTCCTGATCTGGGAAATGGCCGTCCGCATCGGAAACATTCCGCCTTACGTGCTGCCGGCGCCCGGCCTCATCTTGCAAACACTGATCGCCGACTGGTCATTGCTCTGGCAATCGCTGCTCGTGACGCTGCTGACCACAGTAGAAGGCTTTTTGCTCGCGGCGGCCGGCGGCGTTGGCTTGGCCGTGCTGTTCAATCAATTCCGGCTCCTCGAATATTCGCTCTATCCTTACGCCGTGATTCTGCAGGTAACGCCGATCGTCGCCGTCGCGCCTTTGCTGTTGATCTATTTGCCGCAACCGCTTGCGGTGCTGACCTGTGCCTGGATCGTTGCGTTCTTTCCGGTGCTGGCGAACACGACACTCGGACTGAAGTCGATCGACCGCAATCTCACCGATCTGTTTTCGCTCTACGGCGCGTCGCGCGGCCAGGTGTTGTGGAACCTGAAGCTGCCGTCGGCGCTACCCTACATCCTCGGCGGCCTGCGCATCGCCGGCGGACTGTCGCTGATCGGCGCCGTGGTGGCCGAAATCGCGGCAGGCTCGGCGGGCGCCGGTTCCGGCCTCGCTTACCGGATCGCCGAATCCGGCTATCGCCTGAATATCCCGCGCATGTTCGCGGCGCTGATCCTGCTGTCCGTCGCCGGCATCGTGATCTTTTATCTGCTCTCGCTCGCCAATTATCTGGCGCTGCGCCGCTGGCACGAGAGCGCGCTCGATCAAGAGCGCTAATCCTTTATGGCAATGCCATCGCCAAAGCGCGCGCGACGTGGACTGCCTCGCGCCCCGCGCCGTCGTGGATCTGATGCCGGCAGGACGTGCCGTCGGCGACGATGATGGCGTCGCCGGGCGCCTTGCGCACGGCAGGCAATAACGACAGCTCGCCCATGGCGCGCGATACGTCGATCGTATCGGCGTGGTAGCCGAACGAGCCGGCCATGCCGCAGCAACTCGATTCTATCTTCTCGACTTCGAGATCGGGGATGAGCTTGAGCGTCGCTTCGACGGCACTCATCGTGTTGAAGGATTTTTGATGGCAATGGCCGTGCAGCAGCGCGCGCTTTTGCATCGGCACAAGCTTGAGGTCGAGCTTGCCGATAGCGGCCTCACGCGCCAAAAATTCCTCGAACAGCAGCGCATTGCCGGCGACCTGGCGCGCCGCTTCGCTCTTCACCAGCGCCGGGATTTCGTCGCGGAAGCTAAAGAGACAGCTTGGTTCGAGACCGATCACCGGAATGCCTTTGGCAACAAAAGGGGCGAGCGCCGCAAGCGTACGCTCGGCTTCCCGGCGCGCCTCGTCGACTTTACCGATAGACAGGAAGGTGTGGCCGCAACACAGCGGGCGTTCGCCTTGCGCCGAAGTGGCGAAATGAACCTGATAGCCGGCGGCGGCGAGAACGGCGAGCGCGGCGCCGATATTTTCTCGTTCGAAATATCGATTGAACGTATCGGCGAAGAGAACGACTTCGCCTTTTGCTGCGGCGTCATGCGAAGTCTCGCGCCCGGCATTCACAGTTTCCTTAAAATAATCGCCCCGCCACTTTGGCAAGCTCCGCCGCGCGCTAAAGCCCGCCACCGCCTCCGATAATTTCGCCGCCCCGGGCACGACATCGCGCAAGTTAAGGAGCCAATGCAGCCGCGCTGCATAAGGCGCGTAGCGCGGCAGATAACCGACCAGCCGGTCGTGCAGCGTGAGGCCGAATTTCTTGGCGCGCGCCCGCAACACTTCGATTTTCATCCGCGCCATATCGACGCCGGTCGGGCATTCGCGACGGCAGGCCTTGCAGGAGACGCAGAGCTTCAGCGTCTCGGCCATCTCATCGGACGTCAGCGCATCCGGCCCAAGCTGGCCGGTGATGGCGAGACGCAGCGAATTGGCGCGGCCGCGCGTCACGTCGCGCTCGTCGCGCGTCACCCGATAGCTCGGGCACATGACGCCGCCTGAGAGCGCGCGGCAGGCGCCATTGTTGTTGCACATCTCGACCGCGCCCTGGAATCCGCCGCCGGCGCCCGGATAAGCCGACCAGTCGAGCGCGGTTGTCATATCGTCGGCGCGATAGCCGGGGCCGTAGCGGAAATTGGCGCGGTCATCGAACTTGGGCGCGCGCACGATCTTGCCGGGATTGAACAGGTTTTGCGGATCGAAGCGGTCCTTCACCTCCTCGAAGGCGTGCACCAATTCGGCGCCGAACATTTTTTCATGAAATTCCGAGCGCACGATGCCGTCGCCGTGTTCGCCGGAATGCGAGCCCTTGTATTCGCGCACCATGGCGAAGGCTTCTTCGGCGATGGCGCGCATGGCGCGCACATCCTTGTCGAGCCGCAGATTGAGCACCGGCCGCACATGCAGGCAGCCGACCGCGGCATGTGCGTACCAGGTGCCGCGCGTGCCGTTTCTCTCGAACACCTCGGTCAGGCGCGCCGTGTAATCGGCGAGATGTTCGAGCGGCACCGCGCAATCCTCGACAAAGGAGATCGGCTTGCCCGCCTCTTTCATCGACATCATGATGTTGAGGCCCGCGGTGCGCACCTCGGTGATGGCGGCTTGCAATTTCGCGTCGAGCACTTCGACCACGCCGCCCCATTTGGCGCCGGTCTGGTCCCAAGCGATGCCGAGGTCGCCGATGAGCTCACCGAGCGCTTTCAGCCGGCGCGCGTTCTCGGCGTCGTCTTCGGCAAATTCGACGAATAAAATCGCTTCGGGATCGCCGCGCAAAAAAGCATCGATCGTCGGCTTGAACATCGCGATATCGCGGGCAAGCCCAAGCATGGTGCGATCGATCAATTCGACCGCGATCGGATTGAGCTTGACGATGTGTTGCGCCGCCGCCATTGCTTCGTGAAAGCTGCCGAAATGGCAGGCGCCGACCGCGCGGCGGCCGAGTTGCGGGGAGAGTTTCAGCTCGATCTTGGTCGAGAAGGCGAGCGTACCTTCGGAACCGACCAGAAGATGCGCGAGATTGATGTCGTTGCGGCCCGGCACCAGCGCGTCGAGATTATAGCCGCCGACGCGGCGCTGCACCTTCGGAAACCGCCGTTCGATTTCACCGGCCTCGCGCGCGGCAATGGCGAGGAGATCGCGCACCAAAGCTTGCGGCACGTTGACGCCGGTATCGCCGATGCGGCCGAAATGCGCGTGCGTGCCGTCGGGCAGCACGGCGTCGATCGACAGCACGTTCTCGCGTGTATTGCCAAAACGCAGCGAACGCGCGCCGCAGGAATTATTGCCGACCATGCCGCCGATGGTGGCGCGCGAAGCGGTCGAGATATCGACCGGAAACCACAGGCCCGTCGATTTCAGTTTGCGATTGAGATCGTCAAGCACGATGCCCGGCTCGACCACGCAGCGCCGGCCGGCCGTATCGACCTCAAGCACATTGTTGAGGTGACGCGAGCAATCGACGACCAGCGCCTCATTGACGGTCTGACCGGCCTGCGACGTGCCGCCGCCGCGCGGCGTCATCGGCACGCCCTCCGCACGGCAAATTCCGATCGCCCGATCGGCTTCTTCGATCGTGCGCGGCGTCACGACACCGAGCGGCATGATCTGATAATGGGAGGCGTCGGTGGAATAGCGCCCACGCGTAAAGGCGTCGAAACGCACCTCACCGGCTTGTCCGGCCTTCAGTCTTCTCTCAAGCGCGCTTTGGATTCTTTGCATTAGCCGCGCCGGCACCTTGTCCTCCCCGACGCCAATGCCCAAATTCGACACGATAACAATGCGCTAGATGGAGCATGACCTTTTTCCGGATCATGCTCTGCCGGTCACGTCAATTAGACTTGACCGCAATGTCGCATTCGCTATTCAACCTCACAAGCCAACACCACGAGCCACTGGCGCTTTCGGACATGCGCCGCCGGGGCCCATTGAATAGTCCGAAGGAGCTTGCAATATGCCGCAGAATACGTCGCGCGCCGCCGGACGTCATTTCCTGCAGATCCCTGGGCCGACGCCGCTGCCCGACCGCGTGTTGCGCGCGATGGACACGCCGATCATCGATCATCGCGGTCCGGAATTCTCAAAGCTCGCCAAACGTTGCCTCGACGGCATCAAGACGATCTTCAAGACCACAAACCCGGTCATCATCTACACCGCGACCGGCACCGGCGCGTGGGAAGCCGCATTGGTCAACACGCTGTCGGCCGGCGACAAAGTGCTGATGGTCGAAACTGGCCAGTTCGCGACGCAATGGAAGACCATGGCGCAGAAGCTCGGGCTGAAGCCGGAATTCATTCCCGGCGATTGGCGCAGCGGCGCCGATCCGGCCGCGATCGAGGCGCATCTACGCAAAGACAAGGCGCATGAGATCAAAGCGGTGTGCGTGCTCCACAACGAGACCGCGACCGGCTGCCTGTCGCCGATCGATCCGATCCGCAAAGCGATCAATGCCGCGGGCCATCCGGCGCTGCTGATGGTCGATACGATTTCTTCGCTGGCCTCGACCGATTACCGCCACGACGAATGGGGCGTCGACGTCACCGTCGGCGGCGCGCAGAAGGGCCTGATGCTGCCGCCCGGCATGTCGTTCAACGCCGTCAGCGACAAGGCGCTTGCGGCGTCGAAGAATTCAAACCTGCCGAAGTCGTTCTGGGCGTGGGACGACATGCTGACCATGAACAAGGTCGGCTTTTTCCCCTACACCCCGGCAACGCAGATGCTGCAAGGCCTCGCCGTGGCGCTGGACATGCTGCACGAAGAAGGCCTCGACAACGTGTTCGCGCGCCATCATCGGCTTGCCGAAGCGACGCGGCGCGCCGTGCGCACCTGGGGGCTCGAAATCCTCTGCCGCGATGCGAAATATTATTCGCCGACCGTCACCGCGGTACTGCTGCCCGACGGCCACGATGCCGACGCCTTCCGCGCGCTGGCGCTCGAGACCTTCAACATCTCCTATGGCGCGAGCTTCGGGCCTTACGCCAAGAAATATTTCCGCATCGGCCATCTCGGCGACGTCAATGACGGCTGGCAACTCGGCGCGCTGGCGGCGACCGAAATGGCGCTGTCGCTTGCCGGCATTCCGCACAAGAAAGGCGGCGTGCAGGCGGCGATGGATTATATCGTCTCGGCGCATGCCGGCGGCGCGCGGGCGGCGGCGGAGTAATCCGCCTTCGTCATTCCGGATTGCCGCGAAGCGGCAAGTCCGGAATCCATAGTCACAGAGCTAGCAACTCTGCCCGCGCCTAACCCTCGTGGACGGTGGTTATGGATTCCGGGTTCCGGCCTTCGGCCGGCCCTGGAATGACGAGATCACGACAGCGGCACGCTCCCGACCTGATCCTTAAATGCCTGCCGCGACGAGACCGCGGCATACCAGCGCTCGAAATTGCGCAACGGCGGCCGATCGGGCACGAGCTGACGATAGCGATACGCCATGATGCCGACGGGAATGTCGCCGTAGGTGAACGCATCGCCGGCAAGGTAGGCAGTCTTACCGAGCTGCTCGTCCATCATGCTCATCGCGGCCGTGGTTTTCTTTTTCCCCTCTTCGATCTCGGCGTGATTACGCTTCTCCGGCGATGTGCGGATCAAACCCCAGAAAACGGGGGTGATGGCGGGGCCCGCCACCGATAGCTGCCAATCCATCCATTGGCTTGCGAGCGCCCGCGTGCGCAGGTCCACAGGTTCGAGCACGGCCGATTTATGCTTGGCGGCGAGATAGCGCACGATCGAATTCGATTCCCACAGTAGGAAGCCGTCTTCTTCCTCGAGCGTCGGCACGAGGCCGTTCGGATTCATGGCGAGATATTCCGCTTCGCGATTTTTGCCGAACGAGCCGCCGATATCGATGCGCTCATGCGGCAGGCCGATCTCGCCGATCGCCCACATCACCTTCTGCACGTTCGACGACGTGTTTCGTCCCCAGACTTTGAGCATTGTTGTTCACGCCTTTCTCAACTTGTCATGGCCGGGCTCGTCCCGGCCATCCACGTCTTGAGTGCCGCACATCCTGAAAGACGTGGATGCCCGGGACAAGCCCGGGCATGACGCGGTCATGTGCCGGCGAGTCGAGTTCAATCGATCCGCCGCGCCTCTTCGGGCAGCATGATCGGAATGCCGTCGCGGATCGGATAGGCAAGCTTGGCCGCGCGCGAGATCAGTTCCTGCTTCTCGGCGTCATATTCCAGCGGGCATTTGGTCAGCGGGCAGACCAGGATTTCGAGAAGCTTTGGATCGACGCTGTCGGCGGGACGGTCGGACATGAAAGACTCCGGTGTGGAATTATTTCACTGCAATGGCGTGTCGCCGTTCTTGCCCTTGGCGAGCTCGATCTCGGTGACGGCGACCAGGATTTCGGCGCGGCTCTTCAAGTCCGGCGCTTCGAGCATCGCCTGTTTCTCGGCGGCGTCATAGGGCGACATCATCGCCAGCGCATTGACCAAAGCCTCGTTGGGCGCATTCTCGATGCCCTCCCAGTCGGCCTTGAGATTATTGGCCTTGAGGAACGCGGTGAGCGCACGAAGAAGCGACTTGCGGTCGACCTCATCCTCGCCCTTGCGCGCCGTGAAATCGCCGATGAAAGGCTGATAAGTCACGCGGCATTGCCGATAGGGCGTGGCGACGGCAAGCTCCTCCTCGATGCGGAAGCGCGCGATGCCGGTGAGCTGAATGAGATAACGGCCGTCGCCGCTCTCGGCGAATTGCGTCATCCGGCCGACGCAGCCGACACTGAACAGATGCGGTTTTTCTTTGTCCGGGCCGGGATGCGCGGCATCGGGCTGGATCATGCCGATGAGGCGGTGCATGGAGCGCAGCGCATCGTCGGTCATCGCCAGATAACGCGGCTCGAAAATATTGAGCGGCATCTGCCCGCGCGGCAGCAGCAAGGCGCCCGGCAGCGGGAACACCGGGAGCACGTCCGGCAGATCGTCCGGTCCTTTGTAGTTCGCATTCATCGGCATGCCGTAGTCCCGTATCCCGTCACCCTGAGGCGGCCGCGAAGCGGCCCTCGAAGGGCGACGGCAAGTCCGCCGACCTGAACATTTCGAAATCGGTATACCGATTTCGATTGCGCGTCGGCCGGCATCCTTCGAGGCTCGCTACGCTCGCGCCTCAGGATGACGGAATAAACGCAACTCTACGCGAACAAAATAGACGACAGCAGCTTGCGGCCTTCGATCGTGGCTTCATCCGCCGGACCCCAAGCATCGAAGAACTGCACGAGTTGCTTGCGGGCGCCGTCGTCGTTCCATTTGCGGTCGCGTTTGACGATGGAGATCAGATGTTCGAGCGCGTCGCGGCGCTGGCCTTTGCCGTTGAGCGCGAGCGCGAGATCGAAGCGCGCCTGATGATCGAGCGGATTGGCGGCGACTTTCTGTTCAAGCTCGGTGACCGACCCAAGCGTTTTGGCTTGCTCGGCAAGTTCGAGCGCGGCGCGCGCGGCGGCAACCGTGGCGTCGTTGTGCTTGGCCTCGGGCACCAGCGCGAGCGTTTGCTTGGCCTGATCGAGCGCGCCGGTTTCGACGTAGCTGCGCGCGAGACCGGCGAGCGCCGCCACGTTGGCGGCATCCTCGGCGAGAAGCTGCGCATAAAGCTCCGCCGCGCCCACGGCATTGCCTTCGGCCAGCGCGGTATCGGCCACCTTGAGCAAGTCCTTTGCCTCGCCGCCGATGCGGTCCTTGGTCAAGCGCTCGAGGAAAGCGATGACCTGGCTCTCCGGCAGCGCGCCCATGAACCCGTCAGCCGGCTGGCCGTTGACGAAGGCGATCACGGCCGGGATCGACTGGATACCCATCTGGCCGGGAATCTGCGGGTGGTCGTCAATGTTCATCTTGACGAGCTTCACCTTGCCCTTGGCCGCCTTCACGGTCTTTTCGAGAATAGGCGTGAGCTGCTTGCACGGCCCGCACCACGGCGCCCAGAAATCGACCAGCACCGGCTGGCGCTTGGATTCCTCGATAACGTCTTTGACGAAGGTCTGTGTTGTCGTGTCCTTGACGGACGTGTCCGCGACGGCGGTTTGAGCTTCCTGCAACATGTTCCTGCCTTAGATTCCTTGCCCTAGAGCATGATCCCGAAAAAGCCTGCCCTCGGACTTGATTCGAGGGTGGAAGCCGGTTTCCGGAAAAGATCATGCTCAAATGAATGATCTACCCCGCCCTATTCACCCGTCGTACTTGACGGACCGGGACCTGCCCTGTTCGCCCGGATAAATGGGAAGAAAACGGGCCAAATGCAATCGGGACTTTCTTAAGTCTCCGAAAGGACCTCGATTCGCGGCTTATGCCCGGTGGCTTCGAGGAATTTGACCAGGTCCTGGCGCGAAATCGTCGTCGTGCCCGTATTCACCAGCGGATGAAAGTGAAGCACCTCGTGCGCCATCATGGCGGCATCGAGCACCACGGTGACGCGGCGCGCCGTGTCATTCATGACGGCGAACGGCGTCACCGCGCCGGCCTCGACGCCGAGAAGCTCGCGCATGAGTTCCGCCGAGCCGAACGAGAACCGGCCGCTGGCGCCGAGGCGCCGATGCAGCGATTTGAGCTCGATCGCCGTGTCTTCCTGCGCCACGACGAGAAAAGGCACGCCCTTTTTATCGCGCAGGAAGAGGTTCTTGGTGTGCCCGCCCGCGACGGCGCCGCGCAGCGCCCGGCCCTCCTCGACGGTAAATACGGCGGTGTGCCACCCGGTCTGGTGCGGGATGCTAAGGCTTTGCAGATAGGCGAAAAGGTCGTCAGGCGAGGCGGGCATGTCCCGCCTTAATGGGCGATTTCGGCTGTGGTTGCAAAACGGGGCCGTCTTTGGCATAGCTTGCGGCGGTCCCTGCTAACGCGGTTGACTGTTACCCTTCTCGGATGCGGGTGTAGCTCAGGGGTAGAGCACAACCTTGCCAAGGTTGGGGTCGAGGGTTCGAATCCCTTCGCCCGCTCCAAGATTTATCGGTCCAGCCCGTCGCCTAGGCCGCGCTTTTGCGGTGACGAGGCTTCGGCAAATCAATCGCAAGCTCGGAATTCATCTTGCTCAGCGCTTCATCGATGATCCACATCTGCGAGCTGTGGCGCAGATCGAGCAATCGGCGCACCGAGTTTTCAGGCATACCGAGTTCTTTTGCCAGTCGCAATTTCGACCAGCCGCGAGCCCGCAGCGTTTCATAAACAGCCAATTTCGCGGTCACGAGGGAAGGCAGTACGGCGCGATCCGCCCCCGAGTGTCCAGCGCCTTGCCGCGGAAGTGGTTTTCCAGCCTTCATGTAACCTTCCAGCGCAGCTATCACACAATCGCCGGCGTTGCGGCGAGCTTCATCCTCAGTCTCTCCTTCGGTCAGCGCGTAGGATGGGTTGAGCCCTTGCGAAACCCATCGCTTTCCTCACCTCCCCATGATGGGTATCGCTTCGCTCAACCCATCCTACGAACTACTACGAACTACTTGATCGCTTCGCGCGCCTTGCCGCGACCGCCGCCGCCACGCTCCGCGTTGGCGCGAACTTGCGGCGTCACTTTTCTATTGACATTAATCTCCGTTTCAGTTACATTCCCTGCGAATCTCGCTCCCGTAAAGGACCTGCCCCGGAGGCAAACCGGGGCAGGGGAGCGAGGACGGTGCCCGCGGGCGGACTTGCAATCCGCTCCCGGGCGGCTTCGGGCATCAAGCCATCCGGCACTATGACCGGGCGCGAGGTGCATCGCTGGACTAGGGACAGGTTGGGGCGGGTAACGCCCGCACAAACTGCGTCGGTTCTGCCTCCGGAAGGGGGACGACTACAGGATCGGCGTTCCGCCGGGTCCCAGGAAGCATGGCCTGAAGCTGAGCCTTAGGGACGACGACTCCCTTTGGTGAGAGCCGTGATGGAACGCCGACAGGCGAGCGCGCCCGCAGCGGAGGGTCGGCGCAAGCCGGCCTCTTCGTGGCGCGAACCGCACCCGCTGGTGCGGACATGAAACACTGCGTCTGTCGGCGTTCCGCTTCCTTTTTCTTTTGTCTGGCTTGGCGAAGCGAGGGTAGCGCACAGAGAAAAGCAGGCACCACCCCTTCTTTTCTGTAGCGCCGCTCTCCTTCGCACTTCGACCGTAGCGGTGTTGGCAAAACTCGGGCGCACAGGCGCGCCACGAGAACGCGTAAGCTTGCTTGTTCACCGTCATCCTGAGGTGGCCGCGAAGCGGCCCTCGAAGGATACGGCCGAAGCGCCGGGACCGTCGCCCTTCGAGACTCGCTTCGCTCGCACCTCAGGGTGACGGAAAAGGGCTCAGGTGCAGAAGCTTGTTTTGCTCTATACGGCAGTCACGATCGCACACCTGTACTCACGCATCGAAGAGAGACGTACGACCAGCATGGAACTGGAAGACAAATATTGGCGGCGAAACCTCGCCGTGTGCCTCATCGGATCGTTCACGACCATCGTCGCGATGACGCTGTTGCTGCCGTTCCTGCCGCTCTATATCGGGGAGCTCGGCGTCACGGATAACGCGGCAATCGCGCAATGGTCGGGCGTTGCCTACGGCGCGACCTTTTTTGCCGCGGCGCTAGTGGCACCGCTCTGGGGACGGCTGGCCGACCGCTACGGCCGCAAGCTGATGCTGGTGCGCGCGAGCCTCGGCATGGCGATCGCCATGTCGCTGATGGGCATGGCGCACAATGTGTGGGAACTCGTCGGCTTGCGTTTATTCGCGGGCTTCGCCGGCGGCTATTCGTCCGGCTCGACGATCCTGGTGGCGACGCAGACGCCAAGGCAGCGCTCCGGCTGGGCGCTCGGCATGCTGACCTCCGGCATCATGGCGGGCAATCTCGTCGGCCCGCTGATCGGCGGCGTGCTGCCGCCGCTGATCGGCATTCGCGGAACATTCTGGCTCGCCGGCGGCGTCATCTTTCTTGCGTTCCTGGCGACGACGTTCCTCATCAAAGAAGAGAAGCAGTCGGCGCAGACGAAGAAAGCGTCCGCGGAAATCCGCTGGTCGCAAATTCCCGACAAGCGGCCGGTCATCGCCATGATGGCGATGGGGCTTCTCCTCATGTTCGCCAACATGTCGATCGAGCCCATCATCACGATCTATGTCGGGCAACTCGTCGACGCGTCGCGGGTGACGCTTATCTCGGGCGTCGCAATGTCCGCTGCCGCGCTCGGCAGCATTTTGTCGGCGTCGCGGCTCGGCAAGCTCGCCGACCGTGTCGGGCATTGGCGCGTCCTTGTCGGGGCGCTCGCGGTCTCGGCGCTCCTTTTGATTCCGCAGGCCTTCGTCACAGCGGGCTGGCAGCTCGTGGGCTTGCGCTTTCTCATGGGACTAGCTTTGGGCGGCTTGATGCCTTGCGTCACCAGCATCGTCCGCCACAGCGTTCCCGACGCCATCGTCGGCCGCGTGCTGGGTTATGCGACGTCGTCACAATATGTCGGTCAGGTCGCCGGTCCGGTGCTGGGCGGCTTCGTCGGCGGCCATATCGGCATGCGCGCGGTGTTTCTCGGCACCGCCATCCTGATGGCGCTCGGCGCGGTCTATGCGCGGATTGCAACTCCGAACCGCGCTTAAAGCTGCCTCCAGCGGAGCGAGCGCCTCGGCATTCCGCCGCGAATGGGTTAGAGCATGATCCCGAAAAGTGGAAACCGGTTTTCGGAAAAGATCATGCTCAAACGTAAAGTCTAGGTTGAGCGACAAACAAAAATGCGCCGTCTCAAAGGCGCGAAAGAGAGCCATCATTCGTCCCGACCTGATGCGATTAAGCCTGCTCTGGCTCTGCGGCGCGTGTTTGCGATTGACCGTCTTGGCAATTCCGCCGGTCATTCCGCTCCTGCATGCCGACTTGCATCTGTCCGAAACCGGCATCGGCTGGCTGTTGGGCCTGCCGCCGATGCTGTTTGCGATCGCTGCCGTGCCCGGCGCGTTGCTGATCGCCCGTTTCGGCATCTTGCCGGCCTTGGTGACGGGATTGCTGATCAACGCTGTCGGATCGGCCGCGCGCGCGGCTTACCCGGATGCGGTCACCCTCTACGCCTCGACCATCGTCATGGCGGCGGGCGTGTCGATCATGCAGCCGTCGCTGCCGCCGCTGGTGCGGGCCTGGTTTCCCCAGCGCATCGGCTTTGCGACAGCGGTTTACACCAACGGGCTTCTCGTCGGTGAGACGCTCGCCGTCGCGCTCACCATCCCGCTTATCCTGCCGCTGGTGAACGATAGCTGGCGCTTGAGCTTCGTCGTCTGGTCGGCGCCGGTTTTGTTGACCGCGTTGCTTGTCGTCCTCTGTGCCTCGTCGCTCGGCGGCGCGGCAACAGCGACACCCGCAACCGGACGCCGATGGTGGCCCGATTGGCGGCAGCCGCTGATCTGGCGGCTCGGCTTGATCCTCGGCAGCGTCAACGCGATGTATTTCGTCACCAACGCATTCCTGCCCGACTATGTCACCGCCGCCGGCCGGCCTGACCTGATCGGCAAATCGCTCACCGCGCTCAATCTCTGCCAGTTGCCGGCCTCCTTCGTCATGCTCGGCGTGGCCGGACGGCTGGTGAAACAGCCTTGGGCCTATCGCGTGACGGGCGCGCTCGCAGCCGTATGTGTGGTCGGCATGATGACGATGACCGGCTACTGGATCGTGTTCTGGTCAGGCCTTCTCGGCTTCGTCACCGCGGTGACGCTCATTCTCGTCTTAGCTTTGCCGTCGGTGCTCGGCGCCCCTGACGATGTCCATCGCACGTCGGCCGGCATGTTCACGATCAGCTACAGCGTGGCGATGGTGCTATCGGTTGTCGGCGGCTGGCTCTGGGATTTGACGCACATGCCCGTTGCCGGCCTGGCGCCTGCCGCCGTTTGCGGCCTGGTGATCGTGCTCTTGTCCTCGACCGTGTGCCGCGCCAGCCCGTCACCGGCTGCCGCGTGCTAATTGCCCACCGCCAGCCCGCCGCGGGTACGGGGATCGGCCGCGCCGACGATGCCGTTCGGCGTGATCATGATCGAATTGGCCGAGGTGAACGGCCGCTGCAGCACGACTTTGTCGCCGCGCGCCTGCAAGGCGGCGACAAGATCCGGCGCCAGCGCAGGCTCGGCATAGACCTGATCGGGCATCCATTGATTGTGCACGCGCGGCGCCGACACCGCGCTCGCGATATCCATGCCGCGGTCGATGACATCGACGACGACCTGCAGAACCGCGGTGATGATGCGGCTGCCGCCCGGCGACCCGGTGATGAGGAACGGCTTGCCGTCCTTCAGCAGAATGGCCGGCGTCATCGACGACAGCGGCCGCTTGCCGGGGCCGGGCGCATTGGCCTCCGATCCAAGCAGGCCGTAAGCGTTCGGCGCATCGGGTTTCACGGCGAAATCGTCGAGCTCGTTGTTGAGCAGTACGCCCGTGCCGTCGGCGACGAGGCCGACGCCGAAGCTGAAATTGAGCGTAGTGGTGTTGGACACCGCATTGCCGAAACGATCGACGACGGAGAAATGCGTGGTGTTATGACCTTCGTGATCGGTGTTGCCGCCGGCATGGATATCGCTTGCCGGCGTCGCATGCGCGGGATCGATTGTGGCGCGCCACGCCGCGGCATAGTCTTTCGAGATCAGGCGGGCGACCGGGTTTTGCACCTTTTCGGGATCGCCAAGAAACAAGGCGCGGTCGGCGTAAGCGCGCTTCATCGCTTCGATCAGCAAATGAAGCTCCTGCGCCTGATCGGCGTGCGCGAGGTCGTAGCCTTCGAGAATGTTGAGCATCTCGATCAGCTCGACGCCGCCCGAAGACGGCGGCGGCATCGAAACCACGTCGTAGCCGCGATAAGTGCCGCGCACCGGCGCGCGCTCGACGGCGCGGTAGTCCTTGAGATCGTCGGCGGTCATCACGCCGCCTGCGGCCTGAACGTCGGCGGCGATTTTGTCGGCGACCGGTCCTTCGTAGAACGCGCGCGGGCCATCACGTGCAATTGCTTCAAGCGTGGCGGCGAGATCGCTTTGCACCAGCGTGTCGCCAGTGGACAAAGCGCTGCCGTCGGCTTTGATGAAAATCTTTGCCGTCGAGGGCCAACGCGCGAGCCGCGCGTGCTCGTTGGGGAGCGACTCCGCTCTGTCGTCGGCAAAGGCGATACCGTCGCGCGCCATCTTGATCGCCGGTGCGATCAGGTCGGCGAGCGTGAAGCGGCCGGAGCCGTATTTCTCCTCGGCCATCGCCAAACCGGCGACGGTGCCGGGCACGCCGATGGCGAGCGCCGAATCGCGCGACTTCTGCGGATCGGCATTGCCTTGCGCGTCGAGAAAGCTTTTGGCGTCGATGCCGCGCGGGGCGGTCTCGCGATAATCGATCGTGGCGTTGTCGCCATTGGCGCGGTGGATCACCATGAAGCCGCCGCCGCCGATATTGCCGGCGCGCGGATAGCTGACCGCGAGCGCAAAGCCGACCGCGACCGCGGCATCCACCGCATTGCCGCCCTTTTGCAGAACGTCGTTGCCGATGCCGGCCGCGCGCGCCTCTTGCGCGACCACCATGCCGTTTTGCGCGACAACGTTCTGCGCGGCGGGAATTTGGCTATCCGCGCCGCGATCCTGCGCCAGCGCAATGACGGGGAGGACGAGACCACAGGCGAGCGCGGAAAAACAAAAGCGACGCGACATGCTTTTCAAGTTCGGCATCGCTCCGGTGGGCAGCGGATGCTTACAAACTGGGTGCTCACAACATGGATGGCAAGACCCGATCCGGCGGGCGGTGCCCGTCGAGGAAGGTCTTGATGTTGACGATCACCTTCTCGCCCATGTCGACGCGGCCTTCGATCGTCGCCGAGGCAAGATGCGGCAGCAGCACGACTTTGCCGGCGCGCGCCAGCTTGACGAGCTTTGGACTGACCGCCGGCTCATGCTCGAACACGTCGAGGCCCGCGCCCGCGATTTCTTCGCTCTCGATCAGCCGCGCCAGCGCGTTCTCGTCGATCACTTCGCCGCGCGCGGTATTGACGATATAGGCGTCGGGGCGGACGAGCTTGAGCCGGCGCGCCGAGAGCAGATGATACGTCGCCGGCGTGTGCGGACAATTGATCGAGATGATGTCCATGCGGGCGAGCATCTGATCGAGGCTCTCCCAATAGGTCGCGTGCAGCTCTTCTTCGATCTCGGATGCGACGCGGCGGCGATCGTGATAGTGGATCTTCAACCCGAACGCCTGCGCGCGGCGCGCCACGGCCTGGCCGATGCGGCCGAGACCGACGATGCCAAGGCGCTTGCCCCAAATGCGATGACCGAGCATCCAGGTCGGGCTCCAGCCGGTCCATTCGCGGTCGCTGGTGAGCACCTGCGCGCCCTCGGCCAATCGCCGCGGCACCGCGAGGATCAGCGCCATGGTCATGTCGGCGGTGTCCTCGGTGAGGACGCCCGGCGTATTGGTCACGGTGATGCCGCGCTGCACGGCGGTAGCGACGTCGATATTGTCGACGCCATTGCCGAAATTGGCGATCAGCTTCAGCCGCTCGCCGGACTGGCTGAGAACCGATTTGTCGATGTGGTCGGTCACCGTCGGCACGATGACATCGGCGGTCTTGACCGCCTGGATGAGCTCGGCCTGGCTCAGGGGTGAATCGTCGGAATTCAGCCGCGCGTCGAACAATTCGCGCATGCGCATCTCGATGCTGTCCGGCAGCCTGCGGGTGACCACGACCAGCGGCTTCTTGGGCGATGTCATACCCTGCCTCTTGCGCAGCCTTTGGCGCTGCCTCTTGTGCCGTCTCTTGCGCGACGGGCCTCGACATGAACCGCTGCAATTTGGCTTGAAAAATCAGCCGCCTGCAACGCAGCGTCAGCCCGTATCCGCCCGTTCAGTTGTCTTTAACCCCCCTCGCCGACACTGCGGGCGGGAGGCGGTTCTTTGAAATCTCTCTAGCAGATGGCCGCGCTTCCCACAAAGCGCGCCGGAACTCCCGGCGCGTTGCAGCAATAATGGGGTTGGGGCGTGTCGCGATGAATTTGCGACGAGCAAAGCTGGCTATTGTTGTGTCGCGGGCGGTAATCCCGTTCCTCCTCGCGCTGACCTGTGCGGCCTCGGCCGCGTGGGCCGGCGGCGACAGCACGACAAGCGGGCTGCCGGTTCCGCGCTTCGTGAGCCTCAAGGCCGATCGCGTCACCGTGCGCGGCGGCCCGGACAAGGACCACGACGTCTCCTGGATCTACACCCGCGTCGGCTGGCCGGTCGAAATTACCGCCGAATTCGAGAACTGGCGCCGCATCCGAGACTCCGACGGGTCGGAAGGCTGGGTCTATCACTCGCTACTGTCGGGCAAGCGCACCGCCTCGGTGCAGATGAAATCGAAAACCGATCTGGCCCAGCTCTATGACAAGCCCGACGACAAAAGCACGGTGACCGCGCAATTGCAGGTCGGCGTTTTAGGCACGGTCAAGCGTTGCACGGGAACGTGGTGCCAATTTTCCGGCGAGGGCTTTGACGGCTGGATTGCGCAGAACCAACTGTGGGGCGTCTACCCCAACGAGAAGTTCGAGTAGGGTAGCACGGCGCCGGCGGGAAAAACGCGTGGAGCGCATCGAGGAACAAAGGCGCGACCGCGGCTTATGGGCGTTCGGCCATTTGCGCGTCCAGCAGCGAAATCAACCCCGTTAGGATTTTGGTTGGCGACGGTGGACAGCCGCGAATGTGTAAGTCGACCGGGACCACATTCGAAACCCCGCCGGTGACGGCGTAGCTGCCCGAAAAAATTCCGCCGTCAACTGCGCAGTCTCCTACCGCGACGACCCATTTGGGGTCCGGTGTTGCGCGGTAGGTCCGCTCCAACGCCTCGCGCATGTTCTTGGTGACTGGTCCGGTCACCAAGAGCACATCGGCGTGGCGCGGCGATGCGACGAAGCGCAGACCAAACCGCTCGAGATCGTAAAACGCGTTGCTAAGGGCGTTAATTTCCAGCTCGCAGCCGTTGCATGAGCCGGCATCGACCTCGCGGATCGACAGGCTGCGTCCCAGTCGTCGTCGCGCGGCACGGTCGACTTGGCTTGCAAGCTCGCCAAGTGCTTCACCGTCGACACGAGGCGGCGCTTCGGTCATCGGACGGTGCGTCAAACCCTCGAAAAGCGTTCTGCGCATAGTCTCGTCCTCTTCGCTAGTTTTTTCGTTGGAGCATGATCTTTTCGGAAAACCGGTTTCCACTTTTCCGGATCATGCTCTAGCCTTACAGGTCGTGCCCCGAATAGGAGCAGTTGAATGATTTATTGCAAAGCGGGAAGTCGGCGACGATATTGCCTTCGATTGCGGCTTCCAGCAGCGGCCATTGAAACCACGACGGGTCCCGAAGGTGGCAGCGCACGATACGCGTACCGTCGAGTCGCACCGAAACCAGCACATCGCCGCGAAAACCTTCCGCAAAACCCAATCCTTCGCCGGCGCCGCTGTCGAACGCGGTCGCGATTGGTCCGTTCGGCAGTCGCTCGATGAGTTGTTCGATAAGCGCCAGGCTTTGCTCGACTTCGCGAATACGCACCCAGACGCGGGCATTGACATCGCCCTCGGTCAGTACGGGAACGGTAAAGTCGAGTTCATCGTATGGTGCGTAACCCGGCGTTTTCCGTGCGTCGACATTGCGACCACTGGCGCGCCCGACATAGCCGGCAGCGCCAAACTGTCGTGCGAGCTCCGCGCTAACGACCCCCGTTGCGACGGTGCGATCCTGCAGCGACGCTGTATTGTCGTAAAGCTCGACCAGACGCGGAAAGCGCCGCCGAAAATGCTGCAAGGCGTCTTTGAGGCAGATCACGCCGTCGGGACCAAGATCGTTCGTGACTCCGCCGGGAACGACCCGGTCCATCATCAACCGGTGTTCGAAACAGGTTTCGGCCGCACGCAACACCAGCTCGCGCAGGATGCCGCAATGCGCGTGCATGAGCGAGAACGAGGCATCGTTGCAAATGGCGCCGATGTCGCCGAAATGGTTCGCCAGCCGTTCAAGCTCGCCCATCAGCGCGCGCAGATATTGCGCCCGTGGCGGCGTTTCCACGTTCAACGCCGCCTCAACGGCATGAGCGAACGCAATGCCGTAGGCGACAGTGCTGTCGCCCGACGTGCGTGCGGCAAGCTGCGCTGCCCGCTCGATCGTTGCGCCTGCCATCAGGGATTCGATACCCTTGTGCACGTAGCCCAATCGCTCTTCGAGCCGCACCACGGTTTCGCCCGAGGCGGTGAAGCGGAAATGTCCCGGCTCGATGATGCCGGCGTGCACCGGGCCAACGGGAATCTGATGTAGGCTTTCGCCATCCACCGGCAAGAACGTGTAGGGCGCTCGCGTATCCGTTGCCGACATGTGTGAGCCGAGCGGATATTTCACGTCCCAAAAGCCGAGATCGAGCCATGGGCGCGTGTCAGGCGCGCCAACCGGCTGGAGTCCATAGAGGCTATGCAGGGCGCGTTCGAGCCGAATAGCCGGCGGGTGCAGCGCACCGACCGACGGGAACGTCCCTTCCGGACATTCGAGACTCACGACCGCAATGTTGTTGCTGTCCTGTTCGATGAACGCCATGTGCACCGTGCAGGGAGCGCCCGCATCGCCCCAGAGCCCGAGCAGCGTCGCGCGGCCGGCGGCAATTTCGCGCGCAATTTGACCCCACGTGTCCGGCGTCACTATCAGGCGCGGCCACGGGCGATGATCGTTGATCCGTTTGCCCTGAAAGCTGTCGATTAAGCTTGGCATCGGTTTACCCGAGCAAGCCGGCGACGTTCTGGAACCACAAGACGAGCGCCGGCGGCATGTAGATGCCGGCGACCAGCACGAGCCCGAGATGGCTGAACATCGGGACGTAGGACGCCTGCGCCTTGGCGCTGGGACCGCGCGGCTCGCCGAATGCTATGCCGTTGAGCCGCAGGAACAGCCCGGCGACGCCGACGAGAATGCCAAAGACGAGAATGATCGCCAGCAGCGGCTCGCGGGCGAAAGTCGAACTGACGACCAGAAATTCGCTCATGAAGATGCCGAGCGGCGGCAGCCCGGCAATCGCAACGACGCCGAGAATCAAGCCCCAGCCGAGCACAGGATGGGTCTCGGTAAGGCCGCCCATATCGGCGATACGTTGCGTACCTTTGACCTGCGCGACATGGCCGACGGCGAAGAATATCGCCGATTTGGTGAGCGAATGCATGGTCATGTGCAGGAGGCCGGCAAAATTTGCTATCGGGCCGCCGATGCCGAAGGCAAAAGTGATGATGCCCATATGTTCGATCGACGAATAGGCGAACATGCGCTTGATGTCGCGCCGACGGTAAAGCATGAACGCCGCGAACACGAGCGAAAGCAATCCGAGCGTCACCATCAGCGGACCGGGAGCAAGCGCCCCCGCGTTCGCCGCCAGCAGCATCTTGAAGCGCAACAACGCATAGAGCGCGACATTGAGCAGTAATCCCGACAGCACTGCCGAGATCGGTGTCGGACCCTCGGCGTGCGCATCGGGTAGCCAGGCATGCAGCGGTGCGAGGCCGACCTTGGTGCCGTAGCCGAGCAGTAGAAAGACAAAGGCGACATCGAGCAACGCCGGATCGAATGCGCCCGCGCGCGTGACGAGCACGGACCAGACCATGGCGTCGCGACCTTCGCCAACGATCGGCCGCGCGGCCATGTAGACCAGGATGGTGCCGAACAGAGCGAGCGCGATACCGACGCTGCCGAGAATGAAATACTTCCACGCCGCTTCGAGCGCCTCATGGGTGCGGTAAATGCCGACCATTAGCACCGTGGTAAGGGTGGCGAGCTCGATTGCCACCCACATCAGGCCGATATTGTTGGAGACGAGCGCAAGATTCATCGCGAACATCATCACCTGATACATGGCGTGATAGAAACGCACGGAAGACGGCGTCAACCGGCCGATGTCGAGCTCGTGGCCGATGTAGCTCGCGCTGAATATGCTTGTGGTAAAGGCGACGAATGTCGTGAGCACGATGAACGTGCCGTTGAGATCGTCAACGATAAGATAAGAGCTGGGCTGCGGCTTTGCGAGCAATAGCGAGAGCGCGCAGACTAGCGTCAATGCCGTCGCCAGCACGTTGAGCCGCGCGGCTGCCCAATAATTGGGGAGGGCGGCAAACACCGCGGCGGCGACCGCCGGTATCAGCAGCACTCCGGGCAGGGCATTGACCGCCAATCCATCGAGCGTCATCGGCGTTCTCCCCGAAAACGGTCGAGCGCCTGTACGTCGACCGAGTCGAAGCGCTCCCGGATACGGAATAAAAAGATTCCGATCACGATGAAGGCGATGAGGATGGAAAACGCGACGCTGATTTCGACGACAAGCGGCATACCTTTGGCCCCAGTCGCCGCAAGTACAAGGCCGTTTTCGAGCGACATGAAGCCGACCACTTGGCTCACCGCATTGCGCCGCGTCACCATCATCAAGAGGCCGAGCAGCACGACAGCGAGCGCGAACGCGAGATCCTCGCGCGCCAATGGATCAGCCTCTTGCGTGACGCGCAGCATCACGACCATGGAGAGCGCGACGAGGCCGATGCCGGCAAGCATAGTGAGACCGACACCAACGGCCTTCTCGATTTCGCGATGAATGCCGAGTCGCACGATGATCCGGTGCAGTGTTACCGGGATGACCACCGCCTTGAAGATGAGCGCGATCGCAGCGGTTATGTAGAGATGCGGCGCGTCCTGTATGAAAGCCTGCCATGCGACCGAAGCCGCCAGCACAAGCGCGTGCACGGCATAGACGTTAAGCAGCGAGTACAAGCGGTCCTGATAAAGCTCGAGGAAGCTGACCAGCACGAGCGAGCCGGCGAGCAGATGGGCGATGTCGAAGTCAATGCCGCTCATCAGAAGCTCCCCGATACGAAGCGCAACAGCGTCGCAAGCAGGCCGAGCATCAGCGCCGCACCTAAAAATTCGGGCACGCGGAACACGCGCATCTTGGCGATCGACGTCTCGAACAGCGCGAGGAGGAACCCGCCAATGGCGAGTTTCAGGATGTAGGCCGCAACCCCGACAACTAGCGCCCTCCCTCCGGTGCCGCCGGGAGCGAGTCCCCAGGGCGCGAACAGACAGGCGATGACGGAGACATAGAGGATGAGCTTGAGCGAGGAGGAAAGTTCGATCAGCGCCAGATGCCGGCCCGAATATTCGAGCACCATGGCCTCGTGCACCATCGTGAGCTCGAGGTGGGTTGCCGGGTTGTCGACCGGAATTCGCCCATTCTCGGCGATTGCCACCATGATGAGCGCGATGAGCGCCAGGCCAAGCGAGACCCGCAGCCCGACTTCCGAAGAGGCCATGAAGGCCGCCATATTGGACAACTGCGTCGAGCCGGCGATCAAAGCGAGCGTGAACACGATCATGATCATTGCCGGCTCGGCGAGCGAAGCGATCATCACCTCACGGCTCGATCCGATGCCGCCGAAGCTGGTGCCGACGTCAAGCCCGGCGAGCGCAAGGAAGAAGCGCCCGCTGCCCAACAGCGCGATGATGGCGATGAGGTCGGCCGACCACGAAAACAGCAGCCCGCTGCGAAAGGTTGGCACCAGCGACGCGGCGACCCAGGTGGCGGCGAATATGAGATACGGAATGATGCGGAACAGCCACGAGGCACTTTCCGCCAGCACCACTTCCTTGCGCATAAGCCGCGCGAGATCGCGGTACGGCTGAATCAGCGGCGGCCCCTGCCGCCGCAGCAACCGCGCCTTCACCTTGCGCACGAAGCCCGTGAAGAGCGGAGCCAGCAGCAGCACCAGCAGCATTTGCGCGCCTTGGACGGCCAGATCGAGCGTCAGGGCCATATGGCAAGCACCAGGAGCAGGATGACGAGGGCGCCGAATACCAAGCTGAGGAATTGGCGGATGGTCAGGAATTGCAGACGATTGAGCCGATCTGCGGCAAAGCCGATGCCAGCGACAAGCGGCGCATACAGCGTTTCCCAGATGACATCGTGCAACTCCACCGTCAGCCGCGCCGGCCGCGCATCTCCGGGCGGTGGCATGAAGCCGCGCTCGCGGGCGCGAAACACGACGGCGCCGAACACCCGCCGGATCGGCTGTGCAAAGCTCATCGCCGTGTATTGCGTCGCAGGGCTGGCGTCGGGATAGCCGCAATCCCAGGCCGGCGCGCGGCGCAGCCGGTTCGAGGCGAGACGGTGGATCGCCAATGCCGCAAGCGTGCCCGACATAATCATAAACAGGAAGACAAGCAGGCCGTCATAGGAACTGCGGCTCGCGGCAATTGGAACGATCGAGAGCCATTGCGTGCCGGTCTGCACCGGCATATGGCCGCCGATGAGAGCGGAACTGACCGGCGCCAGCGCATCGATGAACAGGCCGGGCAGGATCCCAGCGAGGAGACAGAGCGCCGCGAGAAAGAACATCGCGGCGAGCGAGAACGAATCGGTCTCCTTCGCGCTTTCGGCGGCGTTGGTTCGGGGGCGGCCGAGAAATGTCACACCGTAAGCCTTGACGAAACAGGCCGCGGCCAGTGCGGCGGACAGCGCGAGCAGCGCGCCAACGGCCGGCACCAGAAGCTTGAGGCCCCAGGCCGGCAGTTGCGGGCTGAGCAGGATCGCTTGAAACGTCAGCCATTCAGAGACAAAGCCATTGAGCGGCGGCAGCGCCGAAATGGCTACGCAGCCGATCAGGAAGACAAACGCGGTTTGCGGCATGCGGTGGATAAGGCCGCCGAGATGCTCCATGTCGCGTTCGCCAGTCGCGGTAAGCACCGCGCCGGCACCAAAGAACAGCAGGCTCTTGAACAACGAATGATTGAACACGTGGAAAAGCGCTGCGGTCAGCGCCAGAGCTGCGGCGAAGACCATACCGTGAGTCTTGAATGCGAGTGCAAGGCCGAGCCCGATGAAGATGATGCCGATGTTCTCCACCGTGTGATAGGCGAGCAGCCGTTTGAGATCGTGCTGCATGAGCGCATAAAGCACGCCCATGACCGTCGTCACTCCGGCTAATGCGAGCACAGCGATACTCCACCACCAGGCGGGCTCACCGGCGAGATCGAACACAACGCGTACGAAGCCGTAGACGGCGACCTTCGTCATCACGCCGCTCATCAGAGCGGAAACGTGGCTCGGGGCAGCGGGGTGCGCGAGTGGAAGCCACACGTGCAGCGGCACAAGGCCAGCCTTCGAGCCCGCGCCGATCAGTGCAAGGATCAGCGTCAGCGCGCCGAGCACCGCGGGCGGATGTGCGGCACGCATCTGGGTGAACGTGTACAGCCCGTCCGGTCCGGCGAGCAGACCGAAGGCGAGCAGCAAAGCGAGCGTGCCGAAACTCGCCATCACCAGATAGACGTAGCCGGCCCGCACGTTGTCGGGCACCCGATGGTGCGACATCACCAGCGCCCACGAGGTGAGCGACATGAGCTCCCAGGAGAACAAGAACGTGAAGGCGTCGTCAGCGAGTACGACGAGCGTCATGGCGGCGATGAAGGCGGGATAGAACGGCAACACGCGCTCCGGCGCCGTCTCGTGTCGCCCATAGCCAAGCGCAAACAGGCTCGCACTCATGGCACCGAGATCGACGACGACGAGAAAAAATGCGGAGAGCGCGTCGATCCGTAAATGCGCGCCGAGCCACGGCACGCCGACCGGCAACGTGATGCTTTCAGGTGCTCCGGCGCCGAGAAGATGCGCCAGGGCGGCTGCGAGCGAAACCGCCGATACGAACATGCTCGCGCCGTAAACGAAGCGCGTCGCCGCACGCGAACGCCCGAGCGCCACGGCGAGCGGGGCAAGGACCAGCAAGACCGCGGCGCAAACAAGGACGGCCGTCAGCGTCACGGGGTTGTCCCCTTCAGCCGCACGCCGCGGCCGCCGCTGTGGCTCGCGGCGTTTTCGGAGATGAGCTCGATCCCGAGTTCGTCGAGCGCGGCGATGAGCTTCATCAGCGAATCGACGTTGCCGCGGATGACGTCGTCGCTCGCCTCCATGCGCTGGATGGTTGGCAGGGACAGCCCGGCGACTTCAGCGAGCTTGCGCTGATCGATACCAAGAAGCGCGCGAGAGGCCCGGAGTTGGCCTGCGGTGATCATGCGGTACCATTAGAAGTGATGTTTAGAATCTATATTATTATAAGTAATATATCTGTGCTGAGGCTACAATCTTTTTTTGCGGTCTGGCTGAGAACGCCAGCGTTACGGCGGACAGGCACGCAAATGACCACTGAGAAATGAGCCGAGAGCGCCCGAAACGACCATGCGGTCACCGACAATATCGTGGTCGAGCAGCTATGGCCGATCCGTTCATGAACCGGAACGGGACGCGCGGACGGTCTCAAATCTTTTCGGAACCTTCTGCTTTCATCGCCCACATCAAGGCCGTAATAATGCCCTTGCATCGCAGCAACAAAATTAAGGTCAGTCCGACGATCAATGGCAAATAGATCGCGAACGCAAGCCGCATAGGAAGCTGAAAATTTCGCTCACATACAAGGACAATCGGCACTGTGATATGACCGACGACGAGAATTGTCAGCCAAGGAGCTGCGTCATCGGTACGAAAATGACCACACGGTTCGCCGCACGCGGAGCAACGATCGACGATTTTGAGGTAGCGGTGCAACAATCGGCCTTGACCGCATCGCGGGCATTGCCCGAGCGCGCCCCTGATGAGTGCCGTTGGCGTTGATGGGTGCTTCAGAGAGGCCGCTGTCATGCGATGACGCCTTCTTGGTTGATTCCCGGCGCCTGCGACTTAAAGATTCGGAAAGTGGCGTCATGCACTGGATAGTCATTTCTAACTACAACGCTCTCCCACATTTCTTATTTTACCCAGCTGCGATATGAACCGACGCGCAGACCGACACGCGATAACCTAAAAATTATTGTATTTCATCGCTGTGAACTACAGCGAAGGGCACTCCACCACGATCATACGTTTTCTTGAACTCAGCGACCAGCCGACGAAGCCTCTTGGCAAACTCAGTGCCAATCGCCCGCATTTCGGTCGGTGAGCAAGCCTGCTTCGAGCTTGCAAGGATCATTGCTTGAATCTGGAGAAGCGCGTCATAAACTTCGTAATTTCGCAGCGCCGCCATGTTGGTTGCGAGATCACGCGAGCCATCTAAAATTGCGTCCCAGACAATGTCTCGTATCCGGTCACGATAGGCCCGATCGAAAACGTCAATTTCCTTAGTTTTGGTCGTCATGAATGTCTCGCCAACTTTTCCATTTCGTCCAGCATCGGGATGATCGCGGGTTTCGCCCATCATTCCCGCCGGACACCGCCAATGGTCTCGGCTTGTTCTGTCAACATCGGACATTCGGGCACGGCCGATTCACCAACGGGCGGCGGTAATCAAGTGCCCGATAAGTCAAAATGGTCTGAACGCTCTTGCTGCCGGAATCCGTGTGTCATATCGCACTGCGGCCAAAGGGCGAGCGGCCTTCGTGAACCCGTCTGCCCAATCGGGCTAGCGGGCGGGTACTGGACATTGTGTCGTCGTTACGACGGTGCGAGCGCAACGTCAGGTCGATTTCGGAGGCACCACCATCCATTTCATCACGCCAGCGAGGACAGTCAGGATAGCGCCTCCAGCACCGCCGCCGACGATCTGGCCGATGAGTGCCCCAATGTCGACATTGCCAGCCGCGCCGGCCAGTGCAGGTGCCAGTTCTTGAAGAAGCTGGCCACCGACGGCTCCGCCGATAGCCCCCGCGATTGTGTTGCCAACCGCGCCGAGCGTGTAGTTCTTAAGCGTTGCTCCAGCGGCGTGGCCGCCAACAACACCAGCGATTATCTGTATGATAAGATTGGTAAGAGTTCCCGGCATGTCATGCTCCTTTTGGCTCCACTCCCCTGATTGCCCAACTTTGCTTCATTGCGCGCCGCTTGTTGCTTATTGCACACGAAATTCTTTGACATCCGCATCGAACACCAACTGTTCACCCGTGATCAGTGGAATGTGCAAAAGACTTCGGAAAATCATTTCCCTTGCGTGCCAACTCTGTGCACTGGCGCGCGAGATCGCTGGCTTTCTCCCTCGACATTTCCACCGCCTCACTGGATGCTAATAAATTGCACTGCCTATCAATGTCGTTGACGCTTGATGTGGCCCGATTTGCAATGCATAATTATATGCGCGACAATAGATGCTGGCGAATATTTTCTCTGATGTTGGGCATCATAAGAAACATGAGTTTTCATATTTAAAACTGGAAAATTTATGTTTGATATCAACAAGTCCATTTGCGAAGTCGGCGTTGTCTTTTCGCATCCAACTCGCGGCGGATTAGATGCTGCGTTGTGCCCTTCTCAAATCAATCGACGGCCACCACTTCAAGTGCGAAGTAAATTTCCGCCGCGCGAGCGCTCGGCGTCACGATCCCGCCAGCGATGCTCGCTCTTGCTGATGGGGTGATCAAGTAACGATCGCTGAGATAGCCTTGGGTCTCGCAAAAGCGGACGTGACATCCTTAAATCGGGATGTCTGCCTAACTTCTGAATCTGTTGCAAAACTCTGTTTTTGCGAATGAACAAAATTTTCTAGAGGCGCTGGTGCGCTCATTCGAAAATTAAATTAGGGGGTCAAGCCGCCGTGCCGCCCTCCATCACGCCTATGCCGGGTTAAGGCCGAAGTCGGTCTTACAAATTTCGTTGACGCGATAGCGGCCTCGCGAAAGCGGGCCAAGGATCATCCGGTTCCAAAGGAGAAGCCCGCGCGCGCGACCTGGAGAGGTCACTCAGCGTCTTTGCTGCTCGCGGTCAGAAGCGCCGCAAGAGCACCAAGTTCGCAATCTCAGACCTGCTTCCGCCGCAGCCGCACCACAACGTCGATGCGAGCGATCTCATAGCCCTCGGGCGGGACCGGCGCCTTGCCGACCACGACGTCGGTTGAAGGGATGTCCATCAGGTCGTTCTGGTCTTCGACGAAGAAGTGGTGGTGCTCGGAATTGTTGGTGTCGAAATAAGCCTTCGAGCCGTCCACGGCGACCTGCCGCAGCAAGCCGACTTCGGTGAACTGGTGCAGCGTGTTGTACACGGTCGCAAGCGACACCGGCACCTTGGCGCGGGTCGCCTCTTCGTAGAGCATTTCCGCCGTGACATGCCGGTCGCCCTTGGCGAACAGAATCCAGCCGAGCGCCATGCGCTGGCGGGTCGGGCGCAGGCCGACGTCGCGCAACTTCGACTTGACGTCGTGCCACGGACAACCGGTGAGGTCGGCATGATCCTGCTGACCTTGCGACTTCACCATCGTCACGCTGGATGCGGGCACGGCAGATCTGGACATATTCGGCCCAAAGGCAAAGGAGGAGCCGGGTACTCGACGCGTTTCTGTCATAGCGAAGCCAGTACTTTCACAGCAAAAGCGCGATCCGAGACCGGACCACACCCGTTGCATCTGAAATTATTATACGCCACCTTGCGTTTGCTGCAACTGTCTCGGTTTTTAAGCCGCAGATCGGGGTGCCCACCGTGCCCGGCGCGCGCGTGGGGGGTGTGGGTTTGCCGCTTTCACCCAATATGTTAGGAAATTAACAGCCGCCGAAGGCGGCGGAATGGATGTGCATGCCGGATCGGCGTTCGAATTTCGGATATGAAGACTTGCTGGCCTGCGGCCGCGGCGAGCTGTTTGTCGAGGGCCCGCAGCTCCCACTGCCGCCGATGCTGATGTTCGACCGCATTTCCGAGATTGCGGAAGTGGGCGGCGAATATGGCAAGGGGCTGGTTCGGGCGGTTCTCGATCTCAAGCCCGACCTCTGGTTCTTTCCCTGCCACTTCAAGGGCGACCCGGTGATGCCCGGTTGTCTGGGCATCGATGCGCTGTGGCAAATGCTCGGCTTCTTTCTGGGCTGGCTGGGCTCTCCCGGCCGGGGCCGCGCGCTGGGCATGGGCGAACTGAAATTTTCGGGACAGGTTCTGCCGAGCATGAAGAACATCGTGTACGGCATCGATATCAAGCGCGTGATGCGCTCGAAACTCGTGCTCGGCATCGCCGACGGCTGGCTCTCGGCCGACGGCGCAGTGATCTATCGTGCACTCGATCTGAAGGTCGGTCTGTTCCGCGACGCCGAGCCGGCACCGACCGAAGCGTAAGCGCGACCGCGCTTACATGATCCCGAAAACTCTCTATCGAGATCATGCTGAAACAGAAAATCTACACGAGGGTCATATGAAACGCGTCGTTGTCACCGGGATGGGCATCGTCTCGTCCATCGGCAACAATACGCAAGAGGTGCTGGCGTCGCTGCGCGAAGCCAAGTCCGGCATCGTGCGGGCCGACAAATATGCCGAGCTCGGCTTTCGCTGCCAGGTTCACGGCGCGCCGACGCTCGATGCCGGCGAGGCGATCGATCGCCGCGCGATGCGTTTCTTGGGCGGCGGCGCCGCCTGGAATCACGTCGCCATGGAACAAGCGATCCGCGACGCCGGCCTCGATGAGGCCGACGTCTCGAACGAGCGCACCGGCATCATCATGGGCTCCGGCGGGCCATCGACGCGCACCGTCGTCGAGAGCGCCGATATCACGCGCAGCAAGGGGCCCAAGCGCGTCGGCCCGTTCGCGGTGCCGAAGGCGATGTCGTCGACCGCGTCGGCGACGCTCGCGACTTGGTTCAAGATCAAGGGCGTCAACTATTCGATCTCATCGGCCTGCGCGACGTCGAACCATTGCATCGGCAATGCCTACGAGACCATTCAGATCGGCAAGCAGGACATGATCTTCGCCGGCGGCTGCGAAGAACTGGACTGGACATTGTCGGTCCTGTTCGATGCCATGGGCGCGATGTCGTCGAGCTTCAATCAGACGCCGGACAAGGCCTCGCGCGCTTATGATGCCGATCGCGACGGCTTCGTCATCGCCGGCGGCGCCGGTGTCCTTGTGCTCGAAGAGCTGGAACACGCCAAGGCGCGCGGCGCGAAAATTTATGCCGAGGTGGCCGGCTATGGCGCAACTTCCGACGGCGCCGACATGGTGGCGCCGTCCGGCGAGGGCGCGATGCGCTGCATGAAAATGGCGCTCGCGACCGTCAAGCCGCCGGTCGACTACATCAATCCGCACGCCACTTCGACGCCGATCGGAGACCTCAAGGAAATCGAGGCGATCCGCGAAGTATTTGGCGCGAAATGCCCGCCGATCTCGGCGACCAAGTCGCTCACCGGCCATTCGCTCGGCGCCGCGGGTGCGCAGGAGGCGATCTATTCGCTCCTGATGATGGGCTCCGGTTTCATCTGCGAGAGCGCCAATATCCAAAAGCTCGATCCGGCCTTCGGCGACATGCCGATCGTGCGCGCACGGAAGGACGACGTGAAGCTCGGCTGCGTCCTTTCCAATTCATTCGGCTTCGGCGGCACCAACGCATCCGTCGTATTCAAGCACGTGGATGCCTGACCATGCCGGGGCTGATGCAGGGCAAACGCGGCCTGATCATGGGGGTCGCCAACGATCACTCGATTGCGTGGGGCATTGCCAAGACACTTGCCGCGCATGATGCAAAACTCGCCTTCACCTATCAGGGCGACGCGCTTGGCAAGCGCGTAAAACCGCTCGCGGCAGCGGTGGGCACCGATATGGTGCTGCCGTGCGACGTCGAGGATATAGCCTCGGTCGACGCGGTATTCGCCGAACTCGGCCGCGCCTGGGGCACGCTCGACTTCCTCGTTCACGCCATCGCCTTTTCCGACAAGGCGCAGCTTACCGGGCGTTATGCCGACACGACGCGCGAGAATTTTTCGCACACCATGCTGATCTCGTGCTTCTCGTTCACCGAAGCGGCGAAACGCGCGGCGGCGATGATGCCGAACGGCGGCGCGATGGTGACGCTCACCTATAACGGCGGCGAGCGTGCGATGCCTAACTACAACGCGATGGGCGTCGCCAAGGCGGCGCTCGAAGCCTCGGTGCGTTATCTCGCGGTCGATTTCGGCGGAAGCGGCATCCGCGTCAACGCCATCTCGTCAGGTCCGATCCGCACATTGGCGGGTGCGGGCATCGGTGACGCGCGTGCGATGTTCGCGTTCCAGCAGCGGCATTCGCCGCTGCATCGCGGCGTGACGCTTGAGGAGCTTGGCGGCGCCGGGCTCTACCTGCTGTCGGATCTGTCGACCGGCGTCACCGGCGAAATCCACTTCGTCGATTCCGGCTACAACGTCATCGCCATGCCGCATCCGGACGCGTTGCGGGCAGATAGCAAGCAGGCGGGGGACGACGCGGCGAAGTAACGACTTCGTCATTCCGGGGCGCCGCGGAGCGGCGGACCCGGAATTCATATCCCCAGTGCTCACAGAACTAATTCCGTGATCAGTGCTTTCTTAGAGGACAGCGGTTATGGATTCCGGGTTCGCGCCAGTCGGCGCGCCGCGGAATGACGAGAGCGTCAGAGTTTCGCCAGATGCGGCATCACTTCGGTGCTGAATAATTGCAGCGATCGCAGCGCATCGGGAAGCGACATCGTGCCGAGGAAGAGATACGTCAAAAGATAATTGACGCCGAGTTCCTCGACCTGCCGTTCGATTTCCGCGCGCACGGTCTGCGGCGAACCCGCGATGACGGTTCGGTCGGCGACGCAAGCCTCGAAGTTCGCGCCGCGCGGCACATTCAGCCGCGAGGTCAATCCGGTCTGGCCCTGCTTTGCGCGCAGCCAATTCAGATTGGCGAGATGCGCATCCATTGCCGGCTGGCCGAAGCGGATTGCCTCCGCGTCGGTATCGGCGACGAAAATATGCCGTTGCATGCCGATCGCCGCGCCGCCTGAAAACTCGGCCTTGGGTTGCGCCGGCCCACCGCGCTTTTTGAGCGCTGTTTTGTAGGCGCCAATATTGGCCTTTGCGGTCGCCACCGGCCCCAATGTGACGAAGTGAAGGCCCTGCTCGCCGGCCCATGTCGAGCCGGTCTCGTTGGACGAGCCGTACCAGAACGGCGGATGCGGCTGCTGCAACGGCCGCAATGCGATCGGCACATCCTCATAGACAAAATGCTCGCCCGCATAGCTGAGCTTGTCCGTGGTCAGGCCGGCGCTGACGCACTTATACGCGTCGATGAATATCTCGCGCGACTGATCGTGCTCGACCTTGTGGAATTTCAATTCATAGGGCGACACGCCGCGGCCAACGCCGACATCGAGCCGGCCGTAGCTGAGATGATCGAGCATGCAGATTTCCTCGATCAGCCGCAGCGGCGAGTAGAGCGGCAACAGATAAACCAGCGGCCCGAACCGCAGGCGCTTGGTCGCGCGCGCGACGGCGCCGAGATAGACGCCCGGCACCGGCACCATATTGAGCGGCGTCGCGTGGTGTTCAGCGACGTGCAGGCAATAGAAGCCGGCCGCGTCTGCCGCTTCGGCGAAGCGCAGCCGCTCGTCGAACAAGGTGGCCAGCGGCCGTTCGCCGTGTTCGACGTGGTCGAAGAGTCCGATTTTCATGATGTCTCTTTGATCATTGCAATGTTGATGGGCAATTCACCTTAGATTTCAGCGCTACGGCCGAGGCGGGTTCTTCGCCAGCAAGCCGATACGCCGGCCCATGTCGCGGCAATCTTCGTCGGTCTTCAATCCGGCGGCATGAATGCCGTGAATCGCGAGTTCCTCGTCGCGGTCCTCGGTGTCGCCGGTGACGCCGACCGCCCCGATTACCTCGCCGGTTTCATCGCGGATCAACATGCCGCCGCCTTCGGGGAAAATCTGCTCGCCGCTCGCCGCAATCAGGTAGCGCATAAAAATCGGCCGCTCGACCGCGCGCTCGCGCACGAGCTTTGAGCTACGCCCGAGCGACAGCGCCGCATAGGCTTTGCCGTAGGCCATTTCGAAACGGATCATGGATGCGCCGTCTTCTTTCTTGAAGGCTTTCACCTTGCAGCCGGGCTCGACGACGATCACGCTGATGGGCCGGCAATTCAGCACGGCGCCGCGCTCGATGACGGCGTTCATAATGAGATCGGCTTGCGCCATCGTGACAATACTCATGCGAAGATGCTCATGTGAAGATGCTCATGTGATTGTGGTTCTCCCGTCCGGCTTTTTGCCATCTTCGGCGGCCGCATTCCAGAGCGCGAACGACCTCGGCGCGTTCCCCTTGCCTCGGGCGGCTAACCGCGCCACATGTGCGCGATGCCGGCTCCCGTACCTCCCCCGATCGCCGTCGAGAACCTCGTCAAAATCTACAAGACGATTCCGGCCGTCGGCGGCATTTCGTTCACGCTGAAGCCCGGTTCGGTGACCGGGCTCCTCGGCGGCAATGGCGCCGGCAAGACCACGACCATCGCCACCATCATGGGGCTCGTTCTGCCGACATCCGGCCGCCTGAGCGTGCTCGGCGCCGAAATGCCGAAGGAGCGCTACCGCGTTCTGCACCGCATGAATTTCGAGAGCCCCTATGTCGAAGTGCCGATGCGGCTGACGGTGCGTCAGAACATGACCGTGTTCGGCATGCTCTACGGCGTCGAAAATATTCGCGAACGCACCGCGGAACTGGCGCGGCAGCTCGATCTGACCGATCTGCTGGACCGTCCCACCGGGCGCCTTTCGGCCGGACAGAAGACGCGTGTCGCGCTCGCCAAGGCCCTGATCAACAATCCGGATGTGCTGTTGCTCGACGAGCCCACGGCGTCGCTCGATCCCGACACCGCCGACTGGGTGCGCGGCCATCTCGAACGCTACTGCCGCGAACGCCACGCCACGGTGTTGCTGGCGTCGCATAACATGAACGAGGTCGAGCGGCTGTGCGAGCGCGTCATCATCATGAAGCGCGGCCGCATCGAGGACGATGACACGCCGGCAAAATTGCTCGCGCGTTACGGCAGGGGCACGCTGGAAGAAGTTTTCCTCGACGTCGCGCGCGGCGAAGGCATTCATAGCGAGGCGGCGCAATGACCGATCGCGCCGACAGCGGCCCCATACTTCCCTCCCCTGGAAGCCGGCGACGGTGGGGAGGAAGCTCGCCGCAACGCATCGGCGCGATGATGCTGCGCTACTGGTATCTGCTTCGCTCGTCGTGGCCGCGGCTGCTCGACCTGGTTTATTGGCCAACGGTGCAAATGGTCACCTGGGGCTTCCTGCAATACTACATCGCCAACAATGCCGGCTTCTTCGCGCGCGCGGGCGGCACATTCATCGGGGCGGTATTGCTGTGGGACATTCTGTTCCGCGGCCAGCTTGGTTTTTCGATTTCATTTCTCGAGGAAATGTGGTCGCGCAACCTCGGCAATCTGATGATGAGTCCGCTGCGTCCCTTCGAGTTCATCACGGCGCTGATGGTGATGAGCGTGGTGCGGCTCTTGATCGGCGCCGTGCCGGTCACGTTTCTCGCCATCGCGTTTTTCGGTTTCAATCTCTACGGATTGGGTTTCGCGCTGGTCGCGTTCTTTTTCAATTTGATGCTGACCAGTTGGGCGATCGGGATTTTTGTTTCGGGGCTGATTCTCCGCAACGGCATGGGCGCGGAGAACCTCGCCTGGTCGATCATGTTCCTGTTCATGCCCTTAACTTGCGTTTATTATCCCGTCGCGACCCTGCCGGGCTGGCTGCAGCCGGTGGCATGGGCGTTACCCCCGACTTACGTGTTCGAAGGCATGCGAGCGCTTCTGATGCAAAACGTATTTCGCCTCGACCTCATGCTCTATGCACTTGTGCTCAACGCTGTGTTCTTTGCCGCCGGCGTATTCGCTTTTCTCAAGCTATTACAGAGCGCTCGCCGGCACGGCTCGCTGATGCAGACGGGCGAATAAAGCCTGATTTGGAAGACTTAATGGCTTTCTGAGAGCAGATTTCGCTTCCTGGCGCTCCCAAGAGGTCCCTGCGGTCCCTTGGGATGGGGCCCATGTGCACTGCGAATGGCAGCGACGCGTTGATCCTCATACGTAACGGTTATGGAAAGTTTGCCTCTTATATTGACGTGATGAAACACGACATTCACAATGCTGCACTGCAGCAAGCCGAGCAAGGCAAATCAATGGCGATCGGAGAATTTGGCGGCGCCCCTGCCGTTCCAGGCGGCGACCACGGCATTCTTTTGTCGACGCCGCTCTATTGGTTCTACGAAATGGGCCACGCTGCGCTCAATCCGTCGCGCGCAATGGCCGACGCCACGCGATTGTTCTTCAAGAATCCGATCAATCCGCTGTCGTTCACGACTTACGGCAAATCCATTGCCGCGGCTTGCGAAATGTTCGAGCGCTCGACGCGCCGTTACGGCAAGCCGGAATGGCACATCTCCTCGACGCTTGTCGGCGGCGAGCGCGTGCCGATCAACATCACCACCGTCTGGGAGCGGCCATTCTGCAAGCTCCTTCGTTTCGAGCGCGCGTTCGAACACCTGCCGAAGCGCCCGCAGCCGAAGCTTCTGATCGTCGCGCCGATGTCGGGCCATTATGCAACGCTGCTGCGCGGCACGGTCGAGGCGTTTCTGCCCAACCACGACGTCTACATCACCGATTGGGCGGATGCGCGCATGGTGCCGACGACGGAGGGAGCGTTCGATCTCGACGACTATATCGATTACGTGATTTCCATCCTCCGCGCTCTTGGCGGCGAAACTCATGTGATCGCCGTGTGCCAGCCGTCGGTGCCGGTGCTTGCCGCCGTCGCGGTGATGGAAGCGGACGACGATCCCTATGTGCCGACGTCCATGATCCTGATGGGCGGCCCGATCGATACCCGCGTCAATCCGACCGGCGTGAACGATCTTGCCAAAAAACGCGGCATCGATTGGTTTCGCACCCACGTCATCACCAAGGTGCCGTTTCCGAATCCCGGTTTCATGCGCGACGTCTATCCGGGATTTCTGCAGCTCAACGGCTTCGTCAGCATGAATCTCGATCGTCACATCGAGGCGCATAAACAATTGTTCCTGAACCTGGTGAAAGGCGACGGCGACTCTGCGCACAAGCACAAGGACTTCTATGACGAATATCTCGCCGTCATGGATCTCGCGGCGGAATTCTATCTGCAAACGGTCGACACCGTGTTCGTGCGCCATGCTCTGCCCAAGGGTGAGATGACGCATCGCGGCCGGCCGGTCGATCCGAGCCGGATCAAGCGCACCGCGCTGTTCACGGTCGAAGGCGAATTCGACGACATTTCCGGCGTCGGCCAGACCGAGGCGGCGCACCGCTTGTGCCCGAATATTCCGCCGCACCGCCACGCGCATTGGCTTCAGCAGGGCGTCGGCCATTACGGCGTGTTCAACGGCTCGCGCTTCCGCTCCGAGATCGCGCCGCGCATTTCCGATTTTGTCCTGTCGATGCGCGAGTCGAACCCGGTCTCGCTCAATGGCGTCGGCAAGCGCCACGCCGGCAACGGCGTCGCATTGCATACCCCGTGATCGCCGCCATAACACGGCCACTCTCCCCGTCGTATCTGCGATGTGGCACTATGTTGCGATTCATGTCGCCATTCGTGCCGCGTTGGAGTGACCTCGCCATGTCGTCCAAGCAGTTGGCGCAGCGCGCGCTGCTCTATCGCCGTCCAAGCGAGCCGCAGACGATCGAGATCGCGTTCGACGGATCGGTCTATCCGGTGCGGCTGCGGCGGCATCGGCAGGCGCGCCGCTACACGCTTCGCATCCAGGCGACCACACGCGAAGTTATTTTGACGATACCGCCGCGCGGTACGGTGAAAGAGGCAGCCGCGTTCGCGCAAAAGCACGGCGGCTGGGTTGCGGCGCGACTTGGGCGGCTGCCGGAAGCAGCCCCTTTCGCCGAAGGCCTGCTGCTGCCGTTGCGTGGCGTGCCGCATCGCATCACCCATCGCGGCGGCGCACGCGGCACGGTGTGGGCCGAAGTGGCCCCGAGCGGCGAACAGCTATTGTGCGTCGCCGGCCAAGCCCCGCATATCGACCGGCGCATCGGCGATTTCCTGCGCCGCGAAGCCAAGCGCGATCTGCAAGCCGCGAGCCGGCGCTACACCGGCGAACTTGGCCTCGCCTTCCAGCGCGTCACCGTCCGCGACCAGTCGAGCCGCTGGGGCTCATGCTCGACGACTGGCGTGTTGTCGTTCTCCTGGCGGCTCATTCTGGCGCCGAGCCAAGTGCTCGATTATCTGGCGGCGCACGAAGTGGCGCATCTCATCGAGATGAACCATTCCGCGAAATTCTGGCGGCTGGTGCGCCGCATCTGTCCGGATCACGAGCGGGCCAAGGCTTGGCTCGATGTGCACGGCGCCGATCTGCATCGTTACGGTTTGCCCGAATGATCTTCCTAAAGGGCGGTGCGCATTAGGGGAATTTGATCGCGCTCACGTTCGGTACGGTGTTTGTGACACAAACGTAACGCGCCATGCGAAATTGATTTGGCTGGTTTGTTGCAGCGCATTCCTGTTCTCGCATCGCGTTGCTCTCGCGCTCTCTCGCATTTGCACATTTGCCTGCGCGTTTTGACGCAGCAGAAAACACTAATCCGTGATCCGTATTGTTTCTGTGCAGCGCCCTCTTATGTCAACGTCACTAGGCCGACTGGGCGGTTCCCCATCCCCCGACACCCCGCCGTCCAGTCAGATAAGCCTGAGTTGAGGCAACAACTTGAGGACCCCAAGCGGCGTATCTGCTTGGGGTTCTTTTTGTTTGAAAGGCCCGCGGGCTGGCTAGTTAGTTCTTCACCAGATCGCCCAGAAGGCTCGCGGCAACCGAAAGCTTTGACAGGCTGAGGCCGGAACTGGCGATCTCGTGGATGGCCAGCCGGATGCGTTCGACCTCATTTTTTCGCGGCGCAACCCAGGCTTCGACGGCGCCGGTGCCGGCGGCGCCATTGCCCACCATCGCGGCGGCCAGCCGCCGCTCGGCATCGCCAATCGAATCCCGCGCCCGGTCGAGCGCCAGCCGGTCGAAATAATCGGCGATGGGAATATTTTCTGCCGCCGCAGCAATGCGGTCGAGACGGAAGAAGGCGCCCGCGGCGAAATAGGTGGCCGCCACCTCGCCCACCGGCTGGCCGGTGCGGTCGGCGACCAGCACGATGTCGGCCGCGGCGGTAAGCACGCGTAGATTGGCGATACGGCCGGCCAGATCCTCGGGCACACGGGCCTCGACAAGTTCCTGCCGGCGGGCCGAACGCGCATTCAATGAATCTTGCGGGAGCGCGCCGTCCAAAGCCGCAGTCACTGCGGCAATGCCGTCGCGATAATGCGTCACGACGTCCGCCAGGCCCTTCGAGAGATCGACATTGCGCAGGAACCAGATAAGGCGGTCCAGCAGCAGATCCTGCACCGCGGCGTAGAGATCGAGCTGGAGCTTGCCGGAAATCTTGTTGTCGAGGCTATCGATCGCGGAATTAAGCGCCGTCATGCCGTAACTGTCGCGCACCGCTGCAAAGGCCGAGGCAATTGCCGCCGGCGCGGCGCCGGTCTGGTCGGCGATGCGGACGATCAGCGAGGGGCCGCCGCGATTGATCATCGAGTTGGCGAGTTGCGTAGTAATGATTTCACGGCGCAGGCGATGATGTCCGAGCGCGTCGGGATAGCGCGCGGCGATGGCTTTGGGAAAATAGCGGTCAAGTTCGCGCCCGAGATAGGGATCGTCAGGCACCGCGGATTCGAGAAGATCGTCGTAGAGCGTGAGCTTGGCGTATGCGAGCAAGACCGAGAGCTCCGGCCGCGTGAACGGCTCCGACCGGCGGCGCCGTTCGGTGAGCGCCATGTCGTCGGGCAGATACTCGACCGCGCGGTCGAGCAATCCGCGCTTTTCCAGCGTCTGGATCAGCCGTTGCAGGAAGCCGAAATCCTCCATGCCGCGCCGCTGCGACAACGACAGTGCGAGCGGCTGCAGATAATTGTTGCGCAGCACGAGGCCGGCGACTTCATCGGTCATTCCCGCTAAAAACACATTGCGCGCATCCAGCGTCAGGCGGCCGTCGCGCAACGGAATGCTCAGCGCGATCTTGATATTGACCTCCATGTCGGAGGTGTTAACGCCGGCGGAATTATCGATGGCGTCGGTATTGAGCCTGATGCCGCGAAACGCCGCTTCGATACGGCCGCGCTGCGTCATGCCGAGATTGGCGCCCTCGCCGATCACCTTGCAGCGCAAATCCTTGCCGGTGACGCGGACGGAATCGTTGGCGCGATCGCCGACCGCATCGTCGGTTTCGTCAGAGGCGCGGATATAGGTGCCGATGCCGCCGAAGAAGATCAGATCGACTTGGGCTTTCAGGATGGCGCGGATGAGATCCGGCGGGGTGATGTGCTCGCTGACTTCGAAGAGCTTTTGCGCTTCGGGCGAAAGGCGGATTTCCTTGGCGCTGCGCGGATAGACACCGCCGCCCTTGGAGATCAACGACTTGTCGAAATCCTGCCAGCTCGAGCGCGGCAGATCGAACATGCGCCGGCGCTCGGCAAAGCTCTTTTCCGCGTCCGGATCGGGGTCGATGAAAATATCGCGGTGATCGAAAGCGGCGAGCAGCTTGGTGGTCTTCTCGCGCAACAAGCCGTTGCCGAAAACGTCGCCCGACATGTCGCCGACACCGATCACTGTGAACGGTGTCGCGCCGATATCGGTGTCGATCTCGCGGAAATGGCGCTTCACCGATTCCCAGGCGCCGCGCGCGGTGATGCCCATCTTCTTGTGGTCGTAACCCGCCGAGCCGCCGGAGGCGAACGCGTCGCCGAGCCAGAAATCATGCGCAATCGCGAGCTCATTGGCGATATCGGAAAACGTCGCCGTGCCCTTGTCGGCGGCGACCACGAGATAGGGATCGTCGCCGTCATGGCGCACCACATCGGGTGGCGGGATCACGCCCGCCGTTCCGGTGCCGATATTGTCGGTGATGTCCAGCAGCGTCGAGATGAACAGTTTGTAGGTGGCGATGCCTTCCGCCTGGATGGCTTCGCGCGAACCGCCCACCGGCAGATATTTCGGCACGAAGCCGCCCTTGGCGCCGACCGGCACGATCACGGCGTTCTTGACGTTCTGCGCTTTGACGAGACCAAGAACTTCGGTGCGGAAATCCTGCGGCCGGTCGGACCAGCGAATGCCGCCGCGCGCCACCTTGCCGAAGCGCAAATGCACGGCTTCGACACGGGGCGAATAGACGAAGATTTCGTAGAGCGGCCGCGGCAGCGGCATGGCGTCGACCTTGCGGCTGGAAAATTTGATCGCGATGAGGTCTTTGACGAAGCCGTCGCGGCCGATCTGATAAAAATTGGTGCGGATCGCGGCAGTCACCGCGTTGACGAAGCGGCGCAGGATGCGGTCTTCGTCAAGGTTCTCGACCGCCTGCAAGGCGCTTTCAATCGAGGTGGCGATTGCCGCCTCGCGCGTGCCGCGCTCATCCTGCGAGATCGCCAGACGCGGATCGAAGCGCGTCTGGAACAACGACACGATCTGCGCCGCAAGAACCGAATATTTGCGCAACGTCGTCCACATATAGTCTTGCGAAAACGGCACGCGGACCTGACGCAGGAAACGCGAGATGGTGCGGATCAGCGCGACGTCGCGCCAGCCCAATCCGTTCGCGAGGACGAGCGCGTTGTAACCGTCGCTCTCGGCCTTCTTGCCCATGACAACGAGGAAGCAGGTTTCCAGCCGGTCCTTGAGCGCGGCAAGGTCGAAGTCCTGCTCCAGCGCGCTTTCGAGCGTCATGTCGTGAAACCAGACCTCGTCACTTGCCCCGGGCTGGATGTGATAGGTGCGTTCGTCGACGACGCGAAAGCCCATATTCTCCAGAACCGGCACACGCTCCGACAGCGGGATCGGCCGGTTGTGGCTGAACACTTTGAGGCCGGCGCTTCGCGGCCCGCCTTCCGCGCGGTAGAGGACGACGCCGAGCGGCCGTTCCGGCGTCAGTGCCTCGATGATGCCGATATCGGTGAGCGCCGTCGCCGGCGGATAGACTTCACGATAGTCGATCGGGAAGGCGTCGCGATAGCGTGCAAACAGCGCGCTCCCCCGTCCCCGATCGCGCCCCGTAACGAGCGCTTCACAAAGGCCGTCGGTCCAACTGCGCACGATCGCTTCGACGGCACGGTCGAGCGAGGCGCGATCCGGGTTCGGCGCCGCACCCTGCGCGCGGCCGATGATGTAATGGACGCGCACCAGCGGCCCTTCCGGGAAGAACGGATGGAAGGTACTCGACCGTCCGTTGAAGGCCGTGACCAGATAGTCGCCGATCGCCGCTCTGATCTTGCTGTCGTAGCGGTCGCGCGGAACATAGACGATGACCGACACGAACCGGTCGAACCGGTCGTGCCGCGGCAGCACACGCACGCGCGGACGCTCGTCGAGCTGCAGAATGGCGAGCGAAAACTGATAGAGCGTGTCCTCGTCAATCTGGAATAGATCATCGCGCGGATAGGTTTCGAGCACATTGACCAGCGCCTTGCCGGAATGGCTCGACGGATCGAAACCGGCGCGGCGAATGATGCTGTCGATCTTGCGCCGCAGATAAGGAATGGTGCGGGCCGGACGTGTATAGGCGGTCGAGGTGAACAGGCCGCAGAACCGGCGTTCGCCGACGAGCTTGCCGTCGCGATCGAAGCGCTTGATGCCGATATAGTCGAGATAGACGCGCCGGTGGATACGCGAGCGTATCGTCGCCTTGGTGACGATGAGCAGCTTTGGCTGCTCGAGGAACGCGCGGATCTCCGGCGTTATGGTCAGCGGCTGGTTCCAGCGCTGCAACAGCCGCACGTCGCGCGAGCGCAAGAGGCCGAGACCGGTTTCGAATGACGGATCGAGCGCCTCGCCGCTTTCGGTGAAGGAGTAATCGCGCGCGCCGAGTAGCGTGAAATTGTCGTCCTCGATCCATTCCAGAAACTGGATCGCTTCAGCGGTCTCGTCGACCGGCAGCGGCGGCGGATTGCTGCGCAGATCGGCGATGACGCCGCTGATCCGCGACAACATCGGTTTCCAATCCTGCACGCTGACGCGCACATCGGCGAGGATGCCTTCAAGCTCGCGGACCAGATCCGCCCGTTGCTCCAGATCGTCAGCGCCGTCGACGTGAATATGAATGAAGCTTTCGCGATGGCCGCCGACCGTGCGCGCGCCCTTGAAATTGACGAGCCGGCCGGAAAGGTCGCGCTCAACGATAAAGACCGGGTGGACGAACAAGCGGATGTCGAGGCCGCGCTGGTTGAGTTCGCCGACAACGGAATCGACGAGAAACGGCATGTCGTCGTTGAGGATTTCGAGCACCGAGCCGCCACGCTTGGCCGCAATCGGCTCAAACCGTATCTTGGCGACGCCTGATGGCCGCTCCAGCAACAGCGACCACGCGTGCTCGGCGATATCGGCAAGCTCTTCGGCCGTGTGACATTCCATATCCTCCGGTACTGCGAGGCCGAAGAGCTTTGCCAGAAAATCGTCGGGAATGTCGGGCTTGCGCCGCGTCAGCAGCGCAGAAGCCGCAGCGACGAGGGCCACGCTCGCATAGTCGTCGCCGCTATGGGGAACATCGCCTCGGGGAATGTCTTGGACGTTCATGGTCCCCCTCGATTTGGAGCGATACTATCCGCTCAAGACGTGTGCGCGCTACCGTCCAGGCATTTGATATAGTCACTTTTGGCGGCCGGCAGGATGGCGAACATGCCGGCGAGATTTAAGAGATCATCATGGCAGACCGCAGCAAAAAGACAGCCCCAAAGTCCGCGAAAGCAGCGCGCCCTCGCGCAGTGGCGGGCGACGACACCGACGTTATCGCGCTCGACCTGCCGGCGCAGCCGCTGACGCCGCATATGGCGGCTTATTTCGCCAAATGCGAGGAAAAACTTGGCTTCGTGCCGAACGTGCTCAAGGCCTACGCCTTCGATATGGCGAAGCTTTCGGCTTTCGTCGGCATGTACAACGATCTGATGCTGGCGCCGTCGGGCTTGAGCAAGCTTGAACGCGAAATGATCGCTGTCGCGGTTTCGGCACATAACCGCTGCTATTATTGCCTGGTCGCCCATGGCGCGGCGGTACGCGAATTGTCCGGCGACCCGCCGATCGGCGAATTGATGGTGATGAATTATCGGGCGGCGCGCCTGTCCAAGCGGGAACGCGCCATGATCGACTTTGCCGTGAAACTCACGGCTGAGCCGTGGCTTGTCGAAGAGGAGGATCGCGAGCGCTTGCGCCGCGCCGGTTTCAAGGAACACGATATCTGGGACATCGCGGCCGTCGCCGGCTTTTTCAACATGTCGAACCGGGTGGCGTCGGCCACCGATATGCGGCCGAACAGCACGTATCATCGCCAGAGTCGCTGACATATCCTATGGGCGCGAATCATGAGCTTCGGGGGATCGCGATGCATGCTCACATAGCTGGTGTTTTAGGGGGTGCCGTCGCGTTGGTTCTGGTCACGCCGGCGTTCGCCGCGCCACCGGCGGGAAAGCTTGCGCCAAACACCATCCAATCGATGTTCTTCACTGGCCAGCCGTTCACCGCGGCGACGAACTCCAACGTCAAATTCAAAATGACGTTCACGGCCGACGGCAAGATGACCCGCGCGCCGGCCAGCGGCGGCGGCGCCAGGGGCCAAGGCACGTGGAAACTGTCGAAAGACGGCTTCTGCACAACATGGAAGAACGCCGGCGCTAATTGTTTCATCGTCATCAGCGCCGGCGACAACAAATGGTCGGTGCTCAAAGGCTCGACCATCATGGCCACATGGAGCAAGTAGACCTGGAGCAAATAATTTTAGGAATGCACCGATAGATCGCTGATCGTCGGGCACTCGCCGGATAAGGGATTTTCCGGATCCCAGCCGTAGCGCAGGGTTTCGAAGCGCATGGCGCGCGCGTCGAACATGACGAGGCGGCCGACCAGGTTTTCGCCGAAGCCGACTATTTCCCGGATCACTTCAAGCGCCATCATCGACCCGACAACGCCGGCGAGCGCACCAAGGACGCCGGCCTCGGCGCAGGCAGGCACCGTGCCGGGCGGCGGCGGCTCCGGAAACAAACAGCGATAGGTCGGGTTGGGTTTGCCGTCCGCGCCATGCTCGTGGGCGCGGATCGTCGTGAGCGCACCGTCGAACGCGCCCAGCGCTCCCGTCACCAATGGCTTCCTGGCAAAATAGCAGGCATCCGCCACCAGGTAGCGCGTAGCGAAATTGTCGGAACCATCGGCGACAATGTCGTAGCTTTTGATGAGATCGATCGCGTTTTTCGCAGTCAGCCTGACGCCGTGCTGCTCCACAGCGACGTGCGGATTAACGCGGCCGACCGTGTTTGCGGCGCTATCGGTCTTCGGTGCGCCGATATCCGGCGTGCCGTGAATCACTTGCCGCTGCAAATTCGATAGCGAGACCACGTCATCATCGACGACGCCGAGCGCGCCGACGCCCGCGGCGGCGAGATAGAGCAGCACAGGCGCCCCGAGGCCACCCGCCCCGACCACGAGCACGCGGGCGCGGCGGAGCGCGGCCTGTCCCGGCCCTCCCACCTCGCGCAGCACGATGTGGCGCGCATAACGTTCAAGTTCTTCGGCAGTCAGTTGGGTACTCAGCATGCCGGCAATATAGGTCACAATTTGCGGTCCGACGACCGCCGACCCGTAGATTGGACTCCGCCAATCGTTCCGCTAGGCTTGAAACATAGCGTCGGGTGTTGCGATGACAGCGCGGATTGCGAATATTGCTGCCGGTTTTGTGGTGGCGGGCGCGCTGGCCTTGGCGCCGCAGTCAGACGCCAAACCGGGGAAAAGCGCGCACGGCGCGACCCACAGCAAATCCGATACCGGGCCGAACACCCATAACGCCGCGCCACCGGGCGCCGAAACGGGGGTCGCGGAAGCGCAACGGCTTTCCATCCAGTCCGATCTCGTCTGGCTCAACAGCTATGGCGAGATGGGCGCCGAGGAAATTAATGCGCATCTGATCGATCAGATCAAAGCGTTTCAGCGGCGCAACAACGGCAAGGACACCGGCGTTCTGACCGACCAGGAACGCGCAGCCTTGGCGGAAGCCGCCAAGGCACGACAAGCAGCGGCCGGGTGGCGCCTGATCGACGATACCGCGACCGGCGCGCGGCTTGGCGTGCCGGAAAAGCTCGTGCCAAAGACGAGCGCCGCGCGCACCGGCAGCCGCTGGACCTCAGCCGGGGGGCAAGTCCAGATCGAGACGTTCCGGCTGCGCGAAGCATCGCTGCCGGCTTTGTTCGACCAGGAAAAGCGAACGTCGCAGCGCGAGATCGGCTCCAGCAATCTCGAGCCAAACTCCTTTGTCATCACCGGCCAGCAGAAGCTGAAGAAATTTGTCGAGCGAGTGCAGTCGAGCGGCAGCGAAGTGCGCGGCGTGACGATCCTCTACGACCAGGCGACCGAAGGCACGATGGCTCCGGTCGCGATTGCGGTGGCCGATACGTTTGAGGGCTTTCCCGATCCGGCTGCGTTACCGCCGGCCGGGAGAAAGCGCGGCGTCGAATACGGCAGCGCCGTCGTTGTCAGCGGTTCCGGCGATCTCGTCACGACCGCACAAATCGCAGATGATTGCCGGTCCATCACGGTTCCCGGCTTCGGCCACGCTGTCCGTATCGCTGAGGATAAAACCAGTGATCTCGCGCTGTTGCGGCTCTACGGTGCGCGCGACCTCGCGCCGGTGACGCTCGCCGATGATGCCGGCGCGGGTGCCCTCACACTCTTGGGTATTGCTGATCCATTGGGAGAAGGTAGCGATAATAAAGCGACGCGCGTCGGCGTGAGCATCACCGACCAAGGCGTCAATCCGGTGCCGAAGCTCGGATTTTCCGGCGCTGCGGCTATCGACGCGCAGGGTCGCTTCGCCGGCATCGTTGAAATGAAAGCGCCCGTCGTTGCCGGAGCCGCCGCGGTGCCGCAGGCGACCCTGGTGCCCGCGCAGACCGTGCGGGTTTTTCTGCGGACGCAAGGGATCACAGTTGCTGCCGGTCATCCGGCGAGCGATCAATCCGTCGTTCGCGTGATCTGTGTCAGAAAGTAACGGCTAATCTTCGCGTTATTTGTTCTGAAATTTAGCTGGGCGCTTTTCGACGAAAGCGCGCATGCCCTCTTTCTGATCGTGCGTCGCAAACAGCGAATGGAAAATTCGCCGTTCAAAACGGATGCCCTCGGCGAGCGAAGTTTCGAGCGCGCAATTGACCGCTTCTTTCGCCGCCAGCACCGACGGCAGCGACATCGCGGCGATGGTCGCAGCGACTTTGAGTGCTTCGTCGAGGAGGCTTTGCAGCGGCACGATGCGGGCGACGAGGCCCGCGCGTTCGGCTTCCTCGACGTCCATCATGCGGCCGGTCAAGATCAGGTCCATCGCCTTCGCCTTGCCGACGGCGTGCGTGAGCCGCTGCGTGCCGCCGATGCCGGGAATGATGCCGAGCTTGATTTCCGGCTGACCAAATTTGGCATTGTCGGCGGCGATAATCAGATCGCATTGCATGGCAAGCTCGCAGCCGCCACCGAGCGCAAAGCCGGCGACCGCCGCAATGACCGGCTTGCGCGCCTGCGCGACACGGTGCCAGCTCGCGGCGAAATCGTCGAGGAACACGTCGACGAATTCCTTGTCTGCCATTTCCTTTATGTCAGCGCCCGCCGCGAATGCTTTCTCCGACCCGGTGATGACGATGCAGCCGATATTGCCGTCAGCCTCGAAGCCATCGACGGCGAGCGCGAGTTCGCGCATCAACGCCCCGTTGAGCGCGTTGAGCGCCTGCGGCCGGTTGAGCCGGATCAGTCCGACCTTGTCGCGCGTCTCGGCAATTATGTTTTCGGCGCTCATTCGCGTATCTCCCGGATCACTTCTGGCGCTCGCTTCTGGCGGTCATTTCTGGCATATCGGACAATAAAACGTCGAGCGGCCATTCTGTACGATGCGTTTGACAATACCTTTGCAGCCCGGCGTCCGGCACGGCTCGCCCTCGCGATCGTAAACCTGGAAGTCATGCTGGAACATGCCGAGGTCCCCGTCGGTCTGCCGGTGGTCGCGCAACGACGAGCCGCCGGCCTTGATCGCCGCTTGCAGCACCGCCTTGATGGCCTCGACCAGGCGTTCGGCGCGCTCGTTCGATTCGCCGTTCCGGCCGGCGATCGTCGAAGCCTGGCGCTTAGGCGACAACCGGCCGCAATACAGCGCCTCGCAAACGTAGATATTACCGAGACCCGCAACGACTCTTTGGTCCAGCAACGCCGCCTTCAGGCTTGTCTTCTTGCCGTGACAGGCGCGCGCCAGCATGGCGGCGTCGAACTCGTTGCCGAGCGGCTCGGGGCCGAGCCCCTTGAGCAGCGGTTCGGCGTCGAGCTTGTCGCGGGCGACGAGCTTCATCGATCCAAACCGGCGCGGATCGTTGAAAGTCACGCTGGCGCCGGACGACATGTGAAAGACGACATGATCGTGCGCAACGTGTTTCGAGCGATCGTGATAGTAGCGGCCGAGATGCTTGCCCTTTTCGTGAAAGACGTGAAACGAGCCGGACATGCCGAGATGCATGACAAGCACGTCGCCCGAGGAGAGATCGGCCAGCAGATATTTGGCGCGCCGGCCGAGGCCGGTCACCGTTTTACCCTTCAGGCGTTGCGCAAAATCCTTCGGCAGCGGCCAGCGCAGATCGCCGCGGCGCACGTCGACCTTGACGAAGCGTTCGCCCTCCATGGCGGGCTCAAGCCCGCGACGCACTGTTTCGACTTCGGGAAGTTCGGGCATTGCTTGATCCGCCGCCAAGCGCAAAGTATGCGGTCGCGGTAACAAGGTTAATTTCCAAACACATAGCGTCTCTAATGCCGCCGCGCTATGGTTTGGGCCGCCAGGGCATGATCCCGAAAAGTGGCAGCCGGTTTTCGGAAAGATCATGCCCAAAACGAAAATCCAGGAAGGACTGATGACAGAGACGACGCATTTCGGCTCCCGGCAGGTGCCGCTGGACGAAAAGCAGGACCTGGTCGACGACGTATTTCACAGCGTCGCACACCGTTATGACCTGATGAACGACCTGATGTCGCTTGGGCTGCATCGGGCCTGGAAGGACGCACTGGTCACCGCGGTCAATCCGCCACGTAACCGCCCCTTCTCGCTTCTCGATATTGCCGGCGGCACCGGCGACATTGCCTTGCGCGTGATCGCTGCCGGCGGCCCCGATACCCGCGCAACGGTGAGCGACATCAATGCCGATATGCTCGACGTCGGCCGCGCGCGCGTCAACGCGCAGGCACTCGAGGGCGTTGTCACTTTCGCCGAAGCCAATGCGGAATCTCTGCCGTTCACTGACCGCAGCTTCGACGCTGCGACTATCGCTTTCGGCATTCGCAACGTGCCGCGCATCGAGCGCGCGCTCGCCGAGGCATTTCGCGTGCTCAAAATCGGCGGCCGTTTTTTTTGCCTCGAATTCTCCGCCGTCGACGTGCCGGGGCTCGACCGACTCTACGATCTCTATTCCTTCAATGTCATCCCGACGCTCGGGCGGATGGTCACGGGCGACGCCGATTCCTATCGTTATCTGGTGGAATCGATCCGCCGCTTTCCAAAGCCGCAAGCCTTTGCCGCGATGATGCGGACGGCGGGTTTTGCGCGCGTTTCGATCCAACCGATGACCGGCGGCGTCGTGACGCTGCATTCCGGCTGGCGTTTGTGATTTCCGGCCCCGCGCATCTGATCCGCCTTGCCCGCGCCTGCTTCGTGTTTGCCCGCGAAGGCGTTCTCGGCGTTATCGATCCTGCCATGGTGCCGGTGCCGGCGCGCCCGCTGTACCGCATGGCGCGGCTGTTCGAGCGGCCGTCGAGCAAAGCGTCGGAGGCGCGGCTATCGACGGCGCTGGCGAAGCTCGGGCCGAGCTATGTGAAGCTCGGGCAGTTTTTGGCGACGCGGCCGGATGTGGTCGGCGAAGCCCTGGCCGCGGATCTCGAACGGCTGCAGGATCAGATGCCGCCGTTTCCGCAAGCGGAGGCCGAAGCAGCGGTCGCGGCTTCGTTCGAAAAGCCGGTCGCTTCCGTCTATGCGAGCTTCGGCCCATCGATCGCGGCAGCCTCGATCGCGCAGGTGCATAAGGCGACGGTCGCGACGGCGGCCGAGCCGCGGGCGGTCGCCGTGAAAGTGTTGCGTCCCGGCATCGAGCAGCGTTTCCACGTCGATCTCACCGCATTCGCCTACGCGGCGCAGCGCGCCGAGAGTCTTTCCGCCGAGGCACGGCGGTTACGTCTCATCGAAATCGTCGAAACACTGCGCCGTTCCGTCATGGTCGAAATGGACTTTCGCCTCGAAGCGGCGGCGCTCTCGGAAATGGCCGAGAACACCAAGGACGATCCGGATTTCCGCGTGCCGGCGATCGACTGGGACCGCACCACCAAGGAAGTGCTGACGCTGGAATGGATTGACGGCATACCTTTGACCGACCGCACGCGGCTGCAGGCCAAAGGCTACGATCTGCCGAAGCTCGGCCGCGGCTTGATCCAGAGCTTTTTGCGCCATGCGCTGCGCGATGGTTTCTTTCACGCCGACATGCACCCCGGCAATCTGTTCGTCGACAATGACGGCCACATCGTCGCCGTTGATTTCGGCATCATGGGCCGGCTTGGCGCCAAGGAACGATTGTTCCTCGCCGAAATCCTGCACGGCTTCATTACGCGCGATTACCACCGGACCGCCGAAGTCCATTTCGAGGCCGGCTATGTGCCGCCGCATCATTCGATCGAAGACTTCGCGCAGGCGATCCGTGCCATCGGCGAGCCAATTCACAATCGCACCGCCGAAGATATTTCGATGGCGAAGCTGCTGACGCTGTTGTTCGAGGTGACCGGCCTGTTCGATATGCGCACGCGGCCGGAATTGCTGCTGTTGCAGAAAACCATGGTGGTGGTCGAAGGCGTGGCGCGCTCGCTCGATCCCAAGCTCGATATGTGGAGCACGGCCGAACCCGTCGTGCGCGAATGGATGACGCGCAATCTCGGGCCCGCCGGCAAACTCGAAAACGTGGCGCAGGGTGCGTCCGATATTGGACGCTTCGTCGGCAACGCGCCGGGGCTGCTCACGCGCGGCGTCCGCGTGCTCGGCCAGCTCGACGAGATGACCCGCGACGGCTTGGTGCTGTCGCCGCAAACGATCGCTGAGATCGACAAAACCGAGCGGCGGCGGCGCCGCTGGACCGTGGTGGCGCTGTGGGTGATCGCCGCGCTGTTGGCGCTGATCGTCGTCAAGCACTTGTGATTGCATTGATTGCAATGCAATCACAATCCTGCTATTTTCCTCGCCTTGTTGTAAAAGCGCGGGGAAGCGACATTGGAAGCGCGTCATTGGGAGCGATATGGCCAGCCTCACCGTCCGCCAGCTCGACGACAAGCTGAAACGGCTCTTGCGGCTGCGCGCGGCGCGCCACGGCCGGTCGATGGAGGATGAGGTCCGCGTCATCCTGCGGCAAGCTGCGGCCGAGACCGCCCGCGAGGCGCTCAGTCTCCTCAATCCGCCTGATCCGTCAGAAGAGGCGCCGGCGCAACGGCCGGCCAGTGAACCACCGCGATCGCGGCAAGCAGTTGGTGCGCAACCGACACCGCAGAGGCCGCGCGCCACGTCCATCGAACGTTCGCGCGTGGTCCTTATCATCGGCGGCGGCATTGCCGCCTACAAATCGCTCGATCTCATTCGCCGTCTGCAAGATCACAAGATTCAGGTGCGCTGCATTCTCACTGCGGCTGCGCAGCATTTCATCACGCCGCTCGCCGCCGGTGCGCTCTGCGGCGAGCACGTTCACACCGATCTGTTCGATCCGAAGAGCAAATTCGACGTCGGCCATATCCGTCTCGCGCGCGATACCGATCTCATTGTCGTCGCGCCGGCGACCGCGGACCTGATGGCGAAGATGGCGGGCGGCCATGCCGACGATCTCGCCAGTGCGGTTCTCCTCGCAACCGACAAACCGATCCTGATCGCGCCGGCCATGAATCCCTATATGTGGGCGGCCACCGCGACCAAGCGCAATATTGCGCAGCTTGCCGCCGACGGCGTCCGCGTCGTCGGCCCGAATGCCGGCGAGATGGCCGAGCACGGCGAGGCCGGCACCGGCCGCATGGCCGAGCCGCTTGAAATCGCCGCCGCCGCCGGACAGCTTCTGCGCGGACCAGCCGCACAAAAGCTGCCGCTGACGGGCAGGCGTGTCCTCGTCACATCCGGCCCGACCAGCGAGCCGATCGATCCGGTGCGTTTCATCGCCAACCGCTCATCGGGCAAGCAGGGTCATGCGATCGCCGCAGCCGCAGCCGCAGCGGGGGCCGACGTGATTTTAATCAGCGGCACGGTCAACCTGCCCGACCCGCCCGGTGTGACCGTCATCAAGATCGAGACCGCACGGCAGATGTTGGACGCGGTCGAAAAGGCGCTGCCGGCTGATGTCGCAATCTTCGCCGCCGCCGTCGCCGACTGGCGCACCGAACGGCCGAGCGGCAGCAAGATCAAGAAGCAGCAAGGCCAGACGCCGACGCTCAAGCTTGTCGAGAATCCCGATATTCTGTCGACCATCGCCCATCGCAAATCCGGCCGGCCGCGCTTGGTCATCGGATTTGCCGCGGAAACCGATGACGTGATCGCCAATGCGAAGGCGAAGCTCGCCAAGAAGGGCTGCGACTGGATTCTCGCCAACGACGTTTCGCCGGAGACCGGCATCATGGGCGGTGATGCCAATACCATTCATTTGATCTCGGCCGGCGGTGTCGAAGACTGGCCGCCGCAATCGAAGGACGATGTTGCGCACATGGTGGTGGAGCGCGTCATCGCGGCACTTGAGGGAATCAAACGGTGAGTACCGAAGTGCGGATCGTCCGCCTGCCGCACGCAGCCGATCTGCCATTGCCGGCCTATCAAAGCGCCCTCGCCGCCGGTCTTGATCTTCTCGCCGCGGTGCCGGCTGACGCGCCGGTCGAAATCGCGCCCGGTGGACGCGCACTGATTCCCACCGGCGTCGCGATTGCTTTGCCGCTTGGACACGAAGCGCAGGTCCGGCCGCGATCGGGGCTCGCCACGCGCCATGGCGTCACCGTGCTGAACTCGCCCGGCACCATCGACGCCGACTACCGGGGGGAAATACAAATCATTCTTGTAAATCTCGGCGCGGAGATCTTCGTAATCCGCCGGGGGATGCGGATAGCTCAGCTAGTAATCGCGCCGATATTACACGTAAAACTTGTTGAATCTGTAAGTTTAGACGCGACGGAGCGAAGCGTAGGCGGATTTGGTTCCACTGGAACCGCAACGAATATTGTCAAGAAGCGCGACTAAAGCGAAGTTCAACTGGACCGCATACGCGTTGTAATATAGCACCGCCGCATCGAACCAATTCCCGTGACGCGACGTTCTCCTCCGCATGCCTCTGCTCCCTCGCAAAGGAGTCCTCGCGATTGCTGCCGTCATCGACGTGGCAATGCAGGCGCAAGGACAGCCGGTTTCCGCAAAAACGCTTGCCGCGCGTCACGGCCTGCCACCGCGACATCTCGAACCCGTGCTGCAAGCGCTGGTGCGCTGCGGAATTCTCAAAGGTATTCGCGGTCCGCGGGGCGGCTATGAACTTGCGCGCGATCGCCGGCGCGTCACCGCGAACGATATTCTGCGCGCGGCCGGCACGGTTGATGAAGGCGATGAGACGCATGCCGGATCCGATCTTCTGACCAAGATCGTGCTCCCGGCCATGGCCAATGCCGAGCAGGAATTCGGCATCGCGCTGGCGCGCATCAGTCTCGAAGATTTGGCGCGCGACGCTCAGGCGCTGAAACCAGCCGGCAAAGTCGCCGTTAGGAATTGAGGCGGCCAAACCTTCACAGTCACGTTCACGATCTGGACTCTTACGGCGCGATTCCGCTTGAGAGTAAAGTTGTCCGATTCGCGGGCTCGCCCCGCGACGGATCACTGGCGGTATGGCGGGTGCCAGCCAGCAGAGGCGAAGGGGCATGCCGGATACGATCCGGGGGAGCCGGAGCACACGGCATCGAGGGCGCGCGCAAGGAATTTGCCGATTCCTTGCGGCTATTTGCGTCTTCTCGCCGCTCACGGCAGGTGCCGCCGAACGGCCATCACTGGCGCTGCACGAACTTGTCCTGACCGCGCAATCGAGCATCGACCAGCACCAGATTGCCTTCATCGCCTTGGTGTGCGGCGTCGTGCTTTTTGCCGTCGTCACCGCGATCATGCTGGTGCGGACGCGGGCGCGCGCGGCGCGGCTGGAAGCATGGTCGCGCGACGAGATCGCGGCGCTGCGGGACGAGGTCGACCGCGCCAATGCTCTGATGCTGTCGGAGCCACAGGTGGTCGTGGTTTGGCCCGCCGGTTCGGACGAGCCAAGCATTGACGGCGACCCTGCCGCGGTCGGCGTGTCGGCCTCGCATCGGGTGCTCGCGTTCGGAAGCTGGCTCGACGCCGGCAAGGCGAGCGCCATGGAACAAGCCGTCGAAGCGCTGCGCGCCCGCGGCGAAGCATTCTCGATGACGCTCACGACTCTTTCGGGCCGTCCGATTGAGGTGCTCGGCCGCGCCATCGGCGGGCGCGCCGTATTGCGCCTGAAAGACGCGAGCGGCATCAAGCGCGAGCTGGTGGAGCTTGTCAGCCGCCACGAGAAATTATCGGCGGAGGTCGCGCCGCTGCGCGCATTGATCGAGACGCTGCCGTCGCCGGTCTGGGCGCGCGACGCCGCGGAGCGGCTGATCTTCGTCAACTCTGCCTATGCGCGCGCGGTCGACGCCAAGGGCGCCGCCGACGCGCTCGAGCATCGCGTCGAGCTGCTCGACAGCGCCGCGCGTGCGACCATCGCGCAATCGCGTATGAGCGGCGACGGTTATCACGGCCGGCTTCGCGCCGTTGCCGCCGGCACGCGGCGCACGTTCGATGTGCTTGATATCTGCACCGACAACGGCAGCACCGGGATCGCCGTCGACGCCACCGAAGCGGAAGCGATGCGTGTCGCCCGTGACCACCTCATGGACGCGCACCGCCGCACACTTGACCAGCTTTCGACGGGCGTTGCCATGTTCGGTCCCGATCACCGGCTGACATTTTACAACGCCGCCTATCGCGGGCTGTGGGACCTTGACGCCGCCTTCCTCGATCAAGGGCCTACCGATTCGGCGGTCATCGATGTGCTACGCGTGGCGCGCAAATTGCCGGAGCAGCAGGATTTCCGGGAATGGAAGACGCAGCTTCACGAAGCCTACCGCGCCGTCGAAGCGACGGAGGACACCTGGCATCTGCCCGGCGGCCGCACCTTGCGCGTCGTTACCACGCCTAACCCGGACGGCGGCGTCACCTATCTGTTTCACGATGTCACCGCGCGGCTCGATCTCGAACGCCGTTTCCAGGAGCTGATCCGCGTCCAGGGCGAAACGCTCGACAATCTCGCCGAAGGCGTGGCCGTGTTCGGCAGCGACGGCCGCTTGCGGCTGCACAATGCCGCCTTCGTCGGCACGTGGAAGCTCGAAGCCTCCGATCTCGCCGATCGGCCGCACATCGAACGGATCACAGCGCTGTGCCAGCCGCTCCACGGCGACGCTCCCGCCTGGCGGGCCCTGCGCGATGTCGTCACCGCAATGGACAGCCGCGAGGCGACAAAAGGGCGTCTCGAACGCCGCGACGGCAGCGTCGTCGATTCAACGACCGTGCCGCTCCCTGATGGCGCCACATTGGTGACGTTTCATGACGTCACAGCCTCGGTCAATGTCGAGCGCGCGCTGCGTGAACGCAACGAAGCGCTCGAAGACGCCGACAAGATCAAGATCGATTTTGTCCACCACGTATCTTATGAATTGCGCTCTCCGCTCACTAATATCATCGGCTTCGTCCATCTGCTCGGCGATCCCACCACCGGTCCGCTCGCGCCGAAACAGCGCGAATATCTCGACTACATCACGGTCTCGACGAATACTTTGCTCGCTCTGATCAACAACATTCTCGACCTCGCCACCATCGACGCCGGCCGCATGCAGCTTAGTCTCGGGCCGGTCGACATTCGCGAGACCATGACAGCCGCCGCCGAGGGCGTGCAGGACCGGCTGGTGAGCGCAAGCCTCGTGCTCGATATCGTCGCGGCCGGAGACATCGGCAGTTTCGTTGCCGACAAGCTGCGCGTGCGGCAGATCCTGTTCAATCTCCTGGCCAATGCGGCGAGCTTCTCGCCCGGCGGCGCGACGATCAGGTTCCTTGCCGAGCGCCGCCCTGACGCCATTGCCTTCTCGGTCACCGATCAGGGGCCGGGAATTCCGCCGGAGGTTCTGGGGAAAGTCTTCGATTGGTTCGAAACGCACTCGCTCGGCTCCACGCATCGCGGTCCGGGTATAGGTCTCTCGCTCGTGCGCTCGTTTACGGAACTGCACGGCGGCGCGGTTACGATCGCGTCCCAGGTCGGGCAAGGCACCACTGTAACCTGCACGTTCCCGCTGAGCGCGAGCGCCGCGCTTACGGCGGCCGAGTAGCGGTTGTTTTCAAAATATATCATGTTCAGACAGACTATTTTTGAGCGGAGCGCCGCATGCTGCTGACCACCCCGGGTGGCGCAAGCTTCAACGCGACATTACCGAACGAGCAGGCGACGTGGCGGTTCATGGCCGACGTCGCGGCCGCGCTCGAGCCCGGCGATCTGGTGACGCTGTCGGGCGATCTCGGCGCCGGTAAAACCACTTTTGCACGAGCGCTGATCCGCCTCCTCGCCGGCGACGAGACGATCGAGGTGCCGAGCCCGACCTTCACCTTGATCCAGACTTACGAGCTGCCGCGCTTCACGCTGGTGCACGCTGATCTTTATCGGCTCTCAGGCGCGGCGGAACTTGCCGAACTCGGCTTCGACGATCTGCCCGAAGGCGCGGTGGTGATGATGGAATGGCCGGATCGCGCCGCCGGATTTCTGCCGCCGGATCGCCTCGACATCACCTTCACGCTGGCGCCGCAGCTTGGCCCCGACGTGCGCAATGTCCGTTATGTCGGCTACGGCAATTTCGCGGCACGGGCGGAGCGCATCGCGATGGTGCGGTCATTCCTCGACGAATCCGGCTTCGGCGCGGCGCAACGGCTGCGGATGCAGGGCGACGCCTCGACACGGATTTTCGAGCGCTTGAACCTCAACGGCGAGGCCGCGATCCTGATGAACGCGCCGCGCCGTCCTGACGGTCCGCCGGTGCGTGACGGTAAACCCTATAGCGCCATCGCCCACCTCGCCGAAGACATCGTTCCCTATGTCGCACTGTCCGCCGGTTTGCGCTCACTGCACCTCTCGGCGCCGGCGATCTTGCACGCCGATCTCGATCACGGCCTGCTGGTGATGGAAGATTTGGGCGAGGACCGTATCGTCACCGGCGACCCTCCGGCGCCGATCGCGGCGCGCTACGCCGCGGCGGTCGATCTTCTCGCCTCGCTGCATGGCCGGCAATTGCCGGACACGCTGCCGGTCGCGCCGCATCTCGATTATCGCCTGCCGCGCTATGATATGGAGGCCTTTCTGATCGAGGCGGAACTGCTGCTCGACTGGTATCTGGTCAAAGCCAAAGCCGCCGGCAACAGCAATGCGCGCAAAGATTTCGTCGCGCTGTGGCGCGAAGCGCTCCAGCCCGCAATCGACGCGCCACCGATCTGGGTGCTGCGCGATTATCATTCACCCAATTTACTCTGGTTGCCGCAACGCGAGGATATTGCGCGGATCGGCGTGCTTGATTTTCAGGACGCGCTGATCGGGCCCGCCGCTTACGACATCGCCTCGCTCCTGCAAGATGCGCGCGTCGACGTGCCGGAGACCTTGGAAATAACTTTGCTCGGCCAGTATGTGCGCGCGCGGCAAAGCGTGAGTGTTGAACATGGCGGCGCGTTCGATACCGCCGGTTTCATGCAGCTCTATGCGACATTGGCGGCGCAACGCGCGACCAAGATTCTGGGCATCTTCGCTCGGCTCGACCGCCGCGACGGCAAGCCGCAATATCTGCGTCATATGCCCCGCCTATGGAACTATTTGCAGCGCTCGCTGGCGCATCCGGCGCTCGCTCCGCTCAAGGCCTGGTACGCAGCCAATGTCCCCGCACCGGATGGGCTATGATGCTGCGAGTCGGATCACATCGATGGCTGGGCGCCTCAAAGCGATGATGCCGAAGAGCGCAATAGTCTTGGCCGCAGGCCTCGGCACGCGCATGCGGCCGTATAACGGGCACATCCCGAAACCGCTGGTCGCGGTCGGCGGCAAGTCGCTGATTGATTACGGCCTCGACCGCCTCGCCGATGCCGGCGTCGAGCGTGCGGTGGTGAATGTGCATCATCTCGCCGACGCATTGGAAAAGCATCTTGCGCCGCGGCAGCGGCCGCACATTGTCATTTCCGATGAGCGCGCGGAGCTGCTCGGGACCGGCGGCGGCATCGCCAAAGCGTTGCCGCAACTCGGCGACGCGCCGTTCTTTCTGGTCAATTCCGACACGCTGTGGCTCGACGGCGTGCGGCCCAACTTCACCCGGCTCGGCGAAGCATTCGACGCCAATATCATGGACGCGCTGCTGCTGTTGGCACCGACCACCGACGCCATCGGCTATTCCGGCCGCGGCGACTACATGATGCTGCCCGACGGGCGGTTGCAGCGCCGCACCGAGCGCGAAGTGGCGCCCTTCATTTACGCCGGATCGGCAATTCTTTCGCCGGCGCTGTTTGCCGGCGCGCCCAAGGGCGCCTTCCCGCTCACGCGATTGTTCGACCGCGCCGGCGAGAATGGTCGGCTGTTCGGTTTGCGCCTCGAAGGCGTATGGATGCATGTCGGCACGCCGGAGGCCGTTGCGGCAGCCGATGCGGCGCTGGCGGCTGCGCAGTAGAATCTGGTAGACAACTCCTCATTCGTCGTCCCCGCGAAAGCGGGGATTCATAGTCACAGGTCAAGTCAAGATTGCTCTGACAGTGATTGTGGATTCCCGCTTTCGCGGGAATGACGAAACGCCGCGAACCGATCATCGACATGAACCCACGTGTTTTCACCATTCCGGCGTCGGCGCCGTTTTTGCCGACGCTGATCGAGGCATTGAAAAGCGGCAAGCTCGGCGCCGCCGTCGCCGGCGATCCGCTCGTGCTGGCGTCGGCGACGCTCTATCTGCCGACGCGCCGCGCTTGCCGGCTGATGCGCGATGCCTTTCTTCAGGCGTTCGACGCGGCGATCTTGCCGCGCATCATCCCGATCGGCGATATCGACGAAGATGAGATCGCGTTCGCGGAAGCCGCCACAGGCGATATCGCCGCGGACGCGCTTGCTTTGCCCGAAGCACTCGGCGGATTGGAGCGGCGACTGCTGCTCACGCGGCTAATCAGCGCCTGGGCCCAATCTCCCGAATTGCACGGCGCGAGCGGCACGCCGCTGGTTGCCCAAACACCAGCTTCCGCCTGTGCGCTGGCCGACGACCTTGCGCGCCTGATCGACGACATGACAACGCGCGGCGTGTCGTGGGACCGGCTTGACGAGCTGGTGCCCGACAAGTTCGATAATTATTGGCAGCTCACGCTGCGATTTTTGCAGATCGCGCACCAAGCGTGGCCGGAGGTTTTGCGCGAACGCGATTGCATAGAACCCGCCGAACGGCGCGACCGGCTGATCAAGGCCGAAACCGCGCGCCTTGCACGCAAGACCGATGGCTTGGTCATTGCCGCCGGCTCGACCGGATCAATCCCAGCGACAGCGGAATTGATTGCGACGATCGCGCGCTTGCCGCACGGCGCCGTGGTGCTGCCCGGTCTCGATACCGATCTCGACGACGACTCGTGGAAACTGATCGTCGGTGATGAGAAGAAACAGATCGCGCCGGCGCCGGCGCATCCTCAATTCGCGATGCAGGCGTTGCTGACGCGCATCGGCATCGCCCGAACGGACGTCGTGGCTTTGGCTGAGCCGCACGGCCGCGAGCACCTTGTTTCCGAAGCGCTTCGCCCGGCCGCCACGACCGACATGTGGCGGCAAACATCCGCCGATGCGGCATTCGATGCGCACGCCGATGCCGCGCTCAAGACGCTGACCGTCGTCGAAGCCGCCAATCCCGAAGAAGAAGCGCTCGCCATTGCCGTTGCGTTGCGCGAAGCGGTGCATGACGGCAAGACGGCGGCGCTGGTGACACCGGACCGTGCGCTCGGACGCCGCGTTCTGACCGCGCTCGCGCGTTGGCGCATCGTTGCCGAAGACTCCGGCGGCGATGCGCTCGCCGACACGCCCGCCGGGATATTTGCAAGGCTCGCGGCGGCGGCCGCTCTCGGCGGTCTTGAGCCCGTGACGCTGCTTGCCCTGCTCAAACATCCGTTGTTGCGGCCGAGCTTGCGCAACAAGGAATATGCCGTTGCCGCGCTCGAACGCGCGATTTTAAGAGGCCCGCGTCCGCGGGCCGGCAGCGCCGGTCTCGCCAGCGCGCTGAACAATTTCCGCAAGACGAAAAGCGGCCTGCATCCATCCGATCCGCGAAAGGAACTGACCGACCGCGATTTGAAGGCGGCGTCCGAGCTTGTCGACTGGCTCGCCACGGCGCTTGAGCCGCTTGAAACGATCGGTCGCGAACAGCAACCGCTCAGCGAGTTCGCCGCGCGTCATCAAAAAACTCTTGTCGCGCTCTCGCTCGAAAACGGCAACGCGGCCGCGTTCGCCGGTCGCGACGGCACAAAGCTCGCGGACGCGCTCGACGAATTCGCGGCAAGTGAAGCCGCCGCGCGCCTGTCCGTTGCCAAAGCGGACTATGTCGAACTGTTTTCCGCAGCACTTGCCGACCGCGTCGTGCGCCGGCCGCTGCAGCCGGGCCTGCGCGTGCGCATCCTCGGCCCGCTCGAAGCGCGTCTCACTGAAAGCGACCGCGTCGTGCTCGGCGGCCTTGTCGAGGGCACGTGGCCGCCGGAAAGCAATACCGACGCCTGGCTGAGCCGTCCAATGCGGCTCGCGCTCGGGCTCGATCTGCCGGAGCGCCGCATCGGCTTGTCCGCCCACGACTTCGCGCAGCTCCTGGGCGCGCGCGACGTGATGCTGAGCCATTCGGCAAAGATCGCAGGCACGCCGACAGTGCCGTCGCGCTTCATCCAGCGCCTCGCCGCCGTTGCCGGCAAACGCTGGGGGCCGGCCGTCGGGCGTGGCAATGTCTATCTGGCGTGGGCACGCGAGCTCGACCGGCCGGAGCGGGTCGTGCCGGCGCCGCAGCCCGCGCCGTCGCCACCGCGCGCGGCGCGGCCAAAAAGTCTTTCGGTCACCGAAATCGAACATTGGCTGCGCGATCCCTATACGATCTACGCCAAGCACATCTTGCGCTTGCGGCCGCTCGATGCGGTCGATACCGCGCCGGGCGCCGCCGAGCGCGGCACCATCATTCACGCCGCCGTTGGCGATTTCACCAAGCTCTATGCAAAGAATCTCCCCGCCGATCCGGTGAGCGAACTCATCGCGCTCGGCGAACCGCATTTCGCCGCGCTCGAAGACTTTCCCGAGGCGCGCGCGTTCTGGCGGCCGCGCTTTCTGCGTATCGCGCATTGGTTCGCGCGCTGGGAAGCCGAGCGCCGCGCCACGATCACCGCAATCGAGGCCGAAATTCGCGGCGAGATCGACATCGCGCTCGACCAAGGCACGTTCAAGCTGCGCGGCGTCGCCGACCGTATCGAACGGACGCCGGACGGCCGCTATGTCATCCTCGACTACAAAACCGGCTCCGCGCGCAGCGAAAAGCAAGTGCGCACCGGGCTCGCGCCGCAGCTCACGCTGGAAGCCGCGATGTTGCGCAAAGGCGGCTTCAAGGAAATACCGTCCGGCGCCTCGGTTTCCGAACTCGTCTACGTGCTGCTCAAAGGCGGCGAACCGCCCGGCAAATACGAGCCGGTGAATTTCAAGGACGGCACGCCGGACAGCCATGCCGAACGAGCGCTGGAAAAGCTCACGGTGCTTGCCCGGCGCTTCGACAATGACAAGGAACCGTACCGCTCGCTCGTCCATCCGATGTGGACGACGCATTACGGCGACTACGACCACCTTGCGCGCGTCAAGGAATGGTCGAGCGGCCGGGACGATGACATCGGGGGCGGCGAATGAGAACCGCCGACGATATCCCGCCGCAGGTGCGCGAGCTGCAACGCGTAGTCGCCGCGCCGGATGTGTCGGCGTGGGTTGCGGCCAATGCCGGTTCGGGCAAGACCCACGTGCTGGCACAACGGGTGATCAATCTTTTGCTTAACGGCGTCGCGCCGGAAAAGATTCTCTGCATCACCTTCACCAAGGCGGCCGCCGCCAATATGGCCAAGCGCGTATTCGATACGCTTGCAGCATGGACGACGTTCGATGACGCAGCGCTCGACAAAGCGATCCGCGAAGGATCCGGAATCCCGAGTGATCCGCAGCGGCGCGTCGTGGCGCGGCGTTTGTTCGCCCGCGCGCTCGAAACGCCCGGCGGGCTGAAAGTCCACACCATCCACGCCTTCTGTACGCAGCTTCTGCATCAATTTCCCTTCGAAGCCAATGTCGCGGCGCGATTTTCCGTGCTCGACGAGACCCAGCAGACGCAACTTCTCGAACAGTTGACGCTTCATGTCCTGCTTGACGGCGCGCGCGATCCCGAGAGCCCGCTCGGCCGCGCGCTCGCCATCGCCATGACGGCGGCAGCCGATCAGACTTTTCGCGACGTGGTCCGCGCCGCGATCGGGCGGCGCGATGCGGTCGCGCGCTGGGTGATGAAGGAAGGCGATGTTTCGGCGGCGATTGCCGCGCTGTCGCGCGCACTCGGTATCGATCCGTCCGCAAGCCGTGAGAGCGTCGTCGATGCGTTCTTTGAGAGCTCTTCGATTGCAGCTTCGGAATGGACCGCAGTGGCGGCGGCTCTCGCGCAAGGCAACAAGACCGATGTCGAGCAAGCACGCCGCTTTAGCCTGCTCGCTTCGCAGCCGCCCGCCGACCGCGTTGAAACCTATATCGAGATTTTCTGCACGGCGACCGACCGCTCCCCGCGTAAAACCATCGTGACAAAAGCGATTAAGGACACGAGCCTGGTTGAACGCCTGACCGCGGAACAAGGCCGCGTCTGCGCTCTCCTGGAGCGCCTGCGCGCCGTCACGTGCCGCGACCGGTCGGCCGCGCTGCTCACCGTCACCAATGACGTGCTGACGCGCTATCACAACGAGAAAGAGCGCCGCGGCCTCGTCGATTATGACGACCTGATCGACAAGACGCTGTCGCTCCTCACCAATGTCGATGCGGCCTGGGTGCATTACAAGCTCGATCTCGGCATTGATCACCTTTTAATCGACGAGGCGCAGGACACCAGCCACAAGCAATGGGAAATCGTTCGGCGGCTGGTCGCCGAATTTACCGCTGGTGCGGGTGTTCACCTCGGCACCCGTACGATTTTCGCGGTCGGCGACGAAAAACAATCGATCTATTCGTTCCAAAACGCCGCGCCAAAAGAATTCGAAGGGATGCGGCGATACTTTGCATCCGCGCATAAGAGCGCCGCGCTGAAGTTCGAATTCCGTAAGTTTGAGCATTCATTCCGCTCCGGCGCGAGCGTGCTCGCCGCCGTCGACGAGGTTTTCAAGGACAAGCTCGTCGCGGCGAGCGTTTCCTCGGATACCGCTGGCTTTCCGCCGCACATCGCGTTGCCGAACGCGCCGCCGAGCCTGGTCGAAATCTGGGAGCCGGCGGAGCCCGATGAGCGCAAAGAAATCGAAGGTTGGGATGCGCCGTTCGACACCGTCAACGAGACGAGCCCGCGCGTCAAATTGGCGAAGCGCATCGCCCGCACGGTCAAGCGCATGGTCGATGCCGGCGAGCCGGTCGGCATCGAGCGCCGGGCGATGCGCTACGGTGACATTTTGATTCTGGTGCGCCAGCGTGGTGAATTGTTCGAAGCGATCATCCGCGCGCTGAAGAATGAACATGTCGAGGTCGCGGGCGCCGACCGCCTTATCCTCACCGAACACATCGCGGTGATGGATCTGATGGCGCTCGCTGACGCGCTGCTCTTGTCGCAAGACGATCTTGCACTTGCAGCCGTGCTGCGCAGCCCCTTGTTCGGCTTCTCGGACGATGATCTGTTCGCGGTAGCTTACGACCGCGGCCGCTTGTCGCTGCGCGAGGCGCTCGCGCGCAAAGCCGGCGAAGGCGATTTAATAGCGGCGTCGGTCCATACGCGCCTCGATGAACTGGCTCAAGCGGCGCGGCGCGAAACACCATTTTCGTTTTACGCGAAGATTCTCGGCGCCGGCGGCGCGCGGCATCACTTCCTGGCCCGGCTCGGCGCCGAGGCGAACGATGCGCTCGACGAATTCCTCAATCTCGCGATCGACTACGAGCGCCGCGAGACCCCGTCACTTCAGGGTTTCATGGCCTGGCTGCGCGAAGCGCGCACCGAAGTGAAGCGCGACATGGAAATCGCCCGCAACGAAGTGCGCGTGATGACCGTGCACGGCGCCAAGGGCCTCGAAGCGCCGATCGTGTTCCTCGCCGACACCATGACGCCACCGGCCGGTCCACGGCCGCCGCGGCTTCTCGAACTCGGCGGCAGTGCCGTGATCTGGGTGGGGCGCAAAGCAGACGATCCGCCGCCGGTCGCCGCGGCCCGGCAGGACGCGCAGCGCGATGCCGCGGATGAATATCGCCGGCTTCTCTATGTAGCGATGACGCGTGCCGCCGATCGTTTGATTATCTGCGGTGCGCAAGGCGAAAAGAAACGGCCGGACGGGTGTTGGTACGATCTGGTGTGCGAACCGCTCAAACCATTCCTGGTCGAGGAGACGGACGGGGAGGAAAAAGTCTTCCACTATCGGACGGCAACGAGCCCCGCCGTTGAGCAATCGCCGTCAATCGCCGCGCCCGCGAAATCCGATCGCCCGGAGTTCCCTATTTGGCTGCGGCAACACGCTCCGCACGAGATACAGCGCGACGGACCTGTTTCGCCATCCGCGGCCTTTGACGAAGATGCCGGCCGTGCGATGCAACCCGGGGCCTCTCCCGCTGCGCGCCGCAAAGCCTTAGAACGGGGCCGGATTGTGCATCGACTGATGCAGTCCTTGCCCGACATTCCGTCGGAGCGGCGCATGGATGCGATCGAGCACTTTCTCCTTCGCGCCGCTGCCAAGGATTTTTCCCCGGCCGAGCGGGCCGAGATCGCGCGGCAAGTCTCCGCCGTTCTCGATGATCAAGGCCTTGCCACGATCTTTGCGCCAGGGAGCCGTCCCGAAGTGCCCATTGTCGGCCGCATCCCGCGTAAAGATGCCGAACCGCTCGCCGTCGCCGGGCAAGTCGACCGCTTGTCCGTCACCGGCGATACCGTTCTCATCGCCGATTACAAAACCGACGGCATCGTCCCGCAACGGCCCGAAGAAGTGCCGCGCTACGTTACCCAGCTCGCGCTTTATCGGGCGGTGCTCGGCCGCATCTATCCCGGCAAGGCCGTGCGCGCGGCGCTTCTTTTCACCAATGGCCCGGTTTTGCTGGAAATCCCGGCAGAGGCTATGGATACGGCGCTGGAGGCCGAGCTTTGCCAAATCTGAAACTAGGAAAGTCCTAACCTAGGCCTTGTCACACCTAAGCCCGTCACGCTGCGGTGAGGGTGCCTTGACGCCTCCTATAGCCGTTCATACCTTCATCAACCCCGGGCAGCCGATTCCCCCGAAAAGACGAGGTTCTTCATGGTCGAGAAAACAACGGATGCCACGTTCGAAGCGGACGTGCTCAAGGCGAGCGGCCCGGTCGTCGTCGATTTCTGGGCGGAATGGTGCGGCCCGTGCCGCATGATCGCGCCGGCGCTGGAAGAGATTTCCAACTCGCTCAACGGCAAGGTCAAGATCGTCAAGCTCAACGTCGACGAGAATCCGGGCGTCGCGTCGAAATACGGCATCATGTCGATCCCGACGCTGATGCTGTTCAAGGACGGTCAGCTCGCCTCGCGCCAGGTCGGCGCGGCGCCGAAGCAAAAGCTGGAGCAGTGGATCACCGCTTCGGTGTGATTCTCTTTCGTCATTCCGGGTCCGAACGAAGTGAGGAGCCTGGAATGACGAGCAACTAATGCCGGAAATGCCGCGTCCCGGTGAGAACCATGGCGATGCCATGGGCATCGGCGGCCTCGATCACCTCGTTATCGCGCATTGATCCGCCCGGCTGGATCACGGCCGTCGCGCCGGCCTCGATGGCGACGAGAAGACCGTCCGCGAACGGAAAGAACGCGTCCGAAGCAACCACCGATCCTTTGGTCGCCGGCTCCTTGAGACCGGCTTCCTTCGCGGCGTCCTCCGCCTTGCGCGCGGCGATGCGCGCGGAATCGACACGGCTCATTTGCCCGGCGCCGATGCCGACAGTCGCCAGATCCTTGGCATAGATGATGGTGTTCGATTTGACGTGTTTGGCGACACGGAAAGCGAAACGCAGGTCGCGCAATTCAGCATTGGTCGGCGCGCGTTTGGTCACCGGCCGCAAATCCATGTCGTCGACCACGGCATTGTCGCGCGTCTGCACCAACAAGCCGCCGGCGACGGTTTTCGCCGTTAGCCCCATCGCGCGCGGGTCGGCCAAGCCGCCGGCGAGAAGCAGCCGCAAATTTTTCTTGGCGCCGACAATGGCGATCGCCTCTTCCGTCGCGTCCGGCGCGATAATGACTTCAGTGAAGATGTCCGTGATCGCGCACGCCGCTTCGGCATCAAGCGTGCGGTTGAGCGCGACGATGCCGCCGAAGGCCGATGTAGTGTCGCAGGCGAGCGCCTTGCGGTAAGCAGCGACGAGGCTCTCACCCTCGGCAACGCCGCACGGATTGGCGTGCTTGATGATGGCGCAGGCCGCCGTGCGCGCGGGATTGAACTCGGCGACACATTCGAAGGCGGCGTCGGTATCGTTGATATTATTATAGGAGAGTTGCTTGCCCTGCACCTGGCGCGCGGTCGAGACGCCGAAACGCGCATCGGGCGCGCGATAGAACGCCGCCGCTTGGTGCGGGTTCTCGCCGTAGCGCAACTTCTCGATCAGCCGGCCGCCGAAGGCGCGGTAGTCGGGCGCGATCTCGCCGAGCTCATTGGCGAACCAATTGGAGATCGCGGAGTCATAGGCCGCCGTGCGCGCATAGGCCTTGGCGGCAAGTTTTCGCCGCAGCGCCAGCGTGGTCATCCCCTTATGCGTCGTGAGTTCGGCGAAGAGCGCCGCGTAATCGCCGGCATCGACCACCACCGCGACATCATTGTGGTTCTTGGCGGCGGCGCGGATCATGGCCGGGCCGCCAATATCGATGTTCTCGATGCACGTTTCGAAATCCGCTTTGCGCGCGACGGTTTCCTCGAACGGATAAAGATTCACCACCAGAATATCGATCGGCTGGATCCGATGCGCCTGCATCGCTTCGACATGCAGCGGATTATTGCGGATCGCGAGCAGGCCGCCATGCACCGCCGGATGCAGCGTCTTGACGCGGCCGTCCATCATTTCCGGAAAGCCGGTCAAATCGCTGACATCAAGCACTTTCAGCCCGGCATCGACGAGCGCCTTGCGCGTGCCGCCGGTCGAAACCAGCTCGATACCGAAGCCCGCAAGCGCGCGCGCGAATTCGACCATTCCGGTTTTGTCGGAGACGGAAATGAGGGCGCGCGTGGCGCGGCGGAGATGTTCGGTCATGATGCTCCCAAGTTTGTCATAGCGGCAGTCATGTCATAGAGGCAGTCTTGGCTCATCTTCGCGCGCGCGGCGCGCCGTCCCGGCACTGGCGAGCGCACCCGCGGGCGATTGCTGAAGGCTCCATTGCACGCGCGAGGCCGTGCGCGCATGGCCGCGGATGACGATCTGCGCCGTCCGGCGCGGCCCTTCGCTGCTGGCGAGGTAGACACTGTCTTCGAGTTCCACCTGGTCCTCGTGGGCGCTGAAAGTCCAGACTTCTTTGTTCGGCATCATCAGCATGACGCCGTGGCCGTCGCTGAGCCGCGTCGCTTTCACCATGGGATGCAGATGAAAACGAACCGCGAATTGATCTTGCTCGGTGCGCACCTGCGGACTGCCATTGGCATCGAGAAATGCATCTTCGCCATCGAGCCGCGTGCCGTCGGTTGAGAGCATCAGCACGCGCTCATGGACGATGTCGAAGCGGTCGGCATAACCGTCATGCGCCGCCCGCAGCACGATCGCGTCGGGCCTCTCTTCGCGCGTCACCGCCACGTGCCGCGGGCCGCCTAGCATCGGCGAGCCGCCCAGCATGCGCTTGAATGTCGCCATCTCGACGAAGCGGGCCGACGACGCGTCGTTGAGCGTGACCGCCGAATGCGCCGCGGTCGCGCGCGCGATTTGCCGCCAGTTTTCCCGCCCCGTCGCCGGCATGCCGCAATTCACCACGATGAGGCTCTGCTTCGGTGACGAAAATTCGAACGACAGGCAACCGGCATGGGCGTCGAGACTCATCTCGATCGGCGGCGCGCGTCCGGTATCCACAATCAGCACCGCGCCATCGGCTTCGAGGCGCTGATAAGCCGAATGCGGCGCGTTGGAAAACGGCGTGCCGTGCGTCTCGTCATAGGCAAGCAGCGTTGAGAGCAGACCGGCCGGCGTCGCCCCCATGCCGTTGAAACGCGCAAAGCTTCCTTCCGAATGACGGAAGAAACGCAGCATCGGCATCATGCGATCGATGGCATTGAGAAGCGCCTGCGGCGGCGCGATATTGCGCGCCGTAAAAGCCTGACGCAGCGGCAGGAATTCGATCAGGATTTCGATGACCGCGCCGGGATCGCGGCTGACATGGCCGCCATCGGGAAGAATCTGCCGCTGGATTTCCTGGCTCAGCCGCTCGGTCGCGGTTTTGATATGGCGCGCCTGGCCGGCAATGCAGAGCGCGGCATAAGTGAGCGCGACAACCGCCTGCATGCGGTCGACGCCGCGGCGCGCGTCACCCGCGGTGTGACGCAGGTAGCGCACCTGACGGACCAGGCTGCGCAAGAAGCGCCGATAGAAACGCGCGTCGGCATCTTGCAGGACAAGCGTGGACTGGCTCAGCCACGAAATGATGCGGCGGGACAAAACATCGGGACGCCAGGCAATCGGATGCCACGAGCCCTGCAGCGCGATCCATTCGTCGACCAGCGCGCGCGCATTGGCGCGGGTGATACCGGATTCCGCCGCGCGCAGATGGCGCAGCCAACCGAAGCCCAACAAGTTTATCGCCCAATCGTCCGACGGCGGCTCCATTTCGAAAACGGAACGGCCGTCGCAGATCACGACCTTGCCGGCAAAAGCAAAGCGGCCGGAATAGATTTCGCTCGCGCGCGTGGCATCGGCAGTGCGCAAATCCGGCGGCGCGATCAACAGGCGGTCGGTGCGCATCGGCACGAGCGGCCAGCGCACGAATGGATGGCCGTTAGCGCGGCCGGTGACCCGGCGCACGGCGCCGCGAATCAGGAGCCAGGATAGCTTCGCATGGTTCGCGACTGCGACGCGCGACATCGACCCGTTTGCCCCCTGTGCGCGCGCGGGTGCAAAAAACGTCCCGCGCGCCGGACCATAACGAAATGAAGGCTCGACGGCCAACTGCCGAATCGGTTTGATTTCCTTACTGTTTTACCAGCCGTGCCGCATAGAAGCCATCAAGCCCGGCGAATCGCGGATCAGGATCGGGAAGCTGACACGGCAAAGTCCGCAGGTCGCCGTCCACCGAGATGAAGTCGTCCTGCCCGAACAGCTCGGCGCCGGTGAAGGGCACGCGCCGCACGCTCGTGTCGCGCGCGAGGAGCTCGGCGATGACGGCCTCGTTCTCTTCAGCCTCAAGCGAACAGGTGCAATAGATCAGCGTGCCGCCCGGTTTGGTCAGCGCGACCGCGCGCTCGACCAGCCGCCGCTGCACACCAGCGAGCGCGGTCATGTCCTCGATACGCTTGAGCCAAGGCACGTCGGGATGGCGGCGGATGGTTCCGGTCGATGAACACGGCGCATCGAGAAGGACTGCGTCGAATGGTTCGGCCGTCCACTCCGCGACATCGGCGCAGACGAGTTCGGCCGCGAGCGAGAGCCGCGTGAGATTGTCTTGCAACCGCTTGAGCCGCGCCGGCGCGCGATCGATCGCAGTGACGTGAGCGCCGGCTGCCGCGAGTTGCGCGGTCTTGCCGCCAGGGGCGGCGCAGAGATCGGCGACGCGACGACCGCGAATATCGCCGATCAGGCGCGCCGGCAGTGCCGCCGCCGCGTCCTGAACCCACCACGCGCCTTCGGAAAATCCGGGCAACCCGGTCACCGCGCCATGCACGACCGCGCGCACGGTGCCGGTCGGCAGCACGCGACCATTGAGCTTTCCGGCCCAGACTTCGGGATCGCTCTTCACCGTGAGGTCGAGCGCCGGCTCCTGGCCGTTGGCCGCAGCAATAGCGTGCGCCGTCGCTGCGCCGTATCTCTCGGTCCAGCGCGTCATCAGCCAGCCGGGCGTATCGAGCACGGGCGTATCGAGCGCGGCGAGCCGCGGCGCGCCTTCGCGCGTCACCCGCCGCAACACGGCGTTGACCAGGCCGGCGAAGCGCGCCGCATGCCGGTCGGCCTGCACCAAACGCACGGAGAGATCGACTGCGGCGTGGTCGGGCACGTCGAGAAAGAGGATTTGCGCCGCGCCGATCAACAGCGCGCTCTCGACCCGCGGCGCTTGCGGCGCCGCGCCGCTATTGAGAAAGACGCCGAGCAAGTGGCGCAGTGTGCCGAGCCGGCGCAGCACGACCGCGACCAGCGCCCGGACGAGCGCGCGATCGCGATCCTCCAGCGTCGCGAGTTCGGTCGTGCTGTCGAAGAATTCGTCGAACGCGCGGCGCCGGCGCAGCACACCATCGACGATGTCGGCCGCGATGCGGCGGGCGGTGAAGCCGGGCGCATCGCTCGCATGGCCGGGAGAGCCCGTGGTCTCAGGTTGGGGCTTGGGCTGAGGCTTGGGCTGAGGCTTGGGCCGGGGCTTGGACCGGGGCTTGGGCTGCGGCTTACGCGCGCTTTTCATTATGAGAAGATTCCTTCTTGCGTCCGCTGCTGGGCTACGCCAAGTGAGGCATTATGCCAACCGATCAGACGCCGCCATCGCCCGCGCGTGACGCGGGCAGCCAGCAAGAGGCCGGAAAGCGCCCACTAACGCCTGAGGCCGAGCGCGCCCTGGCCGAGGCTGCGGCGCGCCGCGCCGAACAGGAGCGCAAAAACGCCGATGCGCCGAAGGAAGTCGCCGGCCGCGGCGGCCTCGATCCGGCCCGCTACGGCGACTGGGAAATCAACGGGCTGACGTCGGATTTTTAGGCCTGAGACGCGCCACGTGTGGCGTCTGGCGGCAAGCATCGTGGAACCGGTGCAATAAGAACTTGGTACGGCTAAGGAAATTCAGAACAACGAGGATGACGATCGGGGACCGGAAAACCGGTCCCCGACGCCTGATTATTGAATCACCACGACCCGCGTGCCGAGCATGACCCGGCTGTAGAGGTCTTCAATGTCCACATTGTGCATGCGGATGCAGCCATGCGACACGAAGTGGCCGATCGAGCCTTCATTATTGGTGCCGTGGATGGCGTATTGGCCGCCACCGGAAAGCGTCATCGCGGCGACGCCCATCGGGTTCTGCGGCGAGCCGCCCGGGATCACGGGCGGCAGCCTGCTGTAATCTTTCCTGATCGAGTCCGGCGGCGACCATGCCGGCTTGATGTATTTGCCGTCGATATAGGCCGTGCCGGACCATTGCATGCCGAGCCGGCCGACGCCCACCGGATAACGCAGCGCCGTGCTGGGGCCGACCATGAGATAAAGCGCGCGCTCGTGCGTGATGATGACGATCGTGCCGGGCACGTAGCTGTCGCGCATCGACACCATATCGCCACGGGCTTCCGCCGTCTGCGGCGCGAAAGCGAACGAGACGATGGCCGCAAGCGCGGCCGCGATCAGAGTTTTCCCTCGCATATTCAATTCCCTACTGCGGAAACGCCCCACGACCCCGCCGGACGCGGGATCACCAGCCAGAATCCATCCTAGCGGAAACGGCGGCTGACCTCAGCAGTATGGGGCGGCCACGGTGAAGTTTTCTTAAATTTCTCGGCAGGTGTGGTCTGTATGCGACAGGAGCCAAGCCCTTGAGATACCGCCTGTTACTGCCGACCTGCGGCCCGGCGGTCTATTCATACCGTCAGGTCACGAGGCGCTCCGCTTGTTCTGCCGGTTGTTGACGAGATCATCGACCACGGCCGGATCGGCCAGCGTCGAGGTGTCGCCGAGATTGCCCGACTCGTCCTCGGCGATTTTACGCAGGATGCGGCGCATGATCTTGCCGGATCGTGTCTTCGGCAGGCCGGGAGCGAATTGGATCAGATCCGGCGCGGCGATCGGTGAGATTTCCGTGCGCACCCATTGCACCAGTTCCTTGCGCAAATCGTCGGTCGGCTTTTCGCCGGTCATCAGCGTGACATAGGCGTAGATGCCCTGGCCCTTGATGTTGTGCGGATAGCCGACCACCGCGGCCTCCGATACTTTCGGATGCGCGACCAGAGCCGACTCCACTTCCGCGGTGCCGAGCCGATGGCCGGCGACATTGATCACATCGTCGACGCGGCCGGTGATCCAGTAATAGCCGTCCTCGTCGCGGCGGCAGCCGTCGCCGGTGAAATACTTGCCGGGATAGGCGCTGAAATAAGTTTCGACAAAGCGCTGGTGGTCGCCATAGACCGTGCGCATCTGGCCGGGCCAGGAATCGGCGATGCAGAGATTGCCGCTCACTGCGCCTTGCAGCACTTTGCCTTCGGCGTCGACGATCTCCGGGATGATGCCGAAGAACGGCCGCGTCGCCGAGCCGGGTTTCAGCCGCGTCGCGCCCGGCAGCGGCGTGATCAGAATACCGCCGGTTTCCGTCTGCCACCACGTATCGACGATCGGGCAGCGGCCGTCGCCGACGACGCGGTGATACCATTCCCACGCTTCGGGATTGATCGGCTCGCCGACGGAGCCGAGGAGCCGCAACGATGCGCGCGAGGTTTTCTTCACCGGATCGTCGCCGGCCTGCATCAAGGCGCGGATCGCGGTCGGGGCGGTGTAGAAGATATTGACCTTGTGCTTGTCGATGACGTCCCAGAACCGCGACATCGACGGATAGTTCGGCACGCCCTCGAACATCAGCGTTGTCGCGCCATTCGCGAGCGGGCCGTAAACGATGTAGCTGTGGCCGGTAACCCAGCCGACATCGGCGGTGCACCAATAGATGTCGCCGTCGTGATAATCGAAAACGTATTGGTGGGTCATCGCCGTGTAGAGCAGATAACCCGCGGTGGTGTGCAGCACGCCTTTCGGCTTGCCGGTCGAGCCGGACGTATAGAGGATGAACAGCGGGTCCTCGGCGTTCATTTCCGCGCACGGACATTCTGCCGTCACCACGTCCTTGGCCTCGTGGTACCAAACGTCGCGCACCGGATCCATGTCGACCGGCGCGCCGGTGCGTTTGACGACGATGACGAAATCGACGCCGCCGACTTTTGCGATTGCAGCGTCGGTGTTGGCCTTCAGCGGCACCTTGCGGCCGCCGCGCAGACCTTCATCGGCGGTGATGACGATGTTCGACTTGCAGTCCTCGATGCGGCCGGCGAGTGAATCCGGCGAGAAGCCGCCGAACACCACCGAATGAATGGCGCCGATGCGCGCGCACGCGAGCATCGCGTAAGCCGCCTCCGGAATCATCGGCATATAGATGGTGACGCGGTCGCCCTTCTTGACGTTGCGGTTACGTAAAATATTGGCGAAGCGGCAGACCTCGTCGTGCAATTCTTTATAGGTGATGTGCTTTGAATCTTTCGGATCGTCCCCTTCCCAGACGATGGCGGTCTGATGGCCGCGGCTGTGCAGGTGACGATCGATGCAATTGTAGGCGACATTGGTGGCGCCGTCCTCGAACCACTTGATCGAGACATTGTCGCGGGCAAAGGACGTGTTCTTGACCCTGGTGAAATGCTTCATCCAATGTAGGCGCTTGGCCTGTTCGCCCCAAAAGCCGTTGGGATCGGCGAGCGACTGCGCGTACATTTTTTTGTAGTCGGCGTCGTTGATAAGCGCTCGTTTCGTCCATTCGGCGGGCACTTCGTAAATCTTGTCCGGCATTTTCTTGTCCTCCCACGCGCACACGACCGATACAGCAAACGGCGGCGGCTGCCCAAAGGCGTTTCCTTAAAGCTCATTATGCGACGCCTAGCCAATGAACGACAAGGTCGCACGCGTTATCCGTTTGTCGTATCACGGTAATCGCAGCGGTGGGGCGGCACGCTACAATTCGGCCTTTCACGAAAGATATGCGGCAGCAGATGAGCTCACACGCGAATTGACGATCGCGTCGCATCAGCCTTTCACGCCGCCCATCTTGCGCACGATCTTCCACTCTTCGGCGGTCACCGGCTGAACCGACAGGCGGCCGTATTTGACCAGAGCCATGTCCTTGAGTTTCGCTTCCGCCTTGACTGCGGCGAGCGTTACCGGCTCGGGAACTGGCTCGAGCGCCTTCGTCGTGACGGCGACCCAGGGCTCGCCCGCTTTCGCCGTCGGGTCGGGATAGGCTTCGCGGATCACCTCACCGATGCCGACCACCTGCTTCTCGCTGCCGGTGTGATAGAAGAAGAACGTGTCGCCTTTTTTCATCTCGTTGAGATGCCGCCGCGCGGTGAAATTACGCACGCCGCTCCACGTCTCCCCCTTAGCGCCGCGCTTGACCTGAGCGTCCCAGGAAAATTCCTCGGGCTCCGTTTTCAATAACCAGTGCGTCATATTCACTCCTCCGCTTATTCTTCCGCCTTCAACGGCCGCGCCAAGAGCGATTCGATGGCGGCATCGACGCTCATCTTCTCGGCGATAACGGCCGCGACCGCCGACGAGATCGGCATATCGACGGAACGATCGCGCGCCATTTCGAGAAGCACTGATGCGGTGAACGTACCTTCGGCAAGGCCCGTGGTGCGATGGATTTCGCCGGGCTTTTTGCCCTGGCCGAGATTGACGCCGAAGCTGAAATTGCGCGACTGCGGGCTGGTGCAGGTCAGGATCAAATCGCCGAGCCCCGACAAGCCCATCATCGTTTCCGGTTTGCCGCCGCATGCTCGCCCGAAACGGACGAGTTCGGCAAAGCCGCGCGTGGTCAGAGCCGCCGTGGCGCTATAGCCAAGGCCGCGGCCCGAAACGATGCCGGCGGCGATGGCGAGCACGTTCTTGGCCGCGCCGCCGATTTCGACCCCGCGCACATCGCTCGAATGATAAGGCCGAAACGTCGCCGAGCTCACCGCCTGCGCAAGCTCGCCGGCAAGCTTGCCGTCGCTCGCCGCCAGCGTAACCGCCGTCGGCATGCCGAGCGCAACGTCGCGGGCGAAGCTCGGCCCGGACAAGATCGCCGGCACCGCGTCCGGCGCGCATTCCGCGATCACTTCGCTCATGAATTTCTTGGTGCCGCGCTCGATGCCCTTGGCGCAGACGATCAAAGGCGTCCGCGCCACAAGCAACAGCTTGAGCGCCGAGGTGACGGAGCGCACATGTTGCGCGGGCACAACGAGAAGAAGCGCATCGGCGCGCGCGGCTTGCGCAAGATCGCGAACAACGGCAATGCCGTCATCGAGGCGCACGCCTGGCAGATAAAGACTCTCGCGCTTGTTCGCGAGCTGTTCGGCGTTGGCCGCGTCGTGCTCCCACAGCGTGACCTTGCGGCCAGCGCGCGCGCAGGTGAACGCCAACGCGGTGCCCCAGGCCCCGGCACCGATGACTGCGATATGATTGAACGCCATGATGTCCCGGAGCGCGTCTTAATGGTGATGCAAAGTCTAAAGGCGTGGATGGCCGGGACAAGCCCGGAGATGGTTAGATGGTTACATGACGATTAGAGGACGAAGGTCAGAGCACTTCGCCGCGCAGCAATTTAGGAACTTCGCCGACCAGCCCCGCCGCTTCCCGGATCAACAGCCGTTTGAGATTGGGGATGCGCTCGACCAAGCCCAGGCCGACATCGCGGGCGAGCCGCAGCACGTCGGAGCGGTTCGAGAACAGCCGGTTGAGGCCGTCGGTGGCGAGACCCATGGCCATGGTGTCGAAACGCCGCCAGCGCTGATAACGATCGAGCACATTCGCCGTACCCGGATCGAGCCCGAGCCGCGCGGCATCGACAATCACTTCGGCGAGCGCCGCCACGTCCTTCAGCCCCATATTCAGTCCCTGCCCCGCAATGGGATGAATGACATGCGCCGCATCGCCGATCAGCGCGATGCGCTCGGCGATGAACGAGCGCGCGACGAAGAACCCGAGCGGATGGACGCGCCGCGCGCCGAGAACGCTGATCTCGCCGAGCTGCAGCTTGAAGCGCTGCTCAAGCTCGGCGTGGAAGGCGTCGTCGGGCAACGCCACGATGCGCTCCGCTTCTTGCGCCGCTTCGGTCCACACGATCGAAGAGCGCCGCCCCTTGAGCGGCAGGATCGCAAATGGGCCAGCCGGCAGGAAGTGTTCCTCCGCGCGCCCGTCGTGATCGCGCTCGTGCCCGACATTGATGACAATGGCCGACTGGCCGTAATTCCAGCCATGCGTGGCGATGCCCGCGTTTTGTCGAATAGCAGAGCGGGCGCCGTCGGCGGCGACGAGAAGCCGGGCGCGCAGCGCCGTGCCGTCAGCAAACCCGGCGGTCACGCCCTCGCCGTCATGGCTGACTTTGCTCACAGCGGACGATTGCAAATCGATGCCGTCGGCTTTTGCTTTCGCCGCCAGCACCTCGACGAGATAACGATTCTCGATCATGTGGGCGAAAGGCTCGCCGGGTTCGACATCGCCCGAGAAAGCAAGAAATACCGGCCGTACCGCGTCGCCGAGCTTGCTGTCGGTGACCACCATGTCGAGGATCGGCTGTGCCTGCGCCGCGACTTCATCCCAAACGCCGATCGTCTCGTAAAGCCGCCGCGCTCCGGTCACGATCGCTGAAGCGCGTTCGTCTTTCGCATAGTTCGCAACCAGCGCCGGATCGGCCACCGTCACCGCGAATGACGGCCCAAGCGCCGTGCGCAAGGCGATCGCCAGAGTGAGGCCGGCAAAGCCTCCGCCGGCGATCAGCACATCTATGTTGGTATTCGCCATATTGTCGGAGGTCATGACCCTCTCATCTTAGCACGGTTGCCGTACAGATCCCGCTTGCTGACTTGACCTCGCCCGCGATCCCGTATGCAAAGATGTAAGCGGCCGGTAATGCCGGTGCGAGGGGACAAAACATGGCCTCCGCCGTTCAGGAATTGATCGGGACTCTCGACCTCGAACCGCTGGAATTGAATCTGTTCCGCGGCCGCTCGCCGCAATCGAGCTGGCAGCGCGTATTCGGCGGTCAGGTCATCGGCCAGGCCCTGGTCGCGGCCTGCCGCACCGTCGATGACGTGAACGCGCGGCCGCCGCACTCGCTGCACGCCTACTTTCTTCTCGGCGGCGATCCCAAAGTACCGATCATTTACGAGGTCGACCGCATTCGCGACGGCAAGAGCTTCACGACGCGGCGCGTGGTCGCGATCCAGCATGGGCACGCGATCTTCTCGATGTCGGCGTCGTTTCAGAGCATCGAAGAAGGCCTGTCGCATCAATTCACGATGCCGGACGTACCGACCCCCGACGCGCTGCCGAGCGAAGCCGAGATGCGGAAAAATATCTTGCCGCTGATGCCCGAGCCGGTACGGCGCTATTACGAGCGCGAACGTCCGATCGAGCTCAGGCTCGTCGAGTACGGCCGCTATCTGGGGGAGGCGTCGAAGGACGGGCGCTTCAATGTCTGGATTCGCGCGACCGGGCGGCTCCCTGACGAGCCCGCGATCCATCAATGCGTGCTGGCTTATGCGTCCGACATGACGCTGCTCGACTCCGCGCTGATCCCGCACCAGCGCACCGTGTTCAGCGACGACATCATGGCGGCGAGCCTCGATCATGCGCTGTGGTTCCACCGGCCGTTTCGCGCCGACGAGTGGCTGCTCTACGCGCAGGACAGCCCGAATCTCGGCGGATCGCGCGGCTTTTCGCGCGGCCTCATTTTCGCGGCCGATGGCGCGCTCGTGGCCTCCGTCGCGCAGGAAGGACTGCTGCGGTTGCGGACGAAGAAGCCGGGATAGGGCAACGCCCTTGTCTCAACGCCCTTGTCTCATTGGGAATAGCCGCCGATTTAAATTCACCGGGTGACTTAAATCTCGGCGGCAATGCCGCTAAGCTGTGCACCCTACCATGGCGGCGAAACTTTGGCCGCGAAACTTTGCCCGCGAACCGGAAGATCCTATGAAGCTTGTCACCGCCATCATCAAACCCTTCAAGCTCGACGAAGTCCGCGACGCCCTTCTCAAGATGGGCATTCACGGCATGACCATTACCGAGGTGAAGGGCTATGGCCGGCAGAAAGGGCATACGGAAATCTATCGCGGCGCCGAATATGCCATAAATTTTCTGCCTAAAGTCCGCGTTGAAGTCGCGGTCCCTTCAGAGCAGGTGGACCAAGCTGTCTCGGTCATGAGCGCCGCGGCCAGAACCGGCAAGATCGGTGACGGCAAGATCTTCGTCACGCCCATAGACCAGGCGGTGCGCATCCGCACCGGCGAGACCGATGCCGACGCCCTTTAGGCGTCTTTTTTAGGCGTTTGCCCTCAATTATTTTGATGCGGCGAGCGTCGGCCTAATTATTATGCACGCCGTCTGATAACTAGGCGGCGGCTCATGCGAATCCGGTGCTTCTCTCCACAAGGAACCCAAAGGGCTCCTGGTCATACCGGCATACCGGCGTCTTCTAGGCCCGTTCCATCGCCGGTTCTCGCGCTTTTCCTCGACTTGGCACGGCCCTTGATTACTCAACGCACGGCGGCGCCGCGGCGGGGGGCGAATTCCTACGGGGCAAGTTTCACCGCGGTCATCGCTTTATTGTGTCCGCTCGGTCGGCAGTTCGATTGGGCGGCGGGGAGAACAGATCAATGAAAATCGTCATGGCGATCATCAAGCCATTCAAGCTCGATGAGGTTCGCGACGCTCTGACCAAGATCGGCGTTCAGGGACTGACCGTCACCGAGGTGAAGGGCTACGGTCGCCAGAAGGGCCACACCGAAATTTATCGCGGCGCCGAATACGCCGTGAGCTTCCTGCCCAAAATCAAGATCGAGATCGCTGTCCCGTCCAATCAAGTGGACCGGGTCATCGACACCATCACCGCCGCGGCGAAGACCGGACAAATCGGCGACGGCAAGATCTTCGTCTTCGGTCTCGACCATGCGGTCCGTATCCGCACCGGCGAGACCGACGCCGCAGCGCTTTAAGAAACGCAGCCAAGAACAGCACAAGGGACAGGAGTGAAAGAAATGTCGTTGAAGAGGTTCTCCCGTGCGGGACTGATTGCTTTCGCAGGCGCGATCCTGCTTGGGATCGCGCTCAGTCTGCCGACCTATCAATCATCTTACGCGCAGACCCCCGCGGCGGCGCCGGCCGCACCTGCCGCGGCGCCGGCTGACGCGGCAGCGCCGGCAGCGGCGCCGTCACCGCCAGCCTGTAGCGCGACAGTTCTCGAAAAGTGCACGCCGAATTCCGGCGACACCGCCTGGATGCTCACCTCGATGGCCATCGTGCTGATGATGACCATTCCGGGCCTCGCGCTGTTCTATGGCGGCATGGTGCGCAAGAAGAACGTCGGCGACACGGTGATGACGAGCTTCGCCATTACGTGTCTGATCAGCATTCTCTGGCTGTTGTTTACTTACAGCATCGCGTTCCGCGCCGGCTCGCCGTTCATCGGCGGATTCGATCGCGCGGGCCTGCAAGGTATTTTGAGCGACATCACCAACGGCATCGGCAATCCCAATTCGCTGGCGCCGACGATTCCTGAATCCGTCTACTCGATGTTCCAATTGACCTTCGCGATCATCACCGCGGCGCTGATCGCAGGCTCGTTCGCCGAGCGCATGAAGTTCTCGGCAATGCTCTGGTTCATCGGCCTGTGGGCGATCTTCGTCTATTCGCCGATCGCGCATTGGGTATGGGGACCCGACGGCTTTCTCAATTCCGGGAACAGCAACGCATGGGTCAAGGTGCTGGATTTCGCCGGTGGCACGGTGGTGCACGTCAATTCCGGCACCGCCGGCCTGATGGCCGCCCTGATGCTCGGCAAGCGCAAGGAATCGGGCCCGCCCCACAATGTGGTGCTGACGATGATCGGCGCCTCGCTGCTCTGGGTCGGCTGGTTCGGCTTCAATGCCGGTTCGGCGGTCAGCGCGGGAATGCAGGCCGGCATGGCCATGCTGGTCACGCACACTGCAACCGCGACGGCGGGCTTCACCTGGATGATCCTGGAATGGATGCTGCGCGGCAAGCCGACCGTCCTCGGCATCTGCTCCGGCGCGGTCGCGGGTCTTGTCGCGATTACGCCGGCTTCGGGCTTTGTCGGCCCGATGGGATCGTTTGCCATCGGCATCGCGGCCGGCATCATCTGCTATTGGGGCTGCACCGGGCTCAAGCACACATTCGGCTACGATGACGCGCTCGATACGTTCGGCGTCCATGCCGTCGGCGGCGCGGCCGGCGCGATCCTCACCGGCGTGTTTGCCATCAACGAATACGGCGGCACCTCGGGAGCTATCGAGGGCAATTGGGGCCAGGTCGTCAATCAATGCATCGGCGTCGGCATCGTCTTCGCTTACGACGTTGTCGTGACGCTGATCATCTTGAAGGTTGTCGACTTGGTGATCGGTCTGCGTGTCGCCGAAGAGGTCGAACGCGACGGTCTCGATCTCGCGCTGCATGGCGAGACGATCCAGTAGAGCATGATCCCGAAAAAGCCTGCCCTCGGACTTGATCCGAGGGTGGAGACCGGCTTTCGGAAAAGATCATGCTCCAACTAAAAGCTCAATCTACGGTGGGGGCGGCTTTCCCGGCACTGCCCCTGCTGTCGAGAGGCCCTGGCGCAAGCTAGGGCCTCTTCTTTTTTTGACGTGTCATCGCAGCTTCCGGCCAGGGGTGAACGACCGGGCAAAACCTGCTAATCCACTCGCCAAGAACCCGAGACCCTAAAGCTTAGAACGCCAGCGAGGACACGCCATGTACGCCAATCTCGAGCTTTACATCGACGGCAAATGGACCGGCGGCAATGGCCGCGGTGAGGACGTCATCAATCCGGCAACGGAAAAGCCGCTCGGCCGCCTGCCGCATGCGAGCCCGGCCGATCTCGACCAGGCACTCGCAGCCGCCAAGAAAGGTTTCATCGTCTGGCGCGCCACCTCCGCCTATGACCGCGCTAAGATCATGCGCAAGGCCGCCGACCTCATGCGCGAGCGGCACGATGCGATCGCGAAAATTCTGGTCCAGGAGCAGGGCAAGGTTTACCCGGAAGCCCGCGGCGAAGTCATCACCTCCGCCGACATCATCGACTGGTATGCCGAGGAAGGCCGCCGCGCCTACGGCCGCATCGTGCCCGGCCGCGGCAAGGGCTTGCGCCAGATCGTGCTGCAGGAGCCGGTCGGCGTCGTCGCCGCCTTCACGCCGTGGAATTTCCCGACGTTGACGCCGGCGCGCAAAATCGGCGGCGCGCTCGCGGCCGGTTGTTCGCTGATCCTCAAGGCGTCGGAAGAAACGCCGGGCGCTTGCATCGAGATGGTGCGCTGCTTCGCCGATGCCGGCGTGCCCGCGGGCGTGCTCAATCTCGTGTTCGGCGTGCCGGCGACGATTTCCGAGCACCTCGTTGCCAAGGACGATGTACGTAAAATTTCCTTCACCGGCTCGATCCCGGTGGGCAAACACCTCGCTCAGCTTGCCGCCAAAGGCATGAAGCGCGCGACCATGGAGCTCGGCGGCCACTCGCCCGTCGTCGTGTTCGCCGATGCCGATCCTGAAAAATCCGCCGAGACGATCGCCGCGTTCAAGTTCCGCAACGCCGGCCAAGTCTGCATCTCGCCGACACGCTTCTATGTACAGGAGCCCGTCTACGATCGTTTCCTGGCGCGGTTCACCGAATACGCCAAGGCGATCAAAGTCGGCGATGGCATGGAAAAAGGCATGACCATGGGGCCGATGGCGAATTCACGCCGCATCGACACGATGGAGAGTTTCGTCAACGACGCCAAGGATCGCGGCGGCAAGATCGTCACCGGCGGCAGTCGCCGCGGCAATCAAGGCTACTTCTTCGAGCCGACCGTCATCACCGACGTGCCCGACGATTCTAAAATCATGACCGAAGAACCGTTCGGCCCGGTCGCGCCGGTGGTCCGGTTCAAAACATTCGACGAGGTTGTCGAGCGCGCCAACTCGCTGCCCTACGGACTGGCGTCTTATGCCTTCACCAATTCGGCGCAAACCGCGACGCTGATCGGCGACGCGCTGCAGTCGGGCATGGTCGGCGTGAACTCGATCGCCATCTCGACGCCTGAGACGCCGTTCGGCGGCATCAAAGAATCCGGCTACGGCAGCGAAGGCGGCCTCGAAGGGCTGCAAGCATATTTCAACACCAAATTCATCTCGCAGATGTGAGACGAACGGCCCGTCACTCAGTTTCCAAGCAGTTTCTAAACCCGGCCATAGCCATTCGAAGAACGGCGCCGCTTCGCTGCCTATGTGCAGGGCATTTGCTTTTTGGGATCCTAGATTTTACGATTGAGCATGATCTTTTCGGACCTTCCTTCGCCCGCCGAAGCGGGCTTCGCGAAGGCGGGAAACCGGCTTCCACTTTTCCGGATCACGCTCTAATCACGACACCATCCTGCCATCTTTGAACCTGGATATGGTGACCGAGCGACCAACCAAAGCTCCCGGTTTCGTGCCTTTTTAGGAACGAAATTCAGTGATGACGCATTGTATTGCGGGCGGGCGGGCAGCGTTGGTTTGTTCGATGGATATTTTAGCTTCCATACTCGCCTACCTCACGTGCGTCACCGGTATTATTGGTGCGTTCGTTGTGTCCTTTTTTGTTGTGTTTTCCACGCCTGAACAAGCAGCGATCCCGCGACACAGCGCGGCGATCACGAGCGTAAACCTGCTCAAGACCGCAACGCTGACGGAAGCAAAGAAACCGGCAGCGAAAGACGGACGAGCTGATAAGCCGGCCGTTAACTACGTTGCGAATACACAAAAGCGTGAAGCAGCTCCGCAGCAGACCGCAGCCGCCCAAACGGCATCGCAAAAACTCGCCGTAATTGACGCACGGCAAAAGACGAAAATTTCACGCGCGCAATGGCGGCAAATCGTTCAGCAGGAACGCACCAGACGCTTGGCCTATCAGCAAAGCTCGAGCTTTGAGACGCGTTTCCTAGGCTACGCTGACTAGCTTTTCACATCAGGCAATCAGGCGTAAGAGCGCTCCAAAAACGCGACCGCGTCGTCGGCAAGCTCACCCGGATCGCGCTCGCCGTGTTGCGCCATCTCGATAATCCGCTTGGCGAGAATTTCCTGCGCCGCGCGCTTGTAGCGCGGCGAGGCAAGCTTGCTGCCCGATTGCTCGACTTTCTGCCAGGCGTTTTCGAACACCGAAACCAAAACCTCGATCGTTTCCGGCTCGAAAGCAGACTGCGCAAGAAGAGGAATGATCGACATCACACCGTTCCGTGTTTGCATTTCCAAAGCATCGGCAAGCAACGCAACATCAGCTAGCAACGAAGAGATTCGAGGTCTCCGAACGGTCGAGCACGGCTGCCGCGGTATTGCCGAAGAATAGCGTATCGCCGGGACGCCGGCTTACCCCGAGCACGATTAGATCATAGCCGCGCTTGGATTCCCGCAAAATCGCTTCGTCCGGCGCCATATTCGCGCGCGTCGTAGAGCGCACGCGAACCTCGTAGCGGTCCGCCAAGGCGCCGATGTCTTTGAGCACCGCGAGTTCATTGCGCCGGGTTGCCTGCGCGCGCTGGCGGCCGCCGCCATTATTGGCGCGCGTGACATAAAGCGCCGTGACTTGCGCGTCATTGGCGCGCGCGAGCGTCAGCCCGATCTCGACGGCGCGCCGTGACACTTCCGTCCCATTCACCGGGATAAGGATTCTGTCGTAACGCTCCACCGGCCGGCCGGCGCGCGAGCGGTGCGAATCGACGATCGCCAGCGGGCCTTCAAATCCTTTGGTGATGAGCGACACGTCTTTGCTGAATCCGCCTTTCGGATCGTGGGTCTTGGCAACGCCCACGACCAGGAAGTCGTAACCCTTGCGGGCCTCGCCGGCGACCGTCTCCAGGCTGATCTCTTTCTGTGGCCGCGTCGTGACGTCGACCCGACCAGGCTTCTCATCGTCGGGATGAGCTTCGAGTGTCGTCGAGGCTTCGGCCGCGGTTCGGACCCCCCGCTCGGAATGCTCGCCGTTCGTTTTCGCTGCGGCTTTTTCTGCGGTCTTTTTGTTTCCTTCGGCGTTTTCAGTCGGCCGTTCGGACTTGCCGTTTGCTTCCTTCTTGCTTCGATGACCCTTGGTCAAATCGAGGATCGTCGTCGGTTTGTCGCCGGAGCCGGCAATCACCCCGATCAGCCGCGCCGCGAGTTTTCCGTTGGCGCTGTCGTCGGCGGCAAGCAGAAGACGTTCGAGATTGGTCACAAAGCCCCTCGCGTCGAGCTCTTCGCGCTCGAGCCGCACACGCTCCCTCTTGCGCATCGGCAGCCGGTTGAGCCCCCAGCGCAGCATTGTCGGCATCGCCGTCGTGGTGACGACCGCCATGGTGACGATGAGCGTGAACAGATTCTGACTGAGCACGCCCATGGTCAGGCCGATTGACGCCACGATGACTTCGGTCGACCCGCGCGCGTTCATCGCGCAGCCGAGCGCCAGCGATTCCGCGCGCGTCAACCCGCCGAGCTTGCCGCCGACGAAGGCGCCGGAGAACTTTCCGATACTGGCGATGAGGATGAGGCCGACGGCGAGCAGAGCGAGATGCGGATCGCGCAAAATGGTGAGGTCAGCGTGCATCCCGGACAAAGCGAAAAAGACCGGCATGAACAGCGCAACGATGAGACCGCGGAGCTGTTCGTCGATGTGCCGCGTCAGGATAGGCGATTCGCCGACCAGGATGCCGGCGACGAACGCGCCGAGCACCGTATTGACGCCGATCAATTGCGTGGTCAGCGCCATCGCGCACATGATAACCAAAGTGGCCGTGACCACCGGAAATTCGCTTTGAAAGCTGTCGTTCGCCCAGCGGATCAAGCGGAAGACGACGCGGCGCCCGATCGTAAAGCTCGCAATCAAGAACAGCGCCGTGCCAATGACTGCGCGTCCGAGCGACCAGAAATCGACCGTCCCTGCCACCGCGAGCCCGATTGCGACCGCAATAATGACCCAGCCGATCGTGTCCTCGAGAATGGCCGACGCGACGATGATCTGCCCGAGGTCGCGGCGCATGAAGTTCATCTCGCGCACGACCATCGCAACGATCTTCACCGACGAGATCGACAGCGCCGTGCCGAGAAATATCGCGGTGACAAGGCGAGCGTCCGGATTTGGCAAGAGGCCTGCCGGCAGCATTTCACCGAGCGTAAAGCCGCAGGCAAATGGCACAGCCACGCCGGCGATGGCGACAGTCACGGCGGCACGGCCCACGCGCCGCACCAGTTGCAGATCGGTTTCCATGCCGGTCAGCAGCAACAGCATCAAGATGCCGAGCTGCGAAATGGCATCGATCATGCTCTTCTGGGCGCCGGAATCCGGAAACAACGCGTGCTGGGCATCGGGCCAGATCAGGCCGAACACAGACGGCCCGAGCAGCAATCCGCCGACGAGTTGACCCATGACCGGCGGCTGGCCGATCCGCTGCGCCGCCTCGCCCATGAGCCGGCCGACCAGAAGCAATACCCCGATCTCGACGACGAATAATGTCTCCGAGCCGCCGGCGGTTCCGCCACCTGCCACGGCAGCACTCGCGGGGCCAGCCGTCGCCAAAAGAGCAAGAGCGGCGGTCAGAACGCCAGCCGAATACAGCCATGTGGACGCCTGGCCGCGTTCGCGGGCAGGGGCTCGCCCTGATCCGTTCATCGCGTAACCACGGGATAGACCCTCCATGCTGTGTAATAACGCGCGAGAAGGCTGTGCGATCCCTGGCAAAGTCTCAAACGGCGAAGGGATAACCGTAAGTCACCACAGGCGTTTATTAGCAAAAGCGTGGCCGGACCCGGACTTGAGGTAGCGTTCGAATTCCTCAGCTTGCCGTTGTTCCAAAAACGCGATGTAGGCTCGTAATCGCCATGGCATGTACTTAGAGGCTGTTTGATAAAGGGTTGAAGGTTACGGCTGGGCGTGATTCAAGCTGTGGATGTGGAACGCAGCGACGCGCGGCCGAATGGTTGCCATTGAGAAGAAGACGAAGCGATATCCGAGCGACCTG